>Ga0137410_10000520_pt1 | contig 27364 bp, 16 predicted proteins | sample CZODoug1_16funga_FD_108878 | JGI IMG/M metagenome (GOLD analysis project Ga0137410, IMG submission 108878) | Vadose zone soil fungal communities from Angelo Coast Range Reserve, California, USA - CZODoug1_16fungal (Illumina Assembly) | ecosystem: Environmental > Terrestrial > Soil > Vadose zone... | reverse complement strand
GGTCCTAAGGTAGCGGAATACCCTGGCCGTTAAATGCGGTCTTGCATGAATGATGTAACGATACAACAGCTGTCTCGATGATTGGCTCAGTGAAATTGGAATAACTGTGCAGATACAGTTTACCTCTAGATAGACGAGAAGACCCTATGCAGCTTTACTGTTACCAATTTAGGCTATACTATAAGAATTTCAAGCGTAAAAGGTAGTTGTTAAAACACAAATGAAACACCTTTATTTACTTTATTATAGTCGGTTGATTGGAAGACAGTTTATGCGGGGCACAGATCCCACAAAAAGTACCTGGGTATATCCAAAATTCTAATAGTAAAATCGCATGTTTTATTCTGCGAGAGAAAACGTGAATATTTGCGAATTATCTGTTCTTTTACTTTTAGTTTGCTATTAATTAATAAATAATTATTCAGTTATAAGTGTCTTAAATACAATTATATAATTTATTTAAGTAAGATTTTAACTATATGGTAAATAGTTGTAAAAAAACATTAAATAATAAATTAAAGACGAAGACTGATTTATTTCTTCTATTGAGAAATTAAGAAGTAACTTTGGGTATAATAGCGTATTAATGTTTATATTTGTAGTATAAATAATATAAATTTTACTATGATATTTAATAATACTGTAAAAGTTTAATGGCTTAATCTTGCTTTACTGTCAGACCTACAAGTCCATCAGTCGCGTAAGCGGGGCATATGATCGCAAGATACGGAAAGGAAAGGTCTTGGATTTATGAAAAAGTTACGCTAGGGATTAAGCTTAAGTCCCCCAAATATTAATAAATATTGGTAAAAATCTGGGTAAATTTCAAAAAAAACTAGAAATAGTTAATTTGAAGCGAAACTTATTACACAATAAGAACGTTCAACGACTAAAAAATGAATTAATATTTTAAAAATCCAGCATATATTGTTATGTATAATTACTTTTTAATAATAATTATTGATGTAAAAATTAATTTACATTAGTGAAATAGACTCAATATTTTTTGAGCTTAATAAAAATGTAATTATATACTAGTTTCATTTTAAATAATTAAATAACATGTTAAATTTATTCAAATTAAACCTTAATAAAATTGACAAAAAACTTATAAACAAAGAAGAAAAAAAAAGTTTAAAACTCTTTCCTTCTTCTATTAGAGAGTGAAATAATAGTATTTACGTGTTCAATAAAAATGCTTTAAATGCAATACCTACTCTAAGTATTACTGCTATGAATATAATAAAAAGTTATTTTAATATATATAATTATGTATTAGAGCGTAAAATGAGAAAAGAAAAATTATTACTAAGATTAAGAAGACTTTCATCAAATAAAATTTATGTTAGTAATGGTGAATTTAAACATACAAATAATAGTGTAATAATTACGCTTTATTTGTATAATAGACAAAAACATAACTATACATTAAAAATAAAAAAAGAATATTTAAAAGTATTTAAAGTTTATAAAGAAAGATTAAACAAAAAATTCAGTTTAATTAAGCTTATAAGTTTAGAATCGATAAAAAAAGCTAATAAAGATAAATACGTAATAATGAAAACATTAAATAATACACAAAATTTTTCTATCATAAAATCTAAAAGTTTGTCTGAGTATATAACTAAATTCCATAAAAAAGTTGTAGAACAATCCATGACCAAATTAAATATGTACATGTTTTTTAGACAGCTTATATTCATAAACAATACTAAATATAGCTACGTATTTCTACAAACTTTAAAAAAATATTTAGTAATAATATATAATAAAAACGTAGAATTTAATTTGGTCAATCTAAAACATTTTTACCTAAACAGTGATATTTTATCAGAATCAATAACCTTAAAAATTTCAAGAAATAGAAGAAAATTATTAAAATATTTAAATAATTTAAAAAAAAAAGTAAAAACACAAAAAAAAAATTTACTTTTACATGTTTTTTTAAAAAAAAACAAATTAAATTTAAAACAAAAATTTAATAATAAATTATTTTTAAAAAACTTCGTTATAAATAATCTTAAATATAGACATGTAACAGGTTTTAGATTGGAGGCAAAAGGTAGATTAACTAGACGTTTTACAGCATCAAGATCTATATCCAAACTTAGATATAAAGGTAATTTAATGAATATAGATTCTTCTTTCAGAGGATTATCAACTGTTTTATTAAAGGGTAATCTAAGATCAAATGTGCAATATACTAAATTAAATTCTAAAACACGTATAGGATCTTTTGGAATAAAAGGTTGAGTTAGTGGTAATTAGATAAAAAAAAGTAAATACAATATAACAAGATAAAGTAAAAATACATAACAATATATGATGAAATAGTCTGAACCATATTTAAAAATATGGAGATAAATAATATATTTATCAAAACAAAATTTGAACAGGCTAATGTGCGCAAGAGAGTACAAATTGAGTGCGCGGTTTGGCACCTCGATGTCGGCTTAGCTCATCCACATGAACGCAGGAATCATGAAGGGTTCGACTGTTCGTCGATTAAAGAGCTACACGAGCTGGGTTTAATACGTCGTGAGACAGTATGGTTTCTATCTTCTAGAGGAATTTGAAGTAAAATAAAGATAGCCCCATTGTACGAAAGGAACTGGGTATGTTGACCAATAGTTTACTTGTTGTTTATATTTATATGCGGTCAATAAACTCAAAAGATGAGACCCTAAAGTCTATTTTCACTAAAATAGATTAAAAATATAGGCATGGCAAGAAAGCCACGTCGATTAAAGGTAAGCGCTGAAAGCATATAAGCGCGAAACTCACTTTAGGATACTTTCAAAAACATAGCAAAACACTATGTATAATAGGCTTTGGTTGTAAGGATAATAATTCTTTAGGCATAAAGTTCTAATTTTAAGTTAATTACCTTATTATTGATATATTTTTATATTAACAATAGGTAAGGAGGTTAACAATTACTAAATAATACTATTATATTTATATAATTTATTGCCCGGTTAGCATAACAGTAATGCGCCCGTTTTGTAATCGGAGGAAATAAGTGCAACACTTGTACTGGGCTAAGGCCCTGTCGTCAAGTCAGGTTAAGACGTAACATTTTCACTGTTAAGAGGAGAGTTCAAATCTCTTCAGGGCTAGAGAAATTAGCTCAGTGGTAGAGCAGTCGTTTTACACGCGAATGGTCAGGTGTCCGACTCACCTATTTCTCAAAAACAGAAATGTTTAAATGCGGTCTGGTGTAATAGTTAACATCCTTGGCTCATGACCAGGTGATTGAGGTGCAAATCCTTGGTCCGCACATTTAGTAAATTTTACTAAAAAGGCTATAGCTTAATCGGAAAAGCCAGCTGCTCATGACAGCTTAGATGAGTGTTCGAATCATTCTGGCCTTAAATCCGAGTGCTGGAATTGGTAGACAGGATAATCTTAAGATTTATTGATGTAAATCGTAAACGTTCAAGTCGTTTTTCGGATACCAAGGGGATATAGTTTAATTGGTAAAACTGCGATTTTGCATATCGTTATTTTAGGATCGAATCCTAATATTTCCATTTTAGTTCGAGAAGCTCAAATTGGTCGAGCGGAACAGTGAAGGTGTTTAGGTTGTAAGTTCAAATCTTATCTCGAACATATAGGTGTGCTGAAATTTGGTAACCAGGTTCCGCTTAGGACGGAATAGTATTACACTTTAAGAGTTCAAGTCTCTTCACCTATAAAAGGTGCAACAAACAATATAACTAAATTAGCTTGTTGGATTCACTATGTTGTCGACTAATAGGTAAGTCATAGATTTTTGGTGTCTACTATTGAGTGTTCGAATCGCTCCAACATAATATATAATTTTATATTATATTTAGGCGCGATAGTTTAATGGTTAAAACGCTGTGCTACGGACATAGTGTTATTAGTTCGAATCTAGTTCGCGCTGAGCTTGAAATTTAATAGTTTATATATTATAACTATTTAGTGTTGTCACTCTCAGGGTTTTCTGGTTAGATCAAATTTTTATTAGAACTAATAAAAAAGCCTTTATAGCTCAATGGTAGAGCAAAATACTGTTAATATTTGTGTTAGATGTTCGAGTCATCTTAAGGGCGGGCAAACGAATCTGACAAGGATTGAATATTATGTGTTTTTATTCTGTTACTTTATTTTATATTATCTTCTTAACTTAATGGTAAAGTAAAGTATTCCTAATACTTTTGATTAAAATTCAAATCTTATACTCAGCATAGAGTGGATAAAGCACAGATGCTCGTTATGTAAGGGCGGGTATGTTGATGCGCATTGAGCGAATGAAAAAAAGGTGGATATAGTTTAACGGTAAAACAGCTGTATGTGGCATAGCATTTTCTTGTTCGAATCAAGATATCCTCCCTCAATAAGTAACTAAAATAAAACAAATTAGTAGTAATATAATAAAATATTTGTAAATGACATTTTCTATGTGTCGGTATATTAATATACACCTATAAAATCAGATAGTTGGTGTCAACGAAGGGCGAGAAAAGAAGTACAAATTGTTAAATTATAATGGACATAAAGACAAGAAAACAAAAGACTCGACATTATGACTTATCTCTTGAAGCATTTTATGGTTAAAAATGTTTTAATAGAAGGTAGACATATGAACAATAGTACACAGATAATTGATACACTGAAACATGATTATTCCACAGCAAATCAAGCAATAAATGTGCAAGATAAACCAGCCAATTTCTTAATGACAATTACTAAAATAAGTATGTGAAAAGAAAGGTGGTTTTTATCTTCTAATGCTAAAGATATTGGTACATTGTACTTAATGTTCGCCTTATTTTCAGGATTAGTAGGAACAGCTTTTTCTGTTTTAATACGTTTAGAATTATCAGGACCCGGTGTACAATACATTGCTGATAACCAATTATATAATAGCATTATAACAGCACACGCTATAGTTATGATATTTTTTATGGTTATGCCTGCCATGATTGGAGGTTTTGGAAATTTTTTATTACCTTTATTAGTAGGAGGTCCAGATATGGCATTTCCTAGATTAAATAATATAAGTTTCTGGTTATTAATACCAAGTTTATTATTATTTTTATTTGCAGGAATGATAGAAAATGGAGCAGGTACAGGTTGAACTCTATACCCTCCTTTATCAGGTTTACAAAGTCACAGTGGACCTAGTGTAGATTTAGCTATATTTGCTTTACATCTGGCAGGAGTAAGTAGTTTACTTGGAGCAATGAATTTCATCACTACTATATTAAATATGAGAAGTCCAGGTATAAGACTACACAAATTAGCTTTATTTGGATGAGCAGTTGTAGTTACTGCTGTTTTATTATTATTATCTTTACCTGTACTTGCAGGAGCAATCACTATGATATTAACAGATAGAAATTTTAATACATCATTTTTTGAATTAGCTGGAGGAGGAGATCCTATATTATACCAACATCTTTTTTGATTCTTTGGACATCCAGAAGTCTACATATTAATAATACCAGGATTTGGAATAATAAGTACAACAATTTCAGCTAGCTCTAATAAAAATGTATTCGGTTATCTCGGTATGGTATATGCTATGATGTCTATAGGAGTTTTAGGTTTCGTAGTATGAAGTCATCACATGTATTCAGTTGGATTAGACGTGGATACAAGAGCATATTTTACAGCTGCTACTTTAATTATTGCGGTGCCTACAGGTATTAAAATATTCAGTTGATTGGCCACTACGTACGGTGGATCTTTACATTTAACACCTTCAATGCTATTTGCATTAGGTTTTGTTGTAATGTTTACTATAGGAGGTTTAAGTGGTGTTGTTTTAGCTAATGCTTCACTTGATATTGCATTCCATGATACTTACTATGTTGTGGCTCATTTTCATTATGTATTAAGTATGGGAGCAGTATTTGCTTTATTTAGTGCATGATACTTCTGAATACCAAAAATAACAGGGTTAGATTATAATATAATGCTAGGAAAAGTACATTTTATGATATTATTCATAGGTGTAAATGTTACTTTTTTTCCTCAACATTTTTTAGGTCTTCAAGGAATGCCAAGAAGAATTAGCGATTACCCTGATGCATTCGCTGGATGAAATTTAGTAAGTAGTTTTGGTTCTATAATAAGTGTAGTAGCTACAGGATTATTCTTGCATATTTTATATGTTCAGTTAGTTGAAGGAAACGCAACAGCTAGATATCCTTGATTAACACCTCAATACTTTAGTGATTTATTTCAAACATTATTTAATAGAACTTATAATTCATTAGAGTGAAGTTTAAGCAGTCCGCCAAAACCTCATGCATTTGTGAGTTTACCGCTTCAAAGCTCTATTAACTTCACATTATATGGTAAAATAAAAAGTATATTTACTTTTAAGTTTTTTTCTAAACTTTTTTTTTTTTGGTTTAGTTGGAATATTAATTAGGTTTAACATAATTAATATTTTCAATACAGATTTAACAAATTTAGTGGATAACTTGTTAGTTTATATGCCTGTTATTTTAGGGTGGGGTCTTACATCTGCTATTTTTGATTATTTACTGAACACTTTATGATGTCCACTGGAGGTCAAGGTACTGGAGGTGGTTCACAGCAACAATTAGGCGGGACTGGTACGGCCTCCGGCGTCAACGTTACGGGTCCTGGAAGTTGACAGATTTATACTACTCATGTTTTCCCTAATTTTGATCCTAATGCGTCTAACCAGCCCCACGCCAAAATTTTTGCAGACGGGATTTATACTCTAAATTACTTCATAGACCTAATTTTTCGGGGAATATGATGACCGAATCATCTGCAGTATGATTTGAAGGTTATCTTCAACAGCATAATCCTACAAAGTACCACGAAGTTTTTGTAGACCGTAGAAGTGCCAAACCGCGTTGAAATAAATTATATATTACTAACGCTTTAGTAGATGATATTCGTAATCTTCCTTAGAAGCAAAATTTTCATGCTTGCATGAAAATTTTAGATTTTTTTAACAGTTTTCTAAAAGTCCATGTTTTGTGAGCTTGCTTATAAAGTTTTTCTTTGCTAAGTTATAGTGAAAATTTTTCTTTAAAAGTTCGTTACTTTTTTACTCTTAATATGATATTTTTATAATTTTTATATTATGTTTTTTAATGTTCCAGTCTGAAATCAAAGCCCACTCGATCAATTTATCATAAGAAACTTATTTAGTATTAAAGCTGATTTACTAGCTAATTTACAAATATCATTAACTAATATAGGATTATATTTAGTTATAACAACCTTTCTTATATTTATGTTTTATGTTTTAGCAACAAATTACGATATTTCAACACCTAATAGATGATCAATAGCACATGAATCAATCTACTCTACTGTATACAGTATAGTAGTCAATCAAATAAACGCAAACAAAGGTCAAATGTTTTTTCCTTTTATATCAGCATTATTTATCTATATTTTAATAAATAATTTGGTTGGTATGGTACCTTATAGTTTTGCTCCAACATCCCATTTTATATTAACATTTTCATTAAGCTTTACAGTTGTTATAGGAGCGACAATTTTAGGATTCCAAATACATGCCTTAAAATTCTTTTCTTTATTAGTACCGTCAGGATGTCCATTAGGTTTATTACCATTACTAGTATTAATAGAATTTATCTCATACCTAGCAAGAAATGTTTCATTAGGATTAAGATTAGCCGCTAATGTTTTAAGTGGACATATGCTTTTAAACATTCTTGGGGGATTTACTTATAATATTATGAGCAAAGGTTTAGTTTACTTCTTTTTAGGGCTATTTCCTTTACTATTTATAATTGCTTTTTCTGGACTAGAAATAGGTATAGCGTTTATTCAAGCACAAGTGTTTGTTGTTTTATCATCTTCTTATATAAAAGATGGGCTAGACTTACATTAACTATTCTTTATTACATTATAATTAAAATAGTAATTAATTAAATAAAAAGCGCCCGTGTTGAGAAATTGTATAATGTTGTTAATTTCAACATAGGAAAGTCAAGAGCTAAATGTAGATATGTTTATATTATTTTAATAAAACAAAGGTATAAACCTTGATACTTAACAGAAAATAAAAATAATGTATTATTTTTAATATAAAAAATTGTGAAAATTATAATTTATCTTTAGCTTTTTTAAGTAACCGTACAAAAACAGGAACTCGCTTAATCAAAACCGGGTTGTTTTTATTTTTTTTAATGCAAAAAACATAATAATATCATAATAATTTTTAATTATTTTTTTGAAAATAATAGGGAATTTTTTTTTCCTATTATAAATATATATATTTATTCTGTAATTTATAGTAAGAATATTATACGTAATTCATTTACATCCTTGTCCAACAATAAGTGCCTTATTTGTCCTTATAAAATAAAAAACTACAAAAAACTATAATATAAAATATAACAACAATAATAATGGTACAATAAATACCATTTCCCTTTAGGGATTTTTACGTAAATAAAGTTGAGTTTGATGATAGCTCTGAGTGAACGCTGTCCAAATGCTTGACACATGCTAATCGAACGTCTAATTTTATTAAAAATTAATTAGAAGTGGTGTACAGGTGAGTAAATGATATCCTAGCTGCCTTGAAGTAAGGAGAAGATGCCTTATAAAAAAAAAAAAAGAAAGAAAAAGAAAGTTTTCGCTTTAAGATGTTAGCGTATATCCTGGATGAGTATTAGTGTAAAACTAGCTCTAGTTCCGGCAGTCGCGACTGAGAGGTCGATCGACCACATTGGGTCTGAAAAAAGCCCACGGCAGATAGTACAGCAGTGGGGTATATTGGTCAATAGTCTAACGACTGAACCAGCAACTTGGAAGAATGTATAACGAATAAGTCGTATAAAATTCTAGGTAGAAGAATGATAATGACAATTTTCTATCTATAAGTCTTGGCCAAATTACGTGCCAGCAGTCGCGGTAATACGTAGAAGACTAGTGTTATTCATCTTTAATAGGTTTATAGGGTACCTAGACGGAAAATCAAGCCTACATTGGGACTAGTTTTCTAGAGTTTTATGTGGAAAGGTCGAATTACCAGAGGAGAGTCAAAATTCTGTTATACTGGTAGGACGGATAACGGCGAAGGCAACCTTTTATGTAATAACTGACGTTGAGGGACGAAGCCTTGGGTAGCAATAAGGATTAGATACCCTAGTAGTCCTTGGAGACAATTATGAATGTCATAGGTTAATAAAAAGTTAACTTATAAATGAAAGTGTAAGCATTCCACCTCATGAGTAAAGCGGCAACGCCCAAATTGAAATCATTAGACCGTTTCTGAAACCAGTAGTGAAGTATGTTATTTAATTCGATAATCCGCGAACAACCTTACCACGCATTGCATATTATTAAGTTATTACAAGCGCTGCACGGCTGTCTTCAGTTAATATCGTGAGATTCTGGTTAATTCCTTCAATTAACGAAAACCCTTGTTTTATTTTTTCAGATAAAATAGTTCTCCGCTATATTGGATAAGATAATAGGGACCAAGACAAGTCATTATGGCCTTAATAGCGTGGGCTATAGACGTGCCACATATGCCTTTACAAAGGGATGCAAGATTGCAAAATGGAGCTAATCCCCAAAACTGGACATAACTATTCGTGAATTGTAGTCTGAAACTCGACTGCATGAATATGGAATTACTAGTAATCGTGAATCAGCACGTCACGGTGAATTTTATCTCAGATGGGTACTAACTACTCGTCAGGCGCTGAAAGGAATGTGCGCAATAAGTTTGGTTGCTTATTATTCTAGATATATTTAATTAGTCTTATATCACTTAATATGTAATTTTCGTATGCGTGATTTTAATTGGTGTTAAGTCGAAATATGGTTCGTGTAATGGAAATTGCACGGGATGTATTATCCTTAAAATTGATGCATATTATTATGCTTTTATTGTAAACAATTTAAATTTTAAACTGTTTACAATGTCTTTCAGGTCTGGTAAATTAATTTTATCTTGGTTCAAGTCCAAAAAAAGACATTTTTTATGAAAGTTTATTAAAATTTTTGGGCTCTTATCTTTTCAAATTTATTATTTTCAATAGCTTAATATTAAAATAAGATTATATTTTTAAGAAATGATTGTAAAATATTATTATGTTTAACATATATATAATTCAAGACACATTTAATGGATTTTCTACAAATTTTTTAAATTTATTGGCTTTAATCGCTATTTTTTCTGGAATATTCATTATAATAACAAAAAACCCTATAGTATCTGTTTTGTATTTAATATTATTGTTTGCAAGTATATCTTGCTATTTAATATTTATAGGTATAAAGTTTATAGGTATTTCTTACATATTAGTGTATGTAGGAGCAGTTTCTATTCTATTTCTTTTTATATTAATGTTAATTAATATAAGAGTTTCGGAGCTTATTAGTGATACTAATAATAACATTCCTTTAGCAATAATAGCCATTCTTGCATTTTTCATACCGTTTAGTAATTTAGTACCTGATACTAAATCAAACTTAAACGAAGGTAGTTTTGAATTCAGTAAAATTATAGAAAGTATAACAAATTCAAATCAAATCTCTTATGTAACATCTAACAGTTGAGATAGTAATTTAGTAGATATTTCTGATATTATCAGTATAGGAAATATAATGTATACAAGTTATTCTATATGATTAATAATAACTTCTATAATATTATTATTAGCTATGGTAGGATCTATAGTAATAACAATTAAACAAAAAAATTAATATTTCAAATGTAAAAAAGAGATCATAGTTTAATTGGCAAAACAAGCGACTTTTAATCGCTTTTTATGGGTTCAAGTCCCGTTGGTCTTAAGGAAGGGTCCGTTTGTTGGTTTACGGGTTGAGCTGTAAACTCAATAGCATTAAGCTAGCGAAGGTTCGAATCCTTTTCTTCCTACATTTTATAATTTTTCTTATTAGCTCAATGGTAGAGCAGAATACTTCTAATATTTTGACCTGAGTTCGAATCTTAGATAAGAATGTATTAAATAAATCGTTATATTTAGTACAGCCAGGATAGTTCAATTGGTTAGAACATTAATTTCATGCATTAAGAATGAGAATTCAAATTTCTCTCCTGGTAAAAAAAGTCACTTTAAAAGTGCTTTGGCAAAAAATTACCAATAATAGTACTAATTTCAGCATTATAATACACGGGCATATGTTATATATCTTTTCAGGAATACTAATAATTTCAATGAAACTATAAAATTATTTTATATAATGCAATAACTCATTTTTTTAATTAAAATGGCTATAAGTTAACGGTAGACTGTTCGTCTTCCAAACGAAGCGTGTCGATTCGATTTCGACTGGCCATAGAGTTAGTAATTCTTAATCGGTAAAGTGTTTCCTTGTCGAGGAAAAGGATGCCGGATCGAAGCCGGCCTAACTCGAATAAAGGAAAAGTTGCTATTGGTAAAGTGAGATATTTGCTAAATATTGTGTTTATTACACCTAGATGTTCGAATCGTCTCTTTTCCGAAATTATATATAATAAGAGTATAGTTTAATTGGCAAAATAAGAAGCTTCAAACTTCCTGTTTTCAGTTCAAATCTGAATGCTCTTGATTCTAGTTACTAACTAGCTAAATACAAATATATAACAAGTAATGCGTAATTTTAATAATAAAATATATAGTAGTAAGATTTTTTACTTACGTAGTATATAAACACAATAAGATTCTTTAACTTAACTGGTAAAGTGCGTTTTTGATAAGGATGTTATTCAAGTTCGAGTCTTGGAAGAATCACATTAAGAGAATTGACCGAGTGGTTTAAGGTGGTAAGCTTGAAACTTATTTGATCCATACGATCACATCCGTTCAAATCGGATATTCTCTGATTATTATTTACGGGTTAGAGCCAGGTTGGTTAGGCGTCTCATTTGGGTTGAGGAATTGTTATGTTCGAATCATAATAACCCGATATAATATAAATATTAATCTTTTCAACTGTACACCTTTGACATAATATCTCGTTAGGAGTAAAGATACATAAACGACCGTATTAAATAATAATCGTAATATATATGCCACAATTAATACCATTTTTTTTTTTTAATCAAGTTACATTTAATTTTTTATTACTTATTGTAATAATATACATGTTTTCAAAATACCTCTTACCTAGATTTGTACGTTTACTAAAAACACGTTTACATATAAATATTATTTAGTTATTTAAATTAATTATTAATTTTAATGGAATAAGCTGCATACGGTTTTGCCTTTTGATTGCAGATCATTAAGTTGAGGTTCGAATCCTCCTTATTCCTTTAAGTAATTTATTTACTTAAAAACTATTCATATGCTCGTATAATTATTAAATTATTTTGAATATCATTATTTTTATTAAATACATAAATTATAGCTTAATTTTTTAAGATATTAAAATGTATATTTTATACTAAAAACATGTTTCATACCATTATAGCTATAATAGAAGTTTTATTAGTTGTGGTACCGTCTTTATTAACTGTGGCATTTGTAACGATAGCAGAAAGAAAAACAATGGCAAGCATGCAAAGAAGATTAGGTCCAAATATAGTAGGGTATTATGGATTACTTCAAGCATTCGCTGATGCATTGAAATTATTATTAAAAGAATACGTTGGACCAACACAAGCAAATTTGATTTTATTTTTCCTGGGTCCTATTATCACGTTAATTTTTTCATTGTTAGGTTATGCGGTAATACCTTATGGTCCAGGAATGACAATTTCAGATTTAAATTTAGGTATATTATATATGCTAGCAGTGTCATCTTTATCAACATATGGTATACTGTTAGCAGGGTGATCTGCTAATTCAAAATATGCATTTTTAGGATCATTAAGAAGTACAGCTCAATTAATAAGTTATGAATTAATATTAAGTTCAGCTATACTATTAGTAGTATTAATTTCAGGAAATTTAAATTTAACTTTAAATGTTGAAGCGCAAAAAGCGGTTTTTTTTGTTTTACCTTTACTGCCTATATTTATTATATTTTTTATAGGTTGTATTGCAGAAACTAATAGAGCTCCCTTTGATTTAGCTGAAGCAGAATCAGAATTAGTTTCAGGGTTTATGACAGAACATTCTGCTGTTATATTTGTATTCTTTTTTTTAGCAGAATATGCTAGTATAGTTTTAATATGTATATTTACAAGTATTTTATTCTTAGGTGGTTATTTAAATTTCTATTCGTTGGACGAATTAATATCTATTTTCTATTATGTTAAATTAGAAGTAAGTAATTTTTTCATTGAAAAAAACATTAATTTTTTTTCTGTTATATGTCAAGGTTTAATATTTAGTTTAATGTTAGGGTTTAAAGCTTGTATATTAATATTTGTATTTATTTGAGCTAGAGCTTCTTTTCCTAGAATTAGATATGATCAACTTATGTCATATTGTTGAACTATTTTATTACCCATAATTATAGGATTTATTGTACTTATTCCATGTGTAGTTTTCAGTTTAGCATTAATACCGGTAAATACTAGTTTATAAACGTTTGAGCCTTGAATGGCTTTTTTATTTTAATTTTTCGAAGATAATATTAGCAATGATTGATTTAAAAAGAGAACACCTTTTTAAATCAATCGAGATACCAAATACTAAATCAATAGGACTTTCAAGTATAGATTCAAGTTTACGTAAATTTAAATTTTCATCTGTAGGATTACCACCCTTAGAAGGGTTTTCTTGCAACAATTTTTTTTAGAGGTTTTATTTTTCACCTCAAGTTTTTTATTATATATATGATACAAGCAGCAAAAATTATCGGTACAGGTTTAGCAACAACAGGTTTAATAGGAGCAGGAGTAGGAATAGGAGTAGTTTTCGGTGCACTTATTATAGGTGTTTCAAGAAATCCTTCATTAAGAGGTCAATTATTCGCATATGCAATTTTAGGATTCGCTTTCGCAGAAGCTACTGGATTATTTGCATTAATGATGGCATTCCTTTTACTATATGTAGCTTAGTTCCACATAATTTTTCATTTTAATGTATAAAAAAATCAATTTTTTTTTTCGATTATAGCGTTTTAGGTTTTATGGTCGAAAATATGTTTTAGGTAAATGTATTTTAATTATCTAGTTTTTATGAAAACCAGGTTTTTAACTGCGATTAGACCTATTTTTTACCTAAAAAGATCCTTTAAAAGTTAGGGTTAATTTTCGTTATCTTTTGCCAATAAGTTTTTTCTACAGATAGAGTTAGTATTTCCTATGCAAATATTGCAAATGATCTCATTTTTCAAGCAGTTTTCCTAAAAAATACTTTCAAATTTTTACGGGAACAATTTTCAGGACTTTAAGTTTCACTATAATGGATGAATTAAAAAAAATGAGATTCACATTTTGAGCTAATTGTAAAAAATTTAATAAAGTATAGTATTTTTATGAGCCCAATTCTCAAAGGTTTATAGTATTTTTAGTAATAATTAATCATAATTTAGTCTATATATATTTAATGAAATTTTCACTAGTTCTGTTTTTAATAGGAATTTTAGGTTTTGTTTTAAACAGAAAAAATATAATATTAATGCTTATTTCAATTGAAATAATGCTATTGTCAATTACATTTTTAATATTGATAAGTTCACTAAGCTATGATGATATATTAGGTCAGACTTTTTCTGTTTATATAATATCTATAGCAGGAGCAGAATCTGCTATAGGTTTAGGTATATTAGTAGCATTTTATAGATTAAGAGGAAGTATAGCAATAGAATATAAATAATGTATCTAGCTTTAATAGTGTTACCAATATTAGGATCAATAATATCCGGTTTTTTTGGTAGAAAAGTCGGTGTTAGTGGATCACAATTAATAACATGCAGTTGCGTAATAATAACAACAATATTAGCTATAATAGCATTTATAGAAGTGGGACTAAACAACATCCCAGTAACAATACATCTATTTAGATGAGTTGACTCAGAATCATTAAATATATCTTGAGCGTTTAATTTTGATGCTTTAACAGTGTCTATGTTAATACCTGTATTGATAGTGTCTTCATTAGTACATGTGTATTCTATAGGATATATGAGTCACGATCCACACAATCAAAGATTTTTTAGTTATTTAAGTTTATTCACATTTATGATGATTATACTAGTAACAGCCAATAATTTTTTATTGATGTTTGTAGGATGAGAGGGTGTTGGAATATGTTCATATCTTTTAGTAAGTTTTTGATTTACTAGAATAGCTGCAAATCAAAGTTCTATGTCTGCTTTTTTAACAAATAGAGTAGGTGACTGTTTTTTAACAATTGGTATGTTTGCTATATTATGATCGTTTGGTAACATAGACTATTATACCGTATTTTCTCTTGCTCCTTATTTTAGTGAAAATGTTGTTATTATTGTAGGTATTTGTTTATTAATAGGTGCTATGGCTAAAAGTTCTCAAGTTGGATTACATGTTTGATTACCTATGGCTATGGAAGGGCCCACACCTGTTTCAGCCTTAATTCATGCGGCTACTATGGTAACTGCTGGTGTTTATTTATTAATGAGAGCATCACCTTTAATAGAATATAGCTCAACAGTTTTGATACTTTGTTTGTGAGTAGGTGCTATTACAACTATATTTAGTTCTTTAATTGGTTTATTCCAACAAGATATAAAAAAAGTTATAGCTTATTCTACTATGAGCCAATTAGGTATGATGGTAATAGCTATTGGTTTATCATCATATAATATAGCATTGTTCCATCTAGTAAACCATGCTTTTTATAAAGGTTTATTATTTCTTGGTGCTGGTGCAGTAATTCATGCTGTAGCAGATAATCAAGATTTTAGGAAATATGGTGGTTTAATATCTTATTTACCTTTAACATACTCCGTTATGTTAATAGCTTCTATGAGTTTAGTAGCTATACCTTTTATGACAGGTTTTTATTCAAAAGATTTTATCCTAGAATCCGCTTTCGGGCAGTATCATTTATCTAGTATAATAGTATATTTTATAGCAACAATAGGTGCTATGTTTACTACACTTTATTCTGTTAAAGTTCTATATTTAACTTTTTTAAGTAATCCTAATGGACCTTTAGTTAATTATAGACAAGGACATGCTGCACATGAAGGAGATATATTTATGAGTATTGCTTTAATTGTGCTAGCTATATTTTCAATTTTTTTTGGTTATATAACTAAAGATATTTTTTTAGGTTTGGGTTCTGATTTTTTTTCAGATAACAGCTTATTTATTCATCCTATACATGAAATAATGTTAGATACGGAGTTTGCTGTTCCTACTGTATTTAAACTGCTACCTTTGTTTTTTACTATTATATTAAGTTTCATATCTATATTATTTACTGAATTTTATCCTAAACTACTTATTAGTTTTAAATTATCTAGTATTGGTTATAATATATTTGGTTTTTTTAATCAACGGTTTCTAATAGAACTATTTTATAATGAATATATTTCAGGTATTGTCCTTAAACTAGGTGGACAAACTACTAAAGTAATGGATAAAGGTTCAGTAGAAATTTTTGGACCTTTCGGTTTAGAAAAAAAATTAACTAGCTTAAGTAAGTCTATTAATGCTTTGAGTACGGGTGTTGTTACATCTTATGCTTTGTACATTTTAATTGGTTTAATATTTTACATTTCTGTACTGTACTTTAGCAAAAATTTAGATGATTATTTAGAATTATTAATAATTCTATATGCAATATTAAATGTTAATAATTTTTACAGTTCAAATATGTTAGGCTAGTTTTTTGGCTTATAAATCTATAGTATATTTTATGGCTTTTAGCTTTTTTAAGCTTTAATTGTATATTTTATCATAAAATGTTGCAAATAAATTAAAAAAAATATCCTAATAAAAAAAATATAAATATGAAATTCATTTTTGACTATCTAAAAACCGTTTTTTCCATAAAAAATACTATAAGAGGTATTGTTTTATATATTGCCATTGCTTATTTAATATATAAATGTGAAGGAAAAGGTACAGATTTTTTTATTTTAAGACCTTTTGTTTCATTTTCTTCACATTTTCTTTGCTCATATTTTTTAGGAGAAACCATTTCACTTATTTTTTTTAGGAAGTTATTAATTCATGCGTGTTTTAGTTCTATTATTTCGTATGGTTTATGATTGTTTTCAGAATTAACTACACCAATCCCTATGAAGGTAATAGACCACATACCAAAAGGAGAAATACTTCCAGATACCTCTTATGGTCAGGCTTCAGGTTCACAGAGTAGCGCAAAAGTCGTTGAAAGTTGTCGTCAGCGATACCTTAATAGTTATTCGTTGGATAAAGTTAAATATGCAAAGGATTTGAAAGAAGCGTTAGAAAACAGTAAAAGTTTAGTTTCTCTTTATCGCCAACACCTTGGAACTATGTGTGCTATACCTGTTTGTTTTATAAGCAATTTTCAGCCCATAACTAAGGATAATTTACCTCACGTAACAACACTCTTTAGAAATCAAAGTGAGATGACAAGAGTTCTGAGTGCTGTGGATCAAGCTATAACTCAACAAAACAGAAGTGCAATGAGTATAGGAGGAAGTATAATTAAATAAAAATCATAATATTAAAAAAAAGTATCCTAATAAAATTAAAACGTAAAAATGAGAATATTAAAAAGTCACTCCTTATTAAAAATGGTAAATTCTTATGTAATAGATTCGCCGCAACCTTCAAATATAAGTTACTTATGAAATTTTGGTTCTTTATTAGCGGTTTGTTTAGTAATACAAATAATTACAGGAGTAACATTAGGAATGCATTACACTCCTAGTGTTTTAGAAGCATTTGATTCAGTAGAACATATAATGAGAGATGTAAACAATGGGTGATTAATACGTTATTTACATTCAAATACAGCCTCAGCTTTCTTTTTCATAGTTTATCTGCATATAGGTAGAGGTTTATACTATGGATCTTATAAAGCCCCAAGAACATTAGTATGAATTATAGGAACTGTCATTCTTGTATTAATGATGGCTACAGCCTTTCTCGGATATGTTTTACCTTATGGGCAAATGTCTTTATGAGGTGCAACTGTTATTACTAATCTTATGAGTGCAATACCGTGAATTGGACAAGATATCGTAGAATTTATTTGAGGAGGGTTTTCTGTAAGTAATGCCACTTTAAACAGATTTTTCGCTTTGCATTTTGTATTGCCTTTTGTATTAGCAGCCTTAGCCTTAATGCATTTAATTGCATTACATGATTCGGCTGGATCAGGAAATCCTTTAGGTGTCTCAGGTAACTACGATAGATTACCTATGGCTCCTTATTTCCTTTTCAAAGATCTGATAACTATTTTTATATTCATAATAATATTATCAATATTTGTATTTTTCATGCCTAACGTTTTAGGAGATAGTGAAAATTATGTAATGGCCAATCCAATGCAAACTCCACCTGCTATAGTTCCAGAATGATACCTTTTACCATTCTATGCTATATTAAGATCTATACCCAATAAATTGTTAGGTGTAATTGCAATGTTTTCTGCTCTTTTAGCGCTTTTAGCTATGCCTTTTTCAGATTTATCTAAATTAAGAGGTATACAGTTTAGACCTTTAAGTAAAGTAGCTTTTTTCATATTTGTGGTAAATTTCTTAATTTTAATGCAATTAGGAGCTAAACACGTAGAGTCTCCATTTATAGAATTTGGACAAATATCTACTGTACTTTATTTTTCTCATTTTTTAATTATTGTACCTTTTATTACATTTTTAGAAAATAGTTTAATAGATTTAGCAACAATTAAAAAATAAGTTGTTTTTAACAATGATGCTAAGTTAAACGCATTTGTATATATACCTTTGCAAAGCTCTTTATTTCAGTTTCTATAATATTTTATTAAAAAATTTTTATTAAATGTAAACTTATTATTTAGACTATAATAATTTTGAAGTGTTTAGGTAAAAGTGGTATATTTCACTATTATTGATTTTTAATTTTTTAGTTTATTAGGATAACTTGTTAAATTGCTGGTAATTTATAACCAATTTTATTTAAATAAAATTGGTTATAAATTTTTGCTGACAGATGTGTTTGGCGTGACAGTATAGCGGTAAATTTTTTCTTAAGTAAACAATGTTATTAACAACTTTAATTCTAGTCCCATTTATAGGAATTTTCCTAGTATCAGCAGTTTTAACATATAATGTAACAACTGATAAAACTAAATTGTTGAAAATTACTGCTTTAGCAGTAACAATTGTAGATCTAATAATTTCTCTTATAATGTTTATATTATATGATAATAGTAACAAAAACTTTCAATTTGTTCAAGAACATTATGAAATAAGCTACTATGAATTTTATTTAGGTGTAGATGGTTTATCTATATATTTTGTACTACTCACAACATTAATAATGCCTATTTCAATAATTTCTAACTGAAAATCCTTAAAAAAAAATACAACTATTTTTTTATTAATTATTTTGATGTTAGAGGCATCTTTATTAACAGTATTTTTAGTATTAGACATTTTAATGTTTTATATATTTTTTGAAAGTATACTTGCTCCTTTATTCATATTAATAGGTTTATATGGATCTAGTGAAAAAGTAAGAGCTAGTTTTTACTTTTTTTTATATACATTACTAGGGTCACTATTTATGTTACTTTCTATAATAAGTGTATTATCTTTAATAGGATCTACATCTTTTGATATACTATCTAAAACAAATTTTGTTTTCATTACACAAGTCTTTTTATTTATTGGTATATTTATAGCATTCGCAGTAAAAACACCTGTAATTTACTTAAATAGTTGATTATTAAAAGCTCATGTAGAATCACCACTTTCGGGTAGTATAATTCTGGCTGCGATTGTTTTAAAATTAAGTTTATATGGTATTTTTAGACTAATTTTGGTATTATTACCTAAAGCTTTTATATATTATACATATATAATTTTTATAATAGGAGTGTTAACTATTATATATGCCAGCTTAAGTACTATTAGAACTATAGATGTAAAAGAACTTATTGCTTACTCATCTGTTTCTCATGCAGCCGTTTATCTATTAGGTGCTTTTAGTAATGTATTCCAAGGAATTCAAGGTGCGATAAGTTTAGGATTAGCACACGGATTTGTATCTTCTGGTTTATTTACATGTGCAGGTGGAGTTTTATATGACAGATCTTCAACAAGACTAATAACTTATTATAGAGGTATAGCTCAAATAATGCCTATTTTTTGTATATTATTTTTTATACTATCTTTAGGTAATTGTGGAGTACCCTTAACATTTAATTTTTTAGGTGAATTCTTATCTTTATATGGTGTATTTGAAAGATTACCTATGGCCGGTATTTTAGCATCTTCATCTATAGTATTTTCAGCTGCTTATACTATATTTATGTATAATAGAATAGCTTTCGCAGGATCATACTTTGTATATTATTGAAACAATTATCTTCCTGATATTAATAAAAGAGAATTTTTTATTTTATTAACTTTAGTATTATTTACAGTAATGTTAGGTATATATCCTGCAATTATTCTAGATGGCTTACATTATTCTACTTATTGTTTATTATTTTTAGTAGAGAATTTTTCATCTGATAGTTTATAGTATTATACAAATTATTCTATACTTTTAAACAAATTGCTTCATATAATGTTTATGCTTTTTTAGGTAACAATGGATAATCAACAGGTTTAATATGAAATTATTATTTAAAATGTTACCATTTATAAGGTATAATAATAAGTTTTTCCTGGATCAGCTTGTTTCATTTAAGGAATGCCTGATTAGTAATAACCATTGGTAAAGTATTAATTTTTCCCGGATGTAGTATCGATTGACTTTAGAGTATTAAAAGCTTTTATTTGAATACTTTTTTATTGTTTAAGTACAAAAAGCTAAGTAGATATTAATTTTTTGTCTTTATTTAATAATGTTTATTATTAAAAAATTTTTTGTTTCTTTTTAACTATTTTTTTTAGAAAATAGTTGTTTCTTAACTTTTATAAATTTAATAAAAATAAATATATGATATTAACTTTTCTTTTATTACTATTATTTTCAAATGGTTTAACAATAAGACCTGACACATCAATTTTATACTCACGATTTGCACTTTTGATTCTATTTTATAGTTTAATTGCAGCAATGACAAGTTTTCACGTAACATATTTAGAAAAAGGTATAGGTTTATATGGAGGATTATTTAATGTTACATGTATAACACATACTTTTCAGATATTTATATTCATAATATGTGGAATAATATTATTAATGACGGCGTTTTATCCAAGAAAAAAATATATAGGAGATTCTATTTCTATGATTGATACAATATTTAAAAAAGTAAAACAATATATCAATATATTAAACAAAGTATCAGAACAATTTACTATTATAGAATATGCATTAATAATAATATTTGTAATAACAGGAGCAACATTATTATTAACATCTGCAGATTTAGGTTCTATATATTTATGTATAGAGTTACAAAGTTTTAGTTTATATATAATATCATCTATGCACAGAAATTCTGAATCTTCAACAGGTTCAGCCTTAACTTATTTTTTATTAGGAGGTTTATCTTCATGTTTTATCTTATTAGGTATAGCACTAATATATGCTAATTCAGGTTTAACAAGTTTAGATGGAATGTATTCTATAATTTCAGATTCAGAAAAATATGTTTACTATTCTACTTGATATTTACACAGTTATATTTTTTACAGCTTATTGTTGATTTCGGTAGGATTCTTATTTAAAATTGCAGCAGCACCATTTCATTGATGATCTCCCGATGTTTATGACGGAGTACCAACAATTGTAACAACATTTATAGCTATATTTGGGAAAATAGCCATTCTAATATTATTTTTGGAATTAGTACACTACACTAGTTCATTATTGTATTCTACAATACAATTATATTCTTGAACAACAAGTTTAACAATAAGTTGTTTTTTTTCATTAATAATAGGTACATTATTAGGACTAACACAAACAAGGATAAAAAGATTGTTAGCTTATAGTACAATTTCTCATATAGGTTTTATATTATTAGCTTTAACAGTACATAGCATAGAATCATATCAAGCGTTTTTATTTTATATTTTTCAATATATTTTAACAAATTTAAATGCGTTTCTCATAATGATAGCTATAGGTTATAGTTTATATTTGTATTCTACAAATTCTACAGAAAACAATAATTTATCAGAAAAAAACAATTCACCAATACAATTAATTAGTCAATTAAAAGGTTATTTTTCAATAAACCCTATATTGGCATTAAGCCTAGTGATTACAATGTTTTCATTTGTAGGATTACCACCCTTAGTAGGTTTTTTTGCAAAACAAATGGCCTTAACTGCAGCTTTAGATCATAATAAGGATATTTTAGTTATAGTGGCAATTTTAACTAGTGTTATAGGGGCAGTCTATTATTTAAGTGTTATAAAAACAATATATTTTGATGAAACTGAATATTTTAGACCTTATTTTGTTGAAATTTCACTTTCTAATATATATTCTATATCAATAGGAATACTTACTATAGCTACTTTATCTTTTATTTTAATGCCAGACCAAATAATAAACCTTTGTAATTTATTAGCAGACATTTGTTTTTCAACAGATATAATGTAAAAAACATTGAAAATTTTAAATTAATTAACAGTAAAACTATATTAAAAATAAATAAATGACGAATTTAACCCGTAGTACTTTTCAGGCACATCCTTTTCACTTAGTTTCTCCTAGCCCGTGGCCTTTATATACTAGTTTTTGTTTATTAGCTGTTACATTTAGTGGAGTATTAACTTTTCAAAGTTTTACTAATGCTATTAATATTTTAATGATTGCATTAATAAGTCTAGTTTTTTGTATGAGCTTATGATTTAGAGATGTTATTTCCGAAGGTACATATTTAGGTAATCATACATTAGCTGTGCAAAGAGGTTTAAATATGGGAGTAGGATTGTTTATAATATCAGAAGCCTTATTTTTTCTAGCAATTTTTTGAGCATTTTTTCATAGTGCTTTATCTCCTACAATAGAACTAGGAGCTAAATGACCTCCTATGGGTATTGAAGCTATTAATCCTTTTGAATTACCATTGTTAAATACAATAATTTTATTATCATCTGGTGTTACAGTCACATATGCTCATCATTCTTTAATTCAAGGAAACAGAAGTGGAGCATTGTATGGTTTAGTTTATACAATAATATTAGCTATAATATTTACAGCTTTTCAAGGTATAGAATATACAGTTTCATCCTTTACTATTTCTGACGGTACTTATACTTCTTGTTTTTATTTTGGTACAGGATTTCATGGTTTACATGTTATGATAGGTACAGCATTTTTAGCTGTAGGACTATGACGTTTATTAGCTTATCACTTAACAGAAAATCATCATCTTGGCCTTGAATCAGGTATTTTGTATTGACATTTTGTAGATATAGTTTGATTATTTTTATACATTTCTGTATACTATTGAGGATCTTAATGAAAAATTAATACTATCTTTTTAGGTTTAATATGAGATTATTTAATTACAAATTTATTTTTAAATTGTCTTAAAGCATTTTAGTTTTTAAGCTAAGAAAAATAAATTATTGATTTATTTTTCTATTCTTATTTTTTCCATGTATTTTTTAATTGCTATAGAACAATTTTTTCGCTTAATTTTAAATAATTTTTAACTATTTATGGATAATATCAATCTCAATTTTATACAATTTTTAAATCATTTTAATTTTGGGCCTATTTATATTAAAGGTAGTAATTCGCAATTTTCATATTTTAAAAAATTAATTGCGGATGAATTCAAGAAAGGTAATCTTACTGAAGACAAACGAGGTCGTATGTGAAACGGAGTATTTTATGAGTTTAATGATACTATTGATAAACATATTTCTGGGTTTTATGACATCGATGGAACTTTTCATTTTAACGGTCATGATTTACAAGAAGGAACATTGATTCCAGTACAATTTCATGGATGATTGCCTCCAAGATCTCCCCAAGATCCTAACCATTCAGCTTACAAATGAGGGGATGACACTGTATCATTAACACCTGAAATAACTCAACAAGAAAGATTAACATTAGATCTTAGCAGATTTCAAGCAACTAGAACTACTAATTTTGATACAGCAGAGCCTTGAGGACTTTTTTTTCAAGATAATGCCACACCACAAATGGAAGGACTGGAAGAATTACATAACAATATTATGTTTTATCTAGCAATTATTTTATTTGCAGTAACATGAATTTTAATATCAATAGTAATAAATTACACTAAATCAAAAATATCAAACAAATATATAAACCACGGAACATTAGTAGAATTGATCTGAACAATTACTCCAGCCTTGATTTTAATATTAATTGCATTTCCTTCTTTTAAATTATTATATTTGATGGATGAAGTAATTGACCCTTCTTTAGTAATTTACGGAGAAGGTCACCAATGATATTGAAGCTACCAGTATCCAGATTTTACTAATAATGACGAGGAATATGTAGAATATGATTCTTACATAATACCAGAAAGCGATTTAGAAAAAGGTAAACTAAGAATGTTAGAAGTAGATAATCGAGTTATAATACCAGAATTAACACATACAAGATTTGTAGTAGCCGGTGCAGATGTAATTCATTCATATGCCTGTCCATCTTTAGGAATAAAATGTGATGCTTATCCAGGACGTTTAAATCAATCTTCTGTTTATTTAAACAGAGAAGGTACATATTTTGGTCAATGTTCAGAAATTTGTGGTATATTACATAGTTCAATGCCAATTTCAATACAATCGGTAAAACTAGGAAAATTTTTATTTTGACTCTATGATCAAATAGGAGGTTAATTTTAAGGAACCTTACTATATATTTACTTTTAAAAACCTGGTTTTTATTTAATTACTGATTTGCTTAATATTATATATTTAATTAATTTAAGATAATTATCCTATTTTTAATTTTAGAAAGTTGTTTTTAGTCTAAATACTTCTAAATATTTATGTTTATATATTTCATAACTATTTCTAATAAAATTATTTAATCAAAACATGACAAGCTTAACATTTTTCTTTATATTTATACCGATTTTAGCATTAATATTATTAACAATAAATATTTTTTTATCTCCTCATAATCCTTATCAAGAAAAAAACAGTGCCTTTGAATGTGGTTTTCATTCATTTTTAGGACAAAACAGGACCCAATTTAGTATTTCATTCTTTATCTTTGCACTTTTATTTTTATTATTTGACTTAGAAATATTATTAGTATACCCTTATGTTGTAAGTGCTTATACTAACGGAATTTACGGTTTAATAATAATGTTAATATTTTTTATGATATTAACATTAGGTTTTGTGTTTGAATTAGGAAAAAACGCCCTAAAAATAGACAGTAGACAGGTAAATAGTTTCCAAATAAAAAACTGAAAACAAATAATATATATTAAAAATTAACGAAAAAAATCTGATATTTTTTACATTAGCCTACGCTTATATTAGTAAGCGAAAAAAAATTCTTAATTTTTTTATAAAAAACTCCATATAACAGGATAAATATTGTTTATAAACAATATATCCTGTAGGTTACATATATTGTAATCCTATCTATAAGGAACATATTATTTATTAAATGATATATATATATCATTTAATATGAGTATAAAAAGGAATTATTATGAATAGACAGCTATAAACCAAAGTTGCCTAAACCACAACTAAGAAAAATCTAGAAATAAACAAAGTGAACTGAAATATCTAAGTAACTTTAGGAAAACAAATCAAACGAGATTCTACACATAATGTGAAGTAAAGTAGAACAGCTAAATGTTTAACGATTTTTCAAAATCTGTGGAACAAAGAGTAAAATGGATAATCTGTTTGAAAAAAGGGGAACCTTCCTCTAAAGCTAAATATGGTGTTATACGCAATAGTGAATAGTCCCGTGAGGAAATTCGTTTAATAGTAGTTTTATAAGCAGCTTGAGTAAAATTTAAATAAATAACAAAAGCGTACCTTTTGCATAATGGGTCAGCAAGTTAATATTAGATACGAGTAGTGAATAGCTGCCTAGAGAAATCGAACAAGAAAAAATGTATTAGTATCTAAAATTAGACCCGGAGACTAGTGATCTTACCTTTATCAGGAGTATAAAAGTCCGAACGGGTTATCGTTGTAAAGATATCCGAAGAATAAAGGTAAGTTAGTGAAAGACAAAACTGACTAGTTTAGCTGGTTTTCCGCGAAACCTATATAAGTAGGTAATTTAAATACATCTTAGCAGGTACAGAACTGTGATCTCGGTCAAGCTAAAGGTTTGAAGAAACATGGACGTTTGTATACATCGGGGGATCGTGAAGATTTTATCGGAGAGTATTTGCACTCGAAAGGGTTAAGATGAATTTTAAATAATCGGACATAGAGCGATAAGGTTGTATGTCTAAAGGGAAACAGCCCAGAACAAGAGTTAATAAGGTTCCAAAATTATTGTTGAGTGAAATAAAGGATGTGCCTTTGGATACAATCAGGAAATAGGCTTAGAAGCGGCCATTTTTTGAAGATCTCGTAACAGAGCACTGATTATTTTTAGAAGGATTGCACCGAAAATTTAACGGATCTAAACAATATACCGAAACCTTGTCCAACTAAAACATAATTATGTTTTAGTTGGGGTAGCGGAACATTGGATAAATATAAGATTAAATCTTTTTAAGATTTAAAATAAATATATTCCAAGTGAGAATGCTGATATGAGTAACGAAAAAGAATAAATTATGCTCGCCTAAAGCTTATGGTAGAAATGTTAAATTTACGGCCTCTAAGTTACATATAAAGTTTCGATGAGGAATAACAATAGGTCAAAAACTAATTTTTAGTGTAATTAGTTCAGGAAAGACCTAAAACTACAAAAAAATAACAATTGTTATTTTTAATAGATATAAGACCGTTCCTAGATACTACCGCAAGTAAGCTAGTAGAGAATACGAAGGCGTTTGAGTAATCAATCATTAAGGAACTCGGCAAATTGACTCACGTAACTTCGGGATAAGGTGGGCCATTCTCATAAGGTTTAAGACGTATAATAACGATTTAAGCATGAGGAGAGGAAGCATGGAATAGTGTTGTACGACTGTTTAATTAAAACACAGCACTCTGCTAAGATGAATATCGAAATATTGAGTGTGATGTCTGCCCTGTGTCGGCTGGGTAACGGATTTGCTTAGAACTAAAAGGTTAGGCTTTGAAGGAAACCCCGACAAACGGCGGCCTTACCGATGAGGGTCCTAAGGTAGCGGAATACCCTGGCCGTTAAATGCGGTCTTGCATGAATGATGTAACGATACAACAGCTGTCTCGATGATTGGCTCAGTGAAATTGGAATAACTGT
>Ga0137410_10000519_pt1 | contig 27374 bp, 22 predicted proteins | sample CZODoug1_16funga_FD_108878 | JGI IMG/M metagenome (GOLD analysis project Ga0137410, IMG submission 108878) | Vadose zone soil fungal communities from Angelo Coast Range Reserve, California, USA - CZODoug1_16fungal (Illumina Assembly) | ecosystem: Environmental > Terrestrial > Soil > Vadose zone... | reverse complement strand
CCGAGTACGCGGGCGGGCACCACGAGCGCATGGACGGCAAGGGTTATCCGCGGGGCCTCACGCGCGAGCAGATGTCGGTGCAGGCGCGGTGCATGGGCATCGCCGATATCTTCGAGGCGCTGACGGCCAAGGACCGGCCGTACAAGAAAGGCAAAACGCTGACCGAGTCGCTCTCGATACTGGGGAAAATGAAACTGACCGGGCATATCGACCCGGATCTTTTCGACATCTTCATGTGGGAAAAGATCTACGACGAATATGCCCGGCAATTCCTGGACCCGGACCAGATCGACGAAGTCGACGTCACCCGGATCCCGGGTTACGCCCCTCGGCCCCCTCGCTAAGGCCCGGCGCGTTCCCGCCTACTTGACCGAGAGACGAATGACGAGGTCCTTGACCAGGGCCTCCGTGAATTGCTCGCTGTAGCCCAGTTCTTTCAGCTCCCAACGAAGCGCATTGCCCATCCGCGCCGTCTTGTAGATACCGAGCTTATGCAGTTTCTTGAAATCGGCGGCTTTCTTCAACGCATCCTCCAGGACCGATGCCACTTTCTTCTGCGAGGCTTTTTTCGGGCCGTCGGCGACCGGCACCGGTGGATAGTACTTCGCTATCTCGGTGACCAGCGACCTGGCGAAATCATCGACCTGCTTGCCGGAAACGGAACCCAATATCCCCATTCGATCGCGCTCCCGCGTGGAATTGACGTGACCCTTCCCGGGAATTGTACACCGGACGCGCTGCAGCGGCATTCCTGCTGATGCTGTCGAGCCTCCTTGGATCCCTGCTGCGTTACCCCTTGCACGCCTGGCGGGCGCGGCTCGCGAGAAAGCTATACGCCATCGCCATGGCGGACAAGGACGCGGGTAACTTCGACGCCGCCCGGCAGAGTCTTGAACGGGCCGTAGCCATGGACTCCAGGCATGCGGGCGCGCACCATTGGCTGGGTATCCTCTTTATCCGCGACCAGGCCTACGCAGACTCGGTGAAGCATCTCGAGCAGGCGCTTACCGTGGACCCGGCCAATACGGAGATCTGGATCGATCTCGGCAATGTGCATGCGCTGCAGCGGGAATATGGGAAAGCGAGCACCAGTTACCAGGCTGCCATCGACAGGACACCCGATTCGGCGCTGGCCCACCTCAACCTGGGATTCGTGCTGAAAGAGCTTGGCAGCGCGGAGGAAGCGGTCGCGTATCTGCGGCAAGCCTATACGCTAGCGCCGGAATTGGAGAACGCATTGCGCCACCTGGTCTCGACGTTGATCGAGACGGACCGTTGCGATGAGGCGCTGGCGGTCGCCAGCAAGGCAGTGGAACGCGCCCCGACCAGCTACGATGCGCATCTCTGCCATGGCCTGGCCCACCAGAAACTGCACGACCCGGTGCGGGCGCTGGCCTGTTACGACTCGGCGCAGAGCTTGCGCGCGGACGATGCCGAGCTATACGACAACCGGGGCACCGCCTTCCTGGAGCTCGGCAGGCTGAAGGATGCGCTCGCGAGCTACGACCGGGCGCTGGCGCTGCGGCCGGATCTCACGCTCGCAGCGTTTCACCGCAGCCTGATCCACCTCCAGCTCGGGGATTACCGGAATGGTTGGGATAAGTACGAATTGCGCCGGCTCGAAAAGGATTATCACGCGCAACCGGATGTCTACCCGCGCTGGGAGGGCGCTCTGCTCGCCGGCCGCACTCTCCTGATCAGCCGTGAACAGGGTCTCGGTGACGAGATCATGTTCGCCTCATGCCTGCCCCAGATGGTGGAGATGGCGAAGCACTGCCTCATCGAATGTGAGCCAAGACTGGTCGGATTGTTCCGCCGCTCGTTCCCGACCGCGACGGTCTACGCGTCGACGCCAGACGGCAGCCTGCCGCAGGAGATAGCGGCTCGCGATCCGGATTTCGCGACGCCTGCGGGCAGCGTGCCACGCTTCATCCGCAGGGACCTCGGCGAGTTTCCCCGCCATCAAGGCTATCTCAAGGCCGACCCGGTGCGTGTTGCCCGCTGGGGCGAGCGGCTGGCGCAACTGGGTCCCAGTCTAAATGTGGGCGTATCCTGGACCGGGGGCGTGCGCAAGACCCGGCGCGCGCTACGCTCGATATCGCTCGAGCAGTGGTTGCCACTCCTCCGGACGCCGGGCGTGCGTTTCGTGAGCCTGCAATACACCGCGGATGCCGGGTCTGCGGTCGCCGCGTTGCACCGGCAGCACGGAGTGCGAATCGAGCATTGGGCCGAGGCCATAGACGATTACGAGGAAACGGCCGCGCTGGTATGCGCGCTCGACCTCGTCGTCAGTGTGTGCACCGCGGCGATCCATCTCGGCGGCGCACTGGGGCGGCCGGTCTGGGTGATGGCGCCCTACAGCCCCGAATGGCGCTACGGGTTTTCGGGCGATACAATGCCTTGGTATCCCTCGGTGAAAATCTTCAGACAACCTGAATTCGGCGCGTGGGATCCGGTAATCGGGTCCGTTGCCGCCGAGCTGGGACGCTTGGCCGGTACCCCGGGCGGTTGCTGACATCGTGTCTGGTTCCGTTGACAACCACTCGCCGGCTTGTAGGGTTTCGCCGGCAAATCACCTGCGCCATTCCATAGCTGTCTGGATTCTTAAACCATCATGACCCGATCCATCCCGCGCGCCTGGTTCTACGCACTGTTCACGCTTTCCGGTTTCGCGGGCCTGATCTACGAATCGATCTGGAGTCATTACCTCAAGCTGTTTCTCGGCCATGCGGCCTACGCGCAGACGCTGGTGCTGGCGATCTTTATGGGCGGCATGGCGATCGGCTCGTGGCTGTGCAGCCGTTACTCGACGCGTTGGCGCAATCTTCTCCTGGGTTATGCGGTGGCCGAGGCCGCAATCGGCATTTGCGCCATCATGTTTCACAAGGTGTTCGTCGGCGCCACCGGATTTGCCTACGACAGCGTGATGCCCGCGCTGGGCTCGCCCGTGATGGTCAACGCGTTCAAGTGGGGGTTCTGCGCCTTGTTGATCCTCCCCCAGTCCATCCTGCTCGGGACGACGTTCCCGCTGATGAGCGCGGGACTGCTCCGGGCTTATCCGGGCAGCTCGGGCGGCACCATCGCGATGCTCTACTTTACCAACAGCCTGGGCGCAGCGGCCGGCGTGCTTGCGAGCGGATTTTTCCTGGTTGCGCTTATCGGGCTGCCGGGAACCATACTGACCGCCGGATTGCTGAATATCGTTCTCGCACTCGTGGTCTGGCTTCTTGCCAAGGACATGACGTTTGCCGCGTCGCAGCCGGCGCGCAAGGAGGGCGGGGCCGCTGGCACGGCCGGCTACGGGCTGATGCTCACCGTCGCGGCCCTGACCGGCGCGGCGTCGTTCATTTACGAGATCGGCTGGATACGCATGCTCAGCATGGTGCTCGGCAGCTCGACTCATGCCTTTGAGCTCATGCTGTCGGCGTTCATTCTCGGGCTCGCTTTTGGCGGGTTGTGGCTCAAGCGGCGCATCGACACCGTTGCGACGCCCGAGCGGTTTCTCGGCGTCGTGCAAGTCGCGATGGGACTGCTTGCGCTCGCAACCCTGGTCATCTACGGCCATACCTTCGAGATCATGCAGTGGCTGCTGAGCGTGGTGGCGCGCAGCGAAGGCGGATACGCGCTGTTCAATCTCGGCAGTCACCTGATAGCACTGCTGGTGATGTTCCCGGCAGCGTTCTGCGCCGGCATGACGCTGCCGCTGATCACGCATTCCCTGCTGCGGCGCGGCGCGGGAGAACGCGCGATCGGCGCGGTTTACGCCGCGAACACCGTCGGCGCGATCATCGGCGTGTTCGCGGCAGTACACGTCGGCTTGCCGCTGCTGGGGCTCAAGGGGCTGATCACGGCGGGTGCGACCGTCGATATCGGGCTCGGGTTGCTGTTGCTGTGGTGGCTCGCGCAGGGCGGCCGGCTGGCAGCCTACGCAACCGCCGCGGGCCTGGCCGGCATTGCCGCGACGCTGGTGTTCGTGGAGCTTGACCCCTACAAAATGGCTTCCGGCGTCTACCGCAATGGCGCCCTGCTGACGCACGATAAGGCCGAGATATTGTTTCACCGGGATGGAAAGACAGCGACCGTCGATTTGGTGAAGACGCCGGGCCGCGTGTCGATTCGCACCAATGGCAAATCCGATGCCGCGGTCAATCTCGACCCGGACGGTCAGCGTGGCCCGGACGAAGCGACAATGATACTGACCGGCGCGCTGCCGCTGGCCCTCAGGCCCGACGCCAGGACGGCAGCCAATATCGGTTTCGGATCGGGGCTATCCAGCCACGTGCTGCTGGCTTCCGATTCGCTTCAGGAACTCGATACGATCGAGATCGAACGCACGATGGTGGAGGCGGCGCGTGGTTTCAGCCCGCGCAACGACTACGTTTACGAGGACCCGCGCAGCCGTGTCCACATCGAAGATGCCAAGACCTTTTTCTCGACGCACAACAAACGCTACGACATCATCGCCTCGGAGCCCTCCAACCCGTGGGTGAGCGGGGTGGCGAGCCTGTTCAGCGAGGAGTTCTATGCCCGGGTCAAGCGCCACCTCGCGCCTGGCGGTATTTTCGTGCAGTGGATGCAGGCCTACGAAATCAGCCCTCCGCTCGTTGCATCGGTTTTCAAGGCGCTGTCCCTGGAGTTTTCCGATTACGCGGTCTATGCGGCGAACGACGCCGACCTGATCATCGTCGCGAAAAACGGAGGACAATTGCCGCCATTGTCCGCCGCGATATTCGAGCAGAAGCGCCTCGCCGCCGAGCTTGCCCGCGTGAATGTCCGGAGTGTTCCGGACCTGGAACTGCACCGGGTCGGCAACAAGCGGGCGCTGCAGCCGTACTTCGACAGCTTTTCGATCCTGGCCAACTCGGAATTCTTTCCCGTGCTCGATCTCAATGCGGCCAAAGCCCGCTTCATGGACGCGCGCACGCTGGAGATCGTCAATCTGTCCATGATCCGGGTTCCCGCAATCGAGATGCTCGGGGGCGAGCCACGCCGAGGCAGCATTGCTGATGCGCCGCGATGGTGGCTACGGAAAGCAGGATTCGCGCATCAGGCCCTCGCGATTCGCGCTTACCTGCTCGAAGGCCGCGCCGAACAGCTTGAGCGCATCCCGCCGACCCTGCGCGGCAACGTGCAGGTGGTGCGGCTGTTCGCGATTGAATGCATGAGCCCGCGGGGAATCGTTTCGACGGACCAGTTGTTCGACACTGCCAGCGCGCTCACGCCGTACCTGACTCGCGAGGAATTGCGCGCGGTGTGGGATAAATTAAAGGGTTCGCCGTGCGCCGCGCGGCTCGGCGAGCCGCAGCGGACCTGGCTTGCGCTGCTTAGCGCGCTGAGCGAACGCGACGCTGCCAAGATGGCCGAGCTCGGCGAAAAGCTGCTCAGGCAGGACGCCAGTCACAAGGAATTCTTGCTGGGCGCTACGATCACGGGCCGTCTCACCCTCAACGAGCGCGAAAAAGCGGCCGCTTTATGGCGCGAGTTCGCCGAGAAAATGGACAGTTCCCATCAGGATATGCTGCTTGAACTCTTGCGCGGCCATCTTTTCACGCCCCATTCCGCGGCTGTGGTCGGACAGGGAGCCAGTGCCCGGAAGTGACGCTTTTCGTCACTTAGTGACTGGGGCGGCGGACCCTGACTGCCACCTATGCCGGAAAAGCAACTTCGGCCAGTCGGTACGGGTGATATTGCCGGTAATTTCTCACGTCCAGTTCCTATCCTCCGAGCTGGCATAAAGCTTGCATTTCAGCCTCCCGCAGGCAATGAATATTGCTTGATTTTGAATGGTTAACTACCAATAGGAGCTTCAAATGGGTTATGTGCATAAGGGCTTTACGCTGATCGAACTGATGATCGTGGTCGCGATCATCGGGATTCTGGCGGCGGTGGCAATTCCGGCGTACCAGGACTACATCGCGCGTTCGCAGGTATCGGAGGCGGTGAGCCTGACGGCGGGCGGGAAGACGCCGATGGCCGAGTACTTTGCTGACAAGGGTGTATGGCCGTCAACCGCTGATCAGGTGATGGGTAACGTAGCCGGCAAGTACGTGAGCAACATTACGATGACTGCCGGCATGGGCGTCTCGACGCCACTGACACTCCAGGCGACGATGAAGAGCGCCGGGGTCAACTCAGCGATCCAGAGCGGCACGCTCACCCAGTACTCCGTTGACGGCAAGCAATGGGAGTGCTCGGGCGGCAACATCAGCTCCAAGTACCGTCCCGCTGCGTGCCGGTAAATCGGTAACTTAGCAAGACACGTCTCGGAAGAGGCCCGCCGGCAGTGCGCGGCGGGCCTCTTCGCTTGATGCCCCGATAATCAACAGTCAGTATCAGGCAACCGGGGGACTGGAGAGGGGGACGCATGTTGCAGAATCTGCAAAGAGGTTTTACGCTGATTGAGTTGATGATCGTGGTTGCGATCATCGGCATCCTGGCGGCGGTGGCTATTCCGGCCTACCAGGATTACATCGCGCGGGCGCAGGTATCGGAGGCGGTGAGCCTCACTGCCAGCGGCAAGACGCCCATGGCGGAGTTCTTCGCCGACAAAGGTGTCTGGCCCTCGGCCGCCGATCTGGTGATGGGCAGCGTTGCCGGCAGATTCGTGAGTAACATCACGATGACCAGCGGCGCCGGCGTTTCGACCGCGATTGTTCTCCAGGCGACGATGAAAAGTTCGGGAGTGAACAGCTTGCTCCAGAACAAGACATTTGAACTGACGAGCTCCAATGGCAAGGTGTGGGACTGCACTGGCGGTGACATCAGCTCCAAGTATCGCCCGGCTTCGTGCCGTTGATCAGCTAGACAACTTGTTGCAAGAAAGGCCCGCCCGCAGACGCTGGCGGGCCTTTCCATTTGATGCGCCAGGATCGATACAATTGGATGCAATGCGGTCTGCGCGATGGCGCGCAGCGTGTCACCCACCGCACCTATTAATGAGCCCTGTTTGTGCTGAGCCCCCCCTGGGCGACGTGCGTCCGTTCCTGAATCGACCGCCAACCATGATGACCTTTTCGTGAGTCGAGACCTGCGGCTGACTTACCGCATCCTGGCGGTCATGCTGTTGCTGGCCGAAGCGCTGGCGCTGACCGGCGTGGTGGGCGCTCCTCATAGCCAGTGGCTGACCGAACTGAGCGTCGCGAACGTCGGCACCTACGCGCTGTTCGTCGTAATGCTCTACGCGTTTTCCCGGCCGGCGCGGGGGGAGGCGAAGCGCGTGGTGGCGGGCGGCCTGGTCCTTGCTGTTGTGACCCTATTTGCAGAATACCGGTTCGGGCCGGCCCACCCATACATCGATTGGGTATTTGTGGCCGCCGCCGGTTTTGGCGCGGCAGCGCTCGTCGCGTTATTCGTCAGGCTCGGGCGTGGGACCGGTGACCCGCAGGTGACCAAGGACCTGCTCGCGGCTTCGGGCATAGCCCCGCTGGCCGACCCCACTGTGAGCGCATATTTGAACCTCACCCAGGCGCTCCATCCGCTGACATTCGATCTGGGGGCTTACCGCTTCGATGCAATGCTCGGCTTCCAGCCCAGTGCCGCGCTGGCGCTGGTTGCCAATCACGTGCCCGTGCTCATGAGCATATTGGTCGTCGCATATCACTTCCAGCCGTACGGGATTTCGATGCTCTACGCGATGCAGCGCGTGGCCCCGCAGCGGCAACCGTTCAGTGTCGTGGCGTTCCAGGCGGTCAGCGCCCTGCTGTCGGCACTCTTGCTCTATCACCTGATTCCCGTGGCCGGCCCGAGCTATGCATTCGGCGCAGCCTTTCCGGCAGCGCTGCCGGACGCGTCGACACTGGAGGGTACCAGCTCGCTGGTGATGCGCGGGGCACGTAACGGCGTGCCATCGATGCATTTCGCCTGGGCGCTGGTCTTGTGGCTGAACGCGCGCAGCCTGGGTGTGGGGTGGGTGCGGGCCCTGTTTGCCGTGTGGCTTGGGCTCACCGTGGTGTCGACGCTGGCGTTGGGCGAGCACTACCTGGTTGACCTGGTGGTGGCGGCGCCGTTAGTCGTGGGCGTCCAGGCCCTATGCATGTTCGGGCTGCCCTGGGGCAGAGAGCGCGTGCGGGCGGCATGCGTGGGCCTGGGACTGACGTTGGCGTGGATATTGGCGTTGCGCCTGGCGGCTGGCGCCGTCCTGGCAATCCCCGCGCTCACCTGGATGGCGGTGCTGGGAACGATGATGGCAAGTGCGCTGGTGTACCGCCCGCTCGAGCACATGGCGCAATCAGGGCCAATTCCGCCACCGGGTAAAGAGGAAGTACGTGACCGGCAGGATCCGGCAACGCGCCGCGAATTCCGCCTCGCGGCCTTGATGTTTGTCATCTCCGGTTTTGCGGCGCTGGTGTACCAAGTGCTGTTTTCCAAGGCGCTGGCGCTGACCTTCGGCAGCCAGGCAACGGCGACCTACACAGTGCTGGCGGTCTACATGTGCGGCATGGCGTTGGGGGCGTGGTTGGGAGGGGAACTGGTCGCGCGGCGTCCCGACGCGTTGAAACTTTACGCGTGGTGCGAGTTGGGTATCGGAGCCTACTGTCTGACGACGCCGGTTATCTTCCAGGGCGTCCAGGCCTGGTACGTGGCAGCCGCAGCCGGGATATCACCCGACGCGGGCGTGCTGACGGTATTCAGGGTGCTGTTAGGCGTAGCGGCACTGATGTTGCCTACCATGTTGATGGGCGCGACGCTGCCGATCCTGGCACGCTTTTTCGAGAGCCGTTCCACTTCGCTGGGTGCGTCCGTGGCCTTGCTCTATGGGGCCAATACGGCGGGGGCCGCGCTGGGGGCGCTCCTGGCCGGCTATGCGATCATTCCGGTGCTGGGGGTATGGAAGACCACGCTCGCAGCGGCGGCGCTCAACTTTGTCGTGGTGTGGCTCGCGCTCAGGCTGCATGCGCGTGCGAAAGCTCCAGCGGCACCGCCTGCGGCCCAACCTCACGCGTCACCGCCAATTGGTGGGAAGACGCACCGCGCAGGGCGAATCGCGCTGGTGATCCTCGCGGCGGGCGGCGTGGTAACGCTTGCCCTGGAGGTTGTGTATATCCATCTGCTGGCAGTAGTGGCGGGCAACAGCGTGTATGCCTTCTCGCTGATGCTGTTCGCTTTCCTGCTGGGGCTGGGCGCTGGAGCGGAATGCGCGCGCCGGCTGCTCAAGTTCGACTTCGAGCCGATGCTCGTGCTGGCCTGGCTGGAATTCGCGCTGGCCGGCGTGATCCTTACCGGCGTGTTTCTATGGGAAGGCCTGCCGGCGTATTTCGCATCGTTTGAATCGTATCCATTGACCCGCCAATTCGGCGCGCGCGAAGTGGTGCGCGGGCTGGCGTGCTTCGTCGCGCTGTTCCCGCCCGCGCTCGTGATCGGCGCGATATACCCGCTGGCGATGGAATGCGTGGGGAGAGCTTTTCCAGGCGCGACCATTCCAGCCCTGGGCCGGGCAGCCGCCCTCAACACCGCGGGCAACATCGCGGGCGTGCTTGCCGCGGGCTTCTGGCTGTTGCCCGCGTTCGGTGCGCTGCGCTCGGTCCAGCTGCTGGCGATCATCTGTGTCGTGCTGGGGGTGATAGCAATGGCCTGCACGTCCGTGCGGTTGCGCCCATTCGCCTGGGCGCCGGCAACGTTGGTCCTGGCGCTGTTCGCAGTGCAGCCGCGCAGCTTCGACTACACGGCGCTGGCCTCCGGGGCCAATGTCTACTTTGCGGCGCAGAGCTTGGGGCGCGTAATCGATCATGCGGAGAGCGTGGACGGCGGCCTGACCACCGTCACCGCCGTCGAGACGCGAGGCAAGGAAGAGTTGCGCGTGCTGCTGACGAACGGAAAGTTCCAGGGCACCAACGATCTGCGCGGGGAGGGCATGGCACAGGCGGGCTTCGCGCTTTCTCCGTTGCTGCACACGGACGCGCGCGGGCGCGCGCTCGTGATCGGCTATGGCACCGGCATGAGCGCGCGGGTGCTGCACGACGCCGGGTTCCGCGAGCTCGAGATCGTGGACTTGAGCGCGGACATCGTACGGCTCGCCAACGAGCACTTCGGCAGCATTAATGCAGGGGTCACCGCTAGGCCCGGAGTCAGTACCCACATTACCGACGGGCGCAATTTCCTCCTGCTGCACGACCGTCAGTACGACGTGGTGAGCATGGAGCTCACCTCGATCTGGTTCGCGGGAGCGGCTGCCCTGTACAACCGTGAGTTCTACCAGCTGGTCAAGCGCCGACTTGGCGCGCGAGGCGTGATGCAGCAATGGGTGCAGCTGCACCATGCTCACCCCAGGGATATCCTCTACATCCTGGGCTCCATGCGCGCCGAGTTCCGTTACGTGTGGCTCTACGAAATCGGCGGCCAGGGAGTACTCGTTGCCTCCAACAGCCCGGACGCTGCTCCGAATGCGGAATATCTCAAACAGCTTGAACGCGCCGAGGCGCTCAAGTCCCTGTACCGGCTTTACGGCGGCTCCCTGAAACAACTGCCGGAAAAGCGACTGCTCGATCCGTCCGCCATCGATGAATTGCTCGCGGCCTTCAGGCTGCCTCCGAGCCACTGGGTTTCCACCGATGACAATCTGATCCTGGAATACTCCACCCCCAGGGGCAACGCGCTTGATGGTGCGCGCTCCTACCAGTTGAACATCGAGCTGCTCCGTAGCCGGGCTTTGCCGCCGCTGGCGGTGGATGGCAAGCCAAAAAGCTGAAGTCGCGCGCCCAGCGACCGGGCGAACTTGGTGATATCCTTCGCTCCAACAATGGCGGAACGAAGCAACATGATCAACGTTTATATCGGCTACGACCCACGCGAGGCGGTCGCCTTCAGCGTGCTGTCCTATAGCATACAGGCGCGGGCTTCCGCTCCGGTATCGATCGTGCCGCTCATGCTGTCGCAGCTGGAGGGCGTTCTGACTCGGGAACGGCATCCTCTTCAGAGCACCGATTTCTCATTCTCGCGTTTCCTGACACCTCACCTGTCAGGCCACACGGGCTGGTCGGTATTTATGGACTGCGACATGCTGATGCTGGAAGACATCGCCAATCTCTACAAATTGTGCGACGACCGTTACGCGGTAATGGTGGTCAAGCACGATCACGTGCCGAAGGAAACGAAGAAATTCCTCGGTGAGCCGCAAAGCAAATACGACAAGAAGAACTGGTCGAGCGTCATGCTCTTCAACAACGCAAGATGCCGGGCCCTGACGCCCGAATACGTGAACAAGGCTTCGGGGCTCGAGCTCCACCAGTTCAAGTGGCTCGCAAGCGACGATCTCATTGGCGCGTTGCCGGATCGCTGGAACCATCTCGTTGGCTACAACGCACAGCGCAAAGATGCCGCGCTGGTGCACTACACGCAGGGCGGCCCTTACTTCAACGACTACCGGGATTGCGAGTACTCGCGGGAGTGGTTCGCTGAACGCGACTCGATGCTGCGCGTGGCGAGCCGGGTCCCTGCCTGAGCGGGTTTCTAAGAAAGGCCGGGGTTACCCTGCACGCCGGATAGGGCAGGCCGGCTGGGCTGCACCGGAGGTAAGATCTTCCTGGCGCGCAGGTAGCTGGACACCACTTCCCACACCGGCTCGCCACTCACACCCTCTGCGACAGGCGCCCAGCTGGCCACCTTGTAGCGCCTACCGGCCTCGACTGGCTTGCCGTTGAGTCTCATGTCGCTGATGCGATCGCCGATCTTCCGCACAGGGTTGCATCGATAGCGCATCCCGCCCACCCGTACCATGTCACCGCCCTGCTGGTAGTAGGGGTCCGGGTTGAACAGGTTGTCGCAGATATCCTCGAGGAGATTCTTGATCGCCTCCCCGGTCAACTCGTTGGTCGTGACATGGGGGTAGGTGATCGCGGTCTGATCCATCACGTGTTCCATCGTGATGGTCTCTCCCGGCAGCAGCGCCGTGCCCCAGCGAAAGCCCGGAGAGAACGCGATCTCGGCGCCCTTGGTTTCCATCAGCGCATCGAGGATCACCTGGTCGAAAGTGCCGGTGAAATTACCGCGGCGGTAAAGCAGGGCTTCCGTCACGGCGAGTTTTTCGGATAACTTCTCCTCGTACGGGGCGCGCACTCGGCGGATCAGCTCCGCCATCTCGGTATCGGGTTTGAGCAAATTGGCGAACACCGGCAGGAGCCGGTAGCGGCACTCGCGCAGCCTGCGATCGCGCAGCTCGAGGTCGACCACGGCGAGGAACTTGCCGTTGGAGCCGGCGTTGGTGACGAGCGTCGCGCCGCCATCGTTGGCAACGCGCACCGGCTCCGGCACCGCGTCGTGCGTGTGGCCGCCCAGTATGAGGTCGATGCCGGTGACGCGCGATGCGAGCTTGAGATCGACGTCCATGCCGTTGTGCGAGAGCAGAACCACCGCCCAGGCGCCCTTGCTGCGCGCTTCGTTCACCGTGTTCTGCAGGCTTTCCTCCTGGATGCCGAAGGTCCAATCCGCCACGAAGTGCCGCGGATTGGCGATCGGCGTGTAAGGAAACGCCTGGCCGACGATTGCAATAGGGATGCCATTCACCTCGCGCATCACGTAGGACTTGAATACCGGGTCGCCGAAGTCGGCGGTCCTGATGTTCTGGGCGAGGAACTCGGTGCGGCCCTTCAGATTCTTTTCGACCGCCTCCTGCACGCGCGCGGCGCCGTAAGTGAACTCCCAGTGGCCCGTCATCACGTCGATATTCAGCAGCCGGGACGCGTCGATCATGTCCTGGCCGCGCGTCCACAGGGAAGTTGCAGAGCCCTGCCAGTTGTCCCCGCCATCGAGCAGCAGCGCCCCCGGGCGCTGCGCGCGGACCTGCTTCAGCAGCGTCGCGAGATGCGCGAAACCGCCGCTTCGTCCGTAGCGCCGTGCCGCATGCTCGAAATCGAGATGGGTGTAGGCATGCGCGAGTCGAGTCTTCGGGCCGATATGGAAACGCTTTAACAAAGCCTCGCCGACCAGGTGCGGCGGCCTGCCCCGGGCTCCGAACAGCCCGATGTTCACGTCGGGCTCGCGGAACCAGGCGGGCAGCAACTGCGCATGGCAGTCGGTGAAGTGGAGCAGGGTGGCACTGTTCGCCCTGGACGGCGGCAGATCGTAGAAGGACTCGGCGCGCGCCGCGGCGCCGGCACGCTCATTCAGCGGCAGGCCGTAGGCCGCCGCGACCGCCAGCATCTGCAGGAAATCACGACGGGTGAGCGACATACGCGGGCGGCGCTGCTGCCGCCGCTTTACTTCCGATTGACCGGTGACTGTGGGTCGGTCAGGTAGGCCACGACATGGGTGATCTGCTCGGGCGTGAGGTGCCCGCCGGCGCCCAGGCGTGGCATGTTCGAGCACGGAGAGTAGGCCCACGCGTTGTAGATCCGCTCGTAGGTCAGCTTCACAATGGCGTCCGAACTGCCGCGTTGTGCGCCGTATCCGGTCAGGCTCGGCCCGATGTTGCCCACGTTGACCTCACCCGGGTCGAGTGCGTGGCAGTTGGAGCACAGCGCACCGTTTTCCTTGACCGATTCCACTTTGCCGCCGACGATGCGGCCGCCCTGGCCGGCGTAAGCAAGCCTGGCGCCTTCTTTCCAGTCGCCGGCCAGCTTGGCAGAGGCCGGATACTGGATCGATTCACGCGACAGCCGGACGACTTCCGCGGCCTCTTCCTGCGTGAGTTTAGCTCCGCCGATCTTGCTGCAGATTTGCTGCGCCCGGTCCTGGACCGCCCGCCGTGTCAGCAATTCCGGCATGCCGGGGTAGCTTGCGGTTACCATCTTCTCGCCGAGATCGCGCGTTGACTGCGCATCCGGGAACGAGGCGCAGCCGGCCGCTATCAGCAATGCCGCGCCCAGCGCGGCCCACACTGCTGTCGGGATATTCACGTCAGCCTCCTAGCGGCGCACGCCCGGCACCTGGATCGCGGCGCCGTTGCCCTGGTAGTTGAGATAGCTGGTCAGCGCGATCGAGACGTCGGACGTGAACCCAAGGTCGGGCAGCCGCATCTGCCAGTTGCAGTCGTACAGCCGGTGCTGCATGGTGCGTACCGTGCTGTGCGTGCCGCGGTACGCAGGCCAGCCCGCGATCACCGACTGCATTTGCTTGCGGTCCGTCATGTTGGGCAGGTCCTGGAGGCGGATGCGCTTGCCTTCATCGCCATGACAGCTGACACAGCCGAAATCGGTGGGGCCAGTGCGGCGGTGGAACAAGTATTCGCCGGCCTTGTACGTCTCGCGTTCCAGCGGGTGATCGAGCCGGACGTTCATCCGCATGCCGTTCGAGCGCGAAGCGACGTAAGTCGCGAGCGCTTCCATGTCGGACGCCCGGTCGAGATTGCTGAAGCGGGTCTGGATAATGGCCCCGCGGTCCATGCCCTGCTGCTCGACCATGCACTTGAGCAGGCGGGACTCGAGGTCTTCCACCTTGCCGCTATCCGCAAAGTAGCGCGGCAACCGGGTGAACGCGCCTTCCAGCTTGCCGGGGCCCATGCCGAAATCGCACTGCTCGAGCGAGGCGTTCTTCGGCCCGCGCTTTTCTCTGAACAACGTTTCGCCGCGCAGCACCCACAGTTCGCCGGGATTGTCCTCGGCCAGCATCTGGCGACCGACTGCCAGCCCGTCTTCGGGCTTGCCCTGCGCGAGCGCCACCCCCCATGCGATGGAGCAAGCAAGGAGAATGGCGGCCATACCGCCACGCGTCATCTGCACGATTTTCTCCTTCTGCCGTTGCCGGGCCGGCCGGCGGGCATCAAGATGCTGCCACGGTCGCATCGTCGGTGCGCTTGTCGCCCTTGTTATCCACCCAGGTGACGCTGATCTTGTCGCCTGGCTTCGTGCCCTTGATGCGCAGGCCGAGGAACGGGTTGCGCGAAACCGCCTGGCTCCATTGCGCATCCAGCACGGTCCGGCCGTTATGGGTGATCATCACGCTCTGGATGAAGTGCAGCGGCACGATCTCGCCCTTGGCATCCCGGCGCTGGCCCGTTTCCATCGGATGCAGCATCAGGATGCGCACATCGGCGGCATCGCCCTGCTGTGTGGCGCGGATTTTCATCGGTTCAGACATGCTGGCTTCCTCTTGGCAACCGGGGCTCGCGGTTCAACCGCAACCACCGACGGTGATCTTGACCTCTTTGCGGGCGGAGAAATACTTCCCGCCTGCCTTCACCACGGCCCAGATATCGGAGGTCTGGCCCATCTTGATGCGCGTCGAGACGTAGCCTTCACCGCCGTTGGCGATTTCGAATACGGCTGCAAGCGGGAACGGATTCTTCTCGGAGATGATCGAGATCTGCTGGGTATTGGGTATGCGGCTGGTCACCGCGACCGGCACCACCGCGCCGTTCTCGGCGATATCCGGCGCGGTGATCACGATATCCTTGCTTTCCGCCGGGCTCGCGGCACCGATGTTTTTCAGCGCTTCGGCCAGCACTTTCGACTCGAAGCCGGCCTTGTTCCAGTCCGCCCACGTCTCCGCCGACCGTAACAGGCCAGCCACGCCAGCCGCCGCGAGTGTAGCGACGCTGCCGACGAGCTTGAGAAACGACCTGCGCATGTCACTCATGATAGCTGTTGCTCCCTTGCGTTTTGAAAGGCTTCGCACCGGCTGGTTTTACCGGCATATCCATAGCGCCGCCGGGAATATCGGCCCCCTATCCGGGCAGCGAATTTAGCCAAGAATGCGTGCGTTGTCCATAAGTGCGGCGTGGAATTGCCGCGCGCGTGCCGTTCGCCTTTCATCGGCTGGAGTCAGGCCCGGGACGCGCGCTTCGCCAGCCAGTGTCCGGACTTGCCGCCCTTCTTTTCGAGCAGGCGCACGCGTTCGAACTGCATGCCGCGGTCGACGGCCTTGCACATGTCATAGATGGTGAGCAGGCCCACCGCGACCGCCGTCAGCGCCTCCATCTCGACGCCGGTGCGTCCGATGGTGGAGACGGTCGCAACGCACTCTACGGCGCTTGCTTTCCGGTTCACCTTGAATTCAACGCCGATGTGCGTGAGCGCGAGCGGGTGGCACAGCGGTATCAGTTCCGCTGTCCGTTTTGCCGCCTGGATCGCGGCAGTGCGGGCGACACCGAGAACATCGCCCTTTTTGGCGGCCCCGGAGACGATCTGCCTCAGTGTGCCAGGCAGCATTCGGATGCGGCCGCCGGCGCGTGCGGTACGCTGCGACTCGCCCTTGTTCGCGACGTCTACCATTCGCGCCCGGCCGCGCGCGTCGAGGTGGGTCAGCTTTTTCAAGTCGCAAGCCCCGTCGGTTGGGCGCGGACGATGTTAGGAACTCCCGCGCATCCGAATTATCATAGCATCATGGTGTTGCGCGCATTCTTGGCCCTGCTGCTGCTTGCCGTGCCGTGCGTTCTTGCCGAGGGGCTCCCGGACCTCGGGGACGTGTCACAGGCGGCGCTTACGCCCCTGCAGGAGCGGCGGCTGGGCGAGAGCATCGTGCGCGAGATACGCTCCGATCGCAGCTACTACGACGATGCGGAGGTGACGGACTATATCAATGTCCTCGGTCACCGACTGGTTGCGAACAGTTCGGACGCGCGCCAGGATTTCGAGTTCTTTCTCATCAACGACCGGCAGATCAACGCATTCGCTTTGCCCGGCGGATTTATCGGCGTCAACATCGGACTGATCCTCACCGCGCAGAGCGAGTCCGAATTGGCTTCCGTGCTTGGACACGAAATCGGACACGTCACCCAGCGCCACATCGCGCGCATGATTGCCCAGCAGAAAGAGGGCGCCGTCACCAGCCTTGCCTCGCTGGCTGCTGCATTGCTGCTGTCGCGCGTGAGCGGCCAGGCCGCGCAGGCGGCGATTGCATTCGGACAGGCCGGTGCAATCCAGGGCCAGCTCAATTTCACGCGGGATAACGAACGCGATGCGGACCGCGTCGGGCTGCAGATCCTGGAAAAATCAGGCTTTGATCCGAATGCGATGGTGACCTTCTTCGAACGGATGCAGCGCGCGACCCGTATCTACGAGAGCGGCGCGCCGTCGTATCTGCGCACGCACCCGCTCACCTTCGAGCGCATTGCGGACATCCAGGGTCGTGTGCAGGGCCTGAACTATCGCCAGGTGCCCGACAGCCTTACGTTCCAGTTAGTTCGTGCCAAGCTGAGGGCCGAGCTCGATTCGCCGCGCGAATCGGTGGAGTTTTTCGAGCAAAGTCTCACCGAGCGCAAGTTCCTGAGCGAGGCCGCGAGCCGCTATGGGCTGGTTGCCAGCCTGAAGCGAGCGAAGGACTACGTGCGCGGGCGGACGGAGCTCGAAACGTTGCGCAAGCTGATACCGGCGAACGCGATCGTGGACACGCTGACCTGCGAGTTTGGCCAGGACGCCTACGGACCGGAAAAAACGCTGCCTTGCTTTCGCGAAGCACTGAAGCTCTATCCGGCTTACCGCGCACTGGCCTACGGCTACGCCAACGCCTTGCTGCGAACGGGGCGGCCGGACGAAGCCCTGCGGTTCGTCGAGGGACGGTTGCAGGCGGTAGTGGATGATTACCGGCTCTACGTCCTGCAGGCGCGTTGTTACGCCGCCCTCAACAAGCGTCTGTCCCAGTACCGCGCCCAGGCGGAGGCGTATGTGCGTATGGGCAACGTGTCCGCTGCGGTCGAGCAACTGCAGATCGGGTTGAAAAGCGGCGACGGCGATTTCTTTCAGCTCTCCAGCGCCGAGTCCCGGCTGAGGGAATTGCGCAAAATCGACGAGGAAATACGCAAGGAAACGGGCAGGCACTGAGCTCGGCCGTGATGTGAATCACAGCGGCCGGTTTCGACCTCGATTCCGGGGCGAAACCGTATGGTATCGTGTTGCATGGACCTGTCGCGCACGACCGTACCCGGATTGCCCGGTGCTCCGGAGAAGGTGGGGAAGTACGAAATCATCAAGGAGATCGGCAAAGGCGCCACCAGCTCCGTGTACCACGCGTACGACCCGTTTCAGAGCCGGCAGGTCGCGATCAAGGTGGTGTTTCCCGAGGCGCTTGGCGACAAGGAGCACGGCAAGCGCTACAAGAAGCTTTTCGTCACCGAAGCCTCCCTCGCCGGCAAGCTGTCGCACCCGCACATCGTCGCGATCTTCGACGCGGTGGCGGACGACGAAGCCAGCTATATCGTCATGGAGTACGTGGACGGGTCCACGCTCGAGCAGTACTCCCGCCACGACAGCCTGCTGCCGATTCAGCGCATCGTTGAGATCATTTACAAGTGCGCGCGCGCCCTAGAGTATGCGTCGAGGCAGGGCGTGATTCACCGCGATATCAAGCCCGCCAACATTCTGCTCGCCGGGGAGTCCGACATCAAAATTTCGGATTTCGGCGCGGCACTGACGGTGGCCGCCGAGACGACCCAGTTGAGCGGCGTCGGTTCGCCAGCTTACATGTCGCCGGAGCAGGTGAAAGAGCTGCCGCTGACTTACCAGACCGACATCTTTTCGCTCGGCGTGGTGATGTTCCAGCTGCTGACCGGCCGGCTGCCGTTCCAGGGCGCCAATAACTACAGCATGATCTACCAGATCATCAACGTCGAGCCGCCGCGGCCGATGCAGGTCCGTCCCGATATCCCGCCGCGCGTCGACGCGATCGTCATGCGCGCGCTCCAGAAGGACACGGCCGCGCGCTACCAGACTTGGGAGGAATTCGCGCACGATCTCGCTACCGCGCTCGGGACCGAGGAAAAGCGGGAGCAGGGCGGTTTCGCCGAGAGCGGGAAGTTCGATACGCTGCGCAAGCTCGAGTTCTTCCGGCAGTTCAGCGACGTCGAGTTGTGGGAGGTATTGCGGCTCGCGGCATGGCACAAGCAGCCGCGGGACACGACGCTGATTCACGAAAACGACATCGGCTCCTCGTTCTTTATCCTGGTTTCGGGCGAGGTCAAGGTCGTGAAGCAGGAGCGGCTGCTGAACGTCCTCAAAGCGGGCGAGTGTTTTGGCGAAATGGCCTATCTTGGCAAGCAGAAGTTCCAGCGTTCGGCCAGCATCGTGTCACTGTCCGACATCTCGGTGATCGAGATTCGCGCGGAAACGCTGTCCAAGGCATCCGACCTGTGCCGCCATCACTTCCATGGCGCGTTCCTGGAACTGCTGGTGGATCGCCTGACGATGGCCAACCTGAGGTTGTCCCAGCTCCTTGCCGACCGCAACGTCAGTGTCTACTGAGCGCCTGCTCGCTTGCGATGTCCGGCGATTGAAACTATAGTTTCGGTGAATATTCCGGGTGCGTGAATCGAGGGTGTAATGCAATTCGACAAGGAACTGGATGCGCGCGGGCTGAATTGCCCGTTGCCGATACTGCGCACCAAAAAGGCCCTGACCGATATGGCCTCGGGGCAGGTCCTGAAGGTTCTCGCCACCGACCCCGGGTCGGTGAAGGACTTCACCGCGTTCTCCAAGCAGACTGGCAACCCGTTGCTTTCGTCCGAGGCGGTCGAAAAAGAATTCGTCTTTTTCATGAAAAAGCGCTAGCCGGACATGGCGGAGACGTGGCGCCAGATCGATACAGGGCTGCGGCCGGCGGCGCAGAACATTGCTCTCGACCGCGCCCTGCTTGAAGCCCGCCGCGCTGAGGAAATTCCCAGCACCCTGAGGTTCCTGCGCTTCACGCCCTGCGCGCTTATTGGCTGCAACCAAAGCGCCGGACAGGAACTGGATCTCGACTACTGCAAAGCCGGCGGTATCGGCATCCAGCGCCGAATAACGGGTGGCGATGTCATGCATTTGGACGAGGGGCAACTCGTCTGGGAACTGTATCTCCACCGGCGCGATATCGGTTCCGCGGACATGCAGGCAGTTTCGCGGCGGCTTTGCCACGCTGCCGCTGCTGCCGTGAGCGCACTTGGCGTGAACGCGCGATTCCGCCCGCGCAACGATATCGAGGTGGACGGACGCCGGGTTTCGGATAGTGCCGGCGCCCTCGACGGCGACGCGCTGCTGTTCCAGGGCACGCTGCTCGTCGACTTCGACCCCGGAGCGAAGCTGCGCGCTTCCCGGCTCTCGAGCATGGCGGCCGTCGCGTTCGAACGCGTTGTGAGCCTCAAGGAACTGCTCGGCGTGAAACCGGACGTCGCGCTGATCAAGCGCTATCTGGCAGAAGCTTACGAGTCCGAATTCGGGGTCGAATTCGTTGAAGGCGATCTCACGCTCTCCGAGCATGTCCGTTACCGCGCGGCGCTGCGGGAGATCGGCCATCCCGATTGGATCAATCTGGTCTCATCTCCCGCTTCGGAAATGCCCGTATTGCGGGCGCAGCGTCAGACCGCTGGCGGGCAGTTGCACGCGACCATCGTTTACGACCGCCAGACACGAACCATCAGGCAGGCGTGGTTCGCGAGCGACGTTTCCATTACGCCGCGGCGCGTTCTGGCCGACCTCGAGGCGGCGCTGCGCCATCTTCCCGCCAACCATTTGGCGCAGAGGGTTGAGCGGTTTTTCGCCGGCCTGGACGTGGAAATGCAGCCGCTCACGCCCGCTGACTTCGTCGGCGTCGTTCAGCTGGCGGTCGGGCGGGTGCTGCCCGCCGGGGTCAACGAGAATACCTAAGATGATTGCGGGGACTGCACTATCCGCTGCAGGCGAGGGCACCCTCGATCGTCACTTTCACTTCCGATTCACCCTGCCACAGCATGTCGTAACCGAATTCCTGGGTATCGGAGCAGAGGTCGATCAGGGCGGAGAACTTCGCGTTGAACAGTGCGTCGGCATGCGATTTCTCGTGTTCCTCGAATGAGCGCCAGTAAGTCACAATGGCGACGTGCTCCTGGGCCCGGGCCGCACCGAGAGAGCCCTCGTCGGAAACGAAGCCGGAGAACTTGAAGACCTGCCCGGCGATGAAACCGCCCTTTTCGCCGCCGTAAGCGCTCTTCACCACGTTGCACATTTCGCCGATCGCGACCTCGACGTCATCCATGCTGACGCCGGGCTTGAGCTTTACGGTGTTGAACAGCATCTTGGCGCCGAAGGGGATGGAGATGGCATCGAACATGGGGTTCTCCCTGGAATGACGGGGAAAATGACGGCGGGCTCGCACCCGGTTGTCATTTAATATACCAAAATGGCGACGGGTGAATCCGGATTGATGACTCTTTCGTAAGGGCTGGTGCGAGGATAGGACGATGACAGACATTTCACGCAGGGACTGGCTCTTGCGAACCGCGGCGGGCGGCGCCGCGGTCGCGCTGGGCATGGCGCAACTGCGCCGGGCGCTGGCTGCCGACTCCGTGCAGAAGGGTATTGCCCGTGTGCGGGGAGACGTGCGCGTCGGCGACCTGCCTGCCAAGCCGGGGATGGAAATCAAGCCCGGCGATGTGATCACGACCGGTGCCAGGGCTGAAATCGTCTTCGTCGCCGGCCGCGACGCGTTCATGGTCCGCGCCGGTTCGCGCGTCGAGCTCTCGGGGGCCGCCACCCAGGCCGTCATCAGCGGCTTGCGCCTGGTGACGGGGGCGCTGCTCTCGGTATTCGAGCCGGGGAGGGGAAGGCAAATCCAGACCGCGACCGCGACCATCGGCATTCGCGGCACCGGCATCTACGTCGAGGTCGAGAAGGCGCGCACGTACGCATGCACCTGCTACGGGGAGGCGGAACTCGTGCCGGTGGCCGAGCCACAAGGTGCGGAGACGGTGCGCACCACCCATCATGACCAGCCGCGCTACATCTATCCGAAAGGCATGCCGCGCATGATCGAGCGCGCACCCGTGATCAATCACACCGACGCCGAGTTGATCCTGCTCGAGAGCCTGGTCGGGCGGACGGTGCCCTTCGACCCGAAGAGCTACCCGTAACGCACAGATGATCAGGCTCTACCAGTTCCGGCCCGCGTTCGGCCTGCCTAACGCGAGCCCGTTCTGCATGAAGGTGGAGACCTACCTGCGTATGGCGGGCCTGCCCTACGAATGCCCGCGCCGCGCCGATGTGCGCAAGTCGCCGAAGGGCAAGATGCCGTACATCGAGGATGATGTGACGGTCGTCGCGGACTCTTCCTTCATCATCGATTATCTGAAGCGGAAATACGGCGATCCGCTCGATTCGCACCTCGCCGCCGCCGAGCGCGCGACAGGGCTGGCCTGCCAGCGCATGTTCGAGGAGAACACTTACTGGGCAGTGCTGTATTTTCGCTGGATCGACGAGGCCGGCTGGACGCTCACGCGTGAGGCGTTCTTCGGGTGGATGACGCCGCCGCTCCGATGGATTGTGCCGCTGGTGGCCCGTCGCATCGTGCGCAAGGAGCTCTACGGACACGGCATGGGACGGCATGCGCGCGACGAGATCGTTGCGACCGGGGAAAAAGATATCACTGCAGCCGCCGATTTTCTCGGCGACAAGGCGTTTTTCCTGGGGGCGCGGCCCTCGTCGCTGGATGCGACGGCGTATGCCTTCCTCGTCAATGTGCTATGGGTCCCGGTGGAATCCCCGCTCAAGGTTCACGCACGGCAGTACCCGAATCTCGAGGCCTACTGCCGGCGGATGAAGGACCGGTACTTCGGTAAATAGGAAATGGGAAATGAAAATAGAAGTGGCGGATGCTCCTGTTTCCTATTTACTCGTTGATGATTCCCAGCTTCACGTAGATCGGCCGGATATGGTTGCGCAGTTCGGGCAGCCGCCGCCATAACCAGAACGCGGTCAGCATGCACGCGACGCCGCCCGCCGCCAGGGTGTGCTGGGGACCGATCCAGTCCGCCGCGACCCCTGCAGCGAGGCTGCCCAACGGGAACATGCCCATGAAGGACACCGTGAACAGCCCCATTACGCGGCCGCGCATGCGGTCCTCAACGATGGTCTGGATGATGGTGGAAACGCCCATGGCGACGGTAAGGGCGGTCAGGCCGACGATCGCGATCATCGTGAGCGACAGCGCGAACGACCTCGAGTAGGCGAACACGATCAACGTCGCGCCGGCAGCGAGGGCCGACGCGGCGATCCAGTTCATCAGCCCGCGCACGTCCTTGCGCGAGGCGAGCACCAGCATGCCGACGATACCGCCCAGGCCGGCCGCGCCGATCAGGACCCCGAGCGTGTCGGCGCCGCCCGCGAAGACTTCCGCCGCGAAGATCGGCATCAGCGTCTGGTAAGGGCTCGCCATGAAAGTCACCAGCGCGACCACCGGGAGCAGCCACCGCAGCGGCACCGAATTCCAGGTGTACACGACGCCTTCCTTCAGGCTGCTCCAGACCGAGGACGGAGCGCCGGCGCGCAGGGGCGGCGCGACGGCGATCATGATCAACGTGGTCACCGCGGCGATCTTGCTCAGGCCATTGATGAGGAAGCACACGGCTTCGCCCGACGCGGCGATGAGCAGTCCCGCGATGGTCGGGCCGATCATGCGCCCGCCGTTCTGCATCAGCGCGTTGAAGGCGATGGCGCTCGCGAGATCTTCGCGCGCCGGGACCATCTCGGGGGTGAAGGCCTGGCGCACCGGAACCTCGATCGCCATGACCACACCGAAGAGCGCGGACAGGACGACGACGTGCCAGATTTCGACCGCGTTCGCCCACACCAGGGCGGCGAGCGCGAAGCCCGGGATCATCGCAGCGAACTGGCTCGCGAGCAGCAGTTTCCGGCGGTCGAAGCGGTCGGCCCACAGGCCGCCGAAGGGCGCGAGCAGCAGGATCGCGATCTGGCTCGCGAAGCCCGTCACGCCGAGCAGCAACGCCGAGCCGGTCAGGCGGTAGACCAGCCAGGTCATGGCAAGGTACTGGATCCAGTTGCCGAGGACGGCCAGCGACTGGCCGCAGAAGAGCAGTCGGTAGTTGCGGTGGCGGAAAGCGCGCAGCGAATGGATCATCGCGCCGGGTGACGGGGCCGGTCAGCCCGTCAGGAGAGCTTCTGCAGCTGCTCGGTAATCTTGTCGAGCGTGGCGGCGAAGCGGGCGAGCCGTTCCTTCTCCTGCGCCACGATGAGCGGCGGGGCGCGCTCAACGAAGCCTGCGTTGCCGAGCTTGGCCTGTGCCTTGGCGATCTCGCCTTCCAGCCGCAGCCGCTCCTTGAGCAGTCGCTCACGCTCGGCGGACATGTTGACCTCGATCTTGAGCATCAGGCGGTATTCACCGACGATGGACACCGGAGCACCCGCCGCCGGCAGCGCGCCCTCGACGATGACGACCTCGGATAGCCGGGCCAGTGCCGTGAGGTAGGGCACGAACGGCGCGAGCCGGGCCGGGGAGCCCTGGATCAGCAGCGGCAGCTTTTGGGACGGGGCAACGTTCATTTCGGAACGCAGCGTCCGGCAGGCGTTGGTCAGTTCCTTCAGCAGCGTGATGTCTTCCTCGGCGCGCTCGTCGATTTTCTCCGGCTGCGGCTCGGGATAGCGGGCGAGCATGACAGACGGCCCCGTTTTCCCTGCAAGCGGCGCCACCTTTTGCCACAGCTCCTCGGTGATGAACGGAATCACGGGATGCGCGAGCCGGAGCATCGTTTCCAGCACGCGCGTCAGCGTGCGGCGGGTCGCGCGCTGTCGAGGTTCGCTCGACGCGTGCCCTTGCGCGCCCTGGCCCCCGAGCTGCACCTTGGCGAACTCGACGTACCAATCGCAATACTCGTCCCAGACGAACTCATAGATCGAGCGCGAGAAATTGTCGAAACGGTAATCGCGGAACGCCTGGTGCGCCTCGGCCTCGGCGCGCTGCAACCGGCTCACGATCCAGCGGTCGGCAGCGGAGAGCTCGATCGGCAACGTCTCGTCGATTCCGGTGTCCTTGCCGTCGCAGTTCATGAGGACGAAGCGCGTGGCGTTCCATAGTTTGTTGCAGAAATTGCGGTAGCCGTCGCAGCGCGAGAGGTCGAACTTGATGTCGCGGCCGTGCGACGCAAGGCTCGCAAAGGTGAAGCGCACCGCGTCCGTCCCGAACGCCGGAATGCCGTTAGAGAACTGGCGGCGGGTGGCTGCGGCGATGGCTTGCGCCTGCTTCGGATTCATCAGGTTGGACGTGCGCTTCTCAACGAGCGCATCGAGGCCGATGCCGTCGATGAGGTCGAGAGGGTCGAGAATGTTGCCCTTCGACTTCGACATCTTCTGGCCTTCACCGTCGCGCACGAGCCCGGTGATGTAGACCTCGCGGAACGGCACCTTGCCAGTGAAAGGCAGCGTTAGCATCACCATGCGCGCCACCCAGAAGAAGATGATGTCGAAGCCCGTCACCATGACGCTCGAGGGCAGGTACAGGCGCAGCGCCGGGTTGTCCGCCGGCCAGCCGAGCGTCGAGAACGGCCACAGCGCGGAGGAGAACCAGGTATCGAGCACGTCCTCGTCCTGCCTGAGTTCCGAAGGCGCAACCTTGACGCCCGCCCTCATGCGTTCGAGCAGCGTTTGGTTGTACTTGGCCCGCGCTTCTTCCTTGCTGCGGCCGACGTAAGCATTGCCCTCGCTGTCATACCACGCCGGGATGCGATGCCCCCACCACAACTGGCGCGAGACGCACCAGTCCTGAATGTTGTTCAGCCACTGGTTGTAGGTCGTGGTCCAGTTTTCAGGGACGAACTTGATTTCTCCACGCGTCACGACATCCAGCGCCGATTTGGCCAGCGTGTCCATCTTTACGAACCACTGGTCGGTCAGCATTGGCTCGACGACGGCGCCGGTGCGGCCGCAGCGCGGCACCATGAGCTTGTGCATCTTCACTTCCGTGATCAGCCCCTGATCCTGGAGGTTTGCCAAGACCTTTTCACGCGCGACGTAGCGGTCGAGCCCATAGTATTCACGGGGGATTCCAATATCGATGGCGAGGGGCTGACTTCCTGTTTTTCCGATTATTACTTCAGGCTCACGTTCAGCGACGTTCTTGAAATCTTGCGTAACGGATGCGCGCACATCGTCGTTAATGATTTTTGCGTCGAGCGTAAAGATGCTAAAAATCGGAAGGTTGTACTTATCTTTGTTTCGCAGCCATATTTGGTAGTCGTTGAAATCATGTGCGGGTGTGATCTTGACGCATCCAGTACCAAATTCCGGATCGACGCTTTCATCAGCGATTATTGGAATCTTGCGATGAGTAAGCGGCAAAACCACACGTTGACCGACTAAATGCTGGTAGCGGGCGTCGTCGGGATGCACGGCGACCGCGACGTCGCCGAGCATGGTTTCGGGCCGCGTGGTGGCGACGATCAGGAAAGCGGCGCCGGATTCGAGCGGGTAGCGGATGTGCCACAGCTTCCCCGATTCCTCCTCGGATTCGACCTCGAGGTCGGAAACGGCGCTCTGCAGCACCGGGTCCCAGTTGACCAGCCGCTTGCCGCGGTAGATCAGGCCGTGCTCGTAGAGCCGCACGAACACTTCCGTCACCACGCGCGACAGTCCCTCGTCCATGGTGAAGCGCTCGCGCCCCCAATCGCACGAGGCGCCCAGCCTGCGCATCTGGCGCGTGATCGTGGAGCCCGATTCTTCCTTCCACTTCCACACGCGCTCGATGAAGGCCTCGCGCCCCTGCGCGACGCGCGACGTGCCTTCCGCCTCGAGTTGGCGCTCCACCACGATTTGAGTGGCGATGCCGGCGTGGTCGGTGCCGGGCTGCCATAGCGTATTGAAGCCACGCATGCGGTGGTAGCGCGTGAGCGCGTCCATCAGCGTGTGCTGGAACGCGTGGCCCATGTGCAGCGTGCCCGTGACGTTGGGCGGCGGCAGCAGGATGCAGAAGCGGTTGGGGTTGGATTCGTCGAGGCCGGCCTGGAAGTAGCCGTTTTTCTCCCAGGCGGAGTACCACCGGCCCTCGATTGCCGCCGGCTCGAAACTCTTGGCGAGCGACATGTCGGATGAAGAAGTCGAACTGGAAAAGCCGGGCATTATACTGGACGCGGTCGCTGTTGCCTCCCGCATCGCGGCCTTGGCTTCCACCGCGACCCGCAAGTTCTTGATCTGCGTGCGCAGCGTCTCCTCGATCGAGGCGCGCACCATCTGGTTGATATCGTCTTTCACGTTTTTCACGTCCAGGCTGATCCTGGACAGCGCAGCGTCGAGCGCCCCCCCGATTCCTGGCATGAAGCGCTCCTGCACGACCCGCTCGATGTGCTGGTCGAGGTCGCGTTTCAGTTTCTGGTAGACCGCGTGTTCGAGGTTCTGCACCTGGACGCGCGAGACGACTTCGCCGGTAGCGGGCGCCGCCAGGACGGTTGGCAGGTGCTCCGCAGGAATCACCTCGGTAAGCGTGGGGATGTCATCCTCGACCGGCTGCACCGCGGATTCGGTGAGCACCGGGATGTCGGGCACCGCCGGCTTCGCCGCACTGCGGTGGCGCGAAAGCAGCGCGTCGGCGCGCTTGAGCAGGTCGTCGCCATCGTCACGTGGAAGCGGTTGCTCGGGCATGGCCAAGACCGGCTATTGGGCGCTGCCCGGCTTGCTCAGGTCGTGAGTACGGATCTCGTAACCGCGATCGCGATAGAAGCGGAAACGCTCGCGCGCCGTCGCGCGGTCGCCGTCCTCGAGGCTGACGATCTCGAT
>Ga0137410_10000518_pt1 | contig 27433 bp, 25 predicted proteins | sample CZODoug1_16funga_FD_108878 | JGI IMG/M metagenome (GOLD analysis project Ga0137410, IMG submission 108878) | Vadose zone soil fungal communities from Angelo Coast Range Reserve, California, USA - CZODoug1_16fungal (Illumina Assembly) | ecosystem: Environmental > Terrestrial > Soil > Vadose zone... | reverse complement strand
TGCAACCCGCACTCAAGGCATTGATCGTTCCACACGCGGGATACATCTATTCAGGGATGGTCGCTGCCGCGGCGTTTCGCCTGCTGCGCGCCGAAAGGTCCCGCGTGCGCCGCGTGGTGCTGATCGGCCCGAGCCACAGGATTCCTTTCCGGGGCCTCGCCGTGCCCACCATGCGCGCCTTCGCGACGCCGCTCGGGGAGCTGCCGATCGAGCACGAGGGACGCAACGTGCTGCTCGGCCTGAAACAGATTCGGGCCACCGACATACCGCACGCCGAGGAACACAGCCTGGAAGTCGAGCTGCCGTTTCTGCAATGCCTGTTGGCGTCATTCGAATTGCTGCCGATCGCGGTCGGCGATGCGAGTGCCATCGAAGTCGCCGAGACCTTGGAAGCAGTGTGGGGCGGGCCTGAAACGCTGATCGTCGTCAGCACGGATTTGAGTCACTACCACGACTACGAGACGGCGCGGATCCTCGACCGCGCGACCAACGAAGCGGTTCTCGCGTTCACTGAGCGCCTGGGCGGCGAACAGGCCTGCGGCTGCATCGGCCTGAACGGCTTCCTGCGCGCGGCGCGAACACGCGGGCTCAGGATCGAGCTCAAGGATCTGCGCAACTCCGGAGACACGGCGGGCGATCGGGCCCGAGTGGTCGGCTATGGCGCGTGGGCGTTGTTCGATGCTTGACGAAGCGGCGCGGTGCACCTTGCTGGCGCTCGCGCGCGAATCCCTGCGCGCAGCCATGGATTCTGGAGCGCTCGGATTCCTTCCAGCGCGCGACTACGCAGATGCACTGCGCGCCTGGCGCAGCTCCTTTGTTACGCTTTCCCGCGCGGGCAAGCTGCGCGGTTGTTGCGGGCGTTTGGAAGCCGATCGCCCCCTGGTCGAGGATGTGTGGGACAACGCGTATTCCTCGGGATTTCGCGACCCGCGCTTCGAACCGTTGCTCGCACACGAATTGCAGGACTTGCAGATCGAAATCTCCGTGCTGTCGCCGCTCGAGAAGCTCGACGTGCACGGCACCGACGAATTGCTGGCGGTATTGGTGGCGCAGCGGGACGGCTTGCTGCTGGAGCACGCCGGCGAACGCGTGACGTTCATCCCGCATGTCTGGGAGGGTGTGGCGGATCCGGCGACCTTCGTGCGCCTGCTGCGCGAGAAGGCGGGCTGGCCCGCAGACGGCTGGGAGAGCGACCTGCAGGCGTGGCGCTTCGAAGCGGAGTCGTTCTAGGCAGCGGCTGAATTCTAGAGCTGGCGTCGTATCGGCGACGGCTCGAAAGTCAGCCGATGGCACGTCCGATAGTCGTCTGGATCGCCTCGGCCGCGGCTCGCGGGTCAGCCGCATCGCGGATCGGCCGGCCGACCACGATGTAGTCGGCCCCGTTCGCGAACGCTTCCTCGACTGTCACGACGCGCTTCTGATCGTCGCTCGGGCGGTTCTCGACCGGCCGGATGCCGGGCGTGACGACCAGCAGACGCTGACCGAGATGCTGGCGCAGGAGCTTCGCTTCGAGGCCGGAAGAGACGACGCCATCGCAACCCGCTTCCAGGGCCCGGCGGGCACGCGAGAGCACCAGCTGTTCAACGTCACAGCTGAAACCGAGGTCGTCGAGATCGCCACGATCGAGACTGGTGAGCACGGTGACGGCAAGAATCTTGACGTCGCCCTTCGCCTGCGCCGCAGCTTCCATGATGGACTGATTGCCGTGCACGGTCGCGAAGCTTACGCCGCGATTGCGCAAGCGCCGCACTGCGGCCGCAACCGTGGCCGGGACATCGAAGAACTTGAGATCGACGAATATCCGGTTGCCCTTGCCGACCATCCAGTCGAGCAACTCGAAGTACTCGCCGGCCATGAAGAGCTCGAGCCCGAGCTTGTAGAAGCACACCGAGTCACCCAGGCGATCGACCAATCGGCGCGCGCTGCCGGCGTCGGCGACGTCGAGAGCGAAGATCAGGCGCTCACGCGCGGGGATGTTCTTTTCAGCACTCATGTTCGTTCTGCAGGATTGAAAAGACGTTCGTGCTCGAGGATCGCATAACGATCCGTCATGCCGGCGATGTAGTCCGCCACCGCACGCGCCTTGCCGGCGTCACCGGCCGCGTCGCCGGCCTTCAAGGCGCTGGCACAGTGCTCGGGCGGCATCAAGCGCACATCAGCGCTGAAGGCGGTGAACAGCTCGCGCACGACACGACGTGCCTTGGAGGTCATGCGTTGCACCTTGTAGTGGCGGTACACGTGTTCGCGCAGGAACGCCTTGAGCTCGACCTGGCGCGCCTTGGCCTCGGTACTGAAACCGATGAGCGGCCGGCCGACGCGCCGCACCTCGTCGATGTTCGCCGGACCTGCCGACTCGAGCGCGGCACGACTCGCAGTGATCACATCGTTGACGACGTAGTCGATCATGCGGCGCACGACCTCGTGCACGACTTGCCGGTCGGTGAGCCCGGAGTATTGCTCCATGACCTGCCGGTGCTGCTCTGCGAACAGACGCGCTTGCAGCAGTTGCTCGACGCTGATCAGGCCGGCCCGTACTCCATCGTCGACGTCGTGGTTGTTGTAGGCGACTTCGTCGGCCAGATTGGCGAGTTGCGCCTCCAGTCCCGGCTGCTCGCGCCGCAGGAAGCGCTCACCGATCTCGGCCAGCTGGCGCGCGTGCGCCTGCGAGCAATGCTTGAGAATTCCCTCGCGGCATTCGAACGTGAGATTCAGTCCCGCAAACGCCGCGTAGTGATCCTCCAGCTCATCGACGACCCGCAGCGACTGCAGGTTGTGCTCGAAGCCCCCGTGCTCGCGCATGCACTCGTTGAGCGCGTCCTGGCCCGCATGTCCGAAGGGCGTGTGACCGAGGTCATGTGCCAGGCAGATGGCCTCGGTAAGCGTCTCGTTGAGCTTCAGCACGCGCGCGATCGTACGACCGACCTGCGCCACTTCCAGCGAGTGCGTGATGCGCGTGCGGTAGAGATCGCCCTCGTGGTTGACGAACACCTGGGTCTTGTAGACCAGCCGCCGGAACGCGGTGGAGTGAATGATGCGGTCGCGGTCGCGCTGATACTCGCTGCGAAAGCGTGGCGCGGGTTCCGCCTGGAGCCGGCCGCGCGACTGCGCGGCATGTGCTGCGTACGGTGCGAGCCCGGCGTCATCCTCGTGGTTGGTGTCTGTCACGGGCCGACGAACTCCTGCAGGGTCGCGCGCAGCTGTCCGGCATCGAAGTCGCTGCTCACCTGTGCTGCGCCGAGCCTGGGCAGAAGCACGAGTCGCAGCTGTCCGCCCTTCACTTTCTTATCCATAGTCATGAACTCGAGAGCGCGGGCCGTGCCCACGCGCGGCGCCGAGGTGGGCAGACTCGCCCGCTGCAGCAGCGCTCTCACTCGCTGCACGTCCGCCTCGGCAAGCCAACCGAGCCGAGCCGAGAGGTCTGCGGCCATGAGGAGCCCGACCGCGACCGCTTCGCCATGCAGCCACTCGCGATAGCCGGTGGCCGATTCGATCGCGTGCCCAAAGGTGTGGCCGAGGTTCAACAAGGCGCGCGCTCCCTGTTCGCGCTCGTCAGCCGCGACCAGGAGCGCCTTGATCTCGCACGACCGTCGGACGGCGTACTCGAGCGCCGCACTCTGGCACCGGAGCAGCTGATCGAGTGAACCCTCGAGCCAATCGAGGAACTGGGCATCGCCCATCAGGCCGTACTTGATGACCTCTGCCAGCCCGGCGCGCAGTTCGCGCGCGGGAAGCGTCCGTAGCGTGGCGATGTCGGTCAGCACGCCGCTCGGCTGATGAAAGGCGCCGATCAGGTTCTTGCCGGCCCGGTGATTTACTCCAGTCTTGCCGCCGACGGCCGAGTCAACCTGCGCAAGCAGTGTGGTTGGCACCTGCACGTAGGCGATGCCGCGCTGGTAGCTGGCGGCAGCAAACCCCGCCACATCACCCACTACGCCACCGCCCAGCGCCACAATCGCCGCGTCTCTGTGCAGCTTCGCGTCGGCCAGGGCGTCGAAGATCGTGTTGAGCGTATCGAGATTCTTGAACTCTTCACCGTCCGGAATGCTGTGGGTGGCAATGGTGCGTTCCCCGAGGCCACGCACCAGTGCCGCCAGATGCAGTTTCGCGACGGTGCCGTTGGTGACCACGAGCAGGTTGCGCTGGGGCAGCAGCCGCTCGAGCAGCGCCCGGTCCGTCAGCAGGCCATCCCCGATGAAGATCGGGTAGCTGCGCATTCCAAGATCGATGCTGAGTTGTTGCACTGGGCGCCTGGACGGATCCGGTGAGCGGCCGCCTGGCGGCGGTGCTCGCGGCGCGCAGTATAAATGCGTTGCGCCCACGGCGCAGTGACGACGGATTCCTACGCCGGCGGTCGCTCGCCCAGCAGCTTTTGTACATCCTCAGCTACCGACTGAACGCGGCGGCCGTCGGTCGAGACCGTGATGTCAGCGATCTCGGCATAGAGCGGCGCGCGCTCCTCCATGAGCTCGGCAAGGCGTGCCTGCGGATCGGCAGTCAGCAACAGCGGACGATGCCGGCCCTGGCGCGTGCGATCGAGCTGCTGGCGTACCGAAGTCTGCAGGTAGACCACACAGCCGCGCTCCGCGAGTGCCTGGCGGTTATCCGGCCGCAACACGGCACCGCCCCCGGTCGCAAGGACGATTGGCTCCAGGCGCGTGAGCTGCTCGATGATTTCGTGCTCGCGCACCCGAAAGCCGCTCTCGCCCTCCTTTTCGAAGATGAAGGCAATGTCGACGCCGGTGCGGCTCTCGACCTCGGTATCGCTGTCGTGGAAGGGAAACTTGAGGGCGCGCGACAGGTGCCGGCCGACGGCGGTCTTGCCCGAGCCCATGGGCCCGATCAGGAAAATGTTGCGTTTCGTGAGCATCAAAAGCACGCGGCCGCTTTGCAGCGGCCGCGTAGTCACCCGACTTCCAACGCCCGCGGGCGTCAGTACAGATTCGCGCCCTCGCGCAGGATCCGCGGCGTAATGAAGATCAACAACTCGTCCTTGTTGTTGGTCTTGCTCTTGTTCTTGAACAGTATGCCAAGGCCCGGGATGTCGCCAAGCCAGGGCACCTTGGTTTCCGTCTCGCGGAACTCCGTTTCCATGATGCCGCCGAGCACCACGGTCTGGCCATCGTTGACCAGCACCTGGGTGACGATCTCGCGCGTATCGATCGACGGAACGTTCACACCCGCGGAGGTCACGATCACCTGGCCGACACTGTCCTTGCTGACGGTGAGGTCCATGATGATGCGGTTGTCCGGCGTGATCTGCGGCGTGACGCGCAGCGCCAGCACCGCCTTCTTGAACTGAATCGTGGTCGCGCCGCTCGAGGAAGCTTCCTGGTAGGGAATTTCCTGGCCCTGCTCGATCACGGCCTCGCGCTGATTCGCGGTCACGACCCGCGGCGCCGAGACGATCTCACCGCGACCTTCCGCCTGCGCGGCGGACAGCTCGAGATCCACTATGAAGTCCGAGTCCAGCAGCGTGAGCGCGAAGCGGCCGGCCGGGTTCGCCACCGGCAGGTTCACCATGTAGCGGTTGTTCACTGCCGGCAGGCTGACCGACGGCGGAGTGCCACCGGGCGCGTTGTTGTTGTTCGGTTGCAGGACGATCTGGTCGTCGTCCCGGCCGACGCCGGTGCTGGAGATGACGCCGGCAGAGTTGGTGCCACCGAAGCCCAGGCTCTGCTGATCGCCGATCGCGGTCGCGCCGAAACGCACGCCGAGGTTGCGCGAGAAGTCATCGTTCGCGATGACGATACGTGCCTCGATCAGCACCTGGCGGATCGGAATGTCCAGCGTCGATACGAGACGGCGGATGTCCTGCAGGCGATCAGCCGTGTCCTGCACCAGGAGCGTATTGGTGCGCTCGTCGATCGTCACGCTGCCGCGCGCCGACAAGAGCGAGTTGTTGCCGCTCGAGGCCTTGATCAGGCCGGCGAGATCCGCGGCCTTCGCATAGTTCACCTGGACATACTCGGTCCGTAGCGGCGACAGCTCCTGCAGATCCTTGCGCGCCGCCAGCTGCGCCTTTTCGCGCGCCGCCAGCTCTTCGGTCGGCGCCACGATGATGACGTTGCCCTCGCGGCGCTTGTCGAGGCCCTTGGTGCGCAGGACGATGTCGAGCGCCTGGTCCCAGGGCACGTTCTGCAGGCGCAGCGTGACATTGCCCTGCACCGAATCGCTGACCACGATGTTCTGACCGCTGGTATCGGCCAGCAGCTGCAGCACGGCGCGCGTTTCGATGTCCTGGAAATTCAGCGTCAGCCGCTCGCCGGTGTATTCCTTCCTTTCATCGGCGGCCGCAGCAGTGCGGACTACCGGCTTGATCTCGACGGTGTACTGGTTATCAGTCTGGTAGGCGAGCTGCTCGAAGTCGCCGATGGCGGAGATCACCAGGCGCGAGCTGTCGCTGACTTTCAGCGCGTCGACGTTCTGCACCGGGGTCGCGAAGTCGGTGACGTCGAAGCGCTTCATGAGCTCCGTGGGCAGCGAGGCGCCTGCAAAGTCGACCACGATCTGTGTGCCCTGCTGACGCAGGTTTACGGGTGTGTGCGGGTCGCTCAGGTCCACTATCACGCGTCCGCCACCGTCCGGTGCGCGGCGGAAATCGATGCCCCGGATGCTGCGCGGACCATTGGCCGCCATGCTGCTGCTGCGACTCGGGCTGGCCGCTGCCGCGCCGCCGGCTGCTGCCGGAGCCGCCGCCGCGCTGGCAGCCTGTGAGCCGCCGATCATCACCAGGATGTTGTTGCCGTCGACGCGCGTGTCGTACGGCATCAATGAATCGAGATTCACCACCAGGCGCGTGCGTCCGCCGGCTTCGGCGGCGAGGATGGTGTCGACACCGCCGGACTTGACGTCAATGCGCCGGTTCTGGAGCCCCAGTGCCGTATTCGGCAGATCCAGCGCAATGCGCGCCGGCTTGTCGATGGTAAAGCTGAGCGGTTGGGGCGCAGGCCCGTTCAGGCGCAGCCGCAGCTGCAGCTGGTGACCGGGCAGCGTCTGCACGTCGATCGCCTCCAGCTTCAGAGGCGCGCTGGGTTGCGCTGCTGCAAGGCCCGGCAGCGCGGCCGCAGTCGCGAACGCTGCCAACAAGGCGGCGCCAAGGACGCTGCGAATACCGGCCCCCAGAGCGAGCCAAAGCCGATTCATCCCACTCATTTTGAAGCTCCCTTACAGATCAGTCTTTCAGGCCCAGGGCAGCCGGCCGCTCCATGTAGCCGCCCATGCCGTCCGGAACGATCTCGACTAACGAAATCTTGGCATCGGATATGGAAAGGATCTTGCCGTCGTTCTGACCGACGTACTGGCCGGGCAGAACACGATGTACAAGGCCGTCTTTGGTCTGCACCAGGCCGAACTGCCGGCCTTCGAGTCGCAGAGTGCCCACCATCTTCAGGGTGTCGAGCGAAAACTGTTCGAGGAATTCGCGGTTGCGCTTGGTGTCAGGCCGCACACCGCCACCAGCCGCCGCCGGCGCGGCCGGCGCAAACGGTGAGCGCAGGTCGGCGTCGGCATACGCGTAGGTTTCGTACGGCTTCACCTCGGGCAGCGGCCCGATGCGTCCGCCCGGGCGCTGCTTCACTTCCGCGATCCACTGCTGCAGATCCGATTGAGCGCCGGAACAGCCGCCGAGCAAGGTGGCGCCCGTCACGGCCACGGCCGCGAGTACAGTCTTTCTGAGCAAGTCGCGCATGCGGTTCTCTCTCACGCGTCCGAGTCCTGCCGCACTCATGTCTTGTTGCCTGCCGGCTTCTTGGCGGCGCCCTTGGCCGCGTCGCCCTTGTCCTCGTCTTCCTCGAGGTAGCGATACGTCTTCGCAGTCACATCGAGCACCAGCTGATCAATCGAGTCCTTGTTCAGCGGTTTGATCTCGATGTCGTGCAAGGTGACGATTCGCGGCAGCGCGGCGATGCCACTGACGAAATTGCCGAGCTGGTGATAGCTGCCCGTAAGGCGGATCTTGATGGGCAGCTCGGCATAGAAGTCGCGGCGCACTTCATTGGCGGGCTGGAACAGTTTCTCTTCGAGCCCGGCGGCCAGTCCGGTCTGCGAGATGTCGACCAGCAGGCTCGGCACCTCGGTCTTGCCCGGGAGCTGGCGCAGCATCGCGCCGAAGGAGCGCTCCATGTCCCTGAGCTGTTCCTTGTAGGCTTCGAAGTTGGCGGCCTTGCGCTGCTTCTGTTCGAACGTCTGGCGCAGGTCCTGCTCCTCCTGCTGCACCCGCAGCAGTTCAGGACGCTGGTTCTGCCACACGAAGTAGTAGGAAGCGAACAGCGCTACCACCGCGAAGATGATGCCGATGAGGCCCCAGCGGAACAGCGCGGGCCAGCGGCCGACGTCGCGGCGATCCAGGTTGCGAAGGTCTTCGAGAAGGCTCACTGCTGGTCCTCCCCGGGCAACTGGACGCCGACCTGGTTCGCGAACAGCGTGAACTCGCTGCCGAGCGCCGCGTCCTTCTTGGTCTCGACGACCTCGAGCTCCGGCTTGTCCAGCCATTCCGAGTCATCGATGTTGCGCATGAAGGCCGATACGCGGGTGCTCGACTGCGCCATGCCCTTGAGCTCGAGGCGCTTGTCGCTCTGCTTGACGGAGGTGAGATACACGCCGTCCGGAAGCGTCTTGACCATTTGATCGAACAGATGCACGACCTCGGGGCGCGAGCGCTGCAGCTTCTGGATGATCTCCATGCGCGCGATCAGGCGCTGGCGCTGGCTCTCGAGTCCCTGGATCTCCGTGATCTGCTTGTCCAGCTTCTCGGTCTCGGTCCTGAGCAGCTGATTTCTCTCGTTCTGCTGTTCGATCCGCCCCGCCATGATGAGCGACAGCAGCAGCGTGACGGCGCCGGCGGCCACGACTGCGCCGATTGCGGCGAAGGCAAATTCTCGCTGGCGTTTCTTGCGCTCTTCTGCGCGCCAGGGCAGTAGGTTAATTCTTGGCATCAGTCGAAGCTCCGCAGTGCGAGCCCACAGGCCGTGAGCAACGCGGTGGCGTCCTTCTTGACCGCCTGCGCCTTGGCGCGGGAGGACAACTTCATCTGGCCGAGCGGATCACCGCGTTCCGCGGGGATTCCGACCCGGCTGGCGATCACGTCGTCGACGCCCGCGATGTTGGCGCAGCCGCCGCAGACGACGATCTTCTCGGGCTGCTCGCGGCCGCTGCCGGAAGCGAGGTAGAACTGCAGTGAACGGCTGACCTGCTGGGTCATGTCGTCGATGAAAGGATCGAGCACCTCAGGCTGGTAGTTGCTCGGCAACCCGCCTTCCTTCTTGGCGCGGCCGGCTTCCTCCATCGAGAGCCCGTAGGTCCGCATGATCTCTTCGGTGAGCTGTTGCCCGCCGAACGCGAAGTCGCGCGTGTAGATGACCTTGAGGTCCTTGAGCACGCTGAACGTGGTGCTGCTGGCACCGAAATCGATGACCGCGATCGTGCGGTCGATGCCACCATCGGGCATCTGGTGAGTGAGCAGCTTGCAGGCGTTCTCGAGCGCGAAGGCTTCAACATCGACGATGCGGGAGGTGAGTCCCGCCGCTTGCACGGCGGCCACACGCTGCTCGACGTTCTCGGTGCGGGTGGCGACCAGCAACACGTCGAGCATTTCGGGATCTTTCTCCGACGGCCCGATGCGCTGGAAGTCGTAGCTCACTTCCTCCATCGGGAACGGGATGTACTGGTCGGCCTGCATCTCGACCTGGCCTTCCAGCTCGTTCTCGCCGAGCGTCTTCGGCATCTGGATGACTTTCGTGATCGCCGCATCGCCGCTGATGGCGATGGCGGCCTCACGGCTCTTGGCGCCGGAGCGCTTCACGGCGCGGCGAATGGCTTCGCCGACCGCTTCCGCATCCACGATCGCTTTTTCGTTGATCGCATTGTGCGGCGTCGGCTCGGCAGCGTATGACTCGACGCGATATTGACCCCCACCCATGCTGAGCTCGATGAGCTTCACCGAGGAGGTCGTTATGTCGAGCCCCAGCAGCGGGCGGTATTTCGGGCCAAACAGCACGGTAATTTCCCTTGTTGATTCAGCGCATTAAGTGCCTAAACGCAGGACCCGGTAAGCAAAAAAGCGGGCAAAGTTATAGCAGTGAACTGTTAAATCGAGCGTGACTACATTCACACAATGACCGCACGCTTTCGATTCCGCGACGTGGGCCCGCGCTATGACAACTGTGCACTGCCGTCACCGGATGCAACATAAACTTGATGGCGCCGGCAGGAAGTGAAGCCGGAGTCGGCGGGAGGTTACTTCGAACAGGCCGGAACGAACGCTTAGTGAATTGGCCCAAAAGAATCGGTTACTTTCTCGTCCGGCAGTCCCGTTATCGTCAGGCGTACATCCCGTTGACCCGTGGCCCTTGGTTCGCTGTCGAGTCGCTTCAGTCAGCTCCCTGATCCCAGGGTAATATGCATAACCCCCTTCGTTAAAGCAAGAACTTAGAGTTCCTTCCTGTGAATCAACGTTACCTCCGGACCGGCTTCTCAATTCTGGCGACCACGCTTGTGGCCACGGCCGCGATTGGCTATGCGGCGCTCTGCAGTTACGTCTACCTGGCACCGGCAATCCCGGATGTCGGGACGCTGCGGGACATCCGTCTGCAGGTGCCCCTGAGGGTCTTCAGCCGCGACGGCCGGCTGATCGCTCAGATCGGCGAGTACCGGCGCATCCCCGTGTCGTACGAGGCGATCCCGCCGCGCGTCCAGCAGGCGTTCCTCGCCGCCGAGGACGACCGTTTCTTCAAGCACCACGGCGTGGACTACGCCGGATTGCTGAGGGCGACGCTGGTCAACCTCGTTTCCGGGCAGCCGAGCCAGGGCGGCGGAACGGTCACCATGCAGCTCGCGAGGAACATGTTCCTCACGCCGGAGCGGCGTTTCGATCGCAAGCTCAAGGAGATCTTCCTGTCCTTCCGCATCGAGCGCGAATTCACCAAGCCGGAAATCCTGACGCTCTATCTCAACAAGATCTTCCTGGGGCAGCGCGCCTACGGTGCGGCGGCGGCGGCCGAGGTGTATTTCGGCAAGTCGCTCGATCAGCTCACGCTCGCGGAAACTGCGACGATCGCCGGAATGCCGCGTGCGCCGTCGCGCGACAACCCGGTTGCGAATCCCGAGCGCGCCAAGCTGCGTCGTCTGTACGTGCTGCGGCGCATGTTCGAGGTGGGACAGATCGATCGCAACGAATACGACGCGGCGAGCGTGGCGCCAATGGAATCGCAGCTGCACGGGCCCATCGCCGAGGTGGAGGCGCCCTACGTTGCGGAAATGGCGCGTGCCGACATGTTTGCGCGACTCGGTGACGACACCTATACCGCGGGCTATCGCGTGTTCACGACCATCGACAGTCGCCTGCAGCAGGCCGCGAATTCGGCCTTGCGCCTGGGACTGATCGAATACGACCGTCGTCATGGGTATCGCGGGCCCGTTGCCAAGGTCACGCTCCGCGCGGGCGAACCGCCTGCAGAGATGCTGGCCGCACTCGAGGACCAGGCCACGATCAACGTGCTGCAGCCGGCGCTGGTCGTGGACGTAGCCGAACGTGCAGCCCGTGTGCTGTTGAAGGATGGCCGCTCGTTGCAGATCGACTGGCCGGGACTCGCATGGGCACGCGCCGCTGCCGACAACAGCGTGGGGCCGGAGCCAAGGCGGGCGAGCGACGTGCTGGCTGTTGGCGACATTGTCTATGTCATTCGCGCCGGCAGCTCCGCGCAGCTGGCGCAGTTGCCGGCCGCGCAGGGCGCGCTGGTCGCGGAAGACCCGCGTGATGGCGCGATCGTCGCGCTCGACGGCGGCTTCGACTTCTTCGTCAGCAAGTTCAACCGGGTGATCCAGGCGCGCCGCCAACCAGGATCAGCCTTCAAGCCTTTTATCTACTCCGCCGCGCTGGAGAACGGCTTCACGCCGTCGTCGATCGTGATGGACGCGCCGGTCGTGTTCGAGGACGAGGCGGCCGAAGATACCTGGCGACCGGAGAACAGCACCGGCGAGTTCTACGGACCCACGCGGTTACGTGAAGCGCTGGTCCGTTCCCGGAACCTCGTGTCAGTGCGCCTGATGCGTGCCATGGGAGTCTCGTACACGATGAACTACCTGCAGCGCTTCGGTTTCGAGCGCGCCGACCTGCCCGATGACCTGACGCTGGCGCTGGGGAGCCTGCAGCTCACGCCCGCGGAGCTCGCAGCGGGGTTCGCCACTTTTGCAAACGGCGGCTTCCATGTGCGTCCCTATTACCTGGAACGCATCGAGGATGCCTCCGGCAAGGTGTTGTTCGCGGCGAAGCCAGCCATCGCTTGCGCGGATTGCGACATCGAGGCGACGCGGTTGCGGTTGCCGGACGGCGGGTCGAGCTCGGCGCTCGAGGCGGCCGACGCGATTCGTGGTGGCCGCGGCCACTTGCCGACCGGGCAACTCGCCCCACGCGCCATCAGCAGTCAGAACGCCTACCTGCTGACCGACATGATGCGCGATGTGATCCGTCGCGGCACCGGCCGGCGCGCGCAGGCGCTCGGACGCGAGGACCTTGCGGGGAAGACTGGCACGACCAACGATCACCACGATGCATGGTTCTGCGGCTTCAATCCGCGGCTGGTCGCCGCGGTCTGGGTGGGATTCGACCAGGAAGCATCGCTCGGCGCCGGCGAAGAAGGCGGCCGAACGGCGGTGCCGGTGTGGGTACACTTCATGCGCCAGGCGTTGCGTGATACACCTGAAGTCCGAATGCCGCCTCCGGATGGACTCGTCACAGTGAAGATCTCTCCGCAGACCGGCCTGCTCGCGAGCGCCGACGATCCCAATGCCATCTTCGAGACTTTCATGGAAGGTCATTTGCCCGAGAACTCGGACCCATTCGCGCACGGCCAGCAGGCGAGCCGGGAGCAGTCGACGGATGAACCCCTGTTCTGATTCGGCGGAGGACTGAAATGGCCAGAGCCTGGACCCGCGCCGAACAGCTGCGGCGCGCGATCGCCCAGGAAGCGGCGCGCATCATGAGCGAGCATGGCATCGACGATTACCTGCTCGCCAAGCGCAAGGCAGCCGAACGGCTCGGCGCCTCGGATGGTGCAACGCTGCCGAAGAACACCGAAATCGAAGCCGCGCTGGTCGAATATCAGCGCCTGTTCGCCGCCGACACGCACTCGAAATCGCTGCGGGATCAGCGTCGCGCGGCGCTGCTCGCCATGCAGCTGCTGCAGGAGTTCGAGCCGCGCCTGGTGGGACCGGTGCTGGCAGGCACAGCCACCGAACATGCGGACGTGGACCTGCACCTGTTTGCCGACCGCGCCGAGGCGGTCACTCTGAAGCTGATGGACCAGGGCATCCGCCACGAGTTGCTCGAGCGACGCGTCAAGATGTACCTGGACCGCACCGTGAATTTCCCGGCGGTACGCTTCGACGCGGGCGCGCACACGATCGATGCGACCGTCTTTCCGCGCGACGGCATTCGCCAGGCACCATTCAGTCCGGTCGATGGGCGCCCGATGCGCCGCGCCAACCACGCGGAATTGCAGGCACTGATCGAAGAGTAGGTCGGCAGCGGCGTTGCGACGCCGCGCAGGCTAGCGGCGGGCGATATCGAGGTAATCGCGGCGCTTCGGACCGGTATAAAGCTGGCGCGGCCGGCCGATCCGCATCGTCGGATCCGAAATCATCTCCTGCCAGTGCGCCACCCAGCCGACCGTGCGCGCAATCGCGAACATCACGGTGAACATCGAGCGCGGAATTCCCAGCGCGCTGTAGATGATGCCGGAATAGAAATCGACGTTCGGATAGAGCTTGCGGGCGATGAAGTATTCGTCCTTGAGCGCGATCTCCTCGAGCTTGAGCGCCAGCTCGAGCAGCGGGTTGTCCGGCCGGCCCATGCGCGCCAGCACGCGGTGGCACATCTCGCGAATGATCTTGGCGCGCGGATCGAAGTTCTTGTAGACCCGGTGCCCGAAGCCCATCAGGCGAAGGTTGCTGTTCTTGTCCTTGGCCGTCGCCACGAACTTGGGGATGTTGTCCGCTGTGCCGATCTGCTCGAGCATCGCGAGCACGGCCTCGTTCGCACCGCCATGCGCCGGACCCCACAGCGCCGAGATGCCTGCCGAGATTGCAGCATAGGGATTGGCGCCGGTGCTGCCCGCCAGGCGCACCGTCGAGGTGCTCGCGTTCTGCTCGTGGTCGGCATGCAGAATAAAGAGCAGGTCGAGCGCCTGCGCCGCGACCGGATCGACGTGGTAGGCCTCGCACGGCACCGCGAAGTACATGTGCAACAGGTTGCTGCAGTAGTCGAGGTCGTTGCGCGGGTAGACGAAGGGCTGGCCGAGCGAGTGTTTGTACGCCGCGGCTGCAATGGTTGGAATCTTCGCGATAATGCGATGCGCGAAGATTTCCCGGTGCCGGGCGTTATTGATGTCCATCGAGTCGTGATAGAACGCCGACATCGAGGCGACCACGGCGGACACCATCGCCATCGGATGGGCGTTGTAGTGAAAGCCGTTGAAGAAGCGCAGCAGCGCCTCGTGCACCATCGTGTGATAGCAGATCGAGTGCGTGAATTCGGCGAGCTGTTTCTGGGTGGGCAGGTCTCCCAGCAACAGCAGGTACGCGACTTCGAGGAAACTGCTCTTCTCGGCGAGCTGCTCGACGGGATAGCCGCGGTACAGCAGCACCCCCTCCTCGCCATCGATGTACGTGATGCGGCTGTTGCAGCTCGCGGTGACCATGTACCCCGGATCAAAGGTGAAGACGCCGTGGTCCCGGGTCAGTGAAGCGACGTTGAGTACGTCCGGGCCCACCGTGCCGGAAAGTGCTTCGAGTTCGGACTTGTGCCCCGTCGCGAGGTTGGTCAGCTCAAAGTTCTTGCCACTCATTGACGCTCGAATTCCTGGACCGGACGGGCTGCGCAGGGGCGGCGAGCAGACTGACATGGATAGTCCAGCCGATCAAGGCGTTGGACGTGGAGCAGGCCGCCGCAGGCATGAGCGATCCGACGCGCGATCAGTTGACGATCTTCACCGGCTTGCCCGGCTCCGGATCCTTTTTGGGGTACAGATCGTTCAACAGGCGCAGCATCTGCACCGGATCCTTCTGGATCGGCGAGCCTTGCGCCATTTGCTCCATCGTCGCGCCCGGCGGCGCCTTCACGACGCGAATCCTAAACGGTTCGGTGAGCGGGAATTCGCTCGGCTTGAGCGCGCGCAAGGTCTGTGCGGTCGAGAGGAAGATGCGGTCGTGTTGCGGAATCGAGTTCGGGTTCGAGCGGCTCGCGCAGGCAAAGATGTAGACCAGCTTGTCCTTGTAGATCGCAATGTAGCGCACCGGACCGTGGCCCCCATCCAGCGGCGAGCCCGACTTCGCGATCATCGCGTAACCCTGCATGCCGCCGTCGAGTTTGAGTTCCTCGCCGTCCGTCGCCGCGCGCGCGCCGAGGTTCTTCTGCAGATACTCCCGCGGCCCCAGGTTGTCGGGCCTGCGATCAGCGGTCATCTGCATCAGGGCATCATTCGTCTTGCTGTGCACGATCAGGCGGTTCTGCTGATTCTCCACGACCCAGTCCTTGGGAAACGCGATCGTGATCCCGAGGCCCGCGTGGTAAAAGCGGTTATCGCGAACCGTGCCCTGCTGCTTGCTGGTACCAAAGGGCAGCCCATCGATGTGGCGCAAGTAGTCCTCGACGCCGACGCGCGGATTGGCGACGACCGTGCTGGAGGTCTCCTTCACGCTGGAAACCGCTTGCTGCAGGCGCTCATCCGCCGACGGATGGCTGGCGAACACGCCGTGATAGATGCGCGGCTCGCGCCCTTCCTGCCGAGCGCGATCTATCTCGTAGACTTCCTGGTTCTTCAGCACGCCGATCACGCCGATCATGGCCTGTGGGTCGTAGCCCGTCTTGGCGATGTACTGCGCGCCCAGGTGATCGGCTTCGAGCTCCATGTCGCGACCGTAGCCCTTCAACAGCGCCTGGCCGCCGATGTTGGCGAGATCCGCGACCGCCGCGTTGCCGGTAAAGATAGCAGCGCCCGTGCCGAGAATTCCGGCCAGCGTCTGCTGCGTCTGCTGGCGGACCTGGTGGCGCGCGCACACGTGGCCGATCTCGTGGCCGAGCACGGCGGCGAGCTGCGCCTCATTGTTCAGATACGCGAGGATTCCGCGCGTGATGTAGATGTATCCGCCCGGCAGCGCGAAGGCGTTGATCTCCTGGCTGTCGACGATGGTGAAGTGCCACTCGAGCTCCGGCCGCTGGCTGGCATGCGCGAGTTTCTGGCCGATTTCGTTGATGTACTCCTGCAGGTTCTGGTCGGCATAGACACCGTAGAACTTGATGACCTGCTCGTGCGCCTTGCGGCCCTGCTCGATCTCGCCCTTCTCGGAAGTCATCGTGACGTCGGTCTTGCCAGTGACCGGGTTGCGGGCGCAGCTGGAGACGAGCAGCGCACAACTCACCAGAGCGGTGCTCAGGAGCGCGACGAGCCTGGACATGAAAGCCTCGGGACAGGGCGTAGGACAATGGCGCGTTATAGCTACGATCCAGCCTGTGGACAAGGAGTTCCAGAGTGCCGCCGCTACGCACCGAGCTCCCGAAACGAAGAGGGCGCTCACTGTTAAGCGCCCTCTGGTTTCAACTCGGAAACAGACTGTTTCAGCGCGCGCCGATGCCGTATTTCTTGCGGAACTTGTCGACGCGGCCGCCGGTGTCGACGATCTTCTGCTTGCCTGTGTAGAAGGGATGGCAGTTCGAGCACACTTCGATCTGCAGATCGTGGCCGAGCGTGGAACGGGTGGTGAACGTGTTCCCGCAGCTGCAGGTCACGGTGATGTCTTTGTATTCCGGATGAATGGACGGTTTCATTGCCCTTCGCCTCGACGCCAGTTCAGGTATCCGGATATGCGCCCGGATCTGCCCGAAAAAAGAGGGCGCGAAGTGTAGCCACCGTCAACGACACGTTCAAGGGGCGTCAGCGGGAATCACTGCTCGTCAGTCGGTCGCCTCGAAATTCCAGTTAATCCTTGCAGTTGAGAGGGTCCCGTGACCGGCAACCTCAGCTAACTCATGTTAGCCAGTGCAGCAATTTGAATTTTCTCCATTATCCACAAAACCTGTGGACAACTCTGTGGACGAAGCCCGCCTCCCCAGCGGGTCCAAGCGGAAACGTCACGGCGCTGTTGAATTGGCTAAAAAATAGGCAGCTTGTTTTTACTTGTTTGATCAACCAGTTATACGCAACACCTGGGAGTGCGCTTTATCGGACAAGTCCTGCAGCGTGCGTTTAATCACGGTCGGACGGTCGCTGTGCATAACAAGTAAGTGTCTGATCAGAGAAGATTTACTACTTGTGGGCGCGGATTGCGCTGACGCTCTTCGGAGCGTGACGGCAGAAACAGGCGCTGCAGATCGTTGAGGAATCGAAGGCCAAGAGCGCTCGGGAAATAGCGCTCGCCTTGTGTCTCGATCAGGCCTCGCCGCCGCCCGGTGTCGAGAGCCTGCCGGATCGAATCCATCGTTTCGCCGGTGCGCGACTCGAACAGCGGCGCCTCGAAGCCAGCGGGCAGGCGCAGTGCGTTCAACATGAATTCGAATGGCCGGTCAGCCGGCGGGACGATGCAACGTTCCGTTGCGGGTGAACCGGTCTCGAGAGATTCGAGGTATTTGCGGGGCTGGCGCAGGCAGGCAGTTCGCGAGATGAGGCCGGCGTCTGCTTCCGTCACCTTGCCGTGCGCACCCGCTCCTATCCCGAGATAGTCGCCAAACTGCCAGTAATTGAGATTGTGCGCGCACTCCCGACCCGCCTGGGCGTATGCCGATATCTCGTACTGCGCGTAGCCACTCGCCGCGAGTGCTTCCTGGCAGCCGAGTTGCATCTGCCAGGTGTCCTCGTCGTCAGGCAACGGGGGTGGCTGATGGTAGAACACCGTCCCTGGCTCCAGAGTCAGCTGGTAGTGGGACAGGTGCCGGGGTCGAAGTGCAATGGCGGCGTGAAGGTCCTCGAGAGCGTCGTCGACGGACTGCTGCGGCAATCCGTACATGAGATCGATGTTGAAGTTATCTAGGCCTGCGGCGTGCAGCTCTTCCGCGGCGGCGCGGGTCTCGGCTGCGGAATGAATGCGCCCCAGGAGCTTCAGGTGCCGATCGTTGAAGCTCTGGCCGCCGAGCGAAACCCGATTTACGCCGGCCGAACGGTACTCGGCAAAACGGCCACGCTCCACCGTACCGGGATTGGCCTCGAGGGTAATTTCCGCTGCCGCAGCGACATCGAGTCGCACGCGGATCGATTGGATGACTTCGCCAATGGCATCCGGCGAGAACAGGCTCGGCGTTCCGCCACCAAAAAAAATACTGAGCACACTGCGGTCCCGTACCCCGGCAGTCTGAAACTCGAGATCGCGATCCAACGCCGCGAGATAGCGCTTTTCCGGCACCGGGCCCTCGATGGCGTGAGAGTTGAAGTCGCAATACGGGCACTTGCGCACGCACCACGGCAAGTGGACGTATACCGAGAGCGGTGGATTGCGCAGCAGTGTCACGGGCGACATTCTAGCTGCCGCGGCGAGCCGGGCTCCGATCGATCTCCGCGACGAGTTTGCGCAGCGCCTGGCCGCGATGACTCAGCTGATTCTTGAGTTCCGGCGCCAACTGGGCTGCCGTCAATCCCAGGTCGCCCACCAGGAACAACGGGTCGTACCCGAAGCCGTTGTCGCCAGCTGGCGCATCCGCGATGCGTCCTTGCCACACTCCTTCACAGACCAGGGGAGCAGGATCTGTGGCCGAGCGCAGCAGCACCAGGGCGCAGCGGTATCGCGCAGTTCTGCTGGCTGGCGTCACTCCCGCGAGCTCCGCCATCAACTTGGCATTGTTCGCGGCATCGCCCTCACCGCCCGCGTAGCGGGCCGAATGCACGCCCGGCCGCCCGTCCAGTGCATCCACCTCGAGCCCGGAATCATCGGCGATTGCGGCCAACCCCGACCGCGACGCCGCATGACGCGCCTTGATGATCGCGTTCTCAACAAAGGTGAGACCCGTCTCCGCGATGGCGTTGATACCCAAGTCCGTCTGAGTAACGATTTCCAGGCCACGCCCCGCGAGCAAGGCCTGCAGCTCGCGCAGCTTCCCGGGATTGCCGGTCGCGAGTACCAGCCGCATGGTCGGATCTCTCAGTCGGAAAGCGCCTGGAGCTGGTGCGCGAGCAGTTGGCCGATGCCTTGCGCCGCCAGGTTCAGGAGCGCGTCCAGTTCATTGCGGCGAAACGCATGGCCCTCGGCCGTACCTTGAAGCTCGATGAAGCCGCCGCCGTTGTTCATTACCACGTTCATGTCCGTCTCGGCCTCGGAGTCTTCGGCGTAGTCGAGGTCGAGCACCGGCACACCGCCACAGATCCCGACGGACACCGCGGCAACCTGGCCGTGCAGGGGACTGGTCGTGAGCACGCGACGCTTGAGCAGCGCTTCGATTGCGTCGGCGAGAGCGACGTAGCCACCCGTTATCGCGGCGGTGCGCGTGCCGCCATCGGCCTGCAACACGTCGCAATCCACGGTGATCGTCCGCTCTCCCAGCGCGCGCAAGTCCGCGACCGCACGCAGCGAGCGGCCGATCAGCCGCTGAATCTCCTGCGTGCGGCCGGTCTGCTTGCCCTTGGACGCTTCACGAGCCGTGCGCGTATGCGTGGAGCGCGGCAGCATGCCGTACTCCCCCGTGATCCAGCCCTTGCCGCCGCCGCGCAGAAATGGCGGCACCGATTCTTCCACGCTCGCCGTGCACAACAGGCGAGTGTCGCCGCATTCAATGAGCACCGACCCTTCCGCATGGCGCGTGAAACGGCGCGTAATGCGGATCGCTCGCAACTCATCGGGTGCGCGTCCGCTCGGGCGCATGCCTACTGTCCCAGCCAACGCATCGCCGCGGCCGTGGTGTTGTCGCTATAGGGAGCGGAAGCCTGCACCGCTCGATCGCCGAGCGCCTGCAGAGAGGCGCGCAGATCGCCGTTCTCCTGCGTGTAGAAGCCGGCAATGTCCGCGTCCTTGAGGTTCGCCCACACGCCGTCGGTGCAGAGGAGCAGAACATCTTCGATCGCCAGTGGCCTGCGGCGGCCGATGGTCATGTCGGGAAGTGCGGAATCTCCTCCCAGGCAGCATTCGACGAAATTGCGCATCGGGTGGCCGACGACTTCCTCTTCCGTGATGACGCCATCGCGCAGCAGTTGTTCAACATGACTGTGATCGCGTGTGCGATCGCGAACCTGCCCGTCGCGGATCTGGTACACGCGACTGTCGCCCACATGCGCCCAGTAGGACGCGCCCTGCTGCACGAGGCATACGGCGCAGGTCGCGCGCGGCCGCGTGTCGATGCTGAGCGTCGCTCCGAGAGCGGCGACGTCCTCGTGCGCCTTGCCCACGGTGAGATGCAGGAATCCCAGGGGATCGAAGATCGGGTGCGGCGTGTGCCAGAAGCTCTCGAGCATCGACTTGAGCGCCGTCTCTGCGGCGCGCGCGCCCTCCGCGTGTCCGCCCATGCCATCGATGACCAGCAGGAATGCGGCATGTTCGCCTACGGCGACCGAGACGCGATCCTGATTGTCTTCGCGATGGCCGACGAGACTCAGCTCCGCGTACTCGACCCGCAATGCACACCCCGGTCTGCTAAACTTCGGCGCGGCTTTATAGCACCAAATCAACATGATCCGCAGCATGACGGGCTTTGCCCGGCGCGAGCAGTCGGGCTCCTGGGGCGCGCTCACCTGGGAGCTGCGTACCGTCAATCACCGCTATCTGGAACTCAGTTGCCGTCTGCCGGAAGAATTGCGAGCGGCCGAAGGGGAATTCCGCCAGATGGTCGCTGCGGTCGTGCGTCGGGGCAAGGTCGACTGCACGCTCAATTTTCGTGCGGCCGCTGAAGCCGCCGGCCAGATCGAGATCAATCGAGCGCTGGTCGAGAAACTGCTGACGCGTGCGCGTGAGCTGGCCAACCTCGCCGGCGAATCGGCACCGATCAATCCGCTCGATCTGCTGCGCTGGCCGGGCGTCGTTCAGGATCAGGGGCGGGATGTCACGCCGCTGCTGACAGCGGCGCAGAGTGCGCTTGGCGATGCGCTCGATTCACTCACCGAAGCGCGCGCACGCGAAGGCGAGCGCATCCGCGAAATGCTGCTGCAGCGCTGCGATCTGCTGCTGAAGCTCGTCGCTGCCGTGATCGAGCGCCTTCCTGAAGTGCGGACTCGGATTCGCGCCCGTCTGATGGAACGCATTGCGCAGCTCGGCGTCGAGCCGGATGCAGAGCGGCTCGAGCAGGAGCTGGCAATCATCGCGCAGAAGATGGATGTGGACGAAGAGCTCGATCGATTGCGCAGTCATGTCACCGAAGTGCGCAAGGCACTCGATGGCGCGGAACCCGCTGGCCGGCGCCTCGATTTCCTGATGCAGGAACTCAACCGCGAAGCGAACACGCTGTCATCGAAGTCGCAGGACGCGGAGACCACGCGCGCTGCCGTCGACATGAAAGTCACAATCGAGCAGATGCGCGAGCAGGTGCAGAACGTGGAGTAGGATTCCGTACTCTCAAGCCAGCGTGCCGCCCGGCAGGCACATGGCCGTGGTGCCGCCGATGATCAGTGCAGTCATGCTCACGAACGCGAGGGCCGCGAGAGTCTGCTCCACCTTCTTGCGCCAGCCAGTCGTCGAACCGAATTGCGTGCTCATGTCGTTTCTCCCGTAGGTTGGTTGTGATCTGAACCTCATCTGGGAGATATGGTGGCGCAGGCCGCGCCGCGCGACTGTCAACTGGATGACACTGCTGCGTTATCAGCTTCGACCTTCAGGTTACCCGACCACGAGGACGCCTCTCGCGGGCGCTACCACCGTACTCTGACGCCCAGGTTTCCCTGCACTGCACGGCTGTCGCTGTCGTTGTAATCCGCTACGCTACCGCTCCTGCGGATCGTGAGAATGACGCCGACCCTATCCACCAGCCCCGCTTCGACGAATCAACGCCGCCGTGGTTGTTTGTTCGTCTGTGCCGCGCCTTCGGGCGCGGGCAAGACATCGCTGGTACGAGCGCTGATGGAGCGCGACCCGTCGCTCAAATTTTCGATCTCCTGCACCACGCGTCAACGCCGGCCGACGGAGGTCGATGGCCACGACTACCATTTCATCAGCCGCGAGGAATTCGAACGCATGGTGCGTGCCGGGGAATTCCTCGAGCACGCACAGGTGTTCGACAACCACTACGGCACCCCGCGCCGCCAGGTCGAGGAGTCGTTGGCCAAGGGCCAGGATCTCATCCTCGAAATCGACTGGCAGGGCGCGCGACAGGTGCGCGCCGCAATGCCCGATTCCGTTTCGATCTTCATCCTGCCGCCCTCGCGCGCGGCTCTCGAGGAGCGCCTGCGAAGTCGCGGCACGGACTCGGACGAAGTGATCGCGAGGCGGCTGCGGGACGCAGTTGCTGACATGACGCACTGGCGGGAATTCGGCTACGTGATCGTCAACGATACGTTCGATCACGCCCTTGCGGACCTCAAGGCGATCGTCGCGGGACGCGGCGAGGCCCTGCGTTCGACCCGGCCGGAGCTCAAGCCGGTAACGGCGGCGCTGCTGGCATGAAGGCCTGATCCTGCTGTAGACTTGCGGCCCTTTTTTGGGCCCCGCCCAAATCCTGCCGAGGCTGAATCATGGCGCGCATTACTGTCGAAGACTGCCTGGAAAACATCGAAAACCTGTTTCAGCTGGTGCTGGTCGCGTCCAAGCGCGCGCGCCGGCTGGCGAACGGCGCCGAGCCGAGCCTGGACTGGGAAAACGACAAGCCGACCGTGGTCGCCCTGCGCGAGATCGCTGCCGGCAACATAGGGGTCGAACTCCTCGAAGAGCAGGAGGCCTCGGCGGAGCCCGCGATGCCGGACATCGAGCTGCCAACCGATTTTCGGGCACCACAGCTCGGTCTGGGCGACTGAACGGGCCGGGGGCGGCCCGAGATCGGTCCCCGCCGCCTGATATCTGAAGCAAAGTGGGGCCAGGCCCGAAAGGTCTGGCCTCATTCTTTTGGGCTTTGAACTCCGTGCGGTTCGCCCACAGAATGGGCTGAGATGCCGGTTTCGAGCCTTGTTCTCGCATGGATTACGCCTCCTCCTTTCTGAGTCTCCTGCCGGGCGGAAGGCGCGCCCTGGGCATCAATCAGCTCATTTCCCGGCTCGAGAACTACCTGCCCGCAGACCAGGTCGAGCGGGTCCAGCACGCCTACGAGTTCGGCGCCGCCGCTCACAAGGGGCAAAAACGCCTTTCCGGTGAACCCTACATCTCGCATCCGATCGCGGCCGCGAACATCCTCGCCGACCTGCACGTCGATGCCGAGACCATCATCGCCGCGATCCTGCATGACGTGATCGAAGACACGCCGGCCGAGATGGAACAGCTGGTCGAGCAATTCGGGCGCGAAGTGGCGGAGCTCGTCGACGGCGTCACCAAGCTCGACCAGATCAAGTTCAAGAGTCGCGAAGAGGCCCAGGCAGAGAGCTTCCGCAAGATGCTGCTCGCGATGGTGCGCGACATCCGCGTGATCCTGGTGAAGCTCGCCGACCGCACCCACAACATGCGCACCCTGGACGCCATGCCGTTGCCCAAGCGGCGCGCCGTCGCGCGCGAGACTCTCGACATCTATGCGCCGATCGCCGATCGCCTTGGGCTCTACAGCATCAAGCTCGAGCTCGAGGAGCTCGGCTTCAAGGCGCTCTATCCGCAGCGCTACCGCATCATCGAGCGCGAGCTCAAGCGCGCGCGCGGCAACCAGAAGCAGTTCGTCGGCAAGATCGCCGACAACCTGCGCCTGGTGCTGGAAAAGGCCGGAGTCAAGCCCCTGGTCGAAGGGCGCGAAAAACATCTCTACAGCGTGTATCGCAAGATGCGCAAGAAGAGCGTGCCGCTCAGCGAGATCGTCGATGTGTACGGCTTCCGCATCGTCGTCGACAGCGCCGATACGGCTTATCGCGCGCTCGGGCTGGTGCACGGTCTCTACAAGCCGATGCCCGGCCGCTTCAAGGACTACATCGCGATTCCGCGCGTCAATGGCTACCAGTCACTGCACACGACGCTGTTCGGGCCGAATGGCGTACCGCTGGAAGTCCAGATCCGCACCGAGGCCATGCACCGGGTGGCCGAGAGCGGTATCGCGGCGCATTGGAAGTACAAGACCGGCGAGGAGGGCGTGAGCAATCAGCAGGATCGCGCGCGCGAATGGCTGAACCAGCTGATGCAGATGCAGGAGGGCGGCAACTCGGAGGAGTTCCTGGAGAGCGTGAAGGTCGACCTGTTCCCGGACAAGGTCTACGTCTTCACGCCCAAGGGCGAGATCCTGCGCCTGCCGCGCGGCGCGACCGCGGTCGACTTCGCGTACGCGGTGCACACCGATGTCGGCAATCGCTGCGTCGCGGCCAAGATCGACCGGCGCCTGGTACCGCTGCGCACACCACTCAGAAACGGTCAGACGGTGGAGATCATCACGGCGAAGGGTGCGGCGCCGAATCCGGCCTGGGTCAACTTCGTGGTGAGCGCGAAGGCGCGCGCCGCGATCCGCCACTATTTAAAGAGTCTCAAGCGCAAAGAAGCGGTCGAGCTCGGCCGCAGGCTCCTCAACCAGGCACTCGGAGAGTTTTCGCTGACGCTGAAGAAGGTTCCCGATGAGCAGATCGAACCCATGCTCGGCGAGCTGGGCATGAAGAGCGCCGATGACCTCTACGAAAAGATCGGGCTGGGAGAGCGGCTGGCACCCCTGATTGCGCGCCGCCTCCTGCCAGTCGATGAGGCGACACCGACCGGTGCTAAGCCCGCGCCACTGGTGATCGCGGGAACCGAAGGTCTGGTCATCTCATACGCGCGCTGCTGTTTCCCGATTCCGAACGATCCGGTCATGGCCTATCTCAGCAGCGGCCGGGGGGTGGTCGTGCACCGCGAGTCCTGCGGCAATCTCGCGGGCTATCGCAAGCAGCCTGATAAGTGGATCTCCGTCAGCTGGGAAAAGAAGCTCGACCGTCTGTTCAGCTCCGAGATCCGTGTCGAAGTGGCGAACCGCATGGGCGTGCTTGCAGCCGTCGCAGCCAGTATCGCCGGCACCGAGACCAACATCGACCACGTGTCACTGGTGGAGCGCGATGTCGATACCTCTGCATTGATCTTCGAGCTGCAGGTTCGCGACCGCAAACACCTGGCGCGCGTGATGCGTACCATCCGCAACATGCCCGATGTGCTCAAGGTGATGAGAACGATCGCTTAGGAAGGCTGCATATGACCCGACACGTGATTCATACCGACAAGGCGCCCAAGGCCATCGGCACGTATTCACAGGCGGTACGCGCGGGCGACCTGGTGTTCATTTCCGGGCAGGTCCCGTTCGATCCTGCAACGGGCGAGCTGGTCGGCGGGGAAATGGAAGCGCAGATCCGGCGCGTCTTCGAGAACCTGAAGGCGATCGCGGAAGGCGCGGGGTCGAGTCTCGCGCAAGCGGTCAAGCTCAACGTGTACCTCACCGATCTCAAGCATTTCCCGGTCGTGAACCAGGTAATGGCGCAGTACTTCAGCGAGCCGTATCCGGCGCGCGCAGCGGTCGGCGTCGCGGCCCTGCCGCGCGGCGCGCAGGTCGAAATGGAATGCATCCTGCACCTGGGGTAGCTCGGGAACTGACAGCGCCCGAGCAACGGCCGGTCACTGCACTGCGCGGAGTCGGCGAGTCGCTCGCCGGGCGGCTCGCGCGTCTCGGGGTGTTCACTCTCCAGGATCTCCTGTTTCTCCTGCCACTGCGCTACGAGGATCGCACGCGCGTCGTGCCGATCGGCACGCTCACGCCCGGTGTGCGAGCGGTGATCGAGGCCCAAGTGCAACTCACCGAAGTCGTGTTTCGCGGCCGGCGCCAGCTTCTGTCACGCGTCGCGGACGGCTCCGGCTTTCTCACGCTGCGCTTCTTTCATTTCAATCAGCGCCAACAGGAATCGCTGGCGCGGGGAGCGCGACTGCGCTGCTTCGGCGAGGTGCGGCGCGGCCCTTTGGGGCTGGAGATCGTGCATCCGGAATATCGCCTGGTCGATGCCGAGATGAGTGCGCAACTCGATGAGGCGCTCACTCCCATCTATCCGGGCACCGAGGGCGTACAGCAGGGACGACTGCGCAAGCTCGCGGCACAGGCTCTGGAGGCGGTCCGCGAGCAGGGCCTGACTGACTGGCTGCCACCCACAGAACTCGCCACATCCAACTGGCCGGCGCTCCTCGATGCACTCGAATACGTGCATCGGCCGCCAGTCGACGCGCGTCTCGATCTGCTGAGCTCGGTCAGGCACCCGGCACAACGACGTCTCGCCTGCGAGGAGCTGCTGGCCCATCAGCTCAGCCTGAAGCTGCTGCGCCGTGAGATTCGCAGCGATCCCGCCGTACCGCTGCCGCGCGACGCGCTCGCCGCTCGCCTGCTCGCCAGTCTGCCGTTTCAGCTCACCGGCGCGCAGCGGCGCGCCTATGGCGAGGTCCTGGCTGATATCCGCGAACCCCGGCCGATGCTGCGCCTGGTGCAAGGAGATGTCGGCTGCGGCAAGACTATCGTCGCGGCGCTCGCCGCCGCGCACGCGGTGGAGGCCGACTGCCAGGCTGCGCTCATGGCGCCGACGGAGCTGCTGGCGGAACAGCACCTGCGCAATTTCGAGCGCTGGTTCGGCTCGCTTGGCATCAAAGTCGCGCTGCTGACCGGGAAACTGCAGGGCCGGGCGCGCGACAACGCCATGCGTGCCATTGCCAGTGGCGCTGCCCGCATCGTCATCGGCACCCATGCGCTGTTCCAGGAAGGAGTGCGATTCAGGCGCCTGGCGCTCGCGATCGTCGACGAACAGCATCGCTTCGGCGTGCATCAGCGGCTGCAGCTGCGCGACAAGGGAGCGCACGACGGCCGCCACCCGCATCAACTCATCATGACCGCCACGCCGATTCCCCGCACGCTCGCGATGACTGCCTACGCCGACCTCGATGTCTCGGTGATCGACGAGCTGCCGCCCGGACGAAGCGCGGTCCAGACGGTCGTGCTGCCGCAGAGTCGTCGTGATGAAGTGATCGCCCGCATTCGTGACACCTGCGTCGCCGGACGCCAGGTGTACTGGGTGTGCCCGCTCATCGACGAATCAGATTCCATGCCCTACCAGGCGGCGGAAGAGACCGCGGCAGCGCTGGCCGAAGCCTTGCCCGGCATGCGCGTCGGCATTGTGCACGGGCGCATGACGCCGGCACAGAAGGATGGCGCCATGGAGCGCTTTCGCGCCGGCGAGTTGCAGCTCCTGGTCGCGACTACCGTCATCGAAGTCGGAGTCGACGTGCCGAACGCGAGTCTCATGGTCATCGAAAACGCGGAACGCATGGGTCTCGCTCAGTTGCACCAGCTGCGCGGTCGGGTCGGTCGTGGCTCTCACGCGAGCAGTTGCGTGCTCTTGTACCGGCCGCCGCTTTCCGAGCTGGG
>Ga0137410_10000517_pt1 | contig 27462 bp, 27 predicted proteins | sample CZODoug1_16funga_FD_108878 | JGI IMG/M metagenome (GOLD analysis project Ga0137410, IMG submission 108878) | Vadose zone soil fungal communities from Angelo Coast Range Reserve, California, USA - CZODoug1_16fungal (Illumina Assembly) | ecosystem: Environmental > Terrestrial > Soil > Vadose zone... | reverse complement strand
CCGCTGGCATCGAATTGAGCCGGGGAAAACGGCTGGGAACACTTGTCCGCCAGCGGCGTGAGTAGGATATTGGTCGTGGTATGCAGATCGCACTGGTCGTGGCGGCAGACCAGTTGGCGATCCTTGGTGAAAGTCACGTCGCATTCCTGGATGCCGGCGCCCATGCGCGCGCCCGCTTCGTGGCTTTCCTTGGTGTGCTCCGGAAATTGCAAGGTGCCGCCGCCGCGGTGGCCGATCGAAAAATCCGTCTTGCGGAACGGGCCCTCGCTGCAACTCTGCAGCTTGCGCTTGAGCGGGCCGGGAGTCATCTTGTCGACCAGGTAAAAAGGACGAGGCCCGACCGAGACATTGCGGTCCCTGTCCGCATCGCGCTCATGAGCGTCGTCGTTGGCAAAGGAAGAAACGGGCAGCAAGCAGCCCGTCAAAACGAACAGCGCCGCGGCTTTCCTGGGTGTGAGCATTTCGACCTCCGGTTCGATGTGATTATGGGCTCGAGCAGACCGGCGCCAAGCTACCCAGGAGATGTGTCAGGACGATGAAAGCGGAAGCGAAACAATTGAAACACCGCGCCCGGCGCAAGCTCCCGCCTCAAGCCTACGGCGGGAATTCCTCGACCCGCCGCAGGCTCTAGGAGACGGCCGCGCTCACTTGAGCTGCTCGGCCACCTTGTCGATCCCGGCCTTGACACAGGCTTCGTCCTTCTCCCCGCCCGGTGCGCCCGACGCGCCCACGGCGCCGATGGTCTCGTCGCCGATCTTGATCGGCAGCGCGCCCTGATTGGCGATGACGTTGGTCAGGTGGATCAAGCCGAGAGTGGGGTCGTTCTTCACTCGGGTGACCATATCGCCCGACGGGATGCGGAAGGTGCGCGCGGTGTAGGCCTTGCGCATGCTGTTCTCCATCGTGTGCGGTCCCGTGTTGTCGCCACGCACCTGGACGAGGGTCTCGCCGTTGCGGCCGACGACGGTCACCGAAACGGCATAGCCGTTGGCCTTGCAAGTCGCGAGCGCGGTCTCCGCGATGGTCAAGGCCATGGACGCGGACAGGTCTTTGTGCGGAAGCAGTTGTGCGCCTGCCGGCGACGCCAGCGCCAACGTGCAAAGGCCGGCGAGCGCAAGCGAACTGGAGCGGACTGTCGATGACATGGGGGTTTCTCCTTGTTGCGGCCTTCCCTGCAGGCCGCGGGGGGAGAATTATACGGCGCCTTTGCCCTCAGGCGCCCGGCTCCCGCCGCCGTATTCCTGCAAGCCAACCTTCACGCCACCGTAACTGAAGTCATTTACGGTGTAGCTCCGCGGGTGAAACCCGCGAGCGGCACGCATCCTTCGACACCAAGCGAAACACGGTCACCCACCAAGGAGAGAGTTGCTATGAAAGATGAAAGAGTCGCCCGCCCATTGTTCTCGCTGGGCATCGCAGTGATGGTGATGGCAATCGCCGCCAACGGCGTCCAGGCCCACGAAGACGACGAATTCGAAGGCTCGCACGAAGGGCACCGCCCGTACGCCATCGGTCTCTGGGGCGACCTGCCCTACAACGACGTCCAAGCAGCCGTGGGTGTGCCGAACCTGATTGCGGACATGAACAAGCAGGAGCTCGCGTTCACGGTTCACGACGGCGATCTCAAGGCGGGCAACGGCATCCCCGGCTCCGCCACACCTACCCTTTGTTCCGACGAACTGTATATCCAGGCTCTTGGCTACCTCAACGCCCTGCGCGCCCCGGCCATGTTCACCCCGGGCGACAACGACTGGACGGACTGTGACCGGCCGGCAAACGGCGGCTTCAATTCGCTCGAACGCCTAGACCACGAGCGGCAGCTCTTCTTCAGTACGCCGTTCTCGTTCGGTCAGCGCAAGCTGCGCCAGGAAATCCAGGCAACGCCGCTGTGCCTGGGGATATCCGGTCCGACACCGTGCGTCGAGAACCGTCGCTGGACCTACAGGGGAGTCACTTATGCGACGCTCAATGTCCAGGGGTCGTGCAACAACCTGTGCGACAACGCGCCCAACCCGGCGGAGTTTGCCGCACGCAACGCAGCCAATATCGCGTGGCTGCAGGAGACGTTCGGCGTGGCGAAGGCCCGCAACTCGTCCGCCGTCATGTTGATCGCGCAGGCGGATCCGGGCTGGGACTCGAGCGATGCAGCGCGGGCACCCCTGCGCGATCCGAAGACCCTTGCCGAGACCGACGGCCAGCCCGACGGCTACAAGGACTTCCTCCTGGCGCTTCGCGCCGAGACGATCGCCTTTCGCAGGCCGGTCGCCTACGTGCACGGAGACTCGCACTACTTCCGCATCGACAAACCGTTGCTGGACTCTCAGGGTCGCCGGCTGGAAAACTTCACCCGCGTGGAGACCTACGGCGACAACGCGGCCAACGGCACCAACGACGTGAACTGGATAAAAGTCATGGTCGACGGTCACAGCCGCGAGGTCTTTGCCTACCAGCCCCAGGTCGTCCCGGGCAATCGCACCGCTGTACCGGCACCGTAAATAGGGGACTAGCGAACGCCTCAGCGGGTCAGCAGCTTGGCGAACTCGTTGTTGGAGCCGAGCGCATGCTTCGCAATCTCGTCCGCGAAGTGTTCGTTGAACGCCTCCGGCGCCAGGCTGCAGCGTCCCGCTCCGAGCCTGCCGACGTTGAGCACCTCGATCACCACGCCGGGCGCGTCGTAGTCGCCGCGGACATAGAGCTCGCACGGGATCGGACCGGTCAAGGTGAACGTGCCGCTCACCGCTTGGCCGAAATCGTTCTTCCTGGTGGCGCTGAACTCGAACGGCACGCGGGACAGGGCAAGGAAGCGGCGGCAGTGCTCGATATCGGGGCCCGCCACGTCCACGGCCGCAGGCCGCGCGTACCGGGCGTGGTAGAGGAGGAAGACGTGGTCGCAGACCTCGTCGCCCTCGATCTTGCGCACGCGATAGTCGGCGAAGGCATTCGAAAGGACCATCTGCGGGCCCTGCTGGAGATAGATGAACCCGTAGGAGCCCTCCGTTGTCGGGAGCACCGCCTTGATCTCCTTTGCGAATTCGGCCAGGAAATGCAGGCTTGAGAGCAGATTCTTGTTGAGCAGCGGTCTCGCTTCGAGGCGCCGCCGTGCCCCATCGTCGCCGGCAGGGCGGCTCGCCGCCTGCTTTCGCAGCATCTCGAGCGCGGAGAAGCGGGGCCCTTCGCCCTGCTTCGCGGCTTCAGCTTTGCGCTGCGCCTCCGCCTGGCGCGCCCGCTCGGCCTCCGCCTTGCGGCGCGCCTCCTCCTCCTCCCTGCGGCGCCGCTGCTCCGCCTCCGCGCGCTCGTGCGCCTTTTGCTCTTCATCGAGCTTGCGCGAAAAGGCGTCGAGGCCCGCGAGAACGTCCGGTCCCTGGGTTTTGCGAAGGTCGTTGCTCATCTCCCATATCTCCCGAAAGCGACACTGCGCGGCCAACGATACCCTTTCGCGTACCCCGTGCGCAAGAAGCAGGAAGGGGCGCAGCGCTGTTGTAGCGATGTCGCTACGCCGCCTTTTTCAGTTCCCCGGGAAAAGGCTTTTCATGGCGTCCGGTTCTCCTGCGCGGTCACGACGGCAGGAAGTCTATGGGGTAGGTCACCACCATCGAGTCCACGGCTTTCGGGCCGAAATCGAACTGCTTGATGCGCACCAGCAGCTTGCGTTCGAGATCCGGCGCACGCAGTTCGCTCGAGACGAGCTGGCAATCCAGTACCTGCCCCGAGGGCGCGATCGTGAGCTTTACCACGACTTTGCCCTGGAGAGTCGGGTCTTCGCGCAGCGCGCGGCTATAGAGCGCGTAGATCGAGCCCTTGTTCCGGTCGAAGACGAGCTTGATGTCCTCGATCGAGCGCGACGCCTTGCCGCTGCCGCCGCGGCGCAGCGTGCCTCCACCGCCGGGGCCGCCGCCACCGTCGCCGCCCATGACCCCTTCTACCGCCGTGGTAGAACGACCCGCGAGTCCGCCGCCGCCCGTGTCGCGGCTCAAGGAACCGGTATTGATTCCACCGCTGCCTCGGGTTGCGTTCGAAGCGATCAGGGCGCGCGACGGAAGCCCCGGGCTCTTGCCGGCGCCTACGCCCGGCCCGGAACCGGAACCGACACCGGGACCCGGTTTGATGTCTTTTTGAAACTGCGTTGCAACCGGGGCACTACGCAGATCGGCGAGCTCGTTTTTCATCGCCAGCAAACCCACGCCCGAGGCCCGGCGGCGCGCAGCCTCGAGCCTTTCCCCGGGCGCCTTGGCGGGCTCGGGCTTGCGCGCTTCGGGCACCGGCGGCTTCTTCGCTTCCGGTTTCGTAACTTCAGCCTGGGGCTTGGCCGCCGCCTCGGGCTCCGGCTTCCTGGGCGGCGCCACCACCGGTGGCGGTGCCGGCTGGCGTTCGAGCAGCAGCTTTGCGAGCCGTGGCGGCAATTCTTCTTCCTTGCTGCGATCCACCTTCGGCACCGGCAGCCACGGCATGATCAAACTGAAGAGAAGGCAAACGAGCAGCACGCGCTTGAGGATGCGGCGGAAGCGTTCTTCTTCCTCCGGGGAAATCGTCCACGGCAACATCCCGGCACGGTAGTAGGCGATGGCCGCGGTCATTACGACTTACCCTTCTGAACCACGGCAAAGGAGATATCGCTGTAGTTGGCCCGCGCGCAAGTCACCATGATCTTGCGCAGCAGCCGATACGGAATCTCCTTGTCTCCCATGATCGTGATGGCCTTGTTCCGGGTCTCCTTCTCCTTGCGGATGAGCTGGCGTCCGGCGTGAAAGTCGAGCTCGGCCTTGAGGGGCCCGATGAGATCGCCGTCGGTCTTCATCGCCTCGGATACCGAGGACACCTTGCGTCCCTGGACAACGATATCCTGATTGCTCACCAGCACGACCAGGGTATCTTTCGGGGTCTTTTCGGCCGTGGACTCCGGCAACCTCACCGCCTTGGTGCTCGGCAACACCTCCACTTCCGACGCATTGGCAAGCAGGAAGAAAATCAGGATCGTAAAGATGTCTATCAGCGAGACCAGGTTGAGGTCCACCGACAACTTGTTGCGCGCGTGCCGCTCAGCCCGTTTTTGCAGCGGCGACAGCTTCATGACGCCCTCCCCGGCTTCGCCGGCGCCCGGGTGGCAACCGGCGCATCGCCGATGGAAATCTCCGGGAACAGTTCGACGTGTGCGCCGGGACCGGACCGCGAGGTCTTCGCCACGCGTACCGCATCCATGGTCTGCACCAGGACGTCGTAGGAGGTGTCGGGCTCGGCGAGAATCGCCGCTTCGGCCTTGTCCGGATAGCGGGTCTTGAGTTGCTGCATCAGCACCGACAGGGTCTGGAAGTCGTATCCCTTGTTGGTGTTTTCGACACGCCGGAGCAGGCCTCCCATCCGGTCCTGAATCTCGAGCGCGTCGCCCCGGATCACGATCTCGAGCTGAAGATCGCCCTTCAGCTGGTCGAACCCGGAGGATTGCGCCGGCAGGCTCAATTCCAGCACTGCCAGCCGCGAAAACACCGTCGTCGTGAGCAGAAACGGCACCAGCACCACGATCATGTTCATGAACGCGGTGATGTCCAGCCCCGGCGAATGCTTGCGCAGGCGTCGGACGCGGGAGCTCATTTGGTCGCCGCCGGTTCGGCCTTCACGCGCTCGACCAGGTTCAGGAAGCTGATCTTGGCCACCTCCAGGCTGTCGACGATCTCGCTGGTGCGCGCCTGGAGGAACGCGTGGATCAGCAGGAACGGGATCGCCACCATCAGCGCGAACGCCGTGTTGTTCATCGCGATCGAGATACTGGCCGACAGCAGCTCGGCTTTCTCCGCCGGATTCACCTGCGCCACCGCGGTAAAGGCCTTGATCAGACCGATGATGGTGCCGAGCAGGCCCACCAGCGTGATCACGTTCGCGAAGGTGGCGATGTAGTGCGTGCGCTTCTCAAGGCGCGGCACGATCTCCATCATGCCCTCTTCCATCGCGGCATCGAGGTCCTCGCGCCGGCGCGCGCTCTTCACGCGCCGCAGCCCGCTATTCACGATCTTGCCTATGGCGGTCTTGGACTTGGCGGTCGCGGAATAGGCCTCCTGGAACTCGCCGCCCTGAAGCAGCGGCAACAGCTCATCCCACATCTTACGGTTGCTCCTGCGCGCGTGGCTGAGATAGAAGAAGCGTTCCAATGCGATTGCAAGGCCGATCGCCATAATCAGAATGCTGGGGTAAATGAAAACCCCGCTGTCCTGAAAGAACTTGACTACGGTAGTGTAGGTATTCATCGCTCACCCTCCGGAAGAAAATGGACATAGATCATTTGCTGGAATCCTTGTTGGGCCCCGGCCGGGCGTCCGGCGGCGGCGCCTGCAATAAGAGGTGGTAACGGACCTGGCGCTCGAACACGTCGCGATCTATCGGCGCAAGCACCTCGTCCAGCAGGCTGCTCGCGGGCCGGCCGACCAGGTCGGTCGGCAGCGGCTGTTTCCACGGGACGATGTACAGCACCTTCGGCAATTCGCGGCTGCCGAGGATCTGCGTTCCTTCGAGATCCGCGCGGTCGGCCGCCCATGCCGGCACGGCGAACCACGACAGCAATACGACGGATAGGGTCTTCAGCTTCATCCGCTCTTACCTCCTTTCTTGGCCTGATCGGCGGCGCGATCGCGCTGCTGCAGATCGGCGATCCATTTCGTCACTGTCCCGGCCTCGCCCGGCGTCAGCTCCCGGTAGCGCTGATAGTGCTGCATGGCTTTCGCGGTGTCCTGCAAGTAAAGATCGTACAGAATTCCGATATTGAGATGCGCATACGCGTAGTCCGGGTCGAGATCGAGCGCCTTGGCATAGTTGCGGCGCGCTTCGTCGAACCGGCCTTCCCGCCGCGACAGCATGCCGAGCTCGTTGTAGTAGACGGCGCGATCGGGATTGAGGCGGATCGCCTGCTGAAGCGATTCGAGCGCCTGCGCCGCTCGCCCGGTACGCGCGTAGAGGATGCCGAGATTCGCATGCGGGCCGGCGAGCTCCGGCTCGCGGTGCATCACGGCGAGCAGCGCGCGTTCGGCCTCGGGGTAGCGACCGGCGCCGAGTGCGGCCAGTGCCTGCCGGTACAGCTGGCGGGATTCCGCGCTCACCGGCGGCTCCGCCTTCACCGGCACGCCTGCGGGCGGCTCTGCCCTCAGCGGCTTCGCCGGCGGCTCCGCCTTCGGCGCCGGCATCGATACCTCGCCCGGCTCGCGCAGGAACGTCTCGCAGCCCGCGACGGCAACGCAGAGCATCATGATTGCAAGCCGAGGGATCCGGCTAGTGCAGCGCATCGATGATCACCTCGCCTTTCTCGACCTTGGCATAGCGCACCGGGCGCAGCTTCCCGAGCGCGGCGAAGCTTCTCTTCACCCACTCGTCGTAAATGCCGCCGCGCGTCCGGCGAGCGTTGATCTCGTGGAGCTCGATCGCCTTTTCCTCGAACGGATACGCTTGCTCCTCGAGCATTACGTTGTATTGCTCCAACTCGTCCTTGGATAATCCTTTCGGACGCTGCGAGTCGAGCAGGGCTTTGCCGAAATCGTTGTACAACTCCGCCGTTCTGTACGTGGCGTTCGTCGCCACTTCCGCGACACCGTAGTCCGCGGCCACGGTGTACGCCTGGAGGAGTTGCTGCATCTTGGTTTTCTTGAGCTTGAGATTCTGCTTCAGCGGCCTGGACAGATGCACGCCCCGGTACGCCTCCTCCAGCGGTTCGGCCATCACCAGCGCGCTGAGCGAACCGAGATAGCGCGTGCGGTCCGTGCGCTCGCTTCCGCCTTTTTGTTCGACCTGGACCAGCTCGCGCGACCAGGCCTGACGCTGCGGCAGACGGCCCTGCTTGCGGCATATTTCCGCAAGGCGATACCGCGCTTCGACTGCGGGCTCGAGCGGCCCCGGCAGGCGCACATAGCGCTCGTATGCCGCCTCGGCATTGCGCTCGCGCCCCCCCTTCTCGTACAGCTCGGCCGCCTGCCAAAGCGCGTCGCGCGTGAACGCCGTGTCCTTCTTTGTCAGGGAAAGCGCTTCGAATTCGCCGGCAGCCTTGAGCGGCTGACCGCTTTCTAGATAGCAGACCGCGAGTTTCCCGGGTACCTCGGCCTGCAACGGATGCTTCGGGAAGTTCCGCCGAAAGCCTTCGAGCACGCGCGCGGCGCCGTTCCAGTCCTTGAGCGTGATCAATGCTGCGGCGGCGTCGTACTCGGCATTTGCCCGCATCGGCGAATCCGGCACCACGGCCCCGACGCGCAGGAACTGATCCGCCGCGACGCGCATCTGGCCCGCCGCGCGCGCTTCCTCGCCCTGCTTGTACACCGAAGCCGCGAGCCGTTCGGTAAGCCCCACGCGGGTCGGGGATTTTACAGGCGTGAGCGCCAGCGCTTCCCGGTACGCGCGTTCCGAGCGATTGAAGGCTCCCTGCTGGAACTCGACGTGCGCGATGACCGTCCAGGAGGTGCGGCGCAGCTCGGGTGCGGGTTGCGGCCGGAAGGCGAGCACGCGTTGCGCCAGGGCAGCCGCGGAAGCTGAATCGTGGTTCGCATAGAGCTTCTCCGCGGCGTAGGTGAGCACGCCGGGCGTGCGCCCATCGCCGGGATTGGCCTCGGCGAACCGCAGGGAACTGTCCACGGACCGGCCCCGCACGAGGCGCAGCTCGTCGCCCTTGGCCTGCTTTTCCTGTTGCGCGTAGGCCAGCAACGCGGCGTAGCCCGCATCCGCCGCTTTCTCGTGATGCGGATAGTCGTAGGCCGCGTGTTCGTATTCGGCCGCCGCCGCCGCGAAGCGCTTGTCCTCGAACAGCAGCTCGGCCAGCAGAAAATGCATCTTCGGCGCGCGCGGGTCCGTGGGAAAGGAATCCAGGTAGACGCGGTACCAGCGCACCGCCTCCTGATAGTCCTCGCCCTTCCTGCCCTTCTGCGCGGCAGCGTGATAGTGGCGCGCCAGCTCCTCGAGATGCGTCTTGACTTGCGGCAGCACGCGCTCGTAAACGAGCAGGTTGTTCGCTCGCTGAAACTCGCTGTTGACCCCGTAGCGCACGACGAACTCCTTCTTCGCCTGGAGCGCGAGCGCGGCAAAACCCGCCTGCTGATAGGCCTGGATCACCCGCGATTGCATGAACGGCGACTGCGGGTTCGCGGGATAGCGGCGCGCGAACGCGTTGAGTGCATTCGCACCGTCCTCGATGCGCTCCTGCTTGAAATACAGCTCGCCGAGCTGCTGATACACACGAAATTCGTACTCGCGCCGCGCGGGCGTCGCGAAATATTTCGGAATCGTGTCCGGCCCCTGCAGGTTGGCCAGGCTCAGACTCACCACCCGGAAAGTATCGTCGGTGAGCTCGCGCTCGGCGCGCGTGAGCCCCGGGATCTCCTCGAGAGCCGCGCCGTTGTCGCGTCCGATGAGCTTGAGATCGAGCACGGCGAAAAACGAATACAGTCCTTCCTCGAGACGGGCCTGTTTGAACAACGACCACCCGTGCATGTAGAGCGCGCGTTCGTGAAACGCCGACGACTCGCCTTTCTGCATCACCGCTCCGTATGCCTGCTCTGCCTCCGCGTAGCGGCGCAGCGTGAACAACACCTCGCCGCGGCGGAACTCGGCCTCGTCGTGATAGACGCTTTGGGGATACTCCTTGACCAGCCGATCGAGGGTCGCGAGCGAGCGCCCGAGATCCCCGGTCTGGTCGTAGGCGTGCGACAGTTGATAAAGCACGCGGTCGTTTCCCGGATGGACCGGGTAGGTCCGCAGCAAGTCCTCATACACCTTGACCGCATCGCGGTACTCCCTCGCGCCGGAGCCCCCGGCGAGCTCCTCACGTGCCCGTTCGATTTCGAGATCGCCGAGACGACGCATCGCTTCCGGGCGCATCCGATCGCGCGGGGCGGCATCGAGAAACTTGCGATACGCCTGGATGGCGGCCGCGCGACTGGCATCCACCGCGGCATCGCGCTCGACGACAACCTGTCGCCGCTCGAGACTGCCCAGCGTTCCCGGTTCCTGCGGGCCGGCACTCCTGAGTGTACCGGCCTCGCGCGAGGCGACGCAGGCAACCAGCAGGCAGGCGCAAGCCATGATGGCGTGGCGTTTCACGGCGTCTTCGCCGCCGCACGCACGGCCTGATCGTAGATCTGCGCCACGGCGAAGCGCGCCTGCGTGATGTAGGTCGCGATCTGCTCGCGTCGCCGCGCCAGCTCGGTTATCGCCACTTCGGCCAAATGATCCTCTTGCGCCCGCGCGGCGGCGCCGACATCCGCCTGCACGCGGCTCACCCGGCTACGCAAAGCCTCGATGCGTCTGTCGAATTCGTCGAAATGGGCCGGAGCCTGCGCTTGCGCCCGCAGCAGTGCCTCGCGTCGCGCCTCGGCCTCGGCAATCAGCCGATCGGCTTCCTGCAGCGCCTTCTTCTCCTCCCGCAGACGCGTGCTGTACTGCGCCGACAGGTCCCATGTCAGCAAACCGCGCAGCAGCCGGTACTTCTCGCGCGCCGCTTCCCGCTGCGCCGGTTCGGCAATATGCTCGAGTCCGGCGCGCACGCGCTCGAGACGCACGGCGAGCATGCGTTCCTTTTCCCCTGCCAGCGCCTCCGCGTCCGCTTCGCTCTCGATACGCTCCAGTCGCTCGACCTCGTGCGTATGGGCGGCGCGCAGCCGCTCGACCTGGAGCGCGCGCTCTCCCGCGATCACGCGCGGCAGCCGTTCTCGGAAAGCCTGCCGGCGCGTGGCGAGCATGTCGCGATAAGTCACCATGTTTTGCGCCCAGGCGCTGAGATTACGCATGAGGAACCCCAGGTCGCGGTAGTTCTTCAGCCCCTCCTGGAAATCGTGGCTCGCCAGCAGTTCCGTAAGGTAGCGGCCCTCGGGCGTATCCGGCAGCTGGCGCACGCGCCAGAACCATCCCGATTCTTCTCCCGGGTTGTCCCGCAGGATGTTTGCGACCAGCGCTCCGCGGCGAATCGCCGCGATCGCTTCGTCGAGCCGAGCGATCTCGCGCGTGTAGGCATCGAGCGCGCGTTCGTAACGTACGAGCGACTGGCGGTACGCGCCGAGCTTTCCCAGCGCGAACGGCACGGCGAGCAGGGATTCCTGCACCGCCGTGTCCGCCATCGAACGATCCGTCAGCTCCATCCACGGCACCAGCGCCCTTTCGTACTGGTTGAGCGCAGCGTGCGTCCATCCCAAGCCAAGCAGGGCCTTGTTGGACAACAAGCCCTCGAGGCGCACCCGCTCGAGATAGGGTTCGGCCCGCGCCGGAGCCTCGCTTTGCAGGAAGGAAAACGCGAGCGCGACGTTAGCCTTGTCCCGCAGTGCCGTGAGCTCCTCACCCTTCGCGCGCTCGCGACCGATCTCGTCGAGCAGCTCCACGCCGGCGTCGCGCTCGCCCGCCTGTATCAGCGCCACACCCAGGTTGTAGTGTCCATAAGCGGCCCACCCGGAACGCTTGGAGGTCTGTCGCAGCATGGCAATGGCCTGGGGATATTGCTGGCGGCGCAGAAGCAGGACGGCGTGCAATACCAGCCGTTCGTCTTCGAGGTCCCCGGGCAATGGACCGTGCACGCGCGCGATCGCGTCCTCGGCCTCGGAAAAATAGCCGCGTTGATAGCGGATCTTGGCCAGATAGAACCAGGCCCGATCGCGAACCGGCGGAGGCGCGCCAGCGTCGATCAGCGCCTGGAAGATCCGCCCGGCCTCCTGATGCAACCCGTACGACAACAGCATTCCACCGCGCAGCAGCTCCGCTTCATCGGCGTGATGCGGCACGCGCGCGAAGTGCTGCGCGGTCGTGAGCTGCGTCAGCGCGGAAAAATAGTCGTCCTGGAAAAAGAAAAAGAGAACTTCGCCGAAGTGCGGATCCTTTACCGCACGCTTCTCGTCCGCGCGTGCGTCCCCGGCGACGAGCCCCGCCATGCAGGCGAGCGCCGCCCCTAGGACGCAAACCTTCTTGTGCACGGACTGCGCCACGGCGCCCTTACCACTCCTTCACGCGGAACTCCGGCCGCTGGCCGCGCGTCTCGTCCCGTATCTGGAGCTCGATGTATTTGGGATCGGTCCCCTTGTCGAACGTCAGCGTCGCCCCGCGCCGATAGTCACGCCAGCGGGGCCCCTTTCCGGTAAATACCGCAACCAGTTCGTGCTTGCCGGTCTTCAGGTTCCCCAGATAAAGGCGTTGTACGCCGCCACGATGCAGGGCTTGCGCCTCGCGTTCGGTGTAGAGGTAGTTGGTCACTACCGCGTTGTCGAGCTTGAGTTGCACCGAGTCGAGGTCGAACAAAGTCCCGATATCCACCGATACGAATACCGCCACCTGCGTGCTCGCCGGAAACAACAACTCTTCCTCGAGCACGAGCAGATCCCGGTTGAGCTCCATCGCCTCCTGCTTGAGCGACTGGACGCGCGTATCCAGTCCCTGTGGGCCCCGCGGGGGCGTCGTCGGCGCATCGGCTGCCGTGGCCAAGCCGGCGCTCAGGGCCAGCATGCCAAGGACGCGTCGCGCCGTGCGGAAAAACCTGTTTGAGCGAATCTTCATTGGTTGCTCCTCTCCTTTCTAGAACCACCCCGACAAGAACACTTGAAAAACATTGGCCTTGTATTCATACAACTGGCCGGTGCGTACGTCGGTGAAGTTGTTGTAGCTGTAATGAATGTATTCGTAGTCGAAGTTCAGGGTTGCACGGTTGAGGTTGAAGCGATTGTTGAACAATAGATAGCTGGCCTTGACGCCGAGCGCGTTGTTGGAGAAGTCACTCAACTCGCGGTCCCGTGCCATGAAGGTCATCTGCGTGGTGAAGTTGTCGGCGTAAAACGATGCCGCCGACTGCTTGTAGTGCCGAAAGCGCGGCTCGACCAGCCAACGCTCGTCGAGGCGGTTCCCGTATCCCAGCTCGATGGTCTGGGCGCGGATATCCCAGGTGTCCCAAAAATAGCGATATCGCAGATATCCCGACGACTTGAGCTGGCCATCGGTCGCGCCCAAGCCCTGGATCATGCCAAATCCAAGCGCGTAACTATCGCGGGTACGGGGATAGACTTCCGGAACCGATAATCCCAGAAGCCGTGCAGAGCGGTAGGGGCTCTGCAGATAGCCATCCTCCAGGATAGCCTCGTAATTGAGATTCATGAGCAGGCTCTTGGTGACGACCTGGGACACCCCGAGCTTGTACTGATAACGATTGGCGTGCTCTGAGAAATCCGTATGCGCCTTGCCGACATCGGCGCGGCTCTGGTTGTACCCTAGGGTGACGGTGGTCAGGCCGTCGAATACCTCGTGAGCCACTGTCGCGCCGAATGTGCCCGTCACGTAATCGGGCTCGTTGCTGCGCAGGACGGACAGTCCGAGGGTCGTGTTGCGATACAGGTAGTCGACGCCGCCGCCGTACTCCTGTCGCTTTTCCTTGAAGGGACTGGCCGTGGTCACGACGTCAATCGAAGCACAGCTCACGTTGTCAACGAAATACGAGGCATACGCCGACACGCGCTCGCCCACGCCCTTGCGCACCAGCAATGCCGGTCCGTCCACCCGGGTCCCGCCTCCGTTGTAGTAGTGGTACATCAGGTCGACGCGGTCTTCGGGAAGCAGCGCTCCCCGCGCCGGACCGGCAAAAAGGCCCACCAGGGCCAGCCACAGGGCGCGGACAAGGGTCCTCAGTTGCATCCGCATCCGCCTCCCTCCGCGACGGTGGCGCCGCGTGCCCCCTCGCGCACATCGTGAACGTGTTGCAGAACCTTGTCCGACAGGGGATCGCGCGAGACGCTCATCAACGGATCGGCCAGCCAGCCGCGTTCGTAGGGTTTGACCCAGGGCTCGGCGGCGCAACCGCCGAGGCAGATCGCCGCAACGACCGCCAATGAGGCCAGGCGTTTCATTCCTTGAGCAGCTCCCGCACCTGCTGTTCGTACTTCTTCTCATAGCCCTCGTAGTAGCCACGGTGCACGTAACGCACACGCCCGTCGCGGTCGATCACCAGCGTGGCCGGCATCGTATCCACGCCGTATAGCTTTGCGACGGCCTTGGCGTCGTCGAACAGTGTCGGGAATCGCAGCTCGAGCCGCTTCAGCATCGCTTCCGCGTCCTTGCGGTTGTCGTCGACGTTGACGGCAAGCAGCATGAAACCGGCGGCTCGATACTGCGTGTATATCTTGTTCAGCAACGGCAGCTCCTGACGGCAGGGGCTGCACCAGCTGGCCCAGAAATTGATCAGGACTACCTGGCCGCGTAGCTCGCTCAAGCGCACGTTTCGGCCGCTGTCGCTCTTCGAGGCAAAGTTGGGCGCCATCGCTCCGACGGAGGGCAACGCCGCAGCGACTCCCGTGCCGACAAGGGACAGGACTGCCAGGGCCACGAAAGCAGTCAAAGAACGTACGCGTGACCTCATCTCGCCGCTCCTTCAAAAGTAGGCCGCCAGGCCCAAGGTCATTTCGAAATTGTGCTTGAGCTCATTCTTGCCGAGGAGATCGGAGGTGAACATCTGGTCTCTCATCTCGAAACGCATCGAGAACCAATCCACGGGAAGGACGCGAATCCCGATCCCGAAGTTGTAGGCTGTATGGTTTTCGCTGGCGAAATTGACATTGCCCACTCCACCGACAAGATAGACCGCCGAGGTCATCGCGCGATCCTTCCCCAGGAAGACCTCCCCCGGAAACAGATTGACGCCGACTGAAAGGTAGTAGTACGTAAGTGGCATCTCCTCCTTGGTGAAGATGGGGATTCCCAGCTGGCGATAGGACTGATCCGACACCTTCGAGCGTCCGTACGTCCCCTCGAGGAAGAAATCCTCCGTAACGTGATATCCGAGGCGCAAGCCGGCGGTAGGCTTCGCCCCGAAATTCTGAACGCTGAGAATCCCGGCGAAAGCACCGAACTCCACGTCGTTTGCGCGGATCTTCGGAATGTGGACTTCGCGCCGCTCTACCTGCGCGGGAATCACGGGCTCCGGGACGGATTCTTTCGATTGCGCCATTGCCGCGGACGCGACAAGCAGGCTCATCGTCACCGTCAGGGCCGACAAAAGTACTGGACTCGCCATGTGCCGTCTATCCCGCTAGAAGAAAAACGCGGCGCCCACCGACAACTCGGTGTAATCGTTGGTCCTGTTGTAATCGATCAGCGCGACATGCTTCTTCGCCTCCATGTGCAGGAAGAACTGGCGCGTGACGTAGTAGCGCAGGCCGATGGCCGCGTTCGCAAGCCCCCCTTTGGTCTTGGTCGCGCTGACGAGCGTCGCCTTCGGCGCGTTCGTGAAGCGGCCTGCCCCAAGCGCAAAAAAAGGCGACCACCTCGAATCGGGAAACGGCAGCGACACGAGTGACGCGTAGTAGAGCGACGTCGTAGAGAAGTCGCCGGCCGATTGCGCGATCGTCAACTCGACCTCGAAATTCTCGTGAATGCGGTAGCCGGCATACGCCGACAACAGAGGATCGTGGTCGAACCTGCCGAACGAAAATCCGAACTCCATTCGTCGCGAGAGGTAGTCGTCGAACAATACGTCGCGAAACGTCTTCCTTTCTCCAGCCTCGGTGAGCGTCGCTTCCATTTGTGCGCGCGACACCCATCCTTCCTTGCCGCGTGCCGTCCGCACCTTGAACCAATCGGTGTGGCGACCGAGGATGTCCACGCGCTCTCCCCGCTCCGCAATGTCGAAGATCGGGTAGGCGCGGCCCGGGCCGGTATGCAGCTCCAGATAGGGATCGGCCACCAGTACACGATCGTGCGACTCGTCGGCGAATACCGGCCGAGCGAACGCGAGGAGCACGCAAAAGCACCATCCAGCAAGGCGGTTCGGCTTGTCCTTGTATGTGTCATGGCGGCTCCCCTCCGCCGTGCCCTTCCTCACGGAAAACCGCAGCTCGTGGACGTATTCGCGACCGGAGTGCACCGGCCGCACGAAGGGCTCGCGTCACCCAAGGCGGGATCGGCCCGAGTGTTGATCCAGTCGTAGATGGCGAGGTAACAGCTGTCGCTACGGCCCGAGAAAACCCGGCCGCCGCCGTGCGTGACTTCCTCCGCGGGTTTTACCAGGACCGGGCTGCTATGCGGATTCGCCAGATCAGCCAGTGTTGTCACCACCTGCTTGTCGGCGTTGACATCGGTCGCGCTCAGGGTGAAGCGGCCGCCGTTGCCGCCGGCAAGGTGGCAAGTGCTGTCCATGCAACTCACGATCGCCCCGTCCTGACGGCGAATCTGACCGGAGAGTACCGGCATCACGCAGGCCTGAAAGTCGTTGGAGCACAGCAGGCCCTCTGCCAACACTGCCTGCGACGATACCTGCTGCCCGCAACCAGCCAGCGCCAGCGCCGCGACGCCCCCCCGCCACCCCATTACTGGCACGTCAGCGTGCCGCCAATCCATGCCTTGATCGTATTGTAGTTGGCGGAGGCGAACGGCAAGAAGGGCGTGGAAGGTGTCGTCGCGGTTCCGGGATGCGGAGGCACACCGGTGAGGACCTGCGACGGCCGCAACAGTAGCAGGCTGCTGTCCGGCGCGGCGATGTTCGTCACCATCGTGGCCGTCACGCCGAAGTCCGCCGGCGTATTTCCCGTCAAGACGAACCGGTTTGCCACAAACGTCGGGTTCGCCGGGCCGCTGCTGGTCCCGTTGCCGCCGAAGGCCTGGTGGCAACCCGCGCAGCTCGTCTGGAGGATCGGCTGCACTTTGCAGGCAAACACGGATTCTGAAAGTTGCGCCGCGACGGAGCGCAGCGTGGTCCCGCTGTAGGGATCGTTGAAATACGTGCCGCCGATGTCGATCCATTCGGTGATGATTCGCTTCTCCGGCGTGGTCAGCGGGCTCGGGATCGTCGTGTGATCCTGGTAGGTGGCGCCGTTGACGCAGGTGGTACCGCCGCCGACACGGCAAAAGGCGCGTCGGCTTGTGCCGCTCGCGTCAGCCCGCAGCGGCTGTTCGAACAGGCGCTCGATCAGGCGGCTGCCGCGCGCGCTGCTCGGCGTCACCGGCGGAACCTCGCGCGCGATCATGAACTCCCCGTCCTCGTTGACCGTGATGATCGGCTCGCCGTTGGCGTCCAGCAGGGGATTGCCGACCATGAGGCTTTGATAGCCCATGGTGCGCGCGAACTCTCCCGACATCGTGGCGCTCAGATCCAGCCCCGCCGCCGCCGCCGTTCCGCTGTGGCAGCTTGCGCACTTGGCGGTGAGGATCGGCTGGATGTGGTCCGGGAAATTGATGACGATGGCGCAGTCCTTGGCCGACCAGCTGGTGGCACACGAGGCCGGACCCTTGACCGGCGACGCGCTCAGACCGGAATAGGTGATCGAGATCGGCGCCTGCGGCGGAATGCTGGTGCCGTTTTGGGTGTTGGCAAGCGGCGTCCAATAGTCGGTGTAGATCGGGCTGCCCGCCAGGGTCGAGTAGTTCGGGTTACCGGCCGTATCGGCAGCCCGTGTTTCGGCCATGGTGGCCGCGGCCCCGGGAATCGGATTCGTGGTGGTGAGCCGCGACGAGTGGCAACCCTTGCAGAAACGCCGCTCGCCCTCTCGCGCCTGGATCCAGTGCGTGTGCTCGGTAAACTGGCGCCCGTTGGCGTCGAGCACGGTGATGTTGATCGCGGTGTCGGCCGGAACATGCGCGCGGATCGAGCCGTCGGGCTCGACCACGCCGTAGCCGACGATCTGCTGCATCTCGAACTCCGTCTCGCCGAGGGCGCCGCGGTCCATGCCGGAGGGCATGGGCACTGCCTTGGTGATGCGGAAGAAGCGCGCCACGCGGCTCGCGTACTGGGACGTACCCGGTGTCATGAGATTGGCGATGTCGGGCTGGCCGGCGACGCGCGGGATGGACTCGCCCGTCGCAAGCACGGCGTTGCCCATGCGCTGCTTGTCGTCGGTGTCGTAAACCGTACGGACGTCGAACAGGCCGAATCCGGCGGGGACGGCGGTATCGGGCGTGTACGGCGCGATTACCGGGGGCTTGGGGCGGGCCTGCAAGGCGATCGGATGGGCGAAATAGAAACCATCCTGGGGCAGCACCACCGGTCGCAAGGTCTTGGACGAGAGGTCGAGCATGTAGATGCCGTAGCGCGGCGTTCCTTCGACGGTCGTGGCGTTGCCCATCGGATCCGTGGCGGGCACCGGCTGCGAAGCGGTAAACACCGCCAATGCGCGGTTGGTGCCGTCCCAAAGAGGGTACGGGTCGCGGTAACGTCCGAGCGGCGATACGCCTCTATTGCGCATGGCGTCGCGTTGCGAGGCCGAGGCGCCGAGCAAAAATTCCGACACCGGGAACTGGCCGGGCTGATTCGCCGGTGCATTGTCGCCGGGCTGGTCGATGTCGGAGAAATTCTTGTGATCGATGATTTCCAGCGATCCCCCCTCGCGAGTGCCGGAGAGAGGCATGAGCGTCGCAATCAGGCGCCCGTCGGGCATTTCGCGCGGCTGCATATAGCTGTTGCCCGGGCTATGCGCCCCGTAGGCAACGAACAGGTTGGTGCCGTCGGGGTTCACCGTGAAGATCGTGAACTGGTTGCGCTCGCCGACATGGTCCCAACGCGAGTACAGGATCTGGCCGTTGCTGAGGACGGTTGGATTGCGGTCGTGACTCTGATCGAACGAAATCTGCCGGCAATTGCTGCCGTCCGAATTCATGACATGCAGGACAGCCGTTTGCTCGCGCTCGTACTCGTCAACGTAGGTATAACTGGCAGGCTGAAGCCCCTGGGCGGTGCCCAGTGCCTGCATTTGGCGCCTAGTCGTCTCCTGACGACTCGATATGAATACGATACGTCCGTCCGGCAGATAGGCCGGCTCCGTATCGTCGCCCTGGGCGGTCGCATTGCAGGCTATGCGGCGCATCGACTTGCTCGCGGTGTCGTATTCCCAAATCGCCCAATTCGCGTCGGCCGGCCCGCGCATGGCGAAAACAATTCTTGTCCCGTCGAAGGAAGCGTTCGGATGATTGACGTCGCCCTGGCCCTGCGTGTAGGAACCGGTAAGGTTGGTTTCGGTACCGCTGGGCGAGGACTTGTCGCGCATGTAAAGATCGCCGCCCTGACCGGCTACCGCGGCGTCCGTGGGGTTTCCCAGCGCGGACACGGGGCGCTTGACGTAAGCAACGGCAACGTCGCCGTCTACGATGACGGAATCGGAGCTTCCGGTGCAAGCGGCCAGCCCGGCGACCACTGCCACCGTCGCTCGAAAAGCGCTCCTGCTCATAGTTTGGCTACGCATGTCCGTCTCCTTAAATCCCGGTTCCATCCGCATTGCATTGCGATGACTCCCGACGCAGCCCGGCCGTGCAATGCATGCTTCCGTCGCTGTCGATGATCACCGCATCAATCCCGGGCAACGACTCGGCGAACCGAATCCCGCGTTCGGGCCCCATGATGAATACGCTCTTGGAAATTCCTTCGGTGGTGGTCGTGTCGGGCCCGACGATAGTGACGCTGCGCGCGCCGGTCGCCGATGTCCCGGTTTTCGGGTCAAGGATATGGTGATAGCGCACGCCATCCGCTTCGAAATAGCGCTCGTAATCGCCGGAGGTGGAGATTGCGGCGTCCGCCAGCGGGATCATCGCCACCATGGTGTTCTTACGCCTGGGGTCGCGGACGCCGATCATCCACGGCCGTCCACGCCTGTCGCCGAGGACCCGGCTATCTCCGCCGGCAACGACCAGCGCTTCTTTCACGCCGCGCGCCTTGAGCAAAGCAACGCAGTTGTCCACGGCATGACCCTTGGCGATGCCGCCGAGATCGATCCGCACGCCGTGCCTGGCGAATTCAATCGTGCCCCGGCCACGTTCCAACCGGATATGCCGGTAGTCGATGCCGGGCAGCGCCGCTGCAATTTTTTCCACCGTTGGCTTGGTCCCATTGCGGTAGTCGAACATGTACCCGACGCTCGCGAAGGTGATGTCAAATGCACCTTCCGACAACCTTGAAAACTCGACCGAGCGCGCGACCAATTCAAACATTTCCTTACTGACAGGGACCGGTGCCTTTGCCGCTTCCCGGTTGAGGTACGACAGTTCGCTCTCCGGCTTGAAGGGGCTCATCGCCCGGTCAATACGGTGCATTTCTTCCATCACGGCGTCCAGCGCCGCTTCGCCCGCCGCGGGGTCCTCATGCCACAGCTCCGCGCGTATCGCGGTGCCCATGATCGCTTCCTCTCTACTCATCCATTTCGCCCGAGTCGGCTTGACTCTAGAAAGGAATCCGAGGGTGCTCATGATCTTGGGTATCGGGCTCTTGATCGGCTGGTCAAGCAACGCCGGCGGTACCTTGAGCGACATCGCTGCTTGCGCAGCAGCGTTGGCCCTTAGAACCTTCCCCATTGGTTTGGGCATACACGCTCCCTTAGATGACGACAGGGTATGCCTCAGCGATGACATCATCATATCGACGCAGTCGCTAGGTTGTCGCTAGGGTACTTAAGGATAGTGAGACAAATTCAACGTATCAAACTGTCGCCTTGGAGCGACAAAACGGCCTCAGTCGGCGCATCGTTCCGGTAAGATCGTCTCGCAGGATGACCGGCCACTACTTACCAGAGGAGGAAACAATGCAGATGTTGAAACTATCCCGCTCAGCCACCACGCTCGGTGTCGCCGCAATCCTTCTCAGCCCGGTGGCGACGGCGCAGAGCCAGCCTGTCGATACGACCCCGAGCAAGCACCTTCAAATCATCCACCATCCCAACTACGACAAGACGGTGTTCATGCCGTTCGTCCCCGCCATCAAGATCAAGAGCGGCAAGATCCTCTGGCTCGCCGGCGGGACCGCATTGCCGGTCTACCACGACCACCCGCACAAGCGCGATCAGCTGCAGAAATACATGGTCAATGATCTGGAGCAGCAGGTCCGGCAGGCCATGGACGGCATCAAGCAGACCGTGGAGGCCGCCGGAGGCTCGATGAAGGACGTCGTGCACCTTTTCATCTTCCGCGCGCGGCCGCGCATGGGTGACATCGGAAAGGCGAGCTTCGTCGTCAACGAGTACTTCAAGCCCTACAACTACAAGCCCACCACGACCAACCTCGCCGTGCTCGAGCTGGGCGAACCGGAGCAGCTGGTGGAGATCCAGGCCTTCGCGGTGATCGACTAGCGTCCTTCGGCGGGCGCAAACCCGTAGAACGCCGCAGGCGTGTCGATCATGATCCTGCGGCGCATCTCCTCGTCGCTCACCCAGTCGCCGAAAGCGTCGACAAGATCCCCGTCGTTGGGGTTGGCGAGGTACTTGTTCGGATGCGGCCAGTCGGTTCCCCACATGATGCGCCCGGGCGCCGCGTCGATCAGCGCCTGCGCCATCGGCTTCACGTCGTCGTAAGGCGGAAGATCGGTCGCGGACACACGGTTGGCGCCGGAGATCTTGATCCAGGTATTCCCGCGCCGCGCGAGCTCGACGAGGGCCCGGAACCCTGCCGCACCGACCCCGGCGGTCGCCGGCTGGTAGGCGAAATGCGCGATCGACATCGGCACCTTCAACACGGTGAAGATCGGCATCAGCTCGACGATGTCCTTGCCCGGAAACAGGAACTCGAGGTGCCAGCCGAACGGCGCGATCCGGGCGGCGAGCTTGGGGATCTCGGTCATCCCGATCGGCATGCCGCCCTTGTTGTCGGTGTTGAGCCGCGCGCCGCGCACGCCGGCCGCGTCGAGCGCGACGAGCTGTTTTTCGCTCACATCCATGTCGAGCGCCACGACGGCGCGCGCACGGTTGGGCGTCTCCGCGTTGAGCGCCGCCATGCCATCCAGGATCGCCGAATTGTCAGTGCCGTAGACCGAAGGCTGCGTGAACACCACGCGGTCGATACCGAGCGTGGCGTGCAGGTGCTTCAGATCGGCAAGCGTCGAGTAAGGCGGGTTGTATCCGCGGCCCGGAGAAAGAGCGTAACCCGGCTCGAACACGTGGACGTGCGTGTCGATCGAACCCTTGGGCAGCGCCAGGCCGGGCCGGCGCGGGTTCCGGTCGGGAGGCAGGCAACCCCTGATTTCGCTCATGGCGGGTGATCTTACAATAGGCGCCGAATCACGAACCTGGGAGCCCACGGAGCCGTGGCAAGAACACGAGCTAGAGAACTCCGACCCGCCCAACCCGCGCGCAAGATGGGACCGCCCGAGCCTACCCTCGCCGCGATCGTGCGCGAACAGACGGGCGCTGCGTGGTCACGCGCGCGTGACCTGTGCGCGAAAGGCCGCGTGACAGTGAACGGCCAGCGGTGCCTCGACCCGGCCCGGCGCGTTTCCCCCGATGCAATAGTGATTGTCGACGAACGCGCGCCGAAGCCGCGCACCTGCGCCTTGCCCGAGGGCGCGATCGTGTTCTTCGACCGTGACGTCGTCGTCGTCGACAAGCCCGTCGGCATGCTGAGCATCCCCTACGAGCCGGGCGACAAGGACACACTCGTCGACTGCACACGGACCTTGCTGCGGCGAATGGGCAGGCGCGGCTTCCATCCCGAGCTCGGCGTGGTACACCGGCTCGACAAGGACACGAGCGGCTTGATGGTGTTCACACGCACCCTGGACGCAAAGCGGACCTTGGCCGAACGGTTCCGCTCGCACGACATCGAGCGCGTCTATCACGCGATCGCGCACGGGGTGGTCGCTGCGCAGCGCATCGAAACTCATCTCATCATGGATCGCGGCGACGGACTCCGCGGCTCCTATGGGCACTTCCGGCGTCCCAGGGGCGGAATTCCGCCTGAGGCGAAGCGTTCGGTCACGCACGTCAGACCGATCGCTTCGCTCGCGGGGGCGACCTTGGTCGAGTGCCGTCTCGAAACCGGGCGGCAGCATCAGATTCGCATCCACCTGTCCGAGCTCGGCCATCCCCTGGTCGGCGAACGCGTGTACGTCCGCGACTACGCAGGCCGAAAGATCGAATCGGCGCGCCCGATGCTCCATGCGCGAATTCTCGGATTTGACCATCCCCGAACGGGCCAGGGCATGTTGTTCGAGCGCGAAGCACCCGACGACTTCCGGGTGATGCTCGAATCGCTTCGTCCGTCGGGCTAGGGCGCCTGCGCGGCGAGATAGGCGGCGATGGCGAGCATGTCCTCCTCGTCCAGCTTGGCCACCGCGTCTTTCATCAGCACCGCGAACGCACCCGCGCGGAAGCCGTGCTTGATGTCGTAGAGCTGACGCACCACGTAGTTGGTCGAGCGGCCGGCGATGCCGGGGATCAGGCCCACCCCCTTGAGGTCCGGGCCGTGGCAGGTCACGCAGGCCAGGGTCTTGCCCGCGCCGCCGGTTTTGACCAACACCTCGCCGCGCGCCACGCTGCCCACGGGCACATAAGCGATGAAACGGGCGTGCGTGTCGCGATTCACGAATTGCTCCAGGACTTCCGGCATCTCGACGATGCGTTTCCCAATGGCTTCCTTCTCGCCGGAGGGCAGGGCCGCATAATGGTTGGCCATGATGAAGGTCTTGGGCACGGTATCGGTTTCGACGACCCGGGTGTGCTGCCTGGGCTTGAGCGCGGAGAAATACGCCGCTGCCGCTGCGATCTCTTCATCCGTGGCGGCCTTGGCCAGCCCGATCATCAGGTCGACGTTGCGCTTGGGCACTGCGGTCCTTCTCGCGCCGCTCTTGTAGTCGTTCATCTGCTGCACGATGTAAGCCGCAGGCAGTCCGGCGAGAGCGGAATTCTCCGGACCGCCGGGACCGTCGGCTCGATGGCAAAAGCCGCAGGCGAACACGTCCGGCTTCCTGCCCTGGGCTACGACGGGCGGCAAAGCCGGATGATCTTCAGGATGCCAAACAGGCGCGACGAAACGATCGCGTAGCTGGGTCACGGTGTAGGTGGCCGAACTGTTCGGCACGTGTCTCGGCACGCCGTCGTCTGGCGCGGCCTTGAAGTTCGCGGGGGTTACTTGATAGGCCCATTCGGGCGGACCATCGGCGCCATAGGCCGGAAGCGCCGCCGCGAAGACCATGGCTAGTAGGGGAAGAATCGCTGCCGCAAGGCGGGCAATGGTCACTTTGCAGCCTTTCCTGTTGGTGCGCGGGTCGGTAGGCGGAATGCCCGGTCAACCCTGGTTGGGGTCAGTCTACGCCCCGGAGCCAAGTTAGACTATGCTTTCACGCCGTACCATAATATGTGGGCCGCCGCACCGTACCGGCGCGCATCGACCTTCCGGAGGAAACAACATGCTCACAACAATTCGACTGGCGCTCGCCGGCGCGATCATCGCCGCATCGTGCACGACGGCCACCGCGCAGGCCGTGCGCGTGCGCGGGACGATCGAGAAAACCGACGGCAACGTGCTTTCGCTGAAATCGAGCGACGGTGCCGAGGTCAAGCTGACGCTCACCGACAATGCCATGATCGTCGCCGTGGTGAAAGCCTCGATGGCCGACATCAAGGAAGGCACCTTCCTCGGCAGCGCGGCAATGCCGCAGGCGGACGGCAGCCAGAAGGCACTGGAGGTGCACATCTTCCCTGAGCAGATGCGCGGCGCCGGCGAGGGGCACCGGCCCTATGCGCCGGTACCCAACAGCACCATGACCAACGGCTCGGCCTCGGGTGCGCTGGTCACCGGCGTCGACGGTTCGACCATGGTGGTCAAATACAAGGACGGCGAGAAGAAGATCGTCGTTCCCTCGGGCGTACCGATCGTCCGCTACGAAATCGGTGGCAAGGGCGATCTCAAGGTGGGCGCGCCATTCACCGTGGTCGCGGCAACCCGGAAGCCGGACGGTACATTCGAGGCCAGCCGCATCAACGTCGGCCGCGACGGCGTCGTGCCGCAATAGAGGAGGCCGGATGAAAACCGCAACTATCGCCGCCGCGGTGAGCAGCTTGCTGTTCTCCGGCATGGCCGGTGCCGCAGAAATCAACGTCCTGTCCACCCAGGCCACTCAGGAGGCCTATCTCGAGCTGGTGGCGCAATTCGAGAAGGCCACAGGACACAAGGTCACGACGGTTTTCAGCGGGACGCTCAACGTCCAGAAGCGTCTCGCCGACGGCGAGCCCTACGACCTCATTATCATGGCCGGTCCGGCGATCGACGACCAGATCAAGCTGGGCAAGGCCGTCGCCGGCAGCCGCATCGACTTCGCGAAGTCCGGCGCCGGGCTCGCGGTGCGCAAGGGCGCGCCGAAACCCGACATCGGATCGGCCGACGCATTCAAGAAGACGCTGCTCTCGGCGAAATCGATCGGCTATTCGACCGGCCCGAGCGGGCTCTACATGCTCGGCGTATTCGAGAAACTGGGTATCGCCGACCAGGTCAAGGGCAAGCTCAAGCAGACTCCGTCGGGCGTGTTCGTCGGCACCCTGATCGCCAGCGGCGAGACCGAGATCGGCTTCCAGCAGATCAGCGAGCTGGTGCATTTCGCCGGCATCGATTACGTCGGCCCGCTGCCGGGCGAGCTTCAGCGGATGACCATGTTCTCCGCCGGCATTCACGCCGGCGCGAAACAGGCGGACGCGGCCAAGGCGCTGGTCAAATTCATCACCGCGCCGTCCGCCGCACCGATTATCAGGAAGCATGGCCTGGAACCCGCCTGACCGACCTGAGGGATCGGGCGGATGAATCCGGAGAAAATCAAGGTGCGCGTGACGGAGACCGGGCAGGCCCTGGACGTCGTCGTGTACAGCAAGCGAGCCGAGCGGATAGAGATCGTGCTCGGCGAAGGCATCCACAACGTCAAGTGCGAGCTGACCCCGACGCGCATGGGCCTTTCCTACGCGGGCAGTGTGAGAGGGCGGGAGCTCGTCTACGAGCGCAGCCGCGAGCAGGTGCAGGCCGACCTCGACAAGCTCAACCCGGCGCTGCGCGAGCCCAGGCGGCGCTAGAACCGGCACCTGTTTCGGTGCGCTTCTCCCTCAGGTCGCGGCGTAGATCCCCTGCAAGAGCACGGGCTCCCCGGGCCGGTCCGCGGCCCTGAGATAGCGCTCGAACTCCGCAGCGGGGAGCGGGCGGCTGTGGAAGTAGCCCTGGTACTCGTCGTTTCCCAGCAAGCGCAGGAACTGCAGCTGCTCTGCGTGCTCCACGCCCTCGGCCACGACGCGCAGACGCAGGCTGTGCGCGAGAGCGATGATCGCCTTAACGATCGCGGCATCGTCCTGGTCGCTGGACACGTTGCGGATGAAGGATTGATCGATTTTCAGCTTGTCGATGCTGAAGCGCTTCAGGTAGCTCAAGCTCGAGTACCCTGTCCCGAAATCGTCGATCGAGATGTCCACGCCCATCTGGCTCAGCTTCTCGAGCATGACGATGGCTTCCGGGGCGTTGTGCATGATCACGCTCTCGGTGATCTCCAGCTCGAGGCATCGCGGGTCGAGTCCGCTTTCCCCCAGCGCCTGCGCGATGGAATCGACCAGGTCTTTCTGCTGGAATTGCACCCCCGAAATGTTCACCGCGACTCTCAGGCTCCGCAGCCCGCGGCTCTGCCAGGCCTTGTTCTGCGAGCAGGCCTCGCGCAGCACCCAGCGCCCGAGCGGAACGATGAGCCCGGTCTCCTCTGCGAGCGGTATGAATTCCGCCGGCAGGACCATGCCCCTCTCGGGGTGATGCCAGCGCAGCAGCGCCTCCATCCCGGTCAGCTCGCCGCTCATCACGTCGATCTGCGGCTGATAATGCAGCACGAATTGCCTGCGCTCGAGCGCCTTGCGCAGCTCGTTCTCGAGCGCCAGCCGCTTCGGGAAGAACATTTTCATTTCCGACGTAAAGAACTCGAAGTCGTTGCGCCGTGATTTTTTCACGTGGTACATGGCGACGTCGGCGCTGGTGATCAGCGTCTCCGCGCTCTCCCCGTGATTCGGGTAGATGCTGATGCCGACGCTGCAGGTCACGTGCATCTCATGGCCGTGCGAGCGAATCGGCTGGCTCACGACTTCGATGACTTTCCTGGCCACCCGAACCGCATCGTCGGCGTGCCCCACGGAGCGCAGCAGGATCACGAATTCGTCGCCTCCGAGTCGCGAGACGGTGTCCTCCTCGCGCACGGTCGAACGAAGCCGCTCGGCCACGGCACGCAACAGCTCGTCGCCCACGAAATGGCCGAGGGAATCATTCATGGTCTTGAAGCGGTCCAGATCGACGAACAGCACCGCACACTGCGTCGTCCCGCGCTTGCAGCCCTGGATCGCCTGCTCGATGCGGTCCGCAAGGAGTACCCGGTTGGGAAGCTTGGTCAGGACATCGTGCAGCACCATGCGCTGCAGCTCGGCGTTCGCTTCCTGCAGCGACGCCGCCATCCTGGCGGTTTTCGAGGCCATGCGCGCGTCCAGGAGCGACAGCACCAGGGTTTCGCACAGGATGAGGAGCGTGATGATAGTGATCGTCGCCGCCATCCAGGAGTTGTCTGCCGTCGCGCCGGTCGTGCAGACCGCGTTGGGCGCGAAGCCCGCCGCCGCCATGGCGGTGTAGTGCATGCCGACGATGGCCATGCCCATGATCAACGCGCTGCCAAGCCTGGCGTAGAGGATCCGCGCCCTGGAACGCAGAGTGAATGCGATCCACAGGGCCGCCAGGGAGGCGGCGATGGCGATACCGATCGAGGCAGCGAAGAGAACGGGGTTGTAGCGGATGGGG
>Ga0137410_10000513_pt1 | contig 27558 bp, 29 predicted proteins | sample CZODoug1_16funga_FD_108878 | JGI IMG/M metagenome (GOLD analysis project Ga0137410, IMG submission 108878) | Vadose zone soil fungal communities from Angelo Coast Range Reserve, California, USA - CZODoug1_16fungal (Illumina Assembly) | ecosystem: Environmental > Terrestrial > Soil > Vadose zone... | reverse complement strand
GAGCGCGGCGGCGATCCGCAACGCGTTGCGATTGTCGCCGACGCCGCCGGCGTTCGACTGAATCACGAATTGGTCGCCGGCATTGGGCGCTCCCGCGATCTGCACGCGAGTGCCGTTGACGTCGATGTTGCCGCCGGGCGTGTAGGCAAACGCGCCGGCGCCGTTCACGCTGTAGGTGGTCGCGTTGATGAACTGAATCGTGGCGGTGGTGAGCAGCGCCGGGTTAGCGGCGTCGGTCACCTGCCCGGCCGAGATCGAGCCCGTGCCGCTGTTGGCGAGGTTCGCCCGCGTGCGTGTCGGCGACGCCGCGGCGACGTCGGACACGTTCGTTACGAGCAGCTGCATGTTGCCCGCCACGTGATCGAGCGGCCGAATCAGGAACTGGTCGCCGGCGGTCGGCGTGCCGCCGACCACGATGCTCAGGCCGTCGGCCACGAATGGGCTCGCGCCGGTGCCCGCGCCGGTCATCGCGACCACCGCGCCGTTGTCCGCGCGCTGCAGCGCGTAGGCCGTGCCGTTCCAGGTGAGCCGATAGTTTGTCGACTGGAGCGCGGCCACGCCCGTGATGGTCGCCGCCACGGTGCCGGTGCCGGCGTTGGTGGTAGCGGCCGCCGTCTGCGGCGCCGGCACGGCGAAGAAGTTGCCGCCGAGCTGGCCGTCGAGATCCATGCCGTTGCGGTGCATCGTGTTCACGGTGTCGGCGAGGCCGACGGCGAGCCGGCCGAGCTCGGAGCGCGTGGGCTGGAGCAGCTCGCGGTTGAAGTCGAGCAGCCCGCCGAGCTCGCCGCCCGTGAGGAATTGCGTGATGGCGAGGTCCGGCCCCGTGCCGCGCATCACGATTTGCGGTTGCGTGGCGTCGAGGGTGCCGGGCGTCACCGCGAGCTGCGACGACTGCGTGCCGAGCACGAGTACCTGACCGCTGCCGACGAACACGCTGAGCGTGCCGTCGCGCTGCACCGCGGTGTCGACTTGAACGAGCTCGGACAGTCGCTCGAGCATGCGATCGCGCTGGTCCATTAGCTCCGGGCTCGACGCGCCGCCCGCGTCCAAGATCTTGTGGTTGATGTCGGCGATGCCGGTGCCGAGCGAGTTGATCTCGGTGGTGGTGGCCGTGAGCCGCGAAGTCACCTCGCCGCCGAGCTCGGTCATGCGCTGGTCCATCATCGCGAAGCGCGAGATCAGGTTGCGCGCGTCGCTCAACAGCGCTTGACGCGCGGGCGTCGACGACGGCTCGTTGGCGATACCTTGCACGGCGTTGCTGAACGACTGCAGCGTCGAGGCCAGTCCCGTCTGGTCGCTTGCGAGCAGATCGTCGAGCGACTGCGCCATGCCGACGAATGCGTCGGCGCGGTGGAAGCCGCCGGCCGCAATCCGCAGCTGGTCGGCGATGATGTCGTCGGTGATGCGTGTCGTGCCACCGGCTTGCACGCCGGTGCCCACCCAGTCGTTGCCCAAGCGCTGCGCGCTGCGCTCGGCGAGGTCGACGCGCTGCCGGCTGTAACCCTGCGTGTTCGCGTTCGCGATGTTGTTCGACGTGGTGGCGAGCGCGCGCTGTTGCGCGAGCAACGAGGACAAGCCGATTCGCAGTAGATCCGTCATGCGCGGTGGCGCCGAGTCTCAAACGTCATGGCGTCGGTTCCTCTGTAACCTCTGTCGGCTCGGCGGCCGCAGGCTTGAGCCCGTCGAGCGCCCCGCCAAGGGTGTCGCCGTGATAAACCGCCAACCACTTTTCTGCATAATCCGGGTCGGTCGCGTAGCCCGCGGCCGTCACCGCGCGCGCGAACCCTTCCGCGTCCTGCGCTTGATCGAGCGCGGCGGCGTAACGCGGCGAGCTCCCGATGAGGTGCACGTAGTCGGCGAAGCTGTCCGCCGCATTGCCGTACGCGCGGAAATCCTCGCGCTTGCGCGCCGCCACGCCGTCCTCGTGCTCGATCGTCCATTGCGCGACCCGCGCGCCGCGCCACGACGAGCCCGCCTTGATGCCGAACAAGTTGTTGGACGGCTTGCCGTCCGCATGCGGCGGGGCGGCCGCGCCCCAACCGGTCTCGAGCGCCGCCTGCGCGAGCAGCAGGCGGGGCTCGACGCCGAGCGCGTTCGCGGCCGCGGTGGCGTCGTCGAGAAAGCGCGCGACGAAGGATTCGGGAGTGCCGTCGGCGGCGGGCGGCGCGGTCGCCTCGGCCGAGCTCGCCGCAAGGGGGGGCGCGACGGGCGACGCGTGGGCGCGAGAGACATGCGGCAACGCGAACGCCCCCGCCCCCGGACGCGCTCCTGCGCCCCCGGCGCCTCCGTCGGTCGACGGCGCCGAGTCGCCGCCGAGCTGGTCGACGATGAGCTTGCCGAAGCCGAACCCGCCGTGCTGCGCGAGCTCGAGCGCCACCTGCTGGTCCATGAGCTCGAGGTACTGCTTCGACTCCTGGCCGTCCAAGATGCCCGATCCCAAGCTCGCGTCGCGCGCGCTCTTGAGCATCATGCCAATGAACAGCGCCTCGAACTGCACCGCGGCTTGCGCGAGCGCCTTCGGGTCTTCGTGCGCGGCGCGCTGCTTGAGCTCGGCGAGCCCCTGCATGTCGACGGCGCTCGGTACGGTGTTGGTCATATCAGATCACGATGAGCTGCGCGCGCAGCGCGCCCGCTTCCCGCAGCGCCTCGAGGATCGCCACGAGGTCGCCCGGAGCCGCGCCGACCTGGTTCACGGCCTCGACGATGGCGTTCAGCGTGGCGCCGGGCTCGAACACGAACATCCGGGCGTCGCCCTGCTGCACGTCGATGTCCGACTGGTTCACGACCGCGGTCTGACCGCGCGTCGAGAACGCGTTGGGCTGGCTCACGAGGGCGGTCTCGGTGATCTTGACGACTAGCGAGCCGTGGGCGACCGCCGCCGCCGTCACTCGCACGTTCGCGCCGATCACCACGGTGCCGGTGCGCGAGTTGACGATGACCTTGGCCGCGGCCTCCGCGGGCTCCACTTCGAGGTTCTCGAGGTGCGAGATGTAGGCCACGCGCTGCGCGTCGTCGGCCGGCGCTTGCACGCGGATCGAGATGGGGTCGATCGTCGTCGCGACGCCGCCCCCCACCGACGCGTTGATCGCGTCCGCAAGCCGCGCGGCCGTCGTGAAGTCGGGCGTGTTCAAGTTCAGCACGAGCGCGTCGGCCGTGCCGAGCGTGGACGGCACGGTACGCTCCACGGTCGCGCCGTTCGGCACGCGGCCCGTGCTCGGCACGTTGACCGTCACCTTCGAGCCGTCGTCGCCCTGCACGCCGAAGCCGCCGACCACGAGGTTGCCCTGCGCCATCGCGTAGACGTTGCCGTCCGCGCCGCGCAGCGGCGCCATGATCAGGCTGCCGCCGCGCAGGCTCTGCGCGTTGCCGATCGAGGACACCGTGACGTCGATCGTCTGGCCCGGCTTCGAGAACGGCGGCAACGTGGCCTGCACGGTCACGGCCGCGACGTTGCGCAGCTGCGGGTTGACGTTGTCCGGCACGAGCACGCCGAGCTGGGCCAGCATGTTCTTGATCGACTGGATCGTGAACGGCGTTTGGCTCGTCTGGTCGCCCGTGCCGGCCAAGCCCACCACGAGCCCGTAGCCGACGAGCTGGTTGCCGCGCACGCCGGCGACGGTCGCGAGATCCTTGATCCGCTCGGCGTGAACGCCGGCCGGCAACAAGACGAACGCCGCGACGAGCGCGGCGACTGTGCGAGACCTGAAAAATAGGGACATGTTGGCTTTCCGGGCCCCCGTCAGAAGGGGAACCATGGCGAATTGAAGAACCGCGAGAGCCAGCCCGGGTGGTTCGCATCGGCGAGCGCGCCCTTGCCGCTGTAGGTGATCCGTGCGTCGCCGACCTTGGTCGACGCCACCGTGTTTTGCGGCCCGATGTCGACCGGGCGCACGATGCCTTGGAGCCGCACGTATTCCTGGCCCTGGTTGATCGTGATCTGCTTCTCGCCGCGGACGAGCAAGTTGCCGTTCGGCAACCGGCCCGCAACCGTCACGGTGATGCTGCCGTCGAGCCGATTGCTCTGGCTCGAGTCGGCCTTGCCGTCGAACGAGTTGGAGCTGTCGAGCTCGCTATGGAGGGGGTTGCCGTTGTGGGTGATCGGCTTGCCGGCGAAGACCGGGATGCCGGTGTCGACGCTCGTGCCCTTCTCGGTCGACGTGCTCGACTCCTTCGTGGCGTTGGTCCGCTCCACGAGCAGCACCGTGAGGATGTCGCCGACCTGGCGCGCGCGCAGATCCATGAACAAATCGAAGCTCGCGGCCGGGTTGTAGACCGTGCCGGGCGCCACTTCGCCGAACGTCCCGCTCGGCAGCACCGGCCCGAAGTCGTCGGCGACCGGATCGGGCTGACGCGGAGCGCCCGCGCAGGCTTGCAGCAGAACGGCAGTAACGAGCATCGATAGAAGTCTTTTCACGAATCGGCTCCTAGAGGCTGTTCGTCAGGTGCTGGAGCATCTGGTCGCTGGTCTCGATCGCGCGCGAGTTCATTTCATAGGCGCGCTGCGTCTCGATCATGCTCACGAGCTCCTCGACCACATTGACGTTCGAGGTCTCGAGCGTGCCCTGTTCGAGCGTGCCCAGGCCGTTCAAGCCCGGGGTTCCGGGCTGCGGCGGACCGCTCGCGACGGTCTCCATGAAGAGGTTCTGGCCGCGCGGCTGCAGACCGCCGGGGTTGACGAAGTCGGTGAGCTGCAGCGTGCCGACCTGGATCGGGTCGGCTTGCCCCGGCAGCACCGCCGAGACCACGCCGTCGACGCCGACCGTCACCGCCTGCGCGCTCGTCGGGATAGTGACGGCGGGCTGCACCGCGTAGCCGCTCGAGTTCACCAGCTGGCCTTGCGGGTCGAGCTGGAACGTGCCGTCGCGCGTGTAGGCCTGCGTGCCGTCGGGCAACAACACCTGGAAGAAGCCGCGACCCTCGACCGCGACGTCGAACGGATTGTTGGTCGTGACGAGATTGCCTTGCGAGAACTGCTTGTCGGTGGCGACCACACGCACGCCGGTGCCGAGGTTCAAGCCCGTGGGGGATTGCGTCTGCTGCGACGTGAGCCCGCCGACCTGCGTCACGTTCTGATAGAGCAGATCCTCGAACATCGCGCGGCCGCGCTTGTAGCCGGTGGTGTTGACGTTCGCGAGATTCTGCGCGACGACGGTCATGCGCGTTTGCTGCGCCTCGAGGCCCGTCTTCGCTACCCAAAGTGATTCCATTGATTCGCTCCTAGCTCAAGCTGGCGATATTCGCGGCGCGCGACTCGTTCTCGTCGGCGACGTGCATCATGCGCAAGGCGACTTCGAACTGCCGCGCGTACTCGATCATGTCGACCATCGACGACGCCATGTTGACGTTGCTCGTCTCGATGAAGCCCGACGCGACGCGCACGTTCGCGTCGGCTTCCGGCGGCTTGCCGCCACCGGCCACGCGCACGAGACCGTCGGTCCGCTTCTCGAGCTTCGACGGATCGGGGTTCACGAGCTTGAGGCGCCCGATCTGCGCGAGCGTATTGGGGCCCTGACCCTGCGGCACGATCGACACGGTGCCATCGGGCGCGATCGTGACCCCGGTGTTCGGCGGAATCGCGACGGGCCCGTTGTCGCCGAGCACGAGGTCGCCCCGCTCCGTCTCGAGCAGGCCGAGCTCGTTCACGTTCAAGCTGCCGCCGCGCGTGTACGCCTGGGCGCCGTCCTTCGTCTGCACGGCCAGCCAACCGGGCCCGTCGATCGCGACATCGAGCTGGCCGCCCGTTTGCACGAGCGTGCCCTGCGAGCGGTCGAAGCCCAAGCCGCTCGCGACGGTGTTGATGCGGCTCGGATAACCCGGGCCTTCGACGGGCGCGGCTTCGAACCGCGCGAGGTCGGCCCGAAAGCCTGTGGTGCTCACGTTCGCGAGGTTGTGCGCGACGACGGTCTGCGCCTGCATCAGCTGCTTCGCGCCCGTCATCGCCACGTATAGAAGTCGATCCATGCTCGCGTCCCGTTACTTGGGTTAACGATCAGCGGATGTTGATGATCGTTTGCGTGACCTGGTCGGCCGTCGAGATCATCTGCGCGTTCGCCTGGAAGTTGCGCTGCGCGGTGATCATGTTGACGAGCTGCTCGGTCAAATCCACGTTCGACGACTCGAGCGCGCCGGCCTGGATCAGGCCGAAGCTGCCGGTGCCGGCCGAGCCGCGCACCGCGTCGCCGGAGCTGAAGGTCTCGCCCCACGACGTGTCGCCGAGCTGGCGCAGGCCCTGCGGGTTCGCAAAGTTCGACAGTGCGACCTGGCCGAGCGGGTCCGAGCGGCCGTTGGTGAAGCGCGCGAAGATCACGCCGCTCGAGTCCACGTCGATGCTCGACAGCCGGCCGGACGTGAAGCCGTTCTGCGACAGCGAGTTCACGCCGAACGTGCCGCCGTACTGCGTGGAGCCCAACAGATCGGCGGCGAGCGCGATCGGCGCGGCGCCGTTGCCCGGGTTCACGGCCGGCAGCGTGAACGCGCCGCCCACGGGCGCGGTGAGCACGCCGGCGTTCGAGTACGACACCACCCACGGCGGCGGCGGAGGACCGCCCGCTTGAGCGATCTCGGCGCCGTTGTCGAGGAAGAAGTGCGCGTTCCATTGGTTCGGAGTGGCCGTCTTCGCGAAGTACGCCGTGAACGTGTGCGACGCGCCGAGCGAGTCGTACACGGTGACCGCCGTCGAGTGATTGAAGGTCGACGCGTTGGTCCGGTCGAACGTCGCGACGGCCGGCGGCGTGGCGTTCGCCGGCAGATTGATGCCGAAGTCCGCGCGCGTGGTGGCCTGCGGAGCCGAGTCCGTGGTGGCCAATTGCAAGTCCTGGAGCGTGCCTGTGTTGAACGTGCCCGTGCTCGTCACCGGGAAGATCTGCAGGCGCTGCGCCTGGTTGTTGGTGACGAAGCCGTCGCGGTCCACGCCGAACGAGCCCACGCGGGAATACGAGATCACGCCGCCGTCGCCAAGCGTAAAAAACCCTTCGCCGCTGATCGCGAGGTCGAGGCCGCGATCGGTGAAGTCGACGCCGCCCTGCGAGAACTCCTGCGAGACGGCGCCGAGACGCACGCCGTTGCCGATGGCCTGCGCGCCGACGGCGAACACGTCGGAGAATTCCGCACGCGACGCCTTGAAGCCCGTGGTGTTCGCGTTCGCGATGTTGTTGGCCGTGACGTTCAGGTCGGACGACGCGGCGTTGAGTCCGCTCAATGCAACTGCAAATGGCATGGCTTGATCCTCGGATTAAGTGGTTAAGGCAAGTCGTTGCGAATTTCGCGTACCGCCGAGAACGGCAGGTCGCCGATGCCGCGCAGCTGCACGGTGAAGCCGTCGGCGCCGAACACCACGCTGTCGACGGGAGCGTCGACCAGGGTCGTTGCCGCGGCGGCGGTGTTGTCCTTCTGATAGCCGGCTACGAGCTGGTAGCCGCCGGCCGCCGCGGGCGCGCCGGAGTCGTCCAGCCCGTCCCAGTGGAAGCGCGTGAGGCCCGCCGGCTGCGGTCCGAGCTGCAGATGGCGCACCACCTGGCCGGCCGCGTTGCGGATCTCGATACCCACGCCGCCTGTCGACGCGGGCACGTCGACCGCGCCGTCGAGCGAGCCGCCGGCCGCGATCGCACCGCGGTCGCTCTCCACAAGCGCCGTGCGGCCGACGAGGCCCGCGGCCTGCAGCGCCTGATTCGACACGAGCGAGCCCGCGAGGCCGTCGAACGACTTCTGAATGCCCGCGAGACCCGACACCGTGCCGAACTGCGCGAGCTGGCCCAGGAACTCGCCGCTCTCGAGCGGCTTGAACGGATCCTGGTTCTTGAGCTGCGTGACCATGAGATTCAAGAACTCATCCTGGCCGAGCTCTTTCTTCTTCTCCGCCTGTGGCGGCGAGAGACCGAGCTGGCCCAAATCCAAACCGTTGACTGCGGAAACCATTGTTCACTCCGCTCCTTTAGCCCTGACCGAGAGCCAAGGTCCTGAGCATCAGGGCCTTGGCCGTGTTGATGACCTCGAGGTTGCTCTGATACGAGCGCGAGGCGGAGATCATGTTCGCCATCTCTTCCATTGCGTTCACGTTCGCCGCATAGACCATGCCGTCCTTGTTCGCCTGCGGGTTGCCCGGGTCGTAGCGCTCGATCGGCGGCGCGATGCTCTCGGTGACGCCGAGCACGTCGACGCCCGCGAGCGCGTCGCCGAATCCACCGGCGGCGCGAAACAGCGCCTGGCGCGAGCGATAGACGTCGGCGGGATTGCCCGCGACGTCGTGCATGTTCGCGAGGTTGCTCGCGGTCAAGTTCAAACGGAGCGACTGCGCGGAGAGCGCGGTGCCGGCGATATCGAACGTGCTGAAGGCGCTCATGAGCGCGTACCCGCGAGCGCCGTGCGCAGTGTCTGGATGCGGCCGCTTGCGAACAGCAGGCTCGCTTGATAGCTCACCGCGTTCTCGGCGTAACGCGCGAGCTCGAGGTCGGCTTCGACCGTATTGCCGTCGAGCGACGGCTGGTGCGGAATCCGATACTTCAGCGCGGCACGGTTGTCGATCGGATTCGAAGCGATGTGCCGCGGATCCGTGACTTTCAGCCGGGCGTCCGCGCCGACTCCATCCAGCACCGACGAGAACTCCATGTCGCGCGCCTTGTACTGCGGCGTGTCGGAGTTCGCGAGATTCTCGGCCAGCACATCCATGCGGCGGGCGCGGTACAGCAGCGCGCTCTCGTGTATGCCCAGTATCGAATCCATCGTCGTCCGTCTCCCACGCGGCGCATCGGGCCGCGAACCACCTTGAGCAACAAGCGTGCCAATGCGCTCGACCCGCGGATTCGCTCGGTTTCGCTCCGGTGCGCACGGAGCGCAGCGGCAGTTTCTTGCCGCTCGCAGCGGCGACACGTTGCCGGCGCGGTGGCTCACCTTTGGCCGCGTGACGTCGCGGGTGGCTGCGGCCGTACCTCACTTGTGTGATGCCTCCGCCGCGGCACGCGACTTCGCCGGCCTGCGGCCGGTTCCCTCGCCACGGCGCGTTCGCCGGGGCTCAAAACGCGGTCGCTCCTCGTTTTCGCATCACCGCGCCGTGTGCCGCCGCGTTTTGAGTGCTCGCTGCGCTCGCACCCGTGCGCTGCGCGCCCGGGCTCCGCGGCTCTCGGCGCTGTGGCTCGGCTCGTCGCTACCGCCGCGGCGGAGGCATCACACAAGTGAGGTACGGCCGCAGCCGTTTGCGCGCATCGCACGCCCGAAAAAATGACGGCGCATCGCGGTGGCATATGTCTTGCAGTTGTCCGGCGATGATGTTCGAGAGGGCCGTCTGCACCGCGATTTGCTTGGGCGTGCGCGCCGTTGCGCGCGCCGGCGTCGTCGGCATTTTGACGCTCGTGGTCGGGTCGTTGACGCGCGAGGCCGCGGGCGAGCCGTCGTGGCAGACGCCCGACAGCATTCGTGAGGCGGCGCGCGAGCTCGTGCTGCGCACGCTCGGCGGCGACCGCGGCGCGACCGTCGAGGCCGTCGGCGTCGACGATCGGCTCAAGCTGCCGCAGTGCGGGGCGCCGCTCGACGCGGCGCTCGAGCGCGAGCTGCGCGGCGGCCAAGGCGTCGTGGCAGTGAGCTGCCGCGTGCCGGAAACGTGGCGCCTGTTCGTGCCGGTGCGGGCGGTCGAGCAGGTTCCCGTCGTCGTCACGCGGCGCGCCGTGCAGGCCGGCGAGGTGCTCGACGCCGACGACGTCGCGCTCGAGGCGCGGCGCTCGGCCACACTGCCCTACGAATACTTCAGCGCCACGGCGCAGACCGTCGGCCTCACGGCGCGCCGCACGCTGGCCGCCGGAACGGTGGTCGTGCCGGCCGCGGTGGAGCACCCGACGGTCGTGGAGCGCGGCGCGGTCGTCACGCTCGTATCGGGCAGCGGTAGCGTGCTCGTGAGGTCCGACGGCGTGGCCCTCGAGCCAGCCAAGCTCAACGATCACGTCCGAGTGCGTAGTCGCTCGGGGCGGATCGTCTCAGGAGTGGTCGGACCATCAGGGGAAGTACGAATAGGCCCCTAATGGATACGCCCTAAAGTTCTCGGCCGACAGGCCGATAACCCACCGAGGCGCCAACGGGCGCCGGAGACACGTTATGACAGAAAGGATCAATGGCCAGGGCTTCCGCCCCACGGACGCCGCCGGAACGCGGCGCACGGACGCGACCAAGCGCGCCGGCGGCTCGTCGTCCGCCGACAGCTCGGCCACCAGTGCGCCGAGCACATCGGACCAGGTCAACCTGACCCGCTCCGGCCTTCTCCTGAGCAAGCTCGAGGAGATCGTGCAGAACGCGCCGGCCGTCGACGTCGATCGTGTCCGCGCCATCAAGGACGCGCTCGCCTCCGGCAGCTACGAGATCGACGACCAACGCGTCGCCGACAACATGCTGCGCTTCGATCGCGAGCTGCTCGCCTGAGCTTTGAGCGACGACCTGGAACGGCCGACGTGGAACATCTGAGCCAAGGCCTGATCGCCGTGCTGAACGAGCAGATCCGCTGCGCCGAAGAGATGCTGCGCGCGCTCGGCGAGGAGAATCGCGCCTTGCTCGACGGCGACGCCGAGCTCTTGAACAGGGCGGGCGCCGACAAGGCTCGGCTCGTGGCGGCGCTCGAGGCGCTCGAGACCGAGCGGCGGACGCTCGCGACGGCGATCGAGACGCACGTGACCCACACCGGCGACCCCTCCACCCCCGACGCCAGCTGGCGCACGCTGCTCACGCTCGTCGCCGAGTGCAAGACGCAGAATCAGCGCAACGGCGCGCTGGTCAAGGCTCGGAGCGAGCAAGTGCGGATCGCGCTGAAGGCGTTGCGTGGCTCGGCGGACCCGGGGTGCTACGACCCGAACGGGCTCGCGTCGGCCTCGAACAGCCCCCGGCGCTTGGGCAGCGCGTAGCGGGAATCGCACCATGCTCGTCGTCAGCAGGCGCTCGGACGAGGCCATCGTGATCAAGCTCGCCGACGGGGCGAACGGCAACCTCACCCTCAACGACTTGTTCGCGAAGGGGCCGATCGAGATCACGCTGCTCGGCGGCAATGGCCGGCGCGTCAAGATGGGCATCGCGGCCCCGCCGGAGCTCTGCATTCGGCGCAAAGATAAGAAAGAGTAGTCGCAAGCGCCGTCCTTCAGCGCCCAGGTATCTGTTTTTACTAGAGAATTCACCGAATCTGGTCTCTCCGCGCAGCGCGCAGCGCGCGACATAATCGCCGGGCGCGGACCGCCCGCCTCGCGCATCGAAACCGGACGCCGTGCCCGTTCGCCGAGGGGCTTGGATTTCCCCCGCCGTCCGGGCATCCTGAGCGTGTCTTCCATCCAACAACAAAAGAAGGGACGCGCCAGATGGAGCGCCGTCTACTGGAAAGAAACAAAGTTGCGACCACGGTCTACCTGTCGGTACCAGGCGGCCGTTTGCATCGTTGTCGGGCAAGAAATCTATCAGCCATGGGTGTCTTCCTCGAGATCAAAGCCCTTGGCCTGCCGGCAGGGACCGTGGTCAATCTGGTGTTCGCCGTAAATCTCGGCGACACAGTGCGTCTGCATCGCCGCAAGGCGGTGCTCGCGCACGTGTCCGAGCGCGGCGCCGGACTGATGATGCAAGGCCGCACGCAGCTGCGGCCGAGCGCCTGACGCCCGCGAGGCACGCGCAGCACGCCTGGCACGTCTGGTGTCTGACACCGGGTTAGAACGCGTCCTTCAGCGCCCGCGTTTTCGCAAACACCTCGACGTCCGTCGCGCCGGATAGGCCGACGTTTTCGCGCAGCTCGCGGCTCGCCGCGCGAAGGAACGGGTTGGTGGCCTTCTCCGCGGCGAGCGTCGTCGGAATCGTGGGCCGGCCGAGCGCGCGCAAACGCGCCACCTCAGCCGCCCGTTCGACGAGCGCCGCGTTCTTGGGCTCCACCGTCAGCGCGAAGCGCGCGTTCGCCTGCGTGTACTCGTGGGCACAGTAGATCCGCGTCGCGTCCGGCCAACGCAGGATCTTGCCGAACGAGCTCCACATCTGCGCCGGCGTGCCCTCGAACAGCCGGCCACAGCCGATCGCGAACAGCGTGTCGCCGACGAATGCGACCTCGTCGCCGCGGAAGAAATAGACGATGTGGCCGCGCGTGTGTCCCGGCGTGTCGTAGACCTCGGCGCGGTGTCCGCCGAGCGCCACGACGTCACCGTCGCCCACGCCTTCGTCCATGCCGGGGATTCGCTGCGCGTCGGCGCGCGGACCGACGATCGTGCAGCCGGTCTCGCGCTTGAGCGCGAGGTTGCCGCCCGCGTGGTCGGGGTGATGGTGCGTGTTCAGGATGTGCGTGAGCTTCCAGCCCTTCGTGTCGAGCTCGCGCAGGATCACGTCCGCGTCGGGGGTGTCCACGGCCGCGGTTACCTCGGCGTCCGCGTCGTGCAGCAGGTAGCCGTAGTTGTCGGCGAGGCACGGGAACATGTGGATCTCGAGCGAGCTCATGGCGCCTGTTATCGTACAATGCCTCGCCGACATCCGCAGACTTCGTCCGAGCTTCGCAATGCCGATCATCACGTTACCCGATGGGTCCAAGAGAACCTACGACGCCGGCGTCGACGGCGCCGCGGTCGCGCGCAGCATAGGCCCGCGGCTCGAGCGCGACGCGGTTGCCGTGCGCGTCGACGGCGCGCTCCGCGATCTCAGTCGGGCGATCGAGGCCGACGCGAACGTCGAGATCGTCACGCGCACGTCGCCCGACGGCCTCGAGCTCCTGCGTCACGACGCGGCCCACGTGATGGCCGAGGCCGTCAAGGAGCTCTACCCGGAGACGCAAGTCACGATCGGCCCGGCGATCGAAAACGGCTTCTACTACGACTTTGCCCGCAAGGAGCCTTTCACACCCGAGGACCTCGAGAAGATCGAGGCGCGGATGCACGAGATCGTGCAACGCAACGAGGAGATCAAGCGCGAAGTCTGGAAGCGCGACGCCGCCGTGGAGTTCTTCCTCGCTCTGGGCGAGAAGTACAAGGCCGAGATCATCGGCGCAATCCCGGCGGCCGAGGACATCAGCCTCTATCGCCAGGGCGGCTTCATCGATCTCTGCCGCGGCCCACACCTGCCGTCCACGGGCAGGCTCGGCAAAGGCTTCAAGCTCACCAAGCTCGCCGGCGCCTATTGGCGCGGCGACTCGCGCAACGAGATGCTGCAGCGCATCTACGGCACGGCGTGGTCCGACGAGAAGGAGCTCAAGGCGTATTTGGACCGGCTCGCCGAGGCCGAGCGGCGCGACCACCGCAAGCTCGGCCGTTCGATGGACCTCTTTCACTTCCAGGACGAAGCGGTCGGCGCGGTGTTCTGGCACGCGAAGGGCTGGGCGCTGTTCCGCACGCTCGTCGAGTACCTGCGCGGCCGCCAACTCGCGGCCGGGTATCGCGAGGTCAACACGCCCGAGCTCATGGATCGGTCGCTGTGGGTGGCGTCGGGCCACTGGGACACCTTCGGCGAGAACATGTTCACGAGCGAGACGCGCGACGAGCACGTGCTCGCGGTGAAGCCGATGAACTGCCCGGGCCACGTGCAGATCTTCAAGAACGATCTGCGCAGCTATCGCGACCTGCCGTATCGCGTGTCCGAGTTCGGCAAGGTGCACCGCTACGAGCCGTCGGGCGCGCTGCACGGCCTGATGCGCGTGCGCGCATTCACGCAGGACGACGCGCACATCTTCTGTACGGAGCAGCAGATCACCGAGGAGACGGGCAACGTCTGCCGGCTGCTGCTCAGCATCTACAAGGACTTCGGCTTCGACGACGTCGTGATCAAGTTCGCCGACCGGCCCGCGAAGCGCGTCGGCGCGGATGCGGTCTGGGATCGCGCGGAGGCCGCGCTGCAGAGCGCGATGCAATCGCTCGACCTTCCGTACACGCTGAACAAGGGCGAAGGCGCGTTCTACGGCCCAAAGATCGAGTTCGCGCTGCGCGACGCGATCGGCCGCGACTGGCAATGCGGTACGCTGCAGGTGGACCTCAACTTGCCGAATCGCCTCGGCGCCACGTATATCGGCGAGGACGGCAACCGGCACACGCCGGTGATGCTGCACCGCGCGATCTTCGGCTCGCTCGAGCGGTTCATCGGCGTGCTGCTCGAGCACTACGCCGGCGCGCTGCCGTTCTGGCTCGCACCCACGCAGGTCGTCGTCGCCACGATCACGTCCGACGCCGACGCGTACGCGGGCGACGTGCGTGCGCGCCTCGGCGAAGCCGGCTTGCGCGCAGAGATCGACGTGCGCAACGAGAAGATCAACTACAAGGTGCGCGAGCACAGCCTCGCGAAGACGCCGGTCATTTTCGCTCTCGGCAAGCGCGAGGTGGCCGAGGGCACGGTGTCCATGCGCCGCTTCGGGCAGCAAGCGCAGTCCACGCTGCCGCTCGCGCAGGCCGTTGACGACCTGCGCGCCGAGGCACTGTCGCGAGGCCGCGAAAAATAGGGACATGTTGCATTTTCGGCGATCCGGCGCAGGCTCTCTACAGGCTCGGTCGAAAATGCAACATGTCCCTATTTTTCGCTAGGGGAGAACGATGCGGTTGGTGAGTTTCGAGATCGATGGGCGGCCCGGCTTCGGGATCGTGGCGGGAGACGGCGTAGTCGACGCCGGCAAGCGTCTGGGCGGAAAATACCGCGGCCTGCGCGATGTGCTGCTCGCGGGCGCGCTGCCGGAGCTTCGCAAGCTCGAGCGCGAAAAACCCGATCACGCGCTCGCGGACGTGGCGTTCCTACCCACGATTCCCGACGCCGCCGCGAAGCTGCTCTGCATCGGCATCAACTACATGCCCCACATCAAGGAGATGGGCCGGGAGCGCCCCGAGCATCCCGTGGTCTTCGTGCGCTTCGCCGACAGCCTCGTGGGTCACGGCCGTGCGCTCGAGCGGCCGCGCGCCTCCAAGAGCTTCGACTACGAAGGCGAGCTCGCGGTGATCGTGGGCAAGCGCGCGCGCCACGTGAGCCGCTCGCGCGCTCTCGACTACGTCGCGGGGTACAGCTGCTTCAACGACGGCAGCATCCGCGACTACCAGCGCCACTCGGGGCAGTTCACGCCGGGCAAGAACTTCCACGCGAGCGGTTCGTTCGGGCCGTGGCTCGTGACCACGGACGAGCAACCCGACCCCAAGAAGCTGCAGCTGCGCACGCGCTTGAACGACAGCGTCATGCAGGACGAAAGCGTCGCCGAGCTCTGCTTCGACATCCCGCAGCTCATCGAGTACTGCTCCACGTGGGCACAGCTCGAGCCGGGCGACGTGATCGTCACGGGCACGCCGGGCGGCGTCGGCGCGGGCCGCACGCCGCCGCTGTGGATGAAGGCCGGCGACGTCGTCGAGGTGGACATCACAGGCATCGGCGTCCTGCGCAACCCGGTCGTGGATGAGACGTCCGCTTAGCTCGAGACCCCGGAACCGGGACGCCGGCGGCTCCGCACGGCGCCCGCTCGCCCTCGTCCTGGCGCTGCTCGGTTGCCTGCTCGCGCGCGCCGCCACGTCGGAGGACGCGCCGGATCTCGACTGGATCGACCGCGATGCGCTCGCCGCCGGCGAGGTGCTCGTGCGCTCCGATCGCGCGGAGCGGCCGCTGACCGCCTCGATCACAGTCGCGACCGAAATCGACGCGCCGCCCGCCGTCATTTGGGACGTGCTCATCGCGTGCCAACTCGCGCCGCAGTACGTGCCGAACGTCGTGAGCTGCAGGTCGATCGAAAAAGTGGACGACGGCCGCGGCGAGCTGTTCCTCCAAGTCGTAAAACCCGCGTTCTTCCTGCCGACCTTCGAGCACGTATTCCGCCTCGACTACCACCCGTACCGCCGCATCGACGTGCACCGCGTGAGCGGCCCGCTCGCGCACTTGGAAGGCAGCTGGTGGCTCTTGCCGCAGCCGTCGGGGAAGATCTTGCTCATCTATGGAATGGAGATCGACCCCGGCGGACTGGTGCCGCGCTTCTTGGTGCGCGCCACGCTGAAACGCGATCTGCCTCGTCTCGTCCGGGCCGTTCGCGAGCGCGCCGAAGCCGCCGCCCGCTGACCGCAATCGCAGGACGCAGAGACGGCCGGTTCACGCTTACCCGGCTGTGATCGCGATCACTCCGCTAAGCCCGCGTGTTTGCTACGGTTCCGGACATGCAACCGTTGGACAGCAGCGCGCCTCGAATCCTGATCCTCGAGGCCGACGCCAAGCTGCGCGCGACGTTGCTCCGCTATGCGGTGAAGGGCTGGCAGGGCACCGCCGTCCAGTCGATGGGCGCGAGCCTCGCCGACATCGTCAGCGACAGTGACCGCCTGCGTAACTTCGACGTGCTGCTCGTCGGCTGCGACTTCTCGGCCGACGGCAGCTCAGACAGTGCGAACCTGCGCGCGCTGCGCGCGATCAGCGCCGACCCGGCGAATCCCGCGGTGATCCTGCTGACCACCAAAGGCAGTGAGTACACGGCCGTTCAAGCCATCAAGTCGGGCGCGTTCGACTACATACCAAAGGCCCTGCTCGGCCGCGAGCAGATCTTGAGCGCGGTGCAGCGCGCGATGCTGCATCGCAAGGGGCCGATCGGCACGCGCGACGGCACCGTCACCGGCGTGCTGCGACTCTTCGGCTACGACATGCGCCGCTGCCTCGCGAACCGCGAGAACGTGTCGGTGCACGTCGCGTTCGGCGCCGAGCGCGGCAAGGAAGTCGTGCTCAAGGTGCTGCACCGCGGCCGCGGGTCTCTCTCGCGCGACCGCAACTTCGAGCGCTTCGTCGACGAGTTCAAGCTGCTGTACGACATCAACGACCCGGCCGTACCCGAGATCTACGACTTCCGCGTGACGAGCCAGTATTGCTACATCGCGATGGAGTATTTCGTGCTCGGCCACCTCGGCGGCAAGCTCGGGCACGCCGCGACCCCCGCCGTGGCGCTGAAGAACACCGCGGAGATCGCGCACGCGCTATCGATCATCCACGGCGCGGGCATCGTGCATCGCGATCTCAAGCCTGGGAACATCATGCTGCGCGACAACGGCACCGTCGCGTTGATCGACTTCGGCATCTCGCGCTCGGCGCACGTGAATCGCGAGGGCGCGGACGGGGGCGGGACGATCAGCGGCACGCCGTACTACATGAGCCCCGAGCAAGCGCGCGGCTCGAGCACGGACGAGCGCACGGACCTCTACGCGCTCGGCGTGATCCTCTATCAAATGTTGACGGGCGAGAAGCCGTACGCGGGCGACACGCCCGAGGCCATCCTCGAGCAGCATTGCAACGCGCCGGTGCCGCGCCTGCCTCGCGGCCTCGTGCTGTACCAGGCGCTGCTCGACCGCATGCTCGCGAAGGACGCCACGCAGCGGCTCGCGAGCGCGCGCGAGCTGCTCGAAGCGATCGATTCGCTGTCGGCGGCCGCGGCGGCGGAGGCGGAAAGCGCGGAGGCGTTGTCAGCGTAAGGGTGTTCCGTCTCGCGGAATTAGGGTCAGACCCCGGGGTCAGACTCCGCGGAATTAGGGTCAGACCCCATTTCCGGCGGGCGGATCGCTAGCCTCGGCGTCTACCGGGAAATGGGGTCAGACCCTGCAATGGGGTCAGACCCTACCGATCCCTTCAGCGACGCGAAATCGAACAGGTCGCGGTCAGCGAGATGCGACTTAGTGACGTTCTGTAGGCTGCGAAACAGGCGGTCGCTGCGGCCCGGGTCTTCCTGCTCCCACTTCGCGAGCATCGCCTTCACTTCGCGGCGCTTCATGTTGTCCTGCGAGCCGCAAAGCTTGCACGGAATGATCGGGAAGCCGCGGCCGCGCGCGTAGCGCGCGATGTCGTGCTCCGCGCAGTAGGCGAGCGGGCGGATGACGACGTGCTTGCCGTCGTCGGAGAGGAGCTTCGGCGGCATGGCCTTCATCCGGCCGCCGTAGAACATGTTCAAGAACAGCGTCTCGACGATGTCGTCGCGGTGGTGCCCGAGCGCGACCTTGGTCGCGCCGAGCTCGCTCGCCACGCGGTACAGCACGCCGCGGCGCAGCCGCGAGCACAGCCCGCACATGGTTTTGCCGGGCTCGATCACGCGCTTGACGACGGAATAGGTGTCTTCCTCCACGATTCGATAGCGCACGCCGAGCTCGTCCAAGTAGCGCGGCAGCACCTCCACGGGGAAGTCGGGCTGCTTCTGGTCGAGATTGACGGCCACGAGCTCGAAGCTCACGGGCGCACGACGCTGCAGGCTCAGCAGCATGTCGAGCAGCGTGTAGGAATCCTTACCGCCGGAGAGGCAGACCATGACGACGTCGCCGTCCTCGACCATTCGATAGTCGCCGATCGCCTTGCCCACTTGACCGCGCAAGTGCGCCTGCAGCTTTTGCCAACGGCCCGAGGGGTCGCGCTGCTCGGAGCGCTCGTCGCCGGGCTCTAGACCCGAGTCATGCGCGGAGGTGATTGCTGGCTGTTCGAGACCTGCCATGGTTATCAACGACTAATCAAGGAGTTTGCCACTAGTCAAGAGCCGGTTCCGGGGCTGCGGTCGACGTCGCCGCAACATAATACAAGAGTCGCCAACGAGCGACGATCCCCGGTCACTGTGACCCCTATCACTGCAACACTTCGCGCTTTTGCCTAGTGTTGTGCCCCTCGATTACGTAAACCGGTTGCTATGAAGCGTACGGCCATCGCAGTTGTGTTGGCGCTTGCAGCGCTGGGATTGCTGATATCTCTAGCGCTCGAATCTCGTCCGATGCCGGTCGAAGTGCACGTAGCCCAGTATACGATCGCTTCCGACCTCGAGCGCATCAACGACGACTTCAAGACGCTCGTCGCCACACTCGAAGATTCCTGGAACGAGACGCAAGCTCCGGGAGAAGCCGCTCGCGCGCTGCTCGCGCGAATCGCGGGTCAGCCGCAGCTGTTGCCGCGCTCGTTGTTCGAGCTGCGCGGCAGCGCGAGCCAAGAGCAGCGGCTGCAGAACAGCTTCGACGGTTTCACGAAAACCATCGAGGACTCCGCGGGGCTCGCCGGCGAGCTGCTCACCGACGAGACCGACTACTCCACGAGCGTGGCGTTCCTGCGAGAATCCGGCACGCGCGTCATCGAGCAGATGCGCGATCTCAAGCTCGACCGCGCCGCGGCCGACACCTTCCAGCTCGTCGTCGGCACGCTCGACTTCGCCGGGCCGAAACCTTCGGTCCAAGAGTTCCAGCTGCGCCGCCTGCTCGTGGCGTTGGGCCGCGATCAGCGCGTCGACGGGATGCCCGCCGACATGGACCGCCTGCGCGCCTCCGTCGACACGATCTTGACCAAGAAGGCCAACATTCAGAGCAGGCTGCGGCAGCTCGCCGGCACGCCTGTGGTCGCCTACGCGACCAACCTGTCGCTCGCCGCCCGCGACCTGTATCAGACGACCACCGCGCGCGTCGACCAGGCGCGTTTGATGCTGTCGGTCTATGCGGTGGTGCTGCTGCTCGCCGTCGGCTTCGTGGCCGCGCGCTTGCACGGCAGCTACCGCGAGATCAACCGCGCGAACACGGATCTCGCGACGCTCAACGAGTCGCTCGAGCAGCGCGTCCAGGAGCGCACCAACGAGCTCGCCGGCACGCTCAGCGACCTCAAGGAATCGCAGGTGCAGCTGGTGCAGGCCGAGAAGATGTCGTCGCTCGGTCAGCTCGTGGCCGGCATCAGCCACGAGATCAACACGCCGCTGCTCTATCTCGCGAACAACGGCGAGCTCATCGCCGAGCGTATCTCGTTGATGCGCGAGTTCGTCACCAGCTGCGCGGCGGCGTTCTCGATCAAGTCGGAAGACTTCAAGGACCGTGCGGAGTACCAGACGCGGTTCGTAGGCGCCCTGAAGGACGTCAAGACGATGCTGCGCGACGCGGAGCTCGAGTCGGCGCTGCAGGAGGCCCAGGACTTGGCGCGCGACAGCATCGCGGGCCTCGGCGACCTGACGGAGATGGCGCAGAGCTTGAAGGACTTCAGCCGTCTCGACCGCGCGCCCGTCGCGAGCTTCGACGTGAACGCCGGTCTCGACAAGACCTTGGTCATCGCCAAGAACATCGTCAAGCACAAAGCCAACGTGCGGAAGTTCTACGGCGAGATCCCCGAGATCCAATGCTCGCCTTCGCAGATCAACCAGGTGTTCCTCAACATCATCACCAACGCTGCGCAGGCGATCGAGAACCATGGAGAGATCGTCATCACGACCAGGCTCCACGACCCGCGGCATATCGCGATCCGCATTGCGGACACCGGCTGCGGCATCCCGGAGGAAAACCTGAGCAAGATCCGCGACCCGTTCTTCACGACCAAGGAGGTCGGCACGGGCACGGGCTTGGGACTGTCGATCGTCGACGAGATCATCCGGAGCCACCGCGGCGATCTCATCGTCGAGTCGGAAGTCGGCAAGGGCTCCGCGTTCACGGTCGTGCTGCCGATCAAGCAGACCGCGGCGCCGACGGCCGAGGCTCCCGCCGCAGCCCCGAGTGACGAATATGTAGAGCCGTTGGCGGAGGCCGTCTAGCGGAATGGAAGCGCAAGTCGACGCCGCCCGCCCCCGCCTGCTGTTCGTAGACGACGAGCAGCGCGTGCTGAACTCGATGCGGATCATGTTCCGCCGTCAGTTCGATCTGTTCCTGGCGTCGCACGGCGCCGAGGCGCTCGACATCGTCAAGGACAAAGACATCGACGTGATCGTGGCCGACCACCGGATGCCGAAGATGACCGGCGTCGAGGTGCTGTCGAAGGTCCGCACGATGTCGCCGCGCACGGTGCGCATCCTGCTCACCGGCTACGCCGACCTCGACGCGGTCGAAGGCTCCATCAACGAGAGCGAAGTCTTCCGGTTCCTCACGAAACCCTGTGCGCCGAAGCAGCTGCGCGAGACGATCGAGCTCGCGGCGAAGCTGGCGCGCGAGGCGCCGGCGTTCGAGGCGTCGGAGCCGCTGAGCGCCGAGGACACGCTCGAGATCGTGATGGAGAGCGACACCGTCAAGGAAATCACGAGCCAGAGTCGCGCGGCCGCGGCGCAGGCCGCGAAAAGGCCGGACCGCACGTCGAGCACCGACATCATGCAAGCGCCGCAGTTTCCGCCCGCCGCAGCCCCGGAGGCTGCCGCCACGACGGAAACGGCCAAGAAACTGGCCACGGGACTCGGCGTCGTCGTGTTCTCGAGCGACAACGAAGTCATCGACACGGTGCAGAAAGCCGTGCGCGGCCGGCTGCCCGTTTACAACGCCGGCAACATCGTGCATGTCATCAAGATCATCGACGAGCACCGCCCCGGCGTGCTCGTTACCGACGTGTCCGAGGACAAGGCGACGATCCAGTCGCTGACCGCGCGCTTGAAGGAACACCTGCCGCAGCTCGTGACGATCGCGGTCTCCCAGCACCGCGACGTGCTCGACATGGTGTGGCTCATCAATCACGGGCAGATTTTCCGTTTCCTGCGCAAACCGCTGTCGGCCGGCCGTTGCGCGATCAGCTTGCAGGCGGCGCTGCAGCACCACCGCCTGCTCCTGAAGAACCCGGAGCTCATCAAGCGCCATGAAGTGGACCCGACCGCGACTGCCGACGGCAGCATCGTCGAGAACATGCTCGCCAAGCTGAAGAACATGAAGCGCCTGTGGGGTAACGCATGAGCACCGAGAGCAGCAGCAAGAGCGCGTCGCGCCAAGGCGACTTGATGCTTTGGGTCGCGGGCGGAGTGATCGCGACGGTCGGAGTCGCGTGGCTCGTGATCCTGCGCCCCTGGGCATCCGGTGAGACCCAACAGGTGTCGACGACGCCGGCGCCCACGATCACGGTTGCCACGGCGGGCCTCGCGCCGCCCGCCGAGGAGCCCGCGGCATCCGGCCAAATCGACAACGGGCTCGACAACCCGTTGCGCATGGCGAAGCTCGCGTACGACGCGGGCATGCTCGTCGAGCCGGCGGAGTACAGCGCCTGGACGCTCTATACCAAAGTGCTCAAGAGCGAGCCGAACAACGCGGAGGCGATCGAGGGCATCACGAAGGTCGCCGACGACCTCGTACGCCGCGGCGAGACCGCGCTCGATCAAGGCCGCTTCGACGACGCGCGCGCCACCATCGAGCGCGTCCGCGCCGTCTTGCCGCAGCATCCGGGCGCAAAGGCGCTCGCGGAGAAGATCTTCCCCGTCGCGACGGCGACCGCGAAGATCCAACCGGAATTCAAGCCCGAATTGCCCGTGCCGCCGCCGCCCAAGATCGTGCAAGTCGAGGCGGCCCCGCAACCGCCGCCGAAGCCGGTGGTCGACCCGGTCGTCGAAGCGAGCGCCGCGTTCGAGAAGGCCATGGCCGCGAGCCGCCTCCTCACGCCCACCGATCAGAGCGCGAAGCACTTCGTCGACGTGCTCGTCGCCGCGAATCCGAATCACGAAGCCACACGCCACGCGCAGCAACGGCTGACGAGCGAATTCTTGTCGCGCGCCACCCAGTCGCTCGAGGCGCTCGACAGCGAAGCCGCGCGCATCTGGATCGACGAGGCCGAGGCCGTCGGCGCCGACCCGAACGGCGTGCGCGCCGCGCGCAACAACCTCACCGAGCAATTGATCGCGATGGAATCGGCAAAGCCGATGCCCGCTTCGGCGCTGAAAATCACGACCTACGTCGCCCCGGAGTATCCGGCGCGCGCGCTCGAGCGCCACATCGAGGGCTGGGTCGACGTGGAGTTCACGGTCGCCGTCGACGGCAGCACCCACGACATCAAGGTCGCCGACGCCTCGCATGACAACTACTTCCGCCGCGAAGCCGTGGCGGCCGTCGAGAAATGGCGGTTCGAGCCGCGCGTCTTCATGAATCGGCCGATCCCGCAGCGCTCCTACACGCGGATGCGCTTCGTCCAGTGACGTGCGGCGGCCGTCGCCCAGGCGAACGATCGTTTGGGATTCGACATAACGCTCAAAGCCGCAATTCCGTTCGCTCCCGGTTAGGCTAAGATTCCAGGCAGAGGTCTCGGCCAAGAAAGACCGCGGAGAGTACGTCAATGCCCAGCATGAAAATCCACGCCGCTGCGTTGCTGATACTCGGCTCACTCGGCTCGGCCGGCTCCGCCTCGGCTCAGGATCTACGCTGCGATTGCACCAGCGTGGTCGACACCTGCACCGCCGAGGTCGCGGCACGCGGCAGCTTCCTCGAGGTGAAGACCAACAAAGCTCAGTGCTCGCGCGTCGACTACTTCGTCGACGGCCAGCCGTTCGTCTCGGTGGTGGTCGACGGCGAGGACCGGCAGGACTGGCCCGCGCGCACGACGAATCCGAAGATCCTCGTGCAGAGCTGCCAGGTGTGCCGCGAGAATTCGCCGGCCGCACGACCGCTCGCGCCGCGAGCTCCCGCCGCCGCGCCGGCCGCCGACGGAGGCGAGAAGAAATTCGAGCCCCTGCTCGCGGCGCAGCCGGAGTATCCCGCCGCGGCCCGCGCACGGGGCGCGCAGGGCCACGTCGACGTGGAGTTCACCGTGAACGCCGCGGGCATGGTGGAGAACGCGCACGTGGTCGCCTCCGAGCCGCGCGCCACCTTCGACAGCGCCGCGCTTGCCGCGGTTGCCCGCTGGCGCTACCCCGCCGTCCCCGACCGCGCGCCGCAGACGGTGCAGCAACGCATCGAGTTCAAGCCCGACGTCGCGCGCACCGGCGCGGTCGCGGCAACGCTCCGTCCCGTGGGGCCGCGCAACGAGTGCATGCGCGAGGACACCGTGTACAACTACGGCGAGAGCGTGGACGTGGGCATGATCAACGTCTGCGGCGAGCCGCTGCACGTGTACGGCTGCGCGCGGGGCACGGGCAGATATGCAGAGCGCTGGGTGTGCAACGACACCGAGGATCAAGGCAGCGTGATCGTCGCCGCCAGCGATCGCCGCGCCGGCGGCCGGGTCACTCTGGCGATGCCGCAGGGGTCCCGCACGTTCACCTACGCGGACAGCTTCGTCCTGTCGCGCGCACCGAACTCGCAGTACCTGTGGGTCGTGTGCGCGGAGCAGGACACGGGCTGCCGCGGCAACGCGCGCGACTGGACGCGCTCGGTGGCCGGCCAGCCGGCGAGCCTCGATCCGCAAGACCGAAGCGCGCTCGCGATCGCCCGCTCGTACTAAGCCTTCACGGCCCCCCGGGGCGCTCCGGCGCCGCGCCGCTCGCGGCCGACGCCGGCGGGTGCGCCGCCCCGTCGGAATGCCGCTTCGTTGCGAGCCCGGTGAGCAGCACCGTCAAGAGCGTCAAACCGAACGCGAACAGGAAGCCCGCCACGGCGATGCGTTGCGCACGCGAGGGGCGGTTTCGAGTCGCTTGCGGGGTCGCGTCGGAGGGCATCGGGATCGAGTAGGATGGTGTCGCCGGTGAGCGTCCATCATACGCTGCCGAACCCGCACGGCGAACCAACGCCGCGTGCCTGGGTCTGATGTAAAACCGAGCGGAAACCGGACCGACCATGCGGATCTCGCCCTCGCCCATCCTGGCTCTGTTGGCCGCCCTCTCCGTCGCCCATGCGGCGCCGGCCCGCACGCTGCAGGACGTGCGCAATACCGGGACGCTGCGCGTCGGGGTCACCCTGTTCGCGCCGTGGGCCGCGCGCGCGCCGAACGGCGACCTCATCGGTTTCGAGGTCGACGTGGCGCGGCAGCTCGCCGCCGACATGGGCGTCAAGGCCGAGGTGCTGCCCTACGAGCTCGGCCGGCTGATCCCGGCGCTCGAGTCGGGCGAGATCGACGTGATCGCCGCGGGCCTCACGATAACGCCGGACCGCGCGCTGCACGTGAACTTCAGCGCGCCGTACGCCGAAGGCGGCATCGCTCTCGCCACCCACTCCAAGAAGACGGCGAACGTCGCGAACCTCCAAGACTTGAACAGCGCGGCCTACAAGGTCGCGGCCGTCGAAGGCTCCGTGGCCCAGGAGCTCGCCAAGCGCTTGCTGCCGCGGGCCGAGCTCAAGCCCTTCGAATCGGTGGACGCGGCGAGCACCGCGCTGCTCAAGGGCGAGGTCGACGCCTATCTCGAGGACGAGCCGGTGCCCACCTTCCTCGCCCTCGAGAACCCGCAGACGATCGACGTGCCGATCGACCGGCCCCTGCTCGTCAGCAAGGCGGGCTTCGCGGTGATCAAAGGCGACGCCGACTTCCTGGCGTTCTTGAACGCGTGGATCGTGGCGCGCGACGCCGACACGTGGCTGCCGACCACGGAGGCCTATTGGTTCAAGTCGTTGCGTTGGAGGGACCGCTTGGGTGATGGGCCGCATCGCTAGAGGGATCGCGCCGGCGCTGCTGCTGCTCGCGGCGGGGGCCGCGCTGGGGCAGCCGTCCGACGTGCCGCTTCCGCCGCGTATCGATCGGCCGCCGGCCAAGGCGCCGCCGAGTGCCGGCCGTGATGCGCCCACGCCGATCATCGTGACCGAGCCGATCGCACCGCGCTCCGCTCGCGCCCGCGAGCCGCTCACGGCGTTCTCCTTCGGCCGGCCGCCGAACGCCGCGCGGCTCGCGCCGCTCCCTCCGGCGATCGCGGAAGCTCACAGCGACGCACCCGACGAGATCGTCGTCATCGGCGGCCGGCGCCTCCCCGACCTCGGCAGCGAGTGGCGCGACCAGGGCGGCGACGAGCGGCGCCGCCTCGGAAAAACCATTCTGCCGGTCTACGATCCGGAGCATCCGGTGACGTTTCCGAACACCTGGGTGCTCAACCAAGAGCAGCAGCGCGTCGGCTACATCGAGCTGTTCCGCTTCAAATTCGGCAAGAAGGCGAAGGACTGACGCGGCGGATGGATGCGCCGCGCGCCGCCCACTTTCCGACGTTCAAGCAGCTGCGTTACTTCGTCGCTCTCGTCGAGCAGCGGCACTTCGGCCGCGCCGCGGCGCAATGCTTCGTGTCGCAATCGGCGTTCAGCATCGCGATCCAGGAGCTCGAGTCGCTGCTCGACGCCAACCTCGTGGACCGCACCAACCGGCGCGTGACGATCACGGCGGTCGGCAAAGAGATCGCGGTGCTCGCCAAGCTCTGCATCCAGGACTTGACGACGCTCGTCGAGGTCGCGCGCGGCCGCAGCCGGCCGCTCACGGGGCCGCTCCAGCTCGGCATCATCCCGACGGTCGCGCCGTTCCTGCTGCCGCGCGTGCTGCCGCTGCTGCGCAAACGGTATCCCGAGCTCAAGCTGTTCCTGCACGAGGACTTGACGGAGCGGCTCAACGAGCAGCTGCTCGACGGCACGCTCGACGCCGTGCTGCTCGCGTTGCCCTACGACCTCCGCGGCGCCGAGACGATGGAGCTCTTCGACGACCGATTTCGGCTCGCGGCCCGCGCGGGGACGAAGCTCGTCGACCCGGAGCACTACCGTTTCAGCCGGTTGAACGCGGGCAGCGTGCTGCTGCTGCGCGAAGGTCACTGCTTGCGCGATCACGCGATCGAGGCCTGCCGGATCCGCGAGACGCCGAAGTTGAGCCGCATGTCGGCGTCGAGCCTGCTCACGCTCATCGAGATGGTGGACGCCGACTTGGGTGTTACGTTCCTGCCGGAGATGGCCGTGGGGTCCGCGCTGCTGCAGGGCACGCAGGTGAAGACCTATCCGCTCGGCGACAAGAGCTATCGCACGGTCGCGCTCGCGTGGCGGCGCGGCAGCGTGCGCGCCGAGGAGTTTCGCGAGCTCGGCAAGTTCATCGCGGACCAGCGCGACGGCTGATCGGCGTGCTGCGGCTCGAAGCCGGTTACGTCTAGCACGGCACGGCACGGTACGGAGTCGGCGGTTGCCCGCTCGTTCAACGCGTTGCGGCAAATTCGATGGCGAGCTCCACGCGCCGGTTCGCGGCGCGACCGTCTGCGCTGCCATTGTCCGCAACGGGGCGCGTGTCGGCGTAGCTCACGGAGTGCAGACGCTGCGGCGCGAAGCCGTGCGTTAGGAAGAACTCGGTGACGATGTTCGCTCGCGCGGAGGCCAGGTCCCAATTCGACCGGAATTCGCCGCCGAGCACGGGCCGATCGTCGGTGTGGCCTTCGACCGAGATCTGCGCAGCGCCGACTTCGAGCAACGTGCCCGCGAGCTCATTCAACAGCGGCAGCGCGGACGAGTGCGGCTCCGCGCGCGCGGAACCGAACAGCGCGACTTCGGGAATCGTGAGCACCACGCCTCGTTGTTCTTGCTCGGCCGAGATCCGGCCGGCGAACCGCGCCGTGACGAGCGCCGCGAGACGGCTTTCGGGTGTGGGCTCGCTCGCGGCCAAGGATGGCGCCGCAACGGGCGCGGCGGACACGACGGGCGCACCCGCAACGACGGTCTCCGGCACCGTCGCCGCCGCGGCGTCCGGTGCCGTCAAGGCCGTGCGGCCGAACATCAGCACAACCATCGCGAGCGTCGTGCTGATCAAGTCGGCGAACGACACGAGCCAGGTATCGTCACGGTCTTCCGCCTCCCAGCCGAGATCGAGCAGCGCCGGAATGAATTCGGCGTCATCGTTACGCTGGCGGTGCCCGAGCATCACTGTGTGATCCCAGCCGCTGCGGCGGCGAACGCGTCGTGCACGGACGCGCGCGGCACGCGCACGTCGTTGATCACGTCGCGGATGTATTCCGGGTGCTGGCGCTCGTACAAGAGCATCACGGCCTGCATCGCCACGACGTTCTGCGTGAGGTGACGGCGATTGCGCTGCTCG
>Ga0137410_10000512_pt1 | contig 27580 bp, 27 predicted proteins | sample CZODoug1_16funga_FD_108878 | JGI IMG/M metagenome (GOLD analysis project Ga0137410, IMG submission 108878) | Vadose zone soil fungal communities from Angelo Coast Range Reserve, California, USA - CZODoug1_16fungal (Illumina Assembly) | ecosystem: Environmental > Terrestrial > Soil > Vadose zone... | reverse complement strand
GTTGTAATGGGGCACAACTTTTTCCGCGCCGTAGTAGGTCATGGTGATGATGCTCCCGCCATCTTCCATGAGAGGGGCGGCGGCGCGGGAGACCGCGATCAGCGAATAGACGCTGACGTCGTGCGCGATGCGGAAGCCCTCGCGCGTCGTCTGCGAGAAGTCGACCTTCAGTTCCTCGGCGGGCGCGTAGGCCACGCTGTGTACGAGAGCATGCAGTTTGCCGTAGCGCGCTTTCAGTTTGTCGAAGAGCTGCGCTATCTCTTCGTCTTTGCAGACATCGCACATGAACCCTTCGGCACCCGGGAGCGAGAGGATCAGGTCTTTCGCTTCCTGTTCCAGACGCTCGTTCTGGTAAGTGATAGCCAGGTTGGCGCCGGCGGCGTGCAGTCCTTGCGCGATGGCCCAGGCGATCGAACGCTTGTTGGCGACTCCGAAGACGACGGCAGTTCGACCTTTCAGGTCCTCGAACATGGTGAACGCTCCTCGAGAATTAACAGAAGAGAATAACAGCATGAGTAGAGACGCGGCTTGCAGCGTCTCCGTGGACAGCGGAGGGGCGGCAAGCCGCGTCTCTGCCCATGATTTCGTCAGTCCGCAGCCGAAGCTACTGCCGTCGCGGTCTTCATCGGCCATAGGGCGCTGCCGAAGGCGAGCGCGTACACGGCGGCGATCAGTCCGAAGCCTGCGGCCAGGCTGACGCGCGATGCAATCCAGCCCACGGTGATGCCTAGGACAATCTGCAACATCGTGCCGAAGAAATAGAACGTGTTCTGGACGCGTCCCATAAAGTGTGACGGCACTTGTTCCATCAAACTGGTATTCATGGCGACGCCGCTCAGGCCGCGAGCCGATCCCATCAGGCCATAAAACAAAACGGCCAATGCCAGCCAGGGCGAATATGGCGAAAGTGCCATGGAGATGGTCAGGATCGCCATCGAAATTGCGATCGATCCTCGCGAGCCCAGCTTCGCAATCGCCGCCGGAGCGTAGAGCGCGCTCAAGAATGCGCCCACTCCCCAGCCTCCGTTGAGCCATCCGTAGCCTTTCGCGCCGGCGTGGAAGACGTTGTCGCTGAGCGGTGGAGTGACCACAACGCCGGTCATCATTGCGCCCAGAAACAGCGCCCAGCTGGTACCGAGAAAAATCACTTTGCGGTGGTCGCGGAGAAAGACCAAGCCCTCGCTCATCTCACGAACAAAGCGCTGGACGGCCGTTTCCGCCGCTTCGAGGTCGTGTTTCAGTTCTGCCGCTCGCGGTACGACGCGGCCCTGGCGCACGGCGAAGTAACAAAGGAACGAAACGACGTAGGTGCTGACATCAATGAGTAGTACGCCGCCCAGTCCGATGTGTTCGTAGACGAATCCGACGATCGCGCCTGCGATCATCCATCCGCCTTGTACGCCGGCGAGCAGGAGGGTGTTCGATTTGACGAACTCGCCTTCGGGAGTGAGTTCCTGGATAAGAGCAGTGATGGTCGGCCAGAACATCCAGAAGCCTGCCGCCACCAGCGTGTTCATCAGATAGAGCTGCCAGACCTGAACGCGACCGCGGTAGGCAAGTACTGCGACGACGAGAATGATCAACGCGCGGCCCGCATCGAGCCACATGACCAGCCGCCGCCGGTCTTCGCGGTCAATGATGACGCCGGTGAAGGGCAGCATCAGCATAGCTGGGAGCGTTTGCAGGACAGCGAACGTGCCGAGCGCCATCTCAGAATGAGTGCGTTGCAGAACCGTCCACGCCACGGCGGCGGAGTTCATTCCGCTGCCCAGCATGGAGATCACGTTGGCCGCAAAAACAAATCGCAGCCCGCGTTTCTGCAAAATCGCGCGCATCGTTTGAATCTAACATGAGGTGAGGGACGGCAATTGGAGAGGTATGTTTAGGAGGAAAGATCCGTTCAATAAAAAATTGTCGTTCTTTCTAGGCTGCCATTCTTAATGACGCGCTCTAGTTCTCGCTCTCCACCGGCGTTGCCTTCGGCGCTGGCAATGCTTTTGCGGGCTTGGCAGGTCTTCCCGGCGCCCCGGGCACCGCCGGAGGCGCAGGCGGCGTCACCGCAACATTTCCTTTGCGGATTTCGACAGTGCCGTGTTCGTTGTTGATCACCAGGTTTGGACCATTGCTCCCGATGGATCCCGTGGCGCTGGCCTGGTTCTCACTGTTATTGATTTGCAATTCGCTGAAGTCGCTCGAAATTTCTCCACCTCGCGATCGAGCTTCGATTTTGATGGCAGTGTTCGGGGCCAGAGTCACCTGTACATCGCCTTTGCGATTTTCGATCTGAATGTTGCCGGGTTTGTGGAGGCCTACTTCCACGGTGCCGTTGTCATCCTGTAAGCGCAAGTCGCCGGACAAACCTTCGAGGCTAATGTCTTTCGAGCGCGTGATCAGGCGCATTGGCCCGGTCAGGGAATCGGCGCGCAGGTCGCCCGAATCGAGGTCGAGACGGCCGTCGAGCCGCGAGAACTCCATGTCAGTGCGGGCGGAGCGGAAGCTGACGGTTTTCGAAATGCGTACCAGGCGCACGCTCTCCTGGAACTCGCCGTTCAGGTGAGCCGCGCCATCCACATCTTCGATGGCAACTTCATTACCGCGTCCCTGGATGGTCACGTCGCCCTTCACATGTTGAACGCGCGCGGAGCTGCTTTCTACGTCGATGGTCACATTGCCAGTGTGGTCGCTGACGTTGACCTCGCCGTGCTGATGATTGATCGAGGCATTGCCAGTTACGCCGGTGATCGTGACATCGCCCCGCCGACTTGTAATCACGAGCTCGATGTTCCGGGGCACATAGACATCCATGTCGGTGACTACGCTCTTGTCGCCTGCGCCCCGGGAATTGGCGTTGAGCGTAACGATTTTGTCGTTGACGCTGATGTCCGGCTTGGTCTTGCCGTTGTAGCTGTCGGCATCTGTCTGCCTGTCGGCGCGAATCTTTTTGCGGACCGAAACTTTGAGCATGTGGCTGTCCTCCGCCACATTGATGTTGATGGAGCCGCGCTCGTTATTGATGCGTAACGTTCCTCCGGCGGGAAATTCCTTGCTCAGTTCGTCGCTATAGTCGTAGGCGGACCCGCCCGTCCAGTCTTCCCAGTCTTTGTCGTCGCCAAGCTGGATGTGGTCCCGGATGTTCGGCCACACACGGATAAACTGAGTTGCCGACAGACCAGTCAGAACGATGAATATCACTAGAAATACACCGCCGCCGCCAATGCCCCGCGCCGGGAGTCCAGATCGTTTTGACTGTTCGTGTTCGATGAGCTTGATCAGGCCCCACAAAATCAGCACCGCTGGCCAGTAGCGCCCGTACAAATTCACGAAAGAGAAACGGTCGAGCACTCCTAGCGTGATCAACAGGAACAACACTCCTACCAGGATCAAAACGACCGGTCCAGCAATGGACCGGGCACGTCGCGGCGTGATGATTGGGCTAGCCATGACTCACCTCATTCGGAGGCGGGGGCGGGACGGCAGCCCCTCCACCTGTTGGGCCAACTCCCGGGCCGGGTGGAATACTTGGGCCCGAACCCACCGAGTTGTGGAGCAGCTTCATGGCACCAATCACGAGTAGGATAATCGGCCAAGTGCGGTTGAACTTGGCGACGTCCAGTTCCGAGAGCAGGAAAAGAATTCCGATTGTGGTAATGAGCGCCGGGCCGGTCAGCCGTCGCGAGCGATAGCGCGGATCAAACCCTCGGTAACCGGCGTCACCGAGCAGCCCAAAGTTCCGCGCAAACAACCAGCCCCCGAGTACGATCAACAAGATTGGCCAGAAGCGGTTGATGCCGAATTCGCTGAGCCCGAGCGTGTGCAGCAGGAATAGTGCTCCGATGAGGATCAGAATAACGGCACCGACCGGTATCTTCTTGGCATCAATCCGTTCGCCCGTCGTGAAGGTTTGCGCAAGGTTGAAAGGATCGGGTGGAATCTGACCCAACTGAAGCGCCCGCGCGGAGCGCACGCTATCGATGATCTGGTAGACGTAGAAGAACATCATCCCGATCCAGGACAGCGCCTCTAACATCCCGCCGCCGCTACTATCGCCAGCGTTGATGCCGGCGGCTAGAAGTCCGAAAATGACTAGGTGAGCCAACCCCTTGGCATATTGGCCGGTATACACCGCTCCCACGCCAAACGGAAAGAAGCCGGCAAGGACTCCCGCGAGAGCGGGATTTGGCCCAGACCCTGGGGTCACGGGCGAAGACGGAACAAAGCCAGGAGCCACTGATGGCGCACCGGGCACATAGCCGGGGGAAGCGGCGGGCGCAGTGCCGGCCATTTTCGCTCCCAGACAATCTTCACAATAGATCACGCCTTTGACTGGACGTGTACAGTTCGCGCACAGTGCTTTTCCGCAAGTGCGGCAATAGGCCACAGCTGACGCGTCAGCATGATTGGCGCAGTTCATACGAACCTCCTGTTCGTGGTCACCGTCACGTCAGGTGGCATTTCCGGCAGGCCGGCTAACACCGGCTGGTTCTCTCCACGGGAATAGTTGCGTTCCTGTTTTTGGTCTGGTTGTCCACTTGTATCGTTGTTGGTCTTGCGTTTTTGGTTAGGTTTCGCAGGAGCGGGTTCAGCGGGAGTTGTTGCCTTCTTGAACTCGCGGACCCGCGATTCGATTTCGTACACAAATCGGATATTCTCGTAAAACTTCACGACCTTACCCTGAGTGGTGTAATACGTACGCTTCAGAGCGGAAGGCCGCAAATTGATGTTCGCTACGTCGGCCGGCTTCACGCCTGCTGCGCTCAAAGCCAGCGAGAACGAGAAGAAGATCATCCCGAACGACATCACGAAACGAGGCTGACGCACGAACGTAGCGGTCGGCGTGACGAACGAATCCCACCACCGCCTGGCGCGCTCGCCGAAACCGGTTGCGCGGCGCTCGGGTGTGGCAGCGCGCAGCCGCGCACTCGAAATGCCGCTGGTCGACGCGAGAATATTGTGCAACAGGTGAGTTGGGGGCTCGACCTCCTCCAGCGACTTCAGCCATTGCCGGCCGGCGACAGCGTCCGCGAGCAGAGGTCCGCAGATAGCACAGACCCGTCCATGTGCTTCGAAGGTCTGTTTGCGGGAGCCGTTCAGCTGGCCGTCCAGAGCCTCACTGAGCAGGGCCTCGAACTGGCTGCACTCGATCCCGTGTTTGGTTTCGCCTGGCATCACATCACCTGCCTATATGTACGTTGAAGTAGGCGCGCAAGTTCCGCACGCCCCCGGTTAATTCTTGATTTCACAGTCCCTTCCGGGACTTTTAACGCACCCGCAATGTCTTTGTAGTCCATATCTTGCAGGTCCCTCAGAATGACGGCCTCCCGCAGTTCCGGGGAGAGCTTCTGGAGGGCCTGGTGGACGGCTTCCCGAGTTTCCCGGCTTTGAACCTGCTCATGGGCCGACCGTGAGGGGTCGGCGATCTGCGCCGACAGGGGCTGGGCGTCCTCATGTTCGGAGGGGGCCGTATCGATTGAGTCAGTCATCCGGTCCTGTTTGGTCTTGCGGAAGTGGTCGACTAGAAGATTGCGGGTTACGGTCGTAACCCAGGTCATGAACGCGCCCTTTCCCACGTCGTAGGAATTCAGCGTGCGGTACATCTTGATGAAGACTTCCTGGGTCAGATCCTGGGCGTCGTCGGAGGTTCCGGCAAAGCGGTAGCAGATGTTGTAAATGCGCCGGTGGTAGCGCTGCACGATCTCCTCCCAAGCCGAGGAGTCGCCACTGACACAGCGACGAACCAGCAATCCGACGACTTGAGCCTCGTCCAACCGATACTCTCCGGAACTCCTGGTTCGTCCTGTAGACCGTGCGTTTAGGCCGAGCGTAGCTGTTCGGCTTAACAACACACTACAGGTACGTCTCTGTGGAACGGGAAGTTCCCTTGAATCATGAAGCTAGGCATTGTAGCAGTACCGACAAGGGGCGGGGAAAGGGTCCAACCGAGCGATCACGCTTATGGGAACGGATTCATCACCGTTACACCGAAATACTTCTGGCCCGTGTTCAAATCTTCGGACCATATTTGGTGGCAGCCCGCCCGTTCGGCGGCCGCCACGATCATGCCGTCGTAAAAGTGGATGCCGTAAGACGCGTGGGCCTCGACTGCGCGCCGAATCAGTTCACGGTCGGGAGTGATCGTTCGAATTGGCGCCAGGGCATCCAGGCCTCTCATCACCGCATCGGCGTTTGCGGGGGGCGAAATTTTATGCAGCAGCGCGGAGGCAAACTCAGCCAACACTTGCGTTGAAATCACAGCCTTACCCGCAATCGCATTTTTCAGCAGTTCCCGCGATATCCGTTGCTTGTTCTGATTGCCGGTGTCGAACGCATACACGACGACATTTGTGTCAAGGAAATCAGGGCCGTTCATACAGGTCTTCCCGTTTCCAGGTGCGCTTCCCAACGTTGATTTGGAGTTCCTTGAAGCTCCGTTCGAGGGCTTCTAGCTCTCTGCGTTTGCGGCCCGACTTGGCGTGCTCCGCCGCAATATCCTGAAGGTAGGTGCGCACCAGGCCGGTCAGGGTCGTATCGCGCTCGACCGCGATCTTACGGACTTCCTTGACCAGGTCATCATCCAGTGACAGGGTGATGTTCATTGACCCATAATAAGGAAAAACCATAATAAGGGCAATCTCGTTTTCATGAACCGGAAAGCCCGATCCGGGCTAGCATCGGAGGGGGTGCGAATCGGAATCAAAAACCGGAGCGCGAATCCCCTACTCACGCTCCGGCCACCGACAGCCAGGAGACCGGCTGGCGGTGAAGTTTTGTTTTGGAATCGGCGTGGCCCATCCCCGACCAATCGGACGAGCCAGCGCCGCCTGCGAATCGGCTTTACTTGCCGGTTCCGCTGAGCTGTACGATCTGCGTGCCCACCGCGTCTTTGATGTTCAAAGTTGCGGTATGCGCGCCGATGACAGTCGGTATGAATGTGACCGTGATTGTGCAATCCCAGCCCGCTTTGCGGCTTGATCCGCAGGCTGATTTCGCGCTGAAGTCGCCTGGGTCCGTCCCGCCCAGCGTGACGCTGTTGATCGCCAGGGACGTGCTCTGGTCGTTGGTCAAAATCACTGTCCCCGCTTTCTTCGCGCCGACTGTGACCGATCCGTAGTTCAGATTAAGCGGCGAAATGCTGACCGGCTGTGTGCTGTTCAGCATCACGGAAATGAAGGTGGGATTGAAGCCGCCGCTGTTGAGGAGCGCAATGTCCGGCATGCCATCGCCGTTGAAATCGGCAACTGCGGCGCTGAGGTTGCTGTTGCCAGAGTAAGCAGTCTGCTGGGCTGTGAACGTGCCATCGCCATTGCCCTGGAGCACGACGGGCCCGGTGGGAATGCTCCCATAGCCAGGAATGACTACGTCCAGTTTTCCGTCTCCGTTGAGGTCGGCCACAATCGGAGTTTGTGGGGCAAGGGGCGACACGCAGTTGAGTGGGCCAGTCGTGAACGTGTTATTGCCATTTCCTTTAAGGAAGGCGTAGCCACGTTGGCTGTTGGTGCAACCGTTGGGGGTGGTGGTCACCAGCAAGTCCGCTTTTCCGTCCTTGTTGAAATCGGCAGCGGCCAGCGTGACCGGAATATAGGGTGTTGAGATCTGGATGGGCGCGCCAAACGTGCCATTGCCGTTGCCCGGCAGCACGTAAACCGCCGACGTAGGATTAACCGTAGCCGTCACGGCGATGTCCATCTTGCCGTCGCCGTTGAAGTCGGCGAAGGCCAGAGAGATGCCGTGATTGAGGATCGAGGTAAGTCCCGTATTCAATATGCCGGCGTTGTAGGTGCCATTGCCTTTGTTGAGCAACACACTGATGGAGCTGTCGGCGTTTCCGGTAACGATGTCGAGCTTGCCATCGCCGTTGACGTCCACGAGATAAACAGTTTGCTCCTGGGTTGTCGAGCCGGTGGCATAGTATGTGGCTTTCTTGAATTTCCCCGTCCCCAAGCCTTGCAACACGGCAACGGTGTTGTTCTGACAACCAGGGAAGGAGGCGTCCTGAAGCGTGGCGACGAGATCGGCTTTGCTATCGCCGTTCACATCGCCGGCGGCGATCCAAGTGACGGCATTGTTCGCGCAGGTGCTGGCGACGACCAGCGATATCGATCCCAGCGCGCCATGCGAACTGCCCAGACTGATCCCAATATCTCCGTTGACGTTCCCAACTACCGCGACATCGGGAAACCCATCGCCGTTAAAATCGGCCGTCGCGATCGCGTAGTTATAGGCGCTTAAGTTCCCGACCGAAGCGTAAAGTTGGCTGGTCTGGAGTGTCCCATCGCCGCGGCCGAGCGACACGGTGTTGGTATCTATGCCGTTGGTATCCAGCACGTCGAGCGTACCATCGCCGTTGAAGTCGCCGACGGCGACAACATAGTTACCGCCGTTATTCTGAACCTGGAGCGGGTACGAAGGCCCGGCGGTAAAAGTGCCTTTGCCTTTGCCGTAAAACGTGAAGACATCTCCAAACCCGTCGGGGATGACGATATCCAGCTTTTTATCGTTATTGATGTCGGCCAAGACCACGTTGTCCGTGCCGCCAATGGGAATGTTACCGACCGTCCCTTTGACTGTGAAGGTCCCGCTTCCCTGGTTCAGATAGACGATGACGCCAAAATTTTCGTCGGTGATGACTACGTCTGGCTTCTTGTCGCCGTTCACGTCACCGATAGCAATGCCGCCGCCGGGCGAAGAGCCTGCGATTCCGGAAGCGTAATAGGTCGCCGCTCCGAATGTGCCGTTGCCATTGTTGAGCAAAATGCTCATTCCGTCGTTGACGGGAAACGCGAGATCAGGCTTCCCATCTCCATTTACATCGCCGACCGCGACCGCGGTGCAACAACCAGAAGTGCGACCATAACCGTAGTTCGCTGGAGTCTGGAAGCTGCCGTCGCCGTTGCCCAGGAAGATAAACACGCCGTTGTTGATAGTGACGCCGACCAAGTCGGGTTTGCCATCGCCGTTGACATCGGCTGCGACAATGCTGTTCGGGCCGGGATTGAAAATGTTGCTGTTGGGTGCGGGATAAGTAGCACTAAACGTGAGGCCACCCGTGCCATTGCCCAGGAAAATGTGAACCTCGGTGTTGCCAGTTGTGGCATTTAGCGCCCACAAGGCAACATCGGGCACGTGGTCACCATTGAAATCGCCCACGGCGATGGCTTCGTAGAAGATATTGGCGGCGGCGATATTGAGCGAGATAGGAGGGTGGAATGTGCCGTCCCCCTTGCCCAGGATCACGTTGAGATCGGAGCCACTGTCAATGTTGACGACATCCAGCTTGCCATCCCCGTTGAAGTCTCCAGTAGCGACAGCCACGGTTGACGGACAGCAGTGGTCCGCCGAACTGAACGTTGTGGGCGCCGGAAAGGCGATGGGAAAGGTTTGTGCCTGCGCCGGAATCAAGACTCCGGCAAACATAGTTAGCACGGCGAGCATGCCGAGCACGATTACAATCCTGCCCGAGCGCTTATTTTGCTGATGATTCGAATGCATTTTGTTGTCTCCTGGGAATGAGTTGCACAGGTCGTTTTTTCAGGGGGACCTGTTTTAAGTCCCGGCGACTTTCGCTTTGAAAGGCTGGTCGGTCAATGGTCCGAAGATAGCGGGACGCTGGTGTCTGTATAGCGAGATAAGACGTGCATTCGCAGTGAGTTGCGCGAACTTATTGCCTGGGAAGTAAGGTTGCTGGATCGAGACTCCGAGGGGGCAGGGGGGTGCGCGTCTCCAGTCCTGTGGTAAACTTCGTTCTCCCCCATAGCTAGCCTTCTTATGGCTTCTGCACAGGTCCCTCCAGTACTCGTTCGTTTCGGTGTGTTTGAAGCCGACCTCCGCGCCGGTGAGCTTCGGAGGAACGGCGTCAGGGTTCGTCTTCAAGATCTACCTTTTCGCGCGTTGACGCTGTTGCTGACCCGTCCCGGGGAAGTGATCACGCGCGAAGAGTTCCGTCAGGCACTCTGGCCGCCGGACGTTTTCGTGGACTTTGAGCAAAGCATCAGCAGCGCTGTCATGCGCCTGCGCGACGCCCTAAACGACTCGGCAGACAATCCAATCTTTATTCAAACCATCGAACGCCGCGGCTATCGCTGGATCGGACCCATCTTCAGCCAAACCATCGACCCGGTAGTTCAGGATCGAGTCCCGGCCCCGGCGGCGGAACCGGAAAGCCGGGATTTTACGGCGCGCTATGAGATTGGATTGACAGCGCCCGCTCAGAAGCGCGGCTCGCCAGCGCGCCTGTGGCTGACAACGGCAGTCTTCGTCTTTACTTTTAGCGTATTGGGCCTGGCTGGATTTTTTCTATGGCGGGGGCAGCGGCCCACGCCCGTTTCATCGATTGCAGTCCTTCCGTTCGATAACCTCAGCGCTCCATTTTTCAATGACGCGTTCAGCGACGGATTGACAGACGAAATCGCAGCCTCCATTTCCCACCTGGATGGCGTCCGAGTGGCCGGTCGCCGTTCCGCGTATGTGTTCAAAGGAAAGCACGACGACCTTCGCGATATCGGTTCCCGCTTAAATGTCGAAGCCGTGGTGGAAGGCAGCGTACAGCGCGCCGCGGATCGCACTCATGTCACCGTAGAACTGAATCGTACGCGCGACGGGTTCACGATCTGGAGCCAGACTTACGACGGTACAACCAGCGACTGGATGCAAATCGAATCGCAGATCGCCGGTTCGATTGCGCGGGCTCTGACACGAAAAATTTCTCCCAACAATACCCCGGCCTCCCACGACCCGGAAGCTCACGCTTTGTATCTGGAGGCGCGCTATCTCTGGAATCAGCGAAATTTTCCCGAGGAACTCAAGAGCGTGGACCTGTTGCAGCAGGCGATCGCACGCGACCCCAACTATGCCCTGGCATGGGCTGCCTTGGCCGACTCTCTGATTGCCATCGGCGATGTCGAAGAAGTGGATCCCGACGCCTATATTCCGCGCGCCCGCGACGCCGCCCTTAAGGCTCTGCAACTTGACCCATCTCTTGCCGAACCGCACGCCGCGCTCGGGATGGTCGCCTGCCATTACGACTACGACTGGCCCACCGCCGAGCGAGAATACAAGAAGGCATTCGAATTGAATCCCAACTACGCCAGCGCCCATCAGTACTACGCCCTAGGCTTGATGGCCCACGGCCGCTTTGCCGAAGCGAGCGCGCAACTCGATACTGCCCGCCGGCTCGATCCGCTGGCGCTCATTGTGGATGTCGATCTCGCTCTGCTACGAAAATTCCAACGCGATTTCGACGGCGTGATTGCGGTTTCGAAAAGCATCCTGCAACGTGACCCCAACTACCATCTTGGTTACAGCATGCTGACCACGGGCTACTACTGCGAACGCCGCTGGGATGACTGGCGAGCCGCGGACGCGAAACACCACCAGGACGACTTCCTGAGCGCAATGGCAAATGGGCACCCTGACGAAATCGAGCGCGCCATCCGCAAGGTGATGGAGCAAGCCAAGGCTGGTGCTCGCCGGCCCTATGACGTCGCATCCTTCGCAAATCTGGCCGGAGACCGCGCTCTCGCTCTCGACTGGCTGGAAAAGTCGTACCAGCACCACGACTACTGGATGCTGTTCATCAACGTCGATCCGCAGTATGACCCACTCCGCTCCGAACCCCGGTTCCAGGCGATTGTCCACAGCCTCGGCGTCGCCTGAAGAGCTATCGGTGCCGTGGTGTTCTACGTGAACCTCACTTTCACGTCCGGTCCTTTATCCAGATGAATGCTCTCAATGAAGCGTACTTTCCCCGTCTTCAAAGTCAGGATCACGGACGATGTCCGCTCCCCTTCGCCAAAGAACCGAACGCCCTTCAGCAATGCGCCCTCCGTTACACCCGTGGCGGCGAAGATCATCTGCTTGCCTGGAGCCAGGTCTTCGGCTTCGTAGATGCGGTTTTTGTCCTTGATCCCCATCTTGGCAATGCGTTCTTCTAGTTCGGGTTTGTTGATGACCAGGCGCCCCTGCATGTAGCCGTTAAGGCAGCGGATGGCTGCCGCGGTGATGACACCTTCAGGCGCTCCACCCGAGCCCATGACCACGTGAACCCCGGTTCCGATGACGGCGGCGGCGATTCCAGCTGAAAGATCGCCATCGCCGATCAGCTTGATGCGCGCACCCGCCTTGCGGATGTCGGCGATCAGTTTTTCGTGTCGTGGACGGTCGAGCACCATGACCACCAGGTCATCCACTCCGCGATGCATGCGGCGGGCGATGTTCCGCAAGTTGTCGGCGACGGAAGCGTCGAGTTCGACCGCGTTCTTGCAGGACGGCCCTACAACAATTTTTTCCATGTAACAGTCCGGAGCATGCAGTAGGCCTCCCTTCTCGGATGCTGCCAGAACTGTGATCGATCCGGGCGCACCGGTAGCACACAGGTTGGTGCCCTCCAGCGGATCGACTGCAATGTCAACGTTGGGAACGTCGCGTCCGTCGGGGAACGCTCCGCCCACCTGCTCGCCGATGTAGAGCATGGGCGCCTGGTCGCGTTCTCCCTCGCCAATCACGATGGTGCCGCGCATTGGAATCGTATCCATGACCTGACGCATGGTTTCGGTGGCGACTTTGTCACTCAGCGGACGGTCGCCTTGACCCATGGTGCGAGCCGAAGCGATGGCTGCGTTCTCAACGACGCGCAAAAATTCCAACGCCAGATCACTTTCAATGTTCTCCCCGAAACTCTTGGGACGGGGCCCGGAAGAATTTTGAGATGGCATGAATGCCTCCGATAAAATGCGACTTGGCAATATATCCCCTTCTGCGAGCAGAGGGAAGTGCGATACGGTTCAGGCGACCGTTTGTAAATGGAGGTGACGCGGCTTTGCCCTTCCGGTTTGGATTCGCCTGGAGATTGACGGCGCGGGCTGTTGCCAGCAGCGTTATACTTGTGGACAAAGCTTGGAGTCACATGAATATCGTTCGCTTCCCCTGCTTCTTCCTGCTCGCGCTTGTCTGCGCGGGCGTATTGCAGGCCCAGGAAGCTCCCGTTCCGCACCTTCTGCCCGGCTCTGCTCGCAAGCCTGCGCCGGACCCAGGCCAAGCTTCGACTCCACAATTGGTTTCGTTGACTGTTCCCAAGGGCGCTTCCCTGCAAGTGGCTCTGGATCAGGAAATCCGGGTGAAAAAAGTGGGCCAGCAGGTCCACGCGCGCATCGTGGAGCCCGTGTACGCCTTCGATCGGCTGGTGGTTCCTGCCGGCTCCGAGGTTCTCGGGGAAGTGACCAGGATTGGTGCGATATCGGCTGGAAGGAGGACTTTGTCGATCCTCAACGCGGACTTCAGTCCGGCGCGTGACGTTGAAATCGGCTTCGAGGCCCTGGTTTTGCCCGATGGAAGGCAGCTTCCGCTGCACACCAGCGTGACGGCAGACTCCGGTCAGGTCATCCAACTTGTTACCGCTCCTGAAACGAAGGACAAAAAAAGCATCAAGGATAAAGCCTCTGAGAAGACGGAGGAGGCGAAGCGGCAAGCCAAGCAGCAATGGGACGCGGCGATAAAACAACTGAAAACGCCCGGCAGAGTACACCGCCTGGAACGGTATGCCGCGGCGCAGTTGCCGGTGCACGCGCAATACATTCCGGCCGGGACCGTGTACTTCGCGGAATTGAATGAGCCTCTCGACTTTGGGAGCGAAACAATGACGCCGCAGATGGCCTCGTCCCTTGGTAGCCTGCTGCCAGACGACAGCGTGGTTCGCGCCCGGCTGCTGACACCTCTTTCCTCCGCCACCTCGCAGAAGGGCGAGACCATTGAAGCAGTGCTCTCGCAACCTTTATTTGACGGTGACCGGTTGCTACTCCCACAAGGCAGTCGCTTGAAAGGCACGGTTCGGCAGGTGCAACCGGCGCGCCGCCTGAAGAAAAATGGACAGTTGCGCATCGCATTTCTGGAACTCATCCCGCCGGATGGAATCGAGCAGAAAGTCCATGCAACATTGGAAGGCGTACAGGCCGGAAAAGACGGGAACATAAAACTCGATTCCGAAGGCGGTGCGGAGGCCACCACGTCGAAATCTCGTTACCTGGCGACCACCGTCTCTCTCGGGTTGGCCGCGATTTCCATGAGAGAAGATGAAGATGCTGTAGGAGGTGGAACGGCCGGGAATACGGGCAGCCGAGTTGCTGGCGGCGCCGGCGGATTCAAGTTAGTGGGCATGGTGGCGGGATTGTTAGTGCATTCGCGGGCTTTCGGCTACACCATGGGAGCCTATGGAGCCGGGATGTCGGTCTACACTCACTTCATCGCACGTGGACACGAGGTTGTGTTCCCAAAAAATACGGCGATGGAAATTGGGATTGGAACAAGGGCGGAAACGCCGGCATCCGCTCCCGCAGACTCTTCGCGTAAGGACACTGGCCAGAACTAGGGCGGCGCGAAGCCTCAGATAAAGACTTCTGGCGAGACATGGAATCGCTGGCTGAGCCGGCGAATATGCTCGGTGGTGAGCTGGCGTTTCCCGTGCAATACTTCCGAAACGATGCTGGGCGTTCCGAAAACATCGACCAGGTCTTTCTGCTTCAGATTATTGGCCCGCATGAGTTCATGCAGCACTTCCACGGGGCTCGCCGACTTAAGTGCGTAGTGCTTCTCTTCGAAATCTTCAATTAGCAGAGTCAGGAGGTCAGCCATGCGCCGCTCGGCGGCGCTCATGCGGCTGCTCTTGCGGTCGAATTCCTCGAGCCGGCGGATGCACCGCTCATTCTCCGCTTCAATGCGAATGACTGACGGCAGCGTGCTGGAGAGCAGTGCTGCATATTCAGCTCGGACCGCGGTTGCGCTCATCGTTTCCTATTTCCTCGGTCATATTCGGCGTGCGTCAAGACGTGGCGAATGTAGACGCGGGCGAAAGCATAGTTAATCTCCGCAATCAGCCGGTAGTGGTTTCCTTTGACGTTGAAGACCGTCCATTTGCCCACGGCATCGGCGCTATTAAAAGTCAGTCGGACGTCCACCAGACTCCTCCAACGAGCTTTCTTCGCAATACGAAACCAAACGTCGAGCGGACCCTCGAGATCACGATGCAGGGCTGCCGCTTCTTTGAGGGCGCTGACCAAGAATGCTAACTGGAAGCAACTGCGAACTCGATGAGCGAAGACAGTTAATGCGCTTTCGCCTATGGGACCCGATACGGAATTTGAGATTGAACTACGTTGACGTTTTCAATGGGATTGGTGCGAAGGCAATCTTTCGGCAAATTGAAGTCCTTTGTCGCGGCTCGCTGCTGGTCCAACGACGATTTCTCGAAGAGCAGTTGAGGCGTTTGTTCTCCAATCGAACTCCCTGTACCTCACCAAGGAGTACGGTCGGGTTCTCAGCTTCATTCCGCTCGGTTTCATGTCAGCGGGGAACATCTCTAGAAATCTGTACTCCTGCTCGTTACGGTAAGCCCCATGTTTAAAGAAGAGAGCGGTGTTCAGAGTGTAGGCGACCACCCAAGTGAATAACTTGACCCGAAAGGTCGCGTTTTCGTCTTAGAAAGCTTCTCTTCAGCTATAAAATCAGTCAGTCTGAGCGTTGTTTCGGCGATCTGTCCCTGCAAAAACTAGTTAACTGACTCTCGTCATACGTCAGCGGAAATGACTGCCCAAAGGGAGAATCGCCTTTCTCGATGAATGCTGTCTCTAGTTCTCTTCTATTGAACCCCAGAGCATAACCTTGCCCATTGTCTGCGTATGCACGCCATTGTCCAAGCTCATCACCGTCTGAACTAAAGGAACAAGTAAAGTGGTGTCCCAACTCACGAAAGTCTGGGTCGCTGCTAACTCGCCGTAATACTGTCGCAACTCTTTCGGCTTCTGCACATCCTTTGCCTTGCCACGCCTCGATGGCCTTGCCAAATCCATGTCGCAATTCAGAGGGATCGTTCAGGTTGAAAATGTCCGTCAGCCAGAGTTTGCCGGTAGCCAAGATGCCCGCGAGTCCACGATCGTCAGTGCAGTGATAAATCGTGTCTGATACTCTCCGAGCATCTAATTTGTCGCGGAAAGCTTTGATTATCTCTTCTGCGTCACCCTGATATTCTTGAGCGCCGCGCTCACTTCCACTGAGAGAGAAACCGTCATCAGAACGCATCCACCCCCGTCACGCTCGCCCCGATAATCAGCGTATGGATGTCGTGCGTCCCTTCGTACGTCTTGACTGACTCTAGGTTCATCAGGTGCCGCATGATCGGGTAATCATCGGCCACGCCGTTTGCGCCCAGGATGTCGCGTGATAGGCGCGCACATTCGAGGGCCATCCAAACGTTGTTGCGCTTAGCCATCGAGATGTGCTGATGTTCGACTTTGCCGGCATCTTTCAGACGGCCGACTTGCAGGACGAGAAGTTGCGCTTTGGTGATCTCGCTGATCATCCAGGCAAGCTTTTCCTGCACAAGCTGGTGCGACGCGATGGGCTGATCGCGGAATTGTTTGCGGAGCAGTGAATACTGAAGGGCACAGTCGTAGCACGACATGGCCGCGCCGATTGCTCCCCATGAGATCCCGTAGCGCGCCTGGTTCAGGCACATCAGCGGAGACTTCAGGCCGCCGCTCTTTGGAAGCAAGTTCGATTCCGGAATACGAACGTCTTGCAACGAGAGCCCCGAAGTAACCGACGCCCGCAGCGACCACTTGCCGTGGATGTCGTCGGCTTTGAACCCGGGGCGGTCAGTTTCGACCAGGAAGCCGCGGATCTTGTCGTCTTCATCTTCAACCTTGGCCCAGATGACGGCGACGTCGGCGATGGAGCCGGAGGTGATCCACATCTTCTCGCCGTTCAGGACGTACTCTTTGCCGACTTTTTTCGCGCGAGTGCGCATACCGCTGGGATTGGATCCGAAGCCGGGCTCGGTCAATCCGAAGCAGCCGAGTTTCTCGCCTTTCTGCATGGCGGGCAGCCAGGTGTTTTTCTGTTCGTCGCTGCCGAACGCATAGATGGGATACATCACCAGTGCTGACTGCACACTGACGAACGAGCGCACGCCGGAGTCGCCGCGTTCCAGTTCCTGCGTGACCAGTCCGTATTCGACGTTCGACATGCCAGCGCAGCCGTAGCCTTCGAGAGAAGCGCCGAAGAATCCGAGGTCCGCCATCGGTTTGACCAGTTCGCGCGGAAAGCGTCCGGCGCGGTTGCATTCTTCGATGATGGGGACGAGGTTGTCTTCGATGAATTTGCGCGCCGTATCGCGCACCAGGCGCTCATCGTCGCTGAGCAGGGAATCAAATGCGATAAAGTCGACACCGCGAAATTTGATGGCTGACATAGTCACGCACTCCAGAAGTCTGCGGAAAGGAATGGCAAACTAATCAAATTAGCAGAGGGGCGGGGAAGTGGGCAACGCGGGACGCGTCTAGGTAGTGGGTCAGTTTGCATTCACGGGTGGGATTACGGTCGTCATTCCGCCCGGCGCAGGGGCAGGCCCCCAAAGAACACCATCGCCGGTGAGAGCTGTTTGCTTCTCTTACCCTGCCCCGGAATAACTGGAAGATTTCGCACCTGCGGTACGCTCCCATCATCCGGCAGTCCTCTATGTTCGGCGCGAATCGAGTGTGGAACAAGATATTTCAACATACCGCAAAGCAACACGCAGGCGTGCAAACGCAAACATATTTTGACATCCATTCAAGGTATCTTTACCATTTTATCCCGTGCTGTGGGGCGCAACGGACCTTCGGGCCGGACGGGCAATGCCCGCCTACATACCAAATCAAAAAAGCGCCCAATGCCCAATCTCGAAAACCTTAAGAAGCAAGCGAAGCTCTATCTGCGTTGGCATCGTGATCGTTACTATCCGGTTGCTGCGCAAATTCGAACTGTGCTGCCGCGTTTCCGTCACTTGACCGATCAGGCTGTGCTCGCTCACAACTTCAAGTTGTCTGACGCGCAAGAGTTGGTTGCGAAAAAAGCAGGATTCGAGAATTGGGAGGCGCTCCTTAAAGGAGTCCACACTATGAGTGATTTACACGTTGAAACTCTGTCCAAACCAACACTTCTTGCCGCCGAGCCCCAGCTCTTTGTCGCCGACGTTGGAGCGTCGTGTGAGTTCTATACGAAAAAGCTAGGGTTCACGGTTGCTTTCATTTATGGTGAGCCGCCATTCTACGGACAAGTGTTCCGGGATGGCGCCAGGCTGAATCTCCGATGTCTACCCGAACCCGCAGTCAATCCGGAGCTTCGGGACAGAGAGCATCTGCTCTCAGCATCCATCACACTCGATGATGCGAAGCCGCTCTTCCTCGAGTTTCAGACGGCAGGCGTGGTATTTCGTCAGGGACTCAAGACAGAGCCGTGGGGCGCTCGCACATTCATCATTTGTGATCCCGACGGTAATCTAATCCTTTTTGCAGGGCGAGGGCGGTAGTCCACATACAGTCGGCTGATCCCGCTATTGTCCTTCGGATACAGGTGATGGGTTAGTATCCTACCCGTGCTTTGAATTCGCGGGCCCGGTCGCGCGCGACGGTCAAGTCGGTCTCTTTACTGTCCTTCAGGCGGACATGCAAGGCTCCTCCGGGAAGCGATGTAACTTCCTTGATCCAAGCCAGGTTCACCACCGTACTTCGATGGACGCGGAGGAATTTCCTTGGATCGAGCGTTTTCTCCAACTGGGCGATCGCGCAATCCACGCTATAGGACTTGCCTTCGGATACCGCATACGTCAGCTTGTCCTCGGCATAGAAATGAGTGACTCGATTCAGGTCGATGAACCGGAGCCGGTCTCCTAGCCGCGACGCGATCCGGTCGGGATAGTCTGGCCTGGTTTCACGCAGCGAGTCTGTGAGTTGTTTGAGCAAAGCCTGAAAACCTGGCTGCGCGAGCGGACCCGAACCCCGCAACCGCTCAACCTTCTTAAGAGCGCGTTCGAGTAATTCAGGCTCTACCGGCTTCAACAGGTAGTCGACCGAGTTCACGCCAAAAGCTTGCAGGGCGTACTGATCGTAAGCGGTGGTGAAAATTACGACCGGCTGGCTGGGCAATCGCGCCAAGACCTCGAAACCATTCAGGCGTGGCATCTGGATGTCGAGAAAGCACACATCGGGTGTATCCGCCGTTAACGCCGCCACGGCTGCTTCGGATTCGGTCGTGCTGCCGATGACTTCTACACGCTCCGTGTGTTCCAGCAGTCGGCGCAGGCGCTGTAGCGCCAACGGTTCATCATCCACGAGATACGCGCGCAGTTTCATAGGCGCGGTAAAACCATCTCTACTACACAATGGCCGTCTCGCCGGAAAACATTCAGGCGTGCCTTCTCGCCGAACAGTGCATCGAGGCGTTCCACCAGATTGTCCAGCCCGTGACCCGCGCGTACCGCAGTCAAGTCGAAGCCCGGCCCGGTGTCGCGAACCTCGATCCGCACGCTACCGTTGTCCGCGGATGCCGTGACCAGGACCTCTCCTCCACCGCCTTGCGGAGTGATTCCATGCTTTACCGCATTCTCGACCAGCACCTGCACCGACATGGGAGGCACCTGTTCATTCTGTAGCTCGGCTGGCACTTCGACCGATCCGCGCAGCTTGTCGCCGAAGCGCACTCTTTCAATGTCGACATAGCTTTTTACCATCCCCAACTCCTGCTGCAATGGAATCAGCGGTTGCGTACTGGTGTCCAGCGACGCGCGCAACAAAACGGCCAGGCGCCCGACAATCTGTTCCGCCCGCGCTGGGTCAACCGCAATGAGCGAACTGATCGAGTTCAAGGTATTGAACAGGAAATGCGGCTGAATGCGCGATTCGAGCGAACGCAGCCGGGCTTCCATTGCCAGCTTCCGCGCCCGTTCTTCGGCTATTTCCTTTTCGTGAAGCTTTTCCTCCATAGCTTGCACGCGTCCCCGCAACGATCCGTGAACGAATGCGCCCAGCCCGAACACAACGGCCAACGGCAGGGCGATGCGCAGCGTGTAGAAATACTCCATCCAGAAGTGTCGCGGGATCACGAAGCCAATGACCATCAGCAGTGTCTGCGCCAGCAGGCAGCCCAGAGCCGAAAACACAATGATGCCGAAGGCTACGACACGGACCAGAGGAACCTTGCGGAACGCCGGTATTTCCGCAAGGCCGCCGATGGCGAGGACCCCGAGAATGCCAGTCAGGTTTGCATAGACGAGCGTGTAGGCCAGCATACGCAACAGATCGCGTGTGCTCGAGATCTGGTTCCCCGCGATCTGGATCAGAACCACAATCGTTACAGCAAGATTGATCCAAAGCAGGGAAAACGCCCACTTGCGCGGAATCGGAGCCATACGCTACCTCGGCGCAGAGCGCTACTTCGCATTCACAGGTTCCAGAGCACCGGCACGAAAGACGTTAATGATCTGTGGCGTGTCTTGACCGGCCAGCTTCATCTCACCCGCCACGTTCTCATAGAGAGTGGCGTACTCAATTTGCTTGGTTGCCAGCGACACCCAAATCTGCCCCCAGTAGTCGCTGCGCCCCTTCAGAGTCATGCCGCTATTGACAATCTCCAGCGGATTGAAGAATGCCTGATATTCAATCACGGCGCAGTCCTGGCCATTTCTCTGGGAACGTCCGACCCACTCCAGTACGACGTCGCGGTTATGGAAGACGCCCACGTCGGGCATGTTCACATCCTCGTTGGAGGCGGCGTGATGAGGCTCGTTCAACTTCAGATGTTCGAAGTAGTTCTGGCCAAACTCCTCGATCATTCCCGTATCCCAAACCAGATTACGCTCAAAGACCGCAGTGGGCGGGAATGCCTTAAAGAATTCCGGCTTCAGTGTGCTGGAGAGATCATTGCGATAACGAAATCCCTCCATGAAGTCGCGCTTCTGCGCGGCAGCGAACGCGGCCGTGGCGCCGTCGGCATCTTCCTGAGCAACCTTCGTCCACATGACTTCTCCGCTCGCAAGTCCGCGGATGTAATCCCCAGTTAAACGCTGGCGGCGAACGATCTCGCCTTTGGTATTGGCCATGTTGTAAGTCACCGTAAACCGGTAAGTGCGGGGGCCGCTGTCCTTCACGGCCGTTCCCTGTGGCAGTTCCCATGTTTTCGTGGGAAGGGTTTGCGCGGGTACCGATTGGCCAAGCGCGCAGAGGAGCGCGCCGAAAACGAATATCGAAAAGGTTCTGATTCGCATTGGGTGATACCTCCTGGCGTTGAGTTTCCTGCCGGCAGGGGATGGAAGCATCTCCTCAGCGACGAAAGGCAACAATTCCCGACGGCAGGTCGTCGGAGGCGGACGAACCGTGCCATTGAATTCAGCTCAAACTTACTACTTAGTGTCGGAACTTCGGGATCCAGCGCGGCACTGAGCTGCGATAGCGCTCATATTCCTCGCCAAATTGTTTGCCGAGCGTTGGTTCCTCATAGAAGAGGACGAACAAGTGGGCAATCAGCCAGAAGCAGGCCAGGTAGATGGCGATGTGCAACGAGTGGAACAACCAGGCTTGTCCCGCAATGACGAGCCCGACTCCGATGTACATCGGGTTGCGTACGAAGCGGTGCAGACCTTTGACGACGAGGGTTTTGGTCGGCGCGATCGGTGCGGGTGTTCCGCCGCCGATTAGAGCGAAGCCCCAGAACGCTGTGTAGAGATAGATCGCAATCCCGATGACGATGACACCGAGCGCCGTCCATTCTTCGGAGCCGGCCACCGGTGCCGCATGCCTCCGCAACCACCAGGGCCCATAGCCAGCAACAGTTCCCGGCACGAAAACCGTAAAGATGAAGGTGTTTACCAGGGGGCCAATGGATTTGTTCATGAGTGCCATTGTTCGCTCACGGTAGCGGGGGGTCAATCCCAATGCGCATCAGGATGCTGTGCTAGCATTTCCGCCATGCGAAAGTGTCTGTTCGTTTTCCTGATGATCGTTGCCCCGATCTTCATCGCTTCTGCGCAATCGCCGTCAAACCTCTACCCCATGCAGGAAGGCTTTGTAGACAGCCACGGCGCGCTGATCTACTACAAGGCTGTCGGACACGGCGCGCCGCTGATGATCGTGCACGGCGGGCCGGGAGCTTCGCACGAATATCTGCTTCCCTACTTGCTGCCGCTGATGCGCACCAGTCGCCTGATCTTTATCGACGAACGCGGGTCCGGCCGTTCGTCGAAACTGGAAGACACGAAGCAGTACACGATCGCGAACATGGTCGAGGATGTCGAGACCGTTCGCGAGGCGCTCGGCCTCGGCAAGGTCAGTCTTCTCGGACATTCCTACGGGGGCGCGCTGGCGCAGGCGTACGCGCTCAAGTATCAGAAGAATCTGTCGCACCTGATTCTTGGAAGCACTTTTGCCAGCACCAAAGAACTCAATGAAGCGCTGGCCAAAATGAAGAGGGAAATGGATCCCAAGGATCTCGAGCGTCTGAACGCTCTGGAAGCGGCCGGCCTGTTTGGTAAAGGCGAACTGTGGGAACACGGGCGCTACCCGGAAGAATACGCACGGCTGGCTTGGGGCAAGGGCTATTTCCCGTATCTCTATCAGGGACGTCCCGATCCCAACAATGACCCGGTCAGCTCGAACACAAGCACGGCGTGGGATGTCTATCGCGAGATGTGGGGCTCGCATGGCGAGTTCATCGTGGACGGCAACCTCGCCGAAGTGGAGTATGTTGACCAGCTTTCACAGATCAAAGTTCCGACGCTGATCATTGTGGGCGATCACGACGAGAGCGATCCCAAGATGTCGCGGGAGATGCACGAGAAGATTGCCGGGTCGCAACTGGTCATTCTTCCCCAGAGCGGACACATGACCTTCGTGGACCAGCCCGAACAATTTCTGAAAGCGGTGCGTGACTTCGTCGCGCGTTGAGCGCCTTTTGCTGGCGCGCTACATCAGCCCCTGAATGGGCAATTGGAGACACGCAACTTTAGGCATCGCTAAAGCGATGCCTGATACGAACCGCACTTCTTACGGAACCTCTGGGGCGATACCTGATACGAGCCCGGACTTCTTAGGCCAGCTGTTCAGCACTCCCCTACGCGAGGCTGTGCCTTCGAACCAGATTTATCAGCGGGCCATCTAGTATGTGAACGACTGCAACTGCGTCACTCCCGAGTCGGGACCGTCCACATACCCCGTGCGATTGCTGGGATTCAGCGCGATATGGGTACCAATCACGTTGGAGGCGTTCGAAAAGTTAAATCCGTTGAGGGACTCCATCAGGTTCCCTTTGATGTCATATACCTGAATGCTGCTGCCCGGGCCGGTGCTCGATACCGACTGGGCCACGAAGAATAACTTGTTGACGGGATCGAACTCCACGTCCGTACCGCTTTGAAGTTGGCCGTTGGCTCCCGGCAAGACCACGGCGAAGCCAGTCTTTGTCTTGAGGTTGTAGAACTCCACTCTGAAGTCGAGTTCGGTGGTGGTGCAGGCGATGCCGTCCGCCGAATCGACTGCCAGTCCATTGATGAATCCCTGCCGAAACGGGGGCGGTCCTGGAATGCCCGTGAATTGACTTACCGTGCCGGTCGCCAGATCGACCGTTGCGATCACCGGTGGCGGCCCCCCGACCGCCCCATCCGAGGCCGCTATGACCGCGCGGTTCTTGTTGCTGTCGTAAGCGACCCTGGGGCCGTTCGAGAAGAAAAATGGCGTGTCGGGCAGGTCGACCCTGGGACCAAAGGTGTTTGCCGCCACGTTCGAAAAGAGCACAAACGTGTGGTTGCCACCGCCATTCTCGAACCCGAGGAACGCACTAGTGCCGACGCCCTGGCCGCGGCTCACGGAGTCGAGGATATCGTCCTTCTGAAGCGGAGGCGTCCACAAGCCGGTGAATATGTTCGCGCTTAGCGGGTTCAGGATTTTGTAGATTCGCTTCGCGACGAAGATGTCTCTTACGTGCTCTCGTTCCACCAGGCCGATACTCGTGCCGACAATTCCCAAGGTGAGGAAATCATCCTTCGAGATGACTTTCTTAACCACTTTCACGATGTTGCCGGTCGCCTGGTCGAAGGTCTCCACCGCCGCCAGCACTCGTCCGTCCGGCAAGGTCTGGGCTTCGGTCAGCAGGCCTTCCGTGCCGTTTTGATCAATGTCAAAACCGAAAATCTGACCTCCGAATTTACTTTGCACGATGGCGTTGCCGGGACCGATCGCGGTCTGCGAGACCGCGTTTCCCGTCACCACACAAAGCCAGCACGCCAGCAGTGCCGCCGATAAGGTGCCGCGAAGGAGAGAAAGTCGCATCGGGAAGTTCTGCATGGGTACACTCCGTTGTCCTGAGAGATTCTTCGGTGGCGGGGGCAAGGCACCGGTTGACAGCACGAGCAAGTTAAAGTGTGGCGTGTTTCACACTTGTCACAACTTCGTCAAAGGTTTGTAAAAATTACGAGCAGAGGCGGACGGGCGCGCAACACCTGCAATCGTGTAAAATCCTTGTGGCGAGTACAATGCGCAGATTTCGTGTGTGCCAATCCGGCCGGTGAGTCCGGCATAGTCTGGTTACTCCCATAAATTCCAGGTAGAACCCGGCTTGTGCCGGTGGAACATTCCTGTCAGGAGATGGTTGATGAAGATCGCAAAAACAGCTGACCGCAAGAAGGTCATGGACACTTCGAAATCCACTGCCTGCCCCAAGTGTGGCAAGGACACCCGCATCGTCAAGCGCGTGAAGGATCGTGAACGCGGGGTGCCGGGTGGAGTCTATATCTCGTGTTCGGGGTGCGAGTTTTTCGAGAAACTGTAGGAATACAGTTCCCGGTTCTCAGTTCTTAGTCAGACGAGAAGGGCGCGGCTGCGCTGTGCTTCTTGCCTGGCAAACTCTCGGGTTGCGGCGAGTGACTTTCTCGAGACGGCACCGCCGTCACAATAGGCCGGAGCGAATCAAGACTGGGAAAAGATCGCGCGGGCACCAGGTGCAGATCGGGAGGCTGAGTCTTCCCCGCAATCGCATTCACGGCTATTTCCAACGCCGGACCAGCGACCGCGGGCACGACCACGGTGGCGGTCAACGAACCTGCGGCGACCCAGGCCTGCCCGGTTTTCGGAAGACCGTCCACGCCCAGAAAAGGCAAGTTGGACCAATGTTGGTGCGCATCCGGCGCTGCCTTGGCGTCCTCGAATGCCCTCCTGGCACCCAATGCGATGGAGTCATTCTGCCCGACCACGGCATAGATCGGCTGCTGGCGAGACGTCGACAGCTTCAGCCACGACGAGACCGCATGATAGCCGCCTTCCTCGGTCCAATTCGAGCTCTTCACGATTTTCAGGGTAATGTTATCGGGCCGAACTGCCTGGAGGCCCATCAGGCGCTGCTGCGAAACCGGACTGCTAGCCGGACCCTGAATACAAAGCACGGAGCCACCGTCAGGTAGGATCGCCGCCAGCTGTCGAGCCTGGATGTGTCCCACTTCCGTGTGATCGGAGCTCACGGCGAAGCTCGGGACCAGGGATTTCCGGCGCAAACTTGCGAGAGACGCTGCTCCCCGATTGAGAATCACCCACGCGACTCCAGCATTCACGGCCGCGTTTCCGACTTGCGGAAACTCGGTGCCGCCGGCGGGCTCAACCAGAATTCCGTTTAATTCCGACTTGTATTTGTGAATGATGTCGAGCAACTGCGAACTCTGCGTGACCGAGTCGTTGTCGGCATACAGAATTTCCAGGTCCACGTTCAGGCGGCGCGCCGCAGCCTCAGCGGCTTTTGCCTGCTCGCGCTGGTAGTCGTTTTCACTGGTGATCAGGGACAGAACAAACTTGATTTTGCTCACGCGCAAACCAAATCGTCTTGCCCGGCGGTGGAGATTCTGGCCCCTGCACTGGCTCCTCGGGCGGATATAACCCGATCGGGAACAGCCGCACGTATTCGATTATGCGTGACTGTAGCCCGCCTGCCCAAAATGGTCAAGGTGCCCCGTTGGTACTTTAGTGTCGGAACGTTCGTCGGGGTCGGTCGCGATGCCGACGTTCACCAGGTGGACAGTGGATCGCCCGACACGACTTTCCCGACACGACTTTTCGGGTATGCGATGAATTACTGGGAAAAGCGATGGTGCAGGAAGGTGGGAATATCGCGCGCGCCCTGGGTCACGGCCACAATCTCTATGGGTCGAGATGTAGCGCGATAGATAATGAGGTAAGCGCCGACCGGCCAAAACAGAACTGGGGAGCGGTCAGATCCTCGCGCTTATGGCCTATGCCGGGCGTCGCTCCGATGGCGTCAAACGCATCGAACAGCCTGCCGATCCACTGGTCCGCAGCATCAATACTATCCTCAGCGATATAGTCCCAGATGCGATCCAGATCCTGATCGGCATCGCCGCTCAGGATATATCCCGTCACGCCCCGGCCTTCCGGCGCTGCTCGGACTTATGCTTGAGGCGGGTGCGGGCATCCGCCGGGGAGACATGCTGGCCGCGGTCAAGCGTGTCCAAACGGCGACCAATCTCCCGGTTGAACCCGGCAAGCTGGACAGACCGCGCCTGATCATGCTCTTCAAGCAGGCGAAGCGCTTCCCTGACCACTTCGCTTGCGGAGTTGTAGCGGCCGGATTCCACTTTGGCGCTCACGAATTTCTCAAGCTCGACGGTAAGAGAAACATTCATGGGGTTACGCTCCTAATTTCTCCACTTTAGCGGGGGATAACAAAGATTGTCAATCTTCGGTATCGGCTTAGGTGTCGGCTGACGAGATGACAGCGTCCAACAATCGCTCAGTGAAAAGAAATGAGGGTGGCTTCTTGTCGCGCCTTTGGTCTTTCTGAGAACTGAGAACCGAGAACTGCCCTACGCGATCTGACTGAGGATAGCTCGGGCTTCAGAGGCAGGGTCGTCGGCTTCTATGATGGGGCGTCCGACTACGACATGAGTAGCGCCGGCGGCTACGGCTTCTGAGGGCGTGACCACGCGAGCCTGGTCGTCCCTCCCGCTGCCCGCCGGACGAACCCCGGGCGTCACAATTACGAAGTCCGCGCCCAGATCGTCGCGCAACGCCGAGGCCTCGTGCGCCGAAGCCACTACTCCCCGGCAGCCGTTCGATAGCGCCAGTGCCGCCAGCCGCAACACCTGGTCGACGACGGTCCCGCGGATGCCGAGCGTATTCAGTTCGCCATCATCGAGGCTGGTGAGAACTGTGACCGCTAGGACCAGCGGAGATGTCGCCTGCGACGCTGCCGCTTCTGACGCGGCCCGCAGCATCGGACCTCCGCCTGAGGCGTGCACGGTCAGCATGCTAACGCCGAGTTGCGCCGCTTCCCGAACAGCCGCACCCACAGTGCTGGGGATGTCGTGATACTTGAGATCGAGAAACACGCGCCGGCCGGCGCTGATCAGGTCTCGCACGATCACCGGGCCTTCGGCGGTGAAAAGCTGCATCCCAACTTTGTAGGTGTAGGCGGAATCGCCCACGGCCGCCACGATCTTCCGGGCGGCCGCGGCCGACGATACATCCAGGGCAACAATCAGACGATGGCGCGGATCTGTCATCACTCCCGATTATATGGGGCTTTACCGCAGGTTGGCTACGGTCTGTAGCCGCGCCACGGTGGCGGGCCGGACTAGGTCCAGGCGGACCTTCTGTAAGCCCCGTCCCTCGAAGCCGAGGACGCGAGCAGTGTTATACGACACGTCAATAATGCGGCCCTCAACCACTGGCCCCCTGTCGTTGATTCGCACCACGACCGCTCGTCCATTGCGCAGGTTGGTGACCCG
>Ga0137410_10000510_pt1 | contig 27625 bp, 51 predicted proteins | sample CZODoug1_16funga_FD_108878 | JGI IMG/M metagenome (GOLD analysis project Ga0137410, IMG submission 108878) | Vadose zone soil fungal communities from Angelo Coast Range Reserve, California, USA - CZODoug1_16fungal (Illumina Assembly) | ecosystem: Environmental > Terrestrial > Soil > Vadose zone... | reverse complement strand
GGAAAGGCTAGGTGGCCGCTCGATAGGAGGCATCCGATTAGCGCAAAGCAAATGTAAATCACGATGATCGCAACGAACGCCCACACGACGATGTTGATTGCCGCCATGATGACGCTGCCGCTGGCGCCAAGCTGGCTTAGGATGAAGGGGATCAGCAGCTTAAGAATCGCAACGACCGCAATTACGATCACGGCCCAAATCAGGATTTGCTCGATCCAAACGAGAGAGAAGCACATGAGCTATTTCCCGTCGTACCATTTGGAACCGCGAGATTTCTTCTTGGCTTGCTTGTTCGCAACAGCAATCGCCATTCCCTCGTCACTGGATGATTTAAGAACAGCATTCGCCTGTGCAGCGGCCTTCTTGGACTGCTCTGGCGACAGCGCTTTGTTATGCTTGGAGAACGATTTTCCGGTCCAAGGCATCGGCTATTCCTTGCGCTTGATTGTCAGCCCCTCACGATCGAGCCATTTCAATAGGTGCTCGCTCGTCATCAGATAGAGCCGTTGCGGATGCCGGCTGTCTCCAAAACCGGAGAAGAAGAAGCGGTCGAGGCTATCAGCTATCTCATCCTGGCTGGGAGGCATATTTCCCGACCATTTGGACGGCTTGGGCGTAACTATGCTCGATATCACCGCGAAGTTTCTCGATACCTTTGGCTATTTCGCGAATTTGGCCGCCTTGGCATGGCGTCTGTATGAAGCCATTGCAGTTGACGGTAATGAGCGCAACGGAAGTTGTTCCGCCACGGCGGGCATCTTCCAGGACCTGTTCGAGCAGTCTGATGACGGCGTAATCGGCTTTATGGAACAGTGGCCGTAAAATCGCACCGTCATGTTCCTGCGAGGATGAATGGTATTGTTCGCTCATGCTGCGCTCGTTTGGGCGTGAGGTTTGGATTGACCAAGATTCCACGGAATGCTCATTTGTCCCAGATGCGAGACTTCTTTGGTCAAATCGAGGTCGCAATGAATCTTGAAGCCATTGGCTCGCGCCATCGTACAGAAGACCGAATCTTCGGTGGTGAAGCCATCTGGATTATCGACACGGGTGGCATTGGGATTCCATAGCCGGATGAACCATGGACGCGGCCATGCATCGAAAACGCGCATACGGGTAAGGATGAGGCCAAATCCCAGGACAGCATATCTGTCATCAAGACCGGCAGAAGGAGCGTCATCCGGGACCGGCAGATAGGCGCCGAACGGATTTTGCGGATCAATCCAATGGCCGATGCGCGGGAATGGCGGCATGCGCAAGCGATAATCCGCACCGACGATCGGAACGCGATGCTGTAACAGGCGAATCAGCGCATCGGGCGGAAAGGACATGTCGGCATCGATCCAAAGAATCGCATCGATTGCCTGTTCATCCTTAAATTCTCGGAGTTGCCCGACAATATGATTGCGTGCTGCCGAAGTGTCCTGACCGCGGATAAAGACGGGAACGAGGTCCACATAAGGAGCAGAATAGATCGCCAGTTTAATGGCGTCGAAGCCTGTCTCCGCCTTCCAGTCGGAATAGGACGGAATGCATATTGCCACGCGCGGACGGCGTGCCGGAACTTCGTGAATATCAGTTTCCATCCGGAACAAACCTTTGCAATACAATTAGGCATTCGATGCCAGGGGCAGGTCGGGCTTGCGCGATCACGTCCGGGCCTGGAATCACTGGCATGAATACGCCCGTAACGTCGTCACCGTTGGACCATGCCATCGCCTGCACGATGATATCGCCCGGGCGCGTGCCATGGCATACGAGAAGCCCCGCGTGATCTGCGGTCGTCACCTTTGCCATGACAATACATTTAGACATCAATGCTCCATTAATATCACGCGGAAGAAATCCATGCGGAAATCGTTGGGGACGCTCCACCTGAAAGGTCCGTCATGTTTGCACGGACGCCTAACATTGGCCAATTTGGTCCTATGTTAGTCACAAGAGTATTTATTATTGTAGCGATAGTAAACCAATTCCTGCCATCAGGCGTGCCCTCAAGAACGACCGTGAAGCTACTTGGAGAGCCGGTGGTTATGATGAATACGGTATGCGAGTCTTTCGGCTCGTCAAACATTAGCGCGGTGCCCGCACCGGTCGATGTCGCAGCATCAAGAGAGATTCCGCTTAGCGCCATGATCGTTCCTTCAATTATGAAGCGGCCCGCGATGCGCGGACCGCCCGTGAATGTAGGTCAATACCGCAGCTTACAGCGGCGGCTCTTCCCAACGCAGCGTCTCTTCGAAGGTGAAGCTCGACGCAACATTATTGGCAACCCAGACCGCAGTGTTCGGCGGTATGATCAAGCCGCCTTCGAAATCATAGTGCAGGCCAGGTCCAGGTGATGCGGCGGTAACGGCGGTAGTGAAGAAGCCGTAATTTAGCGACATCAGGAACGTCGCCGCAAGAGTGGTGGCGGCCGATGGCGTGAAGCTCACGGTGTTGCCGCCAGTGATACCAATATTGCCGCTGAACGGATTACCTGAGGTGAAGGCTGAGATGCCGCCGGTGGCAAGCGCAGCTCCGGCACTGGCCGATTGACTGAGGCAGAAGCTCGACACGACGACGGTACCAGCGGTAACAATGCCTACATCGAGCACCTGTGGCACGCAATTTCGCGTGTTACCCGCACGATTCCAAACGCCGAACGTCTGGCCGGTGGTCGTATAGATCGGAGGCACCACGCCAGCACCACCGGTGCTTCCGATGAAGGCAGTGCCACGATAAGACGTGGTGTAATACTTGCCGTGAAGCTCGGCCACCATAAGCTCGGCGGCCTTGCCCATCAGCGCGACGGGATTCGAGGTATCGGCGTTCGACGTATTGGCCGGTGCGCTTACAACGCCCTGCAAGAGAGGCATGGGACTTTCCTTTTCAGAAGGCCACCACGAAGACTGCGTCGCTGCGCAGGGTTAATCGGATACAACTCTGTTACGCTTACTCGGGTTACGCTAGTTGATGCCCGCCGAGCTTCCGAGTGTGGTTTCCCACAACGCATCGGCACGCAACTGCGTGAGATCGGGGGCACTTGCTCCCATCTGCATTTGCAGAAGGGTAGAGATCACCCGCAGCTCGCAAAGAATCGCGTTCTGCGAGGGAACACCGGACACATCTGAAATCGTTGCCGGAGTTTGGATAAACTGCCCGAAGGTCGGCGGCGGAATCGCAGCCGACGGAACGATCAGAGGCCCGGCGGTCGGCACGCCATCGACGGTATCTACGAAACCAACGCCGTCCGCATTCGTCGGACCAGCGGTCGGGCCAAAGCCGGTCGGGCCAGCAGGATTGAAAGCGACCATGGTTTACTCCTATCGCCCACCGGGCATGTTCATGGGGGCGGCGGTTGCGCGCCTTGTCGCCGGCCCCGGAGAGAACTGCGGAACCGCGGTTGCATAGCGTGTCTCGCCTGGGAAACGCTGACTCATGTCGGCCATCTTCGCCCCAAGGATGGGCGGAGCTGCCGAGCGGGTGCCGCGGGCGAAGTTGTGACCGATCGGTGGCAGTTCCTTCGCGTCCAAGCCCTCGCGCCGAAGCTTCAATTCGGCGGCAAGCTTGGTAACGGCCTGCTGCCACTCAACCTTGTTGAGCTTGAGCACTTCGGGATCGACCGCGAGCATCTGAGCCGCTTCCGCCATATCGCCCACATCGATCGGAGCGCGATGCTGCGGAAGACGCTGCAACCATTTGATATAGATGATCGCAGCGGCGCGGTTGAGCGGTTCCATTTGCATGTTGGGACTCGCGCGGGTGACAACGATCGAGCTTTCCTCGTAAAGCGTCACCTCACGACCCGAACCAAGGAAGCAGTCGGCTCGGCAGAGATAGGCGGGATCATGTTCCTGGGTGATCGACCTGTCATCGTTCTGCATCGCAAACACGACTGGCAGATGCTCGAACTCGGTGCCAACGAGAATATCAGCCTCGGTATTGCGGCGGCGCCGGCCATTGCCTTCCGGCTCGGGAGCCTGACCTTCGGTTTCGCTCATAGCCCGGTGCCTCCCTTCAGGCCCACGACCGCTTCCGCAGCGATCTTGGCGTCATCCCCATGCTCCTTGACGTGCTCGCCGCGAGCTTTCTCGTGTAGCTCGTGAATATGCGGGTGGAGCGGATGCAGGATTTTAGAGACCTCGATCAGCAACTTGCTGCGATGCTTGTCCATGCTGCCTCCTCAATAGTTCGCGGCGTACTGGCCAAGCGTCGCTTGGGCCGAGGTCTCGCCGAGGTTGATGTAGGAGGTGATCGTCAGGCCAGTGAAGTTGGCGCCGGCCACGACATAGTTCAGGTTGATGAAGCGCGGCAGGCCATCGCCTTCCTGACGGCGCGGAAAGTCGAACGCAAACAGCCGGCGCGATGCGATGATCGAAGCCAGCAGGATCGCCCGCGTCTGGATATAGACGACGAACGCGAGGCCCGCGATCGTGCCGCCGCCATTGTCCGGAGCGCCCTGAAGCTGCACTTGCAGCGAAGTTGCGGTGCCGGGAGTTCCTGATCCGGTATAGCCGACGACCTGGGGAGTTCCCATGCCACGGCCGAGGCCCAAGTCCTCGCCGAAAAAGGTCTGATTGACGCCGATGATCGAATTCGGCGGGACCGTATAAGTGCCACCGGCAGTGAGCAGCGCGGCACCGTTGAGAATGTCGTAGGTGTTCGTCGACGGCGTCGTGACGGTAACGGCCTGCGCGCTTGACAGTACGAGGTTCTGGTCTTGAAGGGGCATGTTGCCGTCCTCCCTTAAACGACGCGGGCTTCGGTATTCAGGAGCGAGTCCTGCACACCGATCGGCACGTTGCGCCAGTTGACGATGGGACGACCGGCATAGTCGGTCGGGCTCAGTAGCACGTTTTTGTCGCGGATCGCCTGCACGTCCATGGCAGCCCGCACGGTGCGGTCGCAGTAGAGCTTGAGACGAATGGCCGGAGACATCTTGTCCGGTGCATCGGTCTTGGTGATGCCCGATACGGTGCGGCCGGCGGTCGGCAGCCGAACGATGGCGCGTGCCAGGATCGCAAAGAGGTCAGGCGGCGTCGGACCAAGCAGGCCCGCGGTCGTGGTGTCGATGTTGCAGAGGCGCACGATATAGCGCCAGTCTTCGACCACGAGCCCCAATTGCCATTGGAACATGCTCGTGTAAGCCTCGAAGCGAAGCTGGTTCGCATCGAAACCGGGCACCACATCGCCCTTGTCCTCGAAAGTGAGGCCCCCCTTCGATCCTTTCGGATAGATGCCGTAGGCGGTCGATTCGCCCCAGCCGATCAGCCAAATGGATGCATTGGACGAACCGAGGCCGCCGCAATCGAATACGTTGACAGCGTTCTGGGCAGTGGCGAGAGATACCGTGTTGAAATAAGGACTGAAGCCCGTGAACTGCTCTGGCGATGTCCAGCTATTGCCATAAGGCAGCGTGGTTGACTGCTGCTGAGACAGGCCCTCCATGTGGGCCACGTCTTCCTTCTCGCGAAGGACGGACTCTTGGCCACCGAGCTTGCACATCTCTTTGTCGATCTGCGAGTAATCCCGCAAGAGCGACATGCCGAATTCGAGTTGCGCGCGGTTCGACTTGGAATAAGCCGTTCCCTGGTAGTAACGGATATAGCTGCCCTTGGGGAGCGATGTCCGGACCGTCGTAACGTGAGAGGTGAGCCCATTCGCCTCCACCATGGGCATGTCGTCCACCATCTCGTTGCATTGAGACAGTAGCTCTGCCATATCGGCGATCTTGCCGCTGGGGTCGAAGTGACGCCCAATATCGGCGAGGGTAAGAAAAGCCATCTGTGACTCCGATCGGAGCCACCACTAAGCCCGCGTCGCTGCGCAGGGATTTAAGTCCGGGCGTTCAGGCTATTGTCGTACCAGCCGCGATTGCCAGGGGTCTTGCCCGTGGGCTTCGCACTTGGATTCGACCGAATGATGCCATCTTCGAAAACATTCATCTTCCTGCCGATATTATGGAGCAACCTGATGAAATCAGGGAAATTCCCCATTCCATTACCGTTATCGTCGGTATGTTGAAAAAGCCTCGCAGCCGCTTCCGGATCGAGAAATTCTTCAACAACAGCCTTAGCCATCGAAAGCGATGTATCAAGGCGATTGCCGCCGAGTTCAGGGTCTTTACGCAGGTCTGATTTCCAACCTGTGATCAGGTTATCCCATACTTTTCGCTGATATTTGTCCTGTTCTTGAGCCGCACGAGTCATCTCTGACAGATAGAGATCAAGCGTTCCTTGGCCGAGGTCTTTCTTGGAAAGATCGCTCTTATTGAGCAACTCCAGGAAAGTTTTCGCAGATTCACCCGCGAGTTTCACGCCTTCGGGTAGCTTGAAGTCTTCGAGGCTCACCGGAGCCGGGGGCGCAATGGCCGTGGCGTCCTTTGCCGGGTCGGTCGCCGCGTCTGCCTTCGCCTCTGCCTTGCCGGGATCATCCGGCTTCGCGGGTTCTGCCTTGGGGGCCGAATCGGCCGCTTTGGCGTCTGGCTTAGGTTCTGCGGCCGGGGCCGGCGTTTCGGGCTTTGCAGCTTCACCCTCCTTGGATGGCGGAGCCTTGCCCTGCGCTGAGCTTAACAAGCTCGGCGCGGATTCACCAATAGTCGAATCAACTGCGGTTGTCGAGTCTCCTGCCGCGGCAGCGGCGCCATTGGCGGCGCCTGTAGCAGCAGCGGCGGCATTCGCGCCAGCGTCGGTCGATCCTGACCCAGATACGGGAGCCGTCGAGGAAGAGGCTGGATCGGTAGACGCGGCTGCGTTTGTCTCTGTCATATTTCATCCTACTGTTTCATCGGTCCGGGCGGCATAGCCGGCCCTCCAGGCCAGCCAACCGGAGGCGGAAGATCGAAGCCTTGCGTGCGGACGGCCGTCTCGTCTTCGCCCTGCCGCTTTTTCTCTTCCTCTTCGCGCACATTCGCAGTGCGCTGTTCTTCCTCGCGGGCTTCGGCAAGCATCTTCATGTAAAGCTCGGGGCAACCGTAGATCGCCTCCATCATCATCTGTTTGCCGATGTTCTCCTGGCCCATCTGGAAAAATGTGGTCTCGGGTTGGCCAGACACAAACGGCGTATCGTAAATGTGGCACTTCGTAAGCTGGCGATGAAACCAAGCGCGGCCATTTTTATGGTTCAAGAGGCGGCGGACTGTATCGGCATCCTCGCGCTGCTTGCGGACCTGATCGCGATGCGCGTTATTCTCGGCGCGCGGATCGGAGGCATCGTATTGCTCGGAAAGACCGTCAGTCATTTCGGCGCCCATTCCCCGCACCACTCCTCAAAGTCGATACGCGGCCATAATATCCATGTTTCTTTCGCCTCATGCTCTCGATCAAGATAATTGTGGTGTAGTTCTGCATAGATACGCGGTTTCGGAGCGTACCGTCGACATTCCCCATTCGTCGCAGTATCGAATGACAACCTGAAATATCTGCAACCATCGCATCTTTCTTCAGTCACTCGCCACCTTCATCTGCGCCCATGCATCGAAAACCTTGATCATTTTGTAATTGTTCGTATATCCCGTCAGGATCATCCATTCCGAAAAGCCGGGAAACTTTTGATCGAGAGCTATGGAGAGCGGCCGAATGCGCCGGCCTATCGTCATCAGTTCGTCACCGAAATAGCGTTGCGAATGGGCGAAGTCCCTATGCGGATCGGGCGTCACCGCAAGGGCTTCTCGCATCTTGGATCGAAGGGACGGCGGCACGCCATCGAGCAGCGCCTTGCGGAACCGCGCGTCTGCCTCGGCATCGATAAAAGTAAGGCCATCCTGTTGGATAACTTTCATTCAGCCTCCATCGCCCGCCGGCCAGCGACGCTCCGGTGGTAGCTAAGCGGAGGAATCACACGGATTCACCGGGGACGATGGAGCCGTTAATGTCTCACGTAGCCGGTCGGCAGCAGCATCGGGTTGGAATGCCGCATGCGCTTGGGATTGCGGATGCTCTCTTCAAGAGATTCAAGCTGCCGCGCGGTATTCGACCACATGAGATCGATACGGAAGCATGTCGCAAGCTGGCGTGCTCCACCGGAAGCTTGCCTTAGTCCTTCCAGCAGCCGATCGCGTGCCTCGCGCCACCGCAGCGGTTCACCTCGAGCTTCTTCGGTTGGGCGGACGCGGATTACGTCATCGATCCCTGCATGCTGGACGCATATACGCCTGCACTGATCGAGCAGCAGCGCGAGATGTATGCGGCTGTTGGTGGCCTCGGGCGTGATCTCACGCTTTGACAAGTGCATGCAGGCATCGGACGCGATCTTAAGGCCCTCGATCACCCGCTCATACGACTCATATTCGATCATCCGCGTGCCTTGCGGCAGCGGATCGCCGTGGGCGTCTAGTTCGATGCCTTTGGTGTCGTCGTCGTCAGTGATACGTTCGGACATATGGGTCGCCCAAACAGAACAGCATGATTTCGTCTTCCGTCAGGGGGGCGAACTCACCGGTCGCTAACCTGGCCATTACGAGGTTACGCAACCGCTCCATGTCTTCCGCAAGAGCGTCGTCGTCGTCGGGAGCGAGGTCGGTCACAGCCACTTTTCCAACATGAGGAGAGTCGTGCAAAGATGGCGCCGTTGAGAGCCGTTCATTGGCTGCTCCTCCAGAAGATTCTTGATGTGCCTGATAGCGACATTGGCAGATAATGTGGGTTTCTCGCGCAACGGAAGCGTCGACTCCGGCGGATCAAGCGGCAGGCCATTCCTATGCGCCCAATCCTCGGCGGCAGACATCGCTGGCTGTCCATCGCGTCCAGTCGATGATCGTGGTCCAACCCAATGTCCACGATCAGGAAGCGGCTCGCCGACAAGCTGCCCATCCTTGGTAAGCGCCCTCGCTAGACGTTCGCGATCTTGCGGCGCAATGTAGCTATGCGTCTCGCCGTCCGGTCCAGTCAAAGCCATCTGGAATTCCTTACTGCATACGTATTGAAGCCAAAGCGGTGCGCCGGGCTTAAGCTCTATTAGAGGGGTGAAACCCGTTGATTCCGCCCTCTCAAATCTGTCCCATTTCACTGCCTTAGACCCGCAATCGCCGCTCTCTTTGCTTCTTTCAAGGTTTGGCGTCTACCGAAACCGTGAACCCCAGAAAAGAAACAGTAGACCGGAACTCGTCCTTGGCGCTGTTCCAGGAAAAGCTGCCTTGGAGGACGGTACTTTTGATTGCGGTATACTTCGTACGTCCAGCCGTGAAGATCACGTCGAATGATTACGCTGCCGCCGTAGGCTCGGAAGCTTTTCACTGCTGCAACCCCGTCGCCCCCGGCGCAGCTCCGCCACCTCATTGGCTAAGTCCAGCGTTTCCGCCTATACCACCCATCACATTTAAGGCAGCGAGCGCACCGCCTGTATCGATCTCGCTTGCGGTCTTTGCTGCACCAGCCGCGGCTGGCGCCGCATGCGTGATCGCCTGCATGGCCTGAGCTTGCTTGGCCGCCTGCGCATTGGCCTGCGCGCGCCCGTCCCGAATCTTCTTCACGTCGTCTTCGTCGTTCATGCAATCCTGCGGGAACGCTGACCGATCGAGATATTCTCTCGCCCACTTGTCCTTGTTGACGACATCGCCAACGTGCTCGTCGGGATATTGCTTGTCGATATTGACGATCACGGTCATCGCCCGTTCCATGACGGCTGTCTGGGCTGCGCGCTGGGCAATGCGGATCATCGAATCGAATTCGATCTCCAGCGGGATGCCACGAAGGCTTTCTGGCATCGGCCGCAACAGCTTGCGCCGCTGCATGATCGACATCACGCGGCGGATATCGTCGGCAAGCTCCTGCTCGACGTTCTCGACCACCGGCCCAAGCCGCTGAAGCTTTTCGCCGCGGCGCTCGGCGATCTCCAGCTCATTACGAGGCTGGACACCTTCCATGTTCTCCATCATCTGGAAGGCGTCGTTGAAGAACCATTTCTGGACGCGGGCTTCGATCTTCTCGATCAAGGCCGACATGTGCTCGATATCGAAGCGCACGTCATAGATCGACTTCATGCCCTTGGTCACGTCTTCAACGTAGGTGACCTTTCCGGGCAGAATGGAAGACGGCTGATTCTTCAGCCCAAGGCTTGCGAGCAGCGGTGGCCGGATCATCTTCTGGATGCCCTCAGCCTGCGCCAAGGTCATCGCGTGAAGTTGCATGATATCCGGCAGCGCGTCCATTCCGGGGCAACGGCCGTAAGCGTCGTTCGAGGTCTCCGCCCATCGCGGCGCGATGAAGGGCTTATTCCTGAAGCCTCTTTGGGAGAGTGGCTTCGCGGAATACTTTCCCCACTCCCAATGGTATTCCTTCCAAGTGAAGCCGCCCGGGATCACTCCCAAGTTCTCGGACATCCCCGGCATCTGCACCGAGAAATTAGGCTCGATGCAATGAGCGACGATCACTTCGGTTTCGAGCGACGCACCCTTCTGCTCCCAGAGCGTCTGAATCTGTTCGGAACAATTCTCAAGCCCGAACCCCATTACGCATTGCTGCGCCGTCTGCACATAGGTGCGGTAAAAGGCATTGACGCGGTTATCAGACCCACAGGCTAAGTAGTATTCACCGGCACACGGATTATAGCATCGAATGATACTCTCGCGATCTTCGTACATAAGCTTAGGAGCGGTGCCGAAGACCACGAGGTCTTCGAACATCTGCGATCCCGCCTTATAATAATTACTACTGGAGAGAACGCGATATACGCGATCGTCGGTGTCTTCAAACCACAGTTGCGCTTCACGGTCTGGCTTGAAGTTGCGGAGGCTCGGCTTCGTCTTGAACCACGGCCTGCTCGACGACATCAGGCCAGAGCGCATGCCCGCAACGCAAACACCGACGGCCTGTGAACCAGTCGGGTCTTTTATCGCCTGGTTTATAGCCAAGCCGCGCGACATAGTGTTTGGCACAATAAGCCAGTGGTATCTCCGAGGCAAAATCGCTTCGGCAAGCTTCGCCCAATGTTCCCACCACGACAGTCTCCAAGTCCGCAAACCATAAAGCCGCTGCTCAAGCTGAAGGCGCAGCTCTTCCCAGCCGTGGCTTTCCTCGTACCATTTCTGTTTGGCGAGAGCTGGCGCCTGCGCGAGAAGCGAGGCGCTGGCTAGCTCGTAGTGCGCAAGGAGGTCGTCGCCCGAACGGCGGGCAAGCGCGCTGGTGTCGAGCATTTAGGTATTTCCCGCCAGCGACGCGACGGCCTTCTTGTCGAGCCCGGACACCAACTCCGGATCGGTCGTATCTGCCTTTGCGGCCCCTTGGCCGCCGGTCAGGTCAGTCCCAGCCATCGGCTTGCCGCCTCGCAAGCGCGCCGCCGCTTGGCTCGCATAGGTTGCGCCGCTTGCATAGATCGGAGGATTGGCCGCCGGAGGGATCGGCGGAGGCGGCGGCGGTGTGGGGATGGAGGGAGCAGAGAAGATGCCCATCAATACCTCAGCGGATCGTAGTCATACGAATGCGCAGTGCGAAATCGCTTCGTCAGCTCGATCTCAATCTCGATGCGTTCGGTCAGCGTCATGTTGCGCATGCGCTCCTCGACCATCTGGTCGTATTCTTCATCTGAAGCGTGCATCGGCTTCCATACAACCGTATCGAACGTCGGATCGGTCATCGCTGTACCGATGGCCTCCCGCGCGGCCAAGCTGTCGGCTGAATGACCGCGCGGAAGGTTCTTCCCAGCCGCCACCGGGGGAGGAATACGGCCGGGTCGATAGAGAGCACGGGTTTCGGTCATCAGTAGCCGATGGCCCCATCATCAACAAACGCCCTGTGAAGCAATGCTTTACGATTGAATATTTCGATAAATTCTGAGAACTCCTCGGCCATAGAATACCGAAGCCTACCGATTTTCTTGCGGTTGCGTTTCGCCATTTTCAGTACCTCAAAGGATCGTAGTTCGACTCATGCGAACCACCGTCGCGCTGATGCGCATATTTCCAGCGCTGATCGGAAGCGGCAACCGGATGCGCGAACGTCAGGGCCAGTGCATCGCCATTGTCGGGAGACGAAAGACCGCGCTTCTTCATGTCCTCTTTCTTTTCGAGGATGATGCCCTCGCGACCGGACTTCGACGCATAGCCGTACTGTACGGCAGGAAGATCGGCCAACAGCTCCGGATCGTTGTCGATTATGCCGAACGGCAGCCAATCGCGCATCCGGCCCCACATCTCGGCCCGCTTGTTGAGATAGCGGATACCTGAGTTGGGGCTTTGCATGTCGCCATCGGCGGCGCTGCCGAACTCTATGCCCAGGACGGGCAGTCTAAGAAAGTTGCAGCGATCGACGACGCCCGCTCCCGCCCCACCAGCATCGATGAATATTGTGTCAGGCTTATATCGCTCGTGGGCTTCAGCCACCCGAGCCGCAAGCTGCATTGTGTCGATGTTTCGAAACTTGATCGGCTTAATGCTGCGCGCATCTCGGCCTCGGCGAAAGCGGATGACGGATTGGTCATCGCCGAACCGAGCAACGTCCACTCCCATGACCAATGAGTCATATAGGGTTACCTCGCATTCGCGGCTTGGATCGGTTGCCCCCGCGACCAAGTCATCGCCGATAAACTGGGTCGAGCCAGCGCGAGGGAATTGCGAGAGGACACGAACCCTGACGAAATCACTGTCAATACCGTAGCTGGTGATCCACTCGGCAATCTGAGCCTTATCGGACATCCGCGCAGTGCGGGTATCAATGTGATAACTTTTCCAAAGATGAGCGTTCTTGCCACCGGCAAAGCATGTCCTGAAATAGCCATCAGTCCTCGTTGGGTTGCCGAGCAAGAGCCAGATGATCTCGGTATCTTCGGCGCCAGAAAGAATGCCCTCGGACTCAGTGCAGATTGAGGTCGCGATGCCGGCGGACTCGTCGAACAAGTAGATGATGCGGCGGCCTGCATTGTGAAATCCGGCGAAGGCTTCCGGTTGGTGCTCGTCCCAGGTGATGGCATCGCAGCGCCAGCTATCGCGGTGCGTGGGATCGGTTGACTTGATCTGCCGATTGCCTGGCTCAAACCAATGCGCCCAAAGCGAAGCCCGGCGCCACTTCATGATCTCTGGCCAGGTAGCCGTAGTGATCTGTGGGCCTGTATTGGCCGTCACCCGAATGCGGGTGTCGGTCATCGTGGTGAGGCCCCAATCGACCAACCAAGCCGACATTGCTGACTTTCCAGGACCGACCCCGCCGGCAACGGCTATTCTGATCGGCGTTTTATCCGTGCCTGCCGCACGCGCCGCTAATCGATCGCGGATATCTCCGAGGATTTCCGCCTGCCAAATATCGGGACCGGGATGGTGCTCCAGGAAGGTGCCCTTCTCACCCCACGGGTAGGCTCTCTGAACAAAAAGCAGAGGATCGAGCGCGCATTCCTTGGCTGCTTGGATCAGCCTGTGTTCGATGCTAAGCCGCTTGGCTGGTGCGGCTAAGGGCACGATCTAGCCTGTCGCCAAGACCAGTAATCGCCTCGGCAGTCTCGTCGGGCATATTGCCAAGCATCTTGGCAAGCATCTCAATGACGCCCTTCTTGTCGGGCAACTCGACGCTGATCACGCCATCCTTGTCGATCTTGAACTTCGAGAGCGGCCAGGTGACGGCTTCGAGATGCGCTTGCTCCTCGGGCGTCAGAGATGGTGAATTTTTGGACGTAGCAATCGTCTGGTGAATGACTAGGGCGTTTGCCTCCAGCATGCTCAAGGCTTTGGCTTGCAGATAGCCGATGTAGAGGCCGTTGAGGCGGTTGGCTTCAGCGCAGGCGCGCTGCGCAATCTCGATCACACGTGGATCGGAAGCGAGACGAGCGCTGTTGCCGCGGTGGCGCTTGTAGCCGACCTCTTCGTAGATGTCTTCGAAGTTCCGCTTGCCTTCAGCCCACGCGATTCCAAGGCGCTCCGCGAACGCAATCTGCTTTCTGTTCAGAGGTTCCTTCTCTGGAATCTCGCTAGGATTTGTTTCCGGACTCATAGGGACTCATTTGGACTCAAAGATTCCTTAAATGGTTTGGCTGCGATACTGCGGCGAACTGCGGCGGTGGCCGACGGAGCGAACGGACATTGCCGCTCGTTGCGGCGGGAGCCGGCGGCCCGAACGCCTCATATGGCTGAGGAGCTGGATCGGTCAAGCCAGCGGATGACGCTTCGGCAACACGCGCAGCAATGATGGCGTCAACATCGACAGTGGATACGGCATCGCCTTGTTCGTCGTCGACAGGACCGCGCCATGCGTCGTCGTCGGTGGTTGCCGTATTCGCCAAAAGAGACGGAAAGACTGATACGGCCTCATATTCTGCCTTGGAAATCTTCGGAGCATTACATCGCTTCCACTCGCGGTGCACAAGCATTCTAATCCAGACACCGACGTTGGCAGCATTGAGCCCGATATCCTCTGCCTGAGCTTCAGCCCACGCTTTTACGTCAGGTGGCAACGGAACCAGAATGCCGATGTCTTTGCTCAAAATAACCTCACCATTCCCCGCCCCAACCGCCGCCTCTGCCGCCAAGATATGCGCGACTGTTGCCGCCGTACCATTGGTAGCGAACGGGCGGCCGATATGCCGGCGCGCGATACATCGAACGATCCGCCATATGATAGCCGTTGTAGCCGCGGTAAGGCAGGCCGCCACCGTAGAAAGGTGCCCGGTAGTAGCCGCCGCCGTAATAGCTGGGATACCAAGCATATCCGTGACGCGGATACCAGTATTGGGCTTGGGCCCCTTTACCCCCCAAACAAGCCGCGGACGCTATTACCACAAATAAGATCAATGACTTCACATGCGGGCCCTCCTAACTAAAAGACCCTCCCGTCAGAATCGGGAGGGTCTTAAGTCAAGGGAGGAGTATGCGAAGTCAGAGGACAGACCATGGGCGGAATGTCCTCTCAATAAAAAGCCCCGCTGATGAGGCGGGGCCTGTCTGACGGGCCGGGGCGCAAAGCCTTCATGCTGTCAGGGGGAATTGTTGAGTTCGGACGCGCCGCACACCCTCGATTATCTAACCGATGGCTGCAAGATGCTCGTGAGATGCAAAAATGCGAGTCTGGCGTCCGAAGATGTCCATAAGTAACGCTATTCTTTCTTCGTCGTCAAGGGTCTCGATATTTGCATAAAAGCCGGCGAAGGCGCCACCAGTCACACGTACGGTCTCGCCTACCTCATAGGGCAGCTCGCGCGGAGGCGGATTAAGTATTTGATGAATCAACCGCCTTTCGGCCTCCGCAATGCGGTCGATCTCCCCCGGCGGCAGCACCGCAAGCCTGGCCGTGGCCGAATCTATCAACAGGCTGCCATAGGTTCGAATTCCCGGCGTAGTGCGCAGCCAATCCCACCCAATGGCCGATTCGTTGACGAACAGATAACCCGGAAACATCGGGCGCATGATGGTGCGCATGACCCGATGCGTCGTGTGCGTCTTTTTGGGGATGGCTGGATAATAAACCTCATAGCCACGCTTTCGTAAAATGCGGCAAGCGTTCGCGTCCCAGCCGTCGTCTCGCTCGCTGAGCCCTGTCGCGTAGGGTTCCATCATCGCAATGTGCCAGCGCTCGACCATGTCTTAACCCCATTTTTTTGCCAATTCTTCGCGGTCTTCTGGGCTCATGAGGTCAGAATCGGGGGGGCCGGTGGATTTGGGCAATGGGAAATATGACGGGAAATACCAACCACGGTAGCGTTTACCGTTGAATTCGATGTTCGTCGTCAGGGTCGGCGGATGTCCGTTTCGGACATGGGCCTTCCACGCTTCGCAGCCCTCGATGACTGGAACGCGCTTCGGTTTTCTTGCTTCTTCGGCAGCTTTGAGCCTTGCCAGCTCGGCCGCCTTTGCCTTGGAAGAAAATTCCTGCGGCGCTTGGGCTTTGAATGCTGGCCCTTCAATTAACTCAGGACTCCGGTTAGAATCAGACGGATCATATATGGGGGTGCGAGAATCTGTTTGAGGGGGTGCAACGGCACGTTCGGGAGGTGCATTTTCCACAGGGTCCAGGGGGGGTGCGCTGCTTGCACTGATACCCTCGTGGTCATCCTCAATTACCTCATCCGGGGAATATTCTTCTATTTCGTCCGGATTCTCTTTTCCCGGCTGGCTAATCCATTTGGATGCGACGCGATCGTAAAGCAGCCAATAATCGCTGGCTTTGGTGCCGTCGTCCTTGATGACCTGGCGCTGATCAATGAAGCCGTTATGCCGCAGAAGGCCGATGAAGCTGAATGTCGACCGGCGAGAGCATGACGACTTTTGCATGAGCGTCGATATCTTCAAATAGCAATGACCCGTAATCGGGTCCGCATGGTTGGCCATAGCCAAGAGGACCGTCTTCGCGCGGCTAGGGATGTCCTGGGCAAATACCCAGGTGAGGGCTTCGACGCTCATTTTCTTGTTCTACTGGCGTTGCGGTGTGAGGCGCGGAGCGGAGTTGCAACACGCGGCGTTGTGACGCCAAGCGGGGCGTTACTTCTTCTTGATCAAAGCCTCTTTGATGGCTTCGAGCATTTCCTGTTCGTCCAGTTCGTTGTGCTTGCGCAGGATCATCTGTTGGACATTGCCTTTGGTGCGCGGCCGGGAAGGCAGTTCCTGCAACTCAAGCACGGTCTTAACGACGAAATATCGCGCAGTCTCTTCGACCGTCAGCTTCGTGCGGTCGACACAGCCGATCTTCTTTTTGCTGGTGCGGACGATCTTGCGGGCTTTCTCGGAGCCCCTCTCGGCAATCTTTGTGATTTGGTCGCCCTTGCGTAGCCGGTAGCCGATGCTGCGATCGTTATCGATCACGAGGCCGTCGCTGTTGAGCGCGCGGTTCTTTGCTGTGGCAATTGCGCCGCGAATATCTTCGATGCGCTTGTTGGTTGCTTCGCAAAGCTCGCGGTGCGTGATAAGCGGATCATCACGGTTCGGCAGCTCGCGGAACAGTTCATAGATGATCTGAGTTTCGCGGGATTGTTTGAAGTCTGGCGGTTTCAACATAGGGTTATCCTTTTAGGGACGTTGCGGAGCGTTACGTCGCGAGGCGAAGCGCCAAGCCGTAACGCAGTGCGCTGAGGCGCGAGGTAAAAAGTGCTAAATAAACCGTGGCGTTGCGATATGGTGCGGAGCCTTGCGCCGCCGAGCGCGGTGTTGTGGCGTGATGCGCAGCGGGGTGCGGTAAGTACGTTGCGAGCAGCGATGCGTCGCGACGCCGCGCGACACGTGATGTAGCGCGCTGTAAAAGTGCCAAATGAACCGTGGCGTTGAGATGCGCAGCGCGGTATAGCGCAGCGAAGCGCAGCAGTGAAATGCGCAGCGCAGTGTAACGTTGCGCCGCAATGCGCCGTGTTGCATTAAATCGCAACGCGTGACGTGACGGTTGGTCACCCAACCCTGAAACGATCCCTTTGGATCGCTTCGAGCTTGGTAGACGATGCGTAGCGATACAGTGCGGTGTGTTGCGCGGCATTGCACTACGCCGCGGGGCCGGGCGAAGCGCCACAGAATGAATCCAATGGAGGACGTTGCGTTGCAAGGCGACGCGTCGTGGCACAAAGCGGGGCATCGCGTAATGCCGCGTCGCGATAGTCACATCAAGCCTCCATGATCGCGAAGTCTTTGATCTTGTATCGGCCATACCAACCATTCATCCGAGGACGAAAGCGACCGATACCGATAAACTGGCCGCCACCTTCAAGGACATGCTCAAAGATCGTTTTGTTCTTATCCGAAGCCATGGTCTGCAATACTGTCTCATCCACGACATGGAATTCGACAGGACCTTCCCACTCAGGGAAAAACGGATAGTACTTGTCGACGCGTTTGGGGCCGCCGCGGCGCCCGTCGGAGGGCAGAAACAGCGATTCGCATTCGACCTGATCGCGATGAATTCCAAGCATCATGGGTTTCAGGGCGAGGACACCGGCTTCGAAATTCTTAGTATAGGTCGCTTTTCCCTTACCGGGGATACTGATTGACATGAATTTAGCAGCCTCCGAGAGGCAGTTCTTGAAAGCGCCGGGCGGGATGAACGTCATGCCTTCCTTATCGGAATGCATGTGATTACGCCATGTGCGGCGATAATGATCGTCGGGCGATTCGCCTTGGAGCTTTTCCACGACATAATGTTTGCTCTGCGAATAAGGCGAAATGCTTTTGAGATGGGCAACAACTGTTTTCATGTAGGTCCTTTTCCTGGTTGCGTTACGTTGAGAAGCGAAGCGCCGAGTCGCGACGCGGCGCGGTGCGGTGCGTGGCGACGCCTCGTGTTGCCGAAAGACGCGATGCGAGAAGGCGCAGCGCGCCGCTAAATCCAAGTCATGCGGGATGCCCTCCATTATTCATCCCGCCTCTCCTGCCCGTCTTTCGCTTGGCGTTCCGCTTCGTCCAACATATATGCACCACGGCCCCATATGGATGCGCCATCGCCAGCCGAAGCGGCTCACGTCGCGGATGGACAAACCCCAGAATGCGACGCGCAAAATCGTCATGCACATGCCCTTCGCTCATGCTCTCCGCAATAGACGCAGCCGCTCAAGGCTTTCTCTCCGCAGAAGAGATATTCCCCTCCGCGTTCTTGAGCGTTGATGACCCATTTGCATTGGCCCGGCTGAAGTCCTCCGCTCCATCGGAGGGTGGCTTGTTTGCCATGCCCTACGATCTCCATGACGGAGTCGTTCAACGGAACGCCCGTGCTTCGCTCGCCATCAAGGACGATTCTCTTTTGCTCAGGAGTAAGAGACGGCGGCTTCCATGCCTTGATCGTGTTGGGTTGCCCGAACACAGTATCGGGTCGACGCCCCGGCACGCCGCCAGGCTTCTTAAAGGATGGATTGAACTTCGCTCGCGGTAGCGGCGCTTCCCTTTTGGTGGGCATTTCCTTTTTCGCGATTAACCCCAATCGAGTGAGTTTTCCATGGATGGAATTCTTCGTGCAGCCAAAGCGCTGACTTATTTGCAGCACGGTGAGGCGATCAGCCCAAAGCTTTCTCAGCAACTCTTCGCGTTCCAGAGGCCACGAATTCATGCGGCCTCCTGCCTTTCGTAGCCGGTCGGCAGGATCGTCCCGCATCTCGGGCATTTGATACTGGTCAAGTCAGACGTAATGCGCATGATTCCCCATGGGCAGCAGGGACAATACATGGCGTGGATGGGCGCAATTGGAGTCTGCCATATCTCGACAGCGTGGCCGTTCATTTTCATAGTGGCCTCTCCCGTGTCTGAGGCGAGAGAGGCCGGTGTTCGCAAGATGAATCTGTTTGCGTGCCAGCACTCGGCTGACACGTTTCATTCCTCTCGATCGCATCACCTGCCTTTCGGTTGAGGGGAATCATTCTGCGGCCTCCAATGCTTTCGGCAGAGACCAAGCCGCAAAGCGCGCGCGATCATCTGGTTTGGTGAATGCCGCTTTGCAGCCGGGCGGTATCCAGAATGGCGCATATGGTGGATGGATGAGGCCATATGAGATTTTCTCCCATATCAACCAGCAATAGGCGGTAGCGGTTGATCCTTGTGGCTTCCAGCGGCCTTTCTGGATAGGGACGCGTTCAGTAAAAAAGGCGATCAGCGTCGGTGGTTTATCGCGGAACAGCCGTTCGTAACGGCCGATAGTTTCGAGAAATTGCACGCGCACGAACATCGCGATGCCGCGCCGGGCTAACTCCAACGCGCGAAGCGTAAATTCAATGGCTTGCGCAAAAGGCGGATTGGTGATGATCCAATCTGGAGGCGGACCGGCCGGCCGACCTTTCAGAAAATCCACCACAAATTGAGACGGATAACCGTAATCGATAACGTCGCTTGCAGTGACGTTATCGAAATATTCCTCCAGCACTCCAGCGATATGACCCTCACCGCAAGCGGGCTCGAAAGCATTCGCGATGAGCGTTTTTCCTCTGTAAGCTTTCAGATGACGCAAAGGATACTCAAAGAGCGCTCGCGTAGCCCAAGGTGGTGTAGGAAAGAATTCGCGCGATCGCTTCGATTCCTTCCGGCTTCCCATGATGGCGCGGGCGCCGTTGGGAAGAGGTTTGCGCTTCTTCATCTCGGCACCGGCATCTTCCGCCCGCAGGCGCATTCGATCCAAAGGCACCAGATCACTTCGAGTTCGTATGGACCAACCCAACGGGGCGGGATGGGTACCCATCCCATCGCGAGCGCGTCCCATATCTTATGAACCGGGAGGCGCTTGATAGGGCCGCGGTCACGAAGACCTCCGTCCCTTTCACGGGGGAAGTAGGCGAAGGGATCGGTCACTTCTCGGCCGCCCCCGGAATCGCAAAGTCGTTGATACTTTTCGGCATATTTTCCGCGTGGGCTTCCGCAGACCATGGCCATGGCGCCGGTACCGCCTTGAGTAGGCAATCGTCGTAAGAGGCGGGAGGGTCGATTTTGCCGCCGATCCCGCGCCAGTTGATTGCATTGGTCATATCCGCCCATTTGAGCGCAGTTTCATAATCGGGTGCCGCATGGACATCGTCGGGGCCGCGGACATGGCAGCACCAGAGGACCGCTTTAGCGGCTTCGTTATGTGGCTCGCTCATCTGTAGTAATCCCGCGGTGGATTCGGACGTGGCGGCGGTGGGGGCGATGGCGGCGGCTGAGGTCGTGGCGGCGGCCGAGGCGGACGCGGCGGCCACCGGATCGGCGGCGGGTACTGCGCAACAATGAAGCCGCCAGTCAGCAGATTGAGGAGAGAGCGCCTAGTCATCGCGCGCTCTCCTTCCGAGCCAGCTTGCGAAGACGCGCGCGCGCCTCTTCCAGGAGAGTTTCCACCTTGTCCATTTCATCCGGATCAAGAGTAAGATTGAACTGGATGGCGAGTTCTCGTTCGTTTTCAAGTCGGGCACGTTCAGCCTCTATTGTTGAGATATGCAAACGATTGATTTGGATGGCTAAAGCCGCACTGACGGTCTTGACCCTCAAGCGGATAATGTTTTCGATGGTCGCTAGGGACACTTTTAGCGAGCGCGCAATTCCAAGCCGCGTCACGAATTGATTGCTGCCATCGTTGCGATTGATGCGCTCGATACTGAGCAGCGATTGCCGCATCTTCTCTATGAACATGCAATTCTCCATAGCTAGCCTCTGTCTATGGAGAGCGGCGACGGAAACGAGTTTCGAGAGAGCGAGTGGCGGCGTCTCCTTGGTTTGCTCGATGCGCGGGTGGCGCCGCCGTCGGGCGATGTGATCGATCTTGAAGCGATGAGGAAAAAGCGGGCGGCAGGCACAACACGGCCGGGTAGACCGGACTTACGGACCTCCTGCCGCCCGCAGTCATCCGGCGCAGGGGAGGAACCACCACGCCGGGAAGATGAGTGACGGCGGCCACCGGCCCGGAGCGGGCTGAAGGACGCGACCGCCGTCTTCCGGCCGAGGTGCGATCGGCCGAATGAAACTGAATGCCGCTAAGTCGCGCAGCGGACGGATTAATACTTAAGATGCTTGACAGTAACGTGGAGGTTACAGAATTATGACAACGGGAGCGATAAAACGACATCGAACCGTCATAATATTGACGGGAGGAAGACACATCATGGATTTTGCCGAGGCAATTGATAACGGTACTGCGCCTGAGATTTTCGTCAACGGACCAAGCAGAATTGAAAAGATCGGCGCCGGTACGATCCGCGCTATCTGGTACAGCCGCCAGGAAGACGGCAACGTCGTCGTGCTGAAGGTCATCATGGACCTTGCGGAATGGCTCGCGGTCGGGACCATGGTCGCACAAGCACGCGCCACGATCGTAGGCATGCCGGTTCCGGATAATGCGGCGAGGCGGCGCGAGGCGCACTGAGGTCATTCGGCGGCCTCCGGCAATTCAGTAAGTACCCGCTCGATAAGTGTCATTGCCGCCGCGTGGGGCCGACGGTTCATTGTTTCCCATCGGGAAAGGACGCCTTGCGCAACACCGAAGCGCCTTGCGAACTCGATTTGAGTTTCGCCAAGCTGTTCGCGGGCAGCCCTTAACGCGTCTGCAACCGGTCCAAACGATACAACCGGTTTTGGTTTTGGTTTTGGCAACATCTCGACAAATGCCAGAACTGGCCCTTCAAGACGAAACCACTCTCCGGAAACATGCCAAGGAGTAAGTAGATCATGCAACTCGGCTTCTTGCGCTCGGGTAGCAGCTACAAAGCCATACAACGAGGCGCGCGTAGCGCGGACCACGTTAATCTCAGAAAGGCGTCTAACGGGATTGTTAGACCAGCCGATCTTCACACGACCTTCATGGTCGTTGATCGCATAGACGTAGCCGATCATGCGCCCTCCAGCGGCTGGAGGGCGCGCACGAGGTCGGGCCGCAACTGGCCCGGATCAATCCCCGTTTTCTCGGTAATTGTCTGCAAGAGGCCATCGTCAGGCTTCCGCACGCCGGATTCCCACCGCGAGACAGATGCGCGCGAGACGCCCAAAAGGTCGGCCAACTCCGTCTGCGTAAGCGGAGGCGACTGACTTTCGCGGAAGGCTTTAAGCGGATGAGCCATGCGTAGACGTTACCAAATCGGCAACGTTTGCGTCAAGCGTTTTGTTGCCGACACGGCAACTGACGCGGTTTGGCGGCCACGTTACTGTTTCCATCATGGTAAAACAGCTGAAAAAGCCGCCAAAACAACCACCTCGGAAACGACAGCCGCATCGTCGGTCGGGTGGTCCAGTCTATCTCAATGAGTGGATGGTGAAGCTCAATGTTTCCGATGAGGAACTCGCGAAACGAATGCGCGTCCGTCGCGAGACTGTGTGGCGATGGCAAGACGCGCCAAATCGTCTTAATCCGCAGAAAATAGCGCAAATTGCCGAGAAACTTGGGATTGAGCCGGTTGATCTCTGGCGACATCCAGACCGGATTAGCCTCGACAAGGCTGCACAGCATATCAAAGACCCGAAGAGCCTTGAACGCCTAGCTCGCTATATCGGCGATTTGCCGCCCTCAGGCGCCTGATTCTCTTTCTCTTCCATCGCTAAACGACTCATTTCATTCGGCTATAAAAATTGTTGCCGACATGGCAACATTTCTATTGACGGTCGTGTTGCCGATTTGGTAACGTCCCTTTCAAGGCGAGGGGCTGTCCACCCTCACGATCAAGAGCGCTCCCCGCTCATTCCCCCGGTTGTGAGCGGGGCCGAGTTAGAGCGCGGCCGATGGCCCCTCGCCGATACGCTCTGAAGAAAAGGGGAAGACCAATGACTCAGACTCGCACTCGCCGCCCAACGCGGACGCATCGCATCACGACGCGCTTGCTTCGATCGGAGAAGGTAACCATCGCCGCTTTGGCCATGAAGAATGGCGTCGATTTCAATACTCAGCTGGTGGCGATGCTGTGGGGCGCGCTGGGGAAGTGAGGGAGGGGGAGATGGCCGATATCTTCGATGAAATTAGCGCGCTGGCAAATGAAGGCGCTCTTGCGGATATGACTCCAGAGCAGGAGCGAGCAGAAATCCGCCGGCTAGCAGAACAACGCCGTGCCCTGCGCCCCGCGAACATGTGCGCCAGACATGGCATCATAAACTGCAAGCGATGCTGATCGCAGCCCATTACGGGGACAGCCCCGTAATGAACGGCGACCAGAAACCGCCGATAACCAGGAGAACCATCAGTATGGACAGCAAGGCTGTTTATTTTGGAACGATTGCCACTTTGGTAATTGCCATCATCGGAGGCGCCGATGCCGCGCACCGACATTATCGTCACCATGCCGCCGTCTACGCCAAAGACACCGCCCGCTGCGATCTCGACAAGGACTATTACGCCACGCATTCGCAGTGGTGTGACAGTGCCGAGAAGCAACATCTGGTGACGATCCGCCATCGGCAAGCCTTCCCGCCGGTCCAGAGCTTCGACGAGGTCACCAACTCCCACGACCATCAGGGCGTCTATGACGGCGGTTCGACAAACACGCCGACTATCCGTCTTCAGACGGCCGATAACGTTGCGCATTCAAGCCCGTGGTATGCGGCCATTGCGGCGGCTTTCAATCCCGGAGCGCTCGATCTCGGCGTCCATCGTATCGCCCGCACAGAGGCGCCGGTCTATGCAGGCCCGCGAGCGCCTGTAAGGCCCATCGCCACCGTCGCAAAGCCGACACGCATCACGACCAACGGCGGTCCCGTCTATATCACGAACAGCCGCGTGACTGTGGCTCAGCAGTAAGGAGTAACCCGCCATGGCCGACGTGAAACCCGGAGAGTTTCCCGCCATTCCGACAACTCGTGACGATTTGCTAATCGAATCGCTGCGTTTTGCAAATCGCGTGAGCGGATTACTCAACGAGCTTTCGTCGGCCATCGGCGAGCTTATCGAAAGCGAGGACGATCATCGCTTCGACAGCCTTGATGAGCTGCTTCGCCGACGTTTTTCCGATTATTCGGGCGTCTACCTGTTCATCGCAGCCGATAATCTTCGGCTCGAACTGCCAGGAGATTTGCGCGGCGATCCATTGGAAGATTTGGAGGATTAACAGCCATGGCGATCATTATCATCAGTCTCGCGTTTCTGATCGCCGTGGCGTTCTATGTGCAGCTTTTTAGATGCGGAGGGCCGACGTGAGCAATATTCAACCGATACTCCGCTCGACCGTCCCCTGCGATGGTTGCCGCCTCTGTTGTCAGAACGATTTGATCGTCCTCCATCCGGAGCATGACGACAAGCCAGAGGATTACGAATGCGAACGCATCGTTAATCCCCTGACTGGTCGGGCGGTCTATGCACTCAAGCGCAACGAAAAGAATGAATGCATCTATTTGGGACCGACCGGCTGTACAATTCATGATCACGCGCCGGCCATTTGTCGCGAGTTCGATTGCCGCAAATTTTTCCTGAAATTCTCGCGTCAGCAGCGTCGAATGATGGAAAAGACTGGATGGGCCACAAAAGAGATTTTTGCAGCCGGACGATCGCGGCTTGCTTCACTGAAGGTGGCGCCATGAACTCCCGCGCCCGCTATCGCGAAACCATATGGGAAACCGCCCTTGCTGAAGGCAAAGGCCATGTCTTTTGCAATATCTGTGCAGGCGAGGTATTGCCCGGCGATGACTGGCACGTCTCGCACTATCCGATTCCAGAGGCATTAGGCGGGACAGTTGTCGGCGTCGGCCATCGCCGCTGCAACATCAAGGATAACGTCGAGTATGTCACGCCAACGGCCGCACGCGTTCGCCGCAAGCATCGCTGGCACACGGGCATCACTGGCCCTGGCTTAAGTGCGACTCCCCTTCCAGGCGGTCGCCGCGACAATATCTCCAAGAAGCTCAATGGCGAAGTCGTTCCTCGCATCAGCGGCAAAGGCGCAAAGCATCGCCAGACAATGGCGGCGCTTTATCCGCCGGAATTCGTGAGGGAGAAATGATGAAGATAATGCAATGGACCGGGTCATTTGCAACGCTTGTAGGCTTTGGTAGCGCAGGCATTGCGCAAGAGATCATAGGCACGCCGATGCCACTTTGGTTCGCTATCAGTCTTGTAACCATGGGAATTATTGGTTTTATCATCGTGGGCCATAAAGCTAGCGCCGCCATCTCAAAAGCATCGCCAGACAATGGCACAGTTTCCGAATAGGAGGCCGGAATGAGCGAATATACTCCAGGACCCTGGCGCGTATTCGAACAGGAAATCGCCGATCGCGACGAAGCGAAGCGCGAACTTTGCCGCATGGTCGACGGTACACCAAATTTCCAACCAGTGCTCATTTATGTGACAGACGATGAGTGGGACCTTGCTCCGGCCGTTACTGGCTGCGGCGAGAGATCGAAAGCCAACGCCCGCCTCATAGCTGCCGCGCCCGATCTGCTGGAAGCGCTTGGCGATCTTATCGAGGATGCAGAAAAGCAAATGGCCAACCCCAGCCATCATATGCCGTTCTCGCTGCAGAAAGCAAAAGCCGCCATCGCCAAGGTAGAGAATCGCTCATGAGCAAAGCAGGCCCAGAGATTATCGCTGCTCTTGAGGATGCTGTCGCCGGTAAGTTTGCTCGCGTCACTATCAGAGGCCAAGCATGGATTCCTGAAACGCCGCTGCATCGCGCCGCGCCTGCGTTGCTGCGCATTGTACGCAATGTCCTCCAAAGCCAAGACGATGGGACGTGGGAAAGCGACCGCCAATGGTTTTTGAAAGAAGCCCGCGCCGCCATTGCAAACGCATCGGCAGACAATGGCACAGTTTCCGAATAGGAGGCCGGAATGAGCGATAGATGGCACCTAAAAAGCGGCGAGGTATTCGACAGCGAGGAGCGCGGCGTAGCGCTGATAAGCACAACTTATCTCGCAAGGGGCGCCGGCCCTCTCATAGCCTCCGCGCCTGATCTGCTGGAAGCGCTGAAGGCGATTGAAGCCGATTGCACGGAATTAGCAGACGGGTGCGAGGAAGCCGATTTTACCGAAGCCGAAAGACGCACCTATAAGGCCCTCGCAGCTAAAGCTAACGCCGCCATTGCCAAAGCAGAGAATCGCTCATGAGTACCGATCTCCTCAATCAAGCCGGCCAAGCGAGCATGGATATCCGAGTGGCTATTCGCGAGTTGATACTTCGCCTTCAGACGTTGGATACGACCTGCAATGCCCTCGGCATCCTCAATGATCATGGCATGCTTCTGGCTGAACTCGACCAGCCTGTCCGTGACATACGAAGCATCCAAAGCAAGATCATCCTGACGAAATGGCCGAAGGCGGCAGATTACGCGGAGGTTTGAGCGATGAGCGACGAACAACGGAGAGCAGCCGAGCGCTCCATTCAAAAAATCCTCATCGATTTGGAGGAAGAAACGAACGAGGAAATCGACGCAGTGCAAGTCGATACTAGAAACTTTGCCTCTCTGAGAACTGAAATCTTCTTTGCGAAGGATCAGCAATCATGAACGCCTACTGCCGCCCCGAACAATACGTCACCGACGACGATATCGAAGAAGCCGCGGACATCTACATCATCGCTCATGAATCCAGCCCTTCGATCATGGCAACGCTGGCGAAGATCGCGGCGAAGATTCATGAACAAAGATTGAATTCAGCTTCTCCTCCGCTCATCCCCGCGCCCCTCCGAGTGGAGGAGGAGAACCCCCTCCCGGCGCCCGGGGGCCTAACCCCGAGAAACTCCGGGAGGGGGACGGGATTATGAGGAGAGATAGATGAAACCGCGCCCAACTGATGCTGAATTCGAGGAATTGAAGCGCAAGCGCGACGCCTCGATTGCCGCATCTATCGCTAAGATTTGTGCGGAACAGGGATGGGACCCTGCGGCGACTCGCGTTCATGCGTCGCATTCCGGCGAATGCTTTTGCGCCTGCCCTGATGGGCCATGCCAGCATATTTGGGACGGCCCCGCGCATGTCAGCGACGATGAATGCCTCCATAGCACGACATGCTCGCGGTGCGGTGCCGTCGCGGCCTATCATGACATGAGGTGTGCGCCATGAACCTCCTCTCCCGCAAACCCCGCGAGAAAGACACGCGAGAGGTCGTTTTCGATGCGCGGCCACATAATCACGTGGAGGCCGTCGATGAGATGTTTTCGCGCCTCCGCGATCCTATCCTTGAGCCACGAACCGAAAGCGAGGTGATGCCACCTGCCAGCAACGCACGTAGACCTGATACCAGCCCCGAGAGTGCGACTCGAGGCGATCGACTTTCATTCAATCCCGATGAGTGGAAGGACTTCATTCACGAAAAATTCCCATTTCCGGGAACCAGCATCAGCCGCCTTGACCAGATTGCCTCACTAATCCGCAGCCTGACCTATGGTGAGATGAT
>Ga0137410_10000503_pt1 | contig 27846 bp, 27 predicted proteins | sample CZODoug1_16funga_FD_108878 | JGI IMG/M metagenome (GOLD analysis project Ga0137410, IMG submission 108878) | Vadose zone soil fungal communities from Angelo Coast Range Reserve, California, USA - CZODoug1_16fungal (Illumina Assembly) | ecosystem: Environmental > Terrestrial > Soil > Vadose zone... | reverse complement strand
TCGGGACGCTGGTGACCAAGACGCTGGTCATCGCGGGCGAAGGAAACATCACCACTACGGCGGATCATCCGCGCGGCGCGATGCTCCGTGCCTACGACAAAATGACCGGCAAAGAAGTCGGCGCGGTCTACATGCCCGCCCCACAGACTGGATCTCCGATGACCTACATGGTGAACGGAAAACAATACATAGTCGTGGGTGTCAGCGGCGGCCCCTACTCCGGCGAGTACATTGCCTACACGCTGCCATCGACGGCGGAATGAACGCGCTGCCGAGAGGATGTTCCATCCGGTAAGAAAGCGATGACGACGTGAAACTGAAAACTCCAGCGGCAATCCTCGTTCTAGCGGTGATCGCTTCGCCGTTTTGCTTGCTTCGCGCGCAGGCGCTGGCTGCGGAGTCGCGTTCCGTGTGGGACGGTGTGTATACCGAGGAGCAAGCCAAACGAGGCGAGTCGGTTTACCGCAAAGAATGTGCGGCTTGCCACGGCGACCTGCTCGCCGGCGCAGAATCCGCTCCGCCGCTGACGGGTGGCGCGTTCCTCGCGAATTGGAACGGCCTAACGATCGGTGACCTGTTCGACAGAATTCGCAAGACCATGCCGCAGAGCGCTCCGGGCCGCCTCACCCGGCAACAAAACGCGGACATTCTGGCCTTCATGCTGAGCGTCAACAAGTTTCCGGCTGGCAAAACGGAACTTTACCGCCAGTCGGAGATGCTCAAAGAGATTCGTTTTGAAGCCGCGAGGCCGGCTCCCAAGAAATAGCGATAGTCAAAGTTTGATTTCGTCCGTATCGCAAACAAGTCTTTCGAGAGTGACTGCTTAGGACCACACCGCGGGGTATTTATCTCAGCTGGCTGGATTCGACCCCTTTCTTGCGAGCTTCATCCAGGAGCACATCGATTTTGGATTCGAGGTCTCTCTTCTTGTTCCGCAACGCGCGCATTTGGACCTCAATGGGTTCACTGCTGTAGCTCTTGTGGAGTTTCATACCGCTCGCGGACGTCGATGGTTCGCCTTCGCTGAAGTTCTTCAGATCCACAAGCTGTTTGTCGATGTCCGCGACCTGCCCCTGCAGTTTGTCCAGCTGCTTGCGAACCGATGCGACATACTGCGCGTCCACTGGCTTGGAAGACGTCGGCTTCGGCTTGTTCTTTGGGTCGCCGACAACAGAAACACCGCCATTCGAGCGGGGAACGTCGTCGTTAGTCCAGACTTTCTTCGGCTTCTTCGTCTCGGCCGGCGGTGCGGAATCCTGCGGCCCGCTTTGCGGCGAAGCGCTGCTGTCCTGAGATTGTGCGGCAGCGGAAAAGGCCGCGAAAAGGGCCAGGATCGTTGCGAATGTCAGCGAACGGGGCATAAAGCCTCCAGTCTCGCAAAGTCGAGGACGCTACTCTTTTAAACCCATTCTAGGAGGAAAAGTCTCACGGATCGGCCGGGCCAGCGCGCTGCTTGTCCAAGTCGGCATACCCGAGTTCTTCGCGAATAGCCGCGAGAGCTTCCTTGGGCGGGCCGATGTAGCGGTAATTCGAATAAAAAGTGCGCTCATGGATGGAGAAACCGGAAAACAATTTGCGGCCGTCGAAGTCGTACTGCGTAAAGCTGGCGAGCCACAACCCCGGTAGAACTTCGTATCGCTCCTGCATGAAGTGGCTGCCCTTGTAGATTTTTCCCAGGAACAGGCCGACGGAAATGTCTTCGGTTACGTCGCCCTCGATGCGGGCAAGTTCACCGGAGGATTCTTCGATCCACACGAAGCCGCGCACTTTGGGAAAGATGGAAGTGAAGCGCGTTGTGGGTCTGAAGGCGGGGTTGGGGTCCATCTTGTATTTGGAGAGCGTGTGATCACCGCGCTGTTCCGTGGAGACAAGAGCGAAGAGGAACGCATTGTGCGTGGCATCGATGAGGTCGTTGCGATCCTTCTTCCTCTTTGCGTACTTCTCCAGGGCGTCGCGCTGTGATCGGCTGTCGTTGACGAGCTGAGCCAGCGCTCGCGCCAGGCCCTCAAGGCTTGCGCGATATGAAGTGGCATCCCTGGGCTTGCCATCGTCACCGACGGCAATCTTGTACATCCCCGTGCCCGAAGGAATCACTCGCGAAACTTTTACCACCGGAGGGTTGGGGTCGCTGGAATTCTTGCGCGTCTCGACGCGTTCGACGCGTTCGTAGAGGTCCATCGCGGACTCGTCTTTTTTCTGGTTGGCGATGATGCGCTTGAAGAGATCCGGTCTCGACGGCCCAATCGCCGGCGTGGTATCCGGTACGGCGGATTGCGCGGCCGCGTCAGCGGCGAGAGCCAGCGACAGCAGCGCCATAAGAATGAAAGCACGTTTGCACATGATGTAAAGGGGCTGGAAGTCCGTCAACGCCAACTCTAATTGGATTCGTCCAGGCACACAATTGTTGTACACCGCCCAGGTGCAGGAATGCTCCGGTGGATGTCAAAGGGTCAATGGCAGTTTATTCACTCGATTGCCTACGGCTTCGGTTTGTCGGCGGGCTTCTGTTGTTGCTGTTGAGCCTCTTCCGCCCATGGCGGCACCACGCCGTTCACGCGCGCGTAGCCGATAGATTGGCCGAGGTGCTCGCCAAAAAGTGCCCCGTAATCATGGTGAAGGCGCCGCGCAGCGTTGTGTGCCGATTGAATATATCCTGAGGTTTGTCTGCGTCTGCGTCGTTGAGCTGCAAAACTGCGAATTTGAGAGAACTGAACGAGGTCTTCATATCTTGCAATAGCTTTGTCTTGTCGCCAGAGAGGGCCATCGTTGTCTTGGCTATTGTCTGGTTATCAAATCCGTACGTGGCGCCAGGTGGTATTGGGGTGAGGGTCCTGCCCACAAGGTAGTTCGCTACAGCGACGTGTGCGAAGACTTCTCCAACCGACCTGACTCCGTCCCCTGGACGCCAGGTGTACTTTTCGGCAGGCATGGCCTCGGCTAGCCGCGTAAACCGCTGCTCATAATAAGCGATCTCCTCTAGAAACTCTGCACGGAAGCCCGAAGTCGGTTGGACTAAGGCTCTTCCCATGTATTGGGGCTTCTCGGGGGGCTTGCCCTGTGACCTGCTGGACTGCAAAGGGTTTAGGTCAATCACTGTAAGTACAAGAAAATAAAGGCAAATACGACGCATGACGTCCTCCACGGGAAGCTGCCTCTCACGTGCCTGCCGGGCTGTCTTCTTACCAGACGAGCGCCACAAGGCGGTACAATGGGTCGGACGGCCGCCGGACCACGGAGACTGACCAGAACCGGGCGTAAGGCTACTCCAGGAAAAGCCGAAAGCAAAGTGCCGTTTCTAACGTCTATATAGCAAGGAACGATTCGACGAACGGACTCGTATTACACACAGAGGGTTGGAGGTTTGTTTGGGCGTAACTCCCATGGGCCGGATGACGGAAATTGCTCCCCTGGCGGCGACCAGCAGCCCGTCCAGGGCTGCCGGCATCCGGACGGCTTGGGTCACGATTGTTGAAACGTTGAAGTTGGCAATGGATGCCCTTCGCGCTCATAAGCTCCGCAGCTTTCTCACGCTGCTGGGAGTGATCCTAGCGGTGACCACTCTTGTTTTTGTGATGAGTGTCATCACCGGGCTAAATATGTACGTTGCCGACCGTGTTGCCAATCTGGGCGCAAACGTCTATCTCGTCCACCGCTTCGGAATCATCACCAGCGAAGATGCGTGGATCAAGGCACAGAAGCGCCCTCTTGTGACCATGGAGGAATACGAACGGCTCCGTGACAACATGAAAATCGCGAGCGCCGTGGCCGCCGAAGAAGACCACAACGTCCAGGTCCGCAGCGGCAACCTCACCATGGAAAGCACCCGAATGATGGGAGCCACCGCGAACTTTGCCCAGGTGCGGAACCTTTCTGTGGCCCAAGGACGCTTTATCACCCAGGCGGACGAGGAACATCGCTCCGAGGTCGTTTTTATCGGGCCCGATTTGGTGCACAAGTTTTTCCCCACCGTGGATCCGATTGGAAAACAAATTCGCGTGCAGACGCACACCTACGAAGTGATCGGCGTGGCGGAGCCGCTGGGAAGCGCTTTCGGCGAATCCCAGGACAATTACATGGTCATGCCGATTTCCGCTTGGCGCAAAGGCTGGCACACGAATAATGACTGGGTCGCCATCTTTGTCCAGGCGCCGAACGCCGAGTTGATGCAGGCAAGCCAGGACGAAGCGCGCATGCTATTCCGCGCCTGGCGCCACTTGCCTTACAGCGCTCCCGATAATTTCGCCATTCTGGGCTCCGACTCCATCATGCAGTTGTGGCATGACCTCACAGGAAATTTGGCGTTCGTCGCGATGACCCTGGTAAGCGTCTTTCTGGTTGTCGGCGGGATCGTGATCATGAACATCATGCTTGCCAGCGTGACGGAGCGGACGCGCGAGATTGGTCTGCGGCGCTCGCTGGGAGCCAGAAAAAAACACATCATGCTGCAGTTCCTCACCGAGTCCGCCGTGCTTGCCGCTACGGGCGGGTTGATCGGAATTCTGGCGGCCTACTCGCTGGTGTTCCTGGTGAAGGCGCTGTTTTCGTTTCCCATGGAGACTCCGCTGAGTGCGGTGATTCTGTCGTTGTGCGTCGCGACCGGAGTTGGTCTCTTTTTTGGAATCTTTCCGGCCATGCGGGCGGCCAAACTGGATCCCATCGAAGCCTTGCGCGCGGACGGGTAAAGAAGAAAATATGGCTCAAGCATACGGCGAAAACCTGAAACAGGCGTTGGACACCTTGCGGACCCACAAGCTCCGCAGCGCGCTGACGGTCTTCGGCGTCGTGCTGGGCGTAAGTGTCATCATGCTGGTGGCGGCCCTCATCTCCGGCTTTGACCAGAAAATTCAGGAAAACATCAAACAGTTTGGTGCGGATACCGCGTTCATCACCAAATGGGATCAGGGACGGCACGGTGGACCGCCGCCGCTTGAGGAACGCCAGCGCAAACCGCTGACCGTCGAGGACGCCAGGGCCATCCAGGAAAGATGCCCGGCGGTCAAGACGGTAACTACTTTTCTGATGACGCACTGGGACCATGCTCATACGGTGCGCACGAAAGCCGGTCAAGTGACGGCTATCGATTTCCGCGGCGTGCAGCCGAATTTCGGCGAGGTTTACGCTAACGCCGCGACCCTCGACGGCCGCTTCATCAGTGAGGGAGACGATCTCCACAAGGAAAAAGTGGTCATGCTCGGGGAGAACGTGGCCCCGGTCCTTTTTCCGGAGGGGCATCCCGTCGGAAAAGACGTGATGATCGACGGCTCGGACTTTCAGGTCGTTGGCGTCGTGGAAAAACCCAAGGGCGGATTCGGCATGGGCGACGAAGACCGGCGCGTGCTGATTCCCATCAGTACGTTTCGCAAGGTCTATCCCAGCGCGGACGAAGTCAACATGCGCGCACAAGCCTACCCTAAAATGCTGGACCAGGCTGTGGACCAAATCCGCGAAGTGCTGGAACGGCGGCGGAATGTGCCATTCGGCGGGAAGGACAATTTTTCAATTGCCACTGCCGAGCAACAAGTCGAGGAATTTCACAATATCGTTGGCAAAGTGGCGCTGGCGACAGTGGTGCTGAGTTCTATCGGCCTGCTGGTGGGCGGTATTGGCGTCATGAATATCATGCTGGTGAGCGTGACCGAGCGGACGCGCGAAATTGGAATCCGCAAAGCAATTGGCGCCAAGAGCGGAGACATTACCTGGCAGTTTCTGCTGGAAGCAATGACCCTCACGGGAGCCGGAGGTGTCATTGCGCTCCTATTGGTCAATGCTCTCGTTTTGCTGATCCGTGTGACCCTCCAGTGGCCTGGATCGGTTCCGGTATGGGCGGCTGGGACTGGGGTCGCCGTCAGCGTCAGTATTGGATTGATCTTCGGGGTGTGGCCGGCGATGAAAGCGGCGAAGCTCGATCCCGTCGAAGCCCTGCGCTACGAATAACGCGATCGATCCTCTTCTTTTTTCTTAACCTATAAGCAGTCCGAAGCGCAGGCTACTACTGTACGAGTCCAGCAGTTCTTAGGGCAGCTCCGGAGGTACGTTCAGCATGCGGAGCCGCCGCGCCGGGCCAGGTAACTTCGAGCGCAAGCTCGCGGCGAACCAGCAACTTGGCATGACGGGCGATATGTACCGCCAGCGTGTTTGCACCGTCGCTCCGAGTTTCCGCGAAGCCCTCTTTTTCCACTTGCAGACTCCTGTCCGCCTTGTACAGCGCTACTCGGAATTGGTGCGGTCCAGCCGGCAGCGAGTTCTCGAAATGTAATGGCTGGCCCTTCTTTTCCGACGCCAAATCGATTGAGAAGAGTAATTCGCGATCAGCGAAGACGGTCAAGGTCCCTTCAGCGACCGCCGAAGTAACCTCAATTTGAAGGCCTGAACTGGCAACCGTCGGAGCAGCAGGTTCTTTGACGGTAGGCAAAGATGGAAGGGCGGCAGAAAGGGCCTTCGATGGCGAGCTCTGCAAATTCAGGGGACGCTTCTGACGGGAGGAAGAAGGCTTTGCGGAACGGCTTGGCTTAGCTGAAGATTCTTTCCCGTCAACGGCAGGCGATGCCCCATCAGCGATACCTGACGGCGGCGCCTCCGTTACTGTTTGCGTTGTGTGAATCATGGCATCAAGCGGAACTGCCGCCGCAAATCGAACAGCTTCTGGAGGCGGAGGAACGACAAGCCCGGCGCGGAAGGAACGGATTACCTGAAAGCTCAACGCCAGCAACAGGCAAGCTGCCGCCATGAGCACGACGTCTTGTGGGCGCGTTGGTCGCGACCACCAGGGTCGCCTTTTGATTGTTGGAGCCGCCGATTGGGCGCTCGCGCGTGCGAGCGGATATAGCGCAGAGGCCAGCTCATCGCAGGAAGCAAACCGGTCCGCGGGATTCTTGGCCAGGCAGCGCGCCACGACGCGATCGAGCGCCGGCGAGACCGCTGGATTCCGCCGCGAGGGCGGCTCGGGGGCCGCATTCAGGATCTGCGCGCAAACGGCCCCGAGGGAGCTTCCATCAAAGGGACGCGCGCCGGTCAACATCTGGTGGAGAACAATTCCAAGAGCGAACTGATCCGAGCGCGCATCCTGAGGCTGTCCCTGAATCTGTTCCGGCGCGAGATATGCCGGTGTGCCCATGAGGCGGCCGGAACCGGAAACCTGCGACGCGTAGCGTGCAATGCCAAAATCGCCTAGTTTTACTTTGTGTTCCGGCGTGACCAGAACATTTCCGGGCTTCACGTCACCGTGAAGAATTCCCGCGCGGTGCGCCACTGCCAGGGCGCCTGCTAGATCAGCGGCCCATGCGCAGGCGCGCTGGCACGTCAGCACGGACGGATCGAGGTGGTGCTCCAGAGTCTTGCCGGCGATGTATTCCATTACGAGGAACGGAGTTCCCCGCTCGTCGATTCCCACGTCGTAAAGCTGCACGATGGAAGGATGAGAGAGCTGGCCGATAATCTGCGCCTCGCGCAGGAATTGCTGCTCCTGGCCTTCTCCGAAGCCATTCACAAACGTCTTGAGGGCCACGGTGCGGCCGATCACGTTGTCGCGAGCCATTTCAACACGGCTGGTGGCGCCCGAGCCGAGCGGCTCGAGAGCTTCGTAGCGGCCTTTTTGCAAGGTAATCATCAGGCAGACCGCAGGATGCGCGCGGCACGATCGCGCAGGCCATTGCCGTTGGTTTGCAGCACGGGAACCGGCGTCTCTTTGCGGCGCGCGAGCGGATAGAGCTCCTCCGCGAGAGCTTCGGCCGGCGCATAACGAGCCACCGGATCTTTCGCCAGGCAACGCGCAACGATGCCGTCAAAATTCGCCGGAACGGACGGATTAGCGTGCGACGGCGGGAGCGGCGTCGAAGAGAGAACCCGCCCGCATATGGCCTGAAGGGATTCCGCGTCGAACGGACGCTTGCCGGTCACCATTTCGTAGAGGACCACGCCTAGGGAGAAAAGATCGGAGCGCGCATCTTGGGGCTTGCCCATGATTTGCTCGGGGCACCAGTAAGCGGGTGTGCCGACGAGCGGGGTCGCTTTGGAATCGTGGCTGGCAAGTCGCGCCATGCCGAAGTCCATCAGCTTTACGCGGCCGTCATCGGTGATGAGCATATTGGCGGGCTTGACGTCACCGTGAATCACCCCCTTCCGATGTGCGGCGCCAAGGGCGCAAGCCACTTCCGCGGCCCAAGCGCAGGCTTTTGGAAAGGGAATGCTGCCTTTCTCCAGAATACGATCGAGCGGCTGCCCCTCCAGAAATTCCATGACCAGATAGGGCGTTTGCGTGGCTTCGTCAATGCCCATATCGTGGAGCGTGATGATGGAAGGATGCGAGAGCTGGCCAACGACGCGCGCTTCCTGAAGAAAGCGCTGTCGAGCTTCGCCCTTGGCCAATTCCCTGGGAAAAAGCTTGATGGCCACCAGGCGGCCGATCATGGGATCGTGGGCGCGTGCCACACGGCCATGGGCGCCGCTGCCGATGATCTCTAGAATTTCGTAGCGTCCGACTTGCACGGGGACCTCTTCCTCAGACTTGCTATCTCGGTTTGGTGATGATGGGGGAAGGATATGTTCTATTGAATGAAGCAAGCGTCCCGTTGAGAAGGGTACGTTGGTACTAGGACGGAGACTGACTCTAGGAGACTCTAACCTTCAGATTCTGATGAAGTTATGGCTGTACTTGCCTCCGCTGGCGAAGTGCTCGTGCGGGGCCGCCGGAGCATTATGGTTGGGCAACCGAAGTGCGGAGCGGTGCGAGGGCTGCCGAAGAGTTCAACCTCGCGGGGAAATCGCGAATGTAAGATTTCATCGAGGGATGCCAAAAGCCGTTGAAGCCGAAGAAATACATTTCCCTGATGGCTTGTTCGGCAGACCATTTCTGAGTGGCCATGCGATAGAGGGCGGTGAAAACGCCGGTGCGATCGTCGCCGAAGCGACAGTGCATGAAGATTTTTTGCCCCGGATTGTCTCGAAAAAGCAAGAGAAATTGGACGACTTGTTCGTCGGTTGGGGGAGACCAGCCACTGACGGGAATGTGGACAAAACGCATGCCCAGCGATTCGGCGTGCTTGCGTTCCCACGCGATTTTGTCGCGGTCCTCGCCGCGGAGGTCGACGATGGTGGTGATGCCCAAAATTTTCAGTTCCGAGAGGCCCACTTCCCTGGGTTGCGCGCCGCGGTAAAGGGTCTCGGTGATTTTTCCGGCGTTGGGAATTCCAGTGATGTGAAGTTTTTCCCCGTGAGCAAGCGGCGGAAAGGCGGGAGCGTCGGCAGGCGCGGAGGTTGGCGACGGCGTTTGCGCAAGAAGGAGAAGAGGAAGAAGGAAAAAGAAGGCGAGCATGGCGCCGGAGCGTTTCATTTTGATTTAGATGCATGCAGTGTAACGTGGGAGGTACGAGCGCGAAAAGCGTTGAGGCGAAAGCGGTTGAATGAGAATAGCACCACTACAAATAGACACGATGTAAAAATGTCAACGACATTTAGCGTTTTTCTCTTGACAGAAAATTTTCTTCCGTTGATACTTCGAGTCCAGATTCGGGGGACGTGGAAGCGCCAGACGGACCGGATCGGGGATGAAGCAAGGTCCGTGTGGGCCCGCGAAACGGCCCGGGTTCAAAGCGAAAAAATCGAGCGCGAGGTACCAGCTCCGCGCCCGTATTTGAGGCGGAGCACCTGCTGTTAGGCTGAGTGCGAACCACCGGCCGACGGCAGAGCATTGGCGTTTTGCGCTGGAACTTAAGTACGACCAGAGAGTGGTCGGCTTTTTTTTCGTTGCCCGCTTTCGCGAACCGATCGATCGAATCAAGAGCTGCGGCAACTTCAGTCCAGACCCTGAAGCGGTGCGTGGTAACTCTGCGGGACGCAGAGGAGTAAAATAATAGGGTTCCCCCGCGCGAGTGGGAAACCCGAGAGCGCGGAGGGACGGATGGCGACTGTGAAACATGCATTGAGCGGAAAATCGCCGGTAACAGACACGGCTGTCGAGAAGACAGCGGCCGTAGCAGGAAAAGGTCTGACCTTCGAGCGGTACTTTACCGATGGGACGAAGTCCCCTTTCGACGTGGTCGAATGGGAGAAGCGCACGGCGCTGATCGGTAACGAGAAGGGCGTCACGATCTTCCGCCAGGAAGACGTGGAGGTGCCCAAGAGCTGGTCGCAGACGGCCACGAACATTGTCACTAGCAAGTATTTCCACGGAAAGCCTGGAACGGCCCAGCGCGAAGGATCGGTGCGGCAACTGATCAACCGCGTGGTGAATACCATCGTGCGATGGGGCGAAGCGGGCGGGTATTTTGCCGATGCGGCGTCGCGCGACGCCTTCCGCGACGAGCTGACGCACCTGCTGGTCGAGCAGAAGATGGCCTTCAATTCGCCGGTGTGGTTCAACGTGGGCGTGCAGCCGAAGCCGCAGTGCTCGGCGTGCTTCATCAATTCGGTCAGCGACGACATGGAATCGATCATGGGACTGACGCGCACCGAGGGAATGCTCTTCAAGTGGGGCTCCGGCACAGGAACGAATTTCTCGACGCTGCGCGGAAGCAGGGAGACGCTGAGCGGCGGCGGAATTGCGTCGGGCCCGGTGAGTTTTATGAAGGGCTTCGATGCCTTCGCGGGCGTGATCAAGAGTGGTGGAAAAACGCGCCGCGCGGCGAAAATGGTGATCCTGAACATCGATCATCCGGACATCGTCGAGTTCATCGAATGCAAGATGAAGGAAGAGCGCAAGGCGCATGTGCTGATCGAACAAGGCTATGACAGCTCGATTGACGGCGACGCGTATGCTTCGATCTTCTTCCAGAACGCGAACCACTCCGTGCGTGTGACGGACGACTTCATGCGCGCGGTGGTCGAGGACAAGGATTGGTGGACGAAGAACGTGCTCGACGGGCAGCCGAATGAGAAGCTGCGGGCGCGCGATTTGATGATGAAGATTTCGGATTCGACCTGGCATTGCGGCGATCCGGGGATGCAATACGACACGACGGTGAACCGCTGGCACACTTGCAAGACCACGGCGCGAATCAACGCGAGCAATCCCTGCTCGGAATACATGTTTCTGGATGACACGGCGTGCAACCTGGCTTCGTTGAACTTGATGAAGTTCGTGAACGCCAGCGGGCAATTTGATGTGCCGGCGTTCAAGCATGCCGTGGACGTGACCATCACGGCGCAGGAAATCCTGGTGGACAACGCTAGTTACCCCACCGAAAAGATCGGCAAAAACTCGCACGAGTTCCGGCCATTGGGGCTGGGCTACGCGAATTTGGGTGCGCTGCTGATGTCCATGGCGCTGCCGTACGATTCCGACGAAGGACGCGACATGGCCGGAGCGATCACCGCGCTGATGTGCGGCGAAGCGTACGCGCAGTCTTCGCGGATTGCGGAACGCATGGGGCCGTTCCCGGGCTACGAAGTGAACCGCGAGCCCATGCTGGACGTGATTCGCATGCACCGCGAAGCAATGCGCGGGATCCAGCCGGAACATGTGCAGACGGAGTTGTTCATGGCCGCGCAGGAATCGTGGGACACGGCGCTGGCGCACGGTGAAAAGCATGGCTACAAGAATTCGCAGGTGACCGTGCTGGCGCCGACCGGCACCATCGGCTTCATGATGGATTGCGACACCACGGGAATCGAGCCGGACCTGGCGCTGGTGAAGTACAAGAAGCTGGTGGGCGGCGGGTTGATCAAGATCGTGAACAACACCGTGCCGCAGGCATTGATGAAGCTGGGCTACACGCCGGAACAGACCAGCGAAATTGTTTCCTACATCGACAAGAACGGAAAGATCGAAGGCGCACCGCACCTGAAGATGGAAGATTATCCGGTGTTCGATTGCTCGCTGGCGCCGCAGGGCGGCGGGCGTTCGATCACCTGGACCGGGCACGTGAAGATGATGGCGGCGGCGCAGCCGTTCCTCTCCGGGGCGATTTCGAAGACCATCAACATGCCCGAGGAATCGACGGTCGAGGACATCTCGAACGCGTATATTGAATCGTGGAAGCTGGGGCTGAAAGCCGTGGCCATCTACCGCGACAATTCCAAGCGTTCGCAGCCGCTGAATGCCGGCGGGAAGAAAGAAGAAAAGAAAGCCGAGCCTGCGGCGACAACTGCAAATCTCGAGCCAGCGCAGCGCGAACTGTTTGCGCGAGCGGTGCGCGAGAAGATGCCGGTGGAGCGCGCCTCGGTAACGCATAAGTTCAGTGTGGGCGGACACGAAGGATACATCACCGTCGGTATGTATGACGATGGACGGCCGGGCGAAGTGTTCATCAAGATGGCCAAGGAAGGGTCGACGCTTTCCGGCGTGATGGACGGACTGGCGCTGACCATTTCACTGGGCTTGCAGTACGGCGTGCCGCTGAGAGTGTTTGTGGACAAGCTGCTGAACACGCGGTTCGAGCCTTCCGGCATCACCGCGAACCCGAACATCCGGTTCGTGTCATCGGTGCTGGACTACATCGCGCGGTGGCTGGGCGGACGGTTCATCTCCACGGATTATCTGAAACTGAACGGCGAACAGGCATCAGCTGCGCAAGCTCACGCTCCTGCTGTTGTGCCATCTCCGGCGTCGGGTAGCGGAACAAATTGGACGCCAGAGCCACTGAAGCTGACGAACGCTCATGAAGGCGCGCCGACGTGCAGCGAGTGCGGCATGCTGATGGTGCCGAACGGCGCTTGCTACAAATGCGAAAATTGCGGCAGCACGAGCGGCTGCAGCTAAGCAGCAAAGGAGCGATAAGAACACAAACGCGATGAGCGCCCTCTCCTCCGGCTCAGGAGTAGCAGCACGGCTGGCCCCGGCAAAACCCAAGACCCGCGGATTTCTCCACATCGTAAGACATGGCGGGGGACCCCATGCCATTTACATCGTAACCTACCACCGGCTGGACCACGGCGGCCCTTCGGCGACAGAAGACCATTCGGAGCACAAAGAACACGGTTCGGCACATTCCACTTCGTTTAGGGCGGGCGGAACAAGTGCGCCACCGAAGCCGGTGCTTGCGGAAGGGGCGCACGCGCTGATCGAATTGCTGGAGCGCATTGGCGTGGACTTTCGGCTCAGCGAAGTGCGCGGAGCGCTGGAAGATATTCTTCGGCTTGGCTCAGCCAACATCCCCGATCTGTGGCTCAGCGACGAGGAGATGCTCGAGAAGGGCCTCGGTTGAGTCGTAAGCAGTAGTTGGTGACGAGCAACGAGGCCGCAACCCTCGGCAGCTCCTGTCTCGCGTCATGTCTCTCCAATTAGTTTAGGAATCTCCCACGCTGTTCGTTGCGTCTGAGCAGCTACTAATTACGGAGCTTTTCGCGTTGCGAAACCTGGCAAGGCGCGGAGATGTGGCAGAATAAGGCTGGTAGTTTTGCGCATTGCCTCGGGAGCAGCCAGAGAGGCGTAAAAGGCTCTGCCGCCCCCCACCCCCCGCCAATTTGTATGAATTTCAAAACAAAGGGTTTACAAAACTTGCATTTCGTAAGTATCTGATTCTAAAGGGCACGTTTTTGGTCGTTTTGGAAGAGCAAGAACCTAAGAGCCAGTCCAAAAAGAAGAAAAGCAGGGGCTCTGCTCCCGCTCTCCAAATAGAGTTTTATAGGCGCGGGCCGTCACCTTCCAGATTTCCGTTTCTGGGCCGGCCAGCACTACGGGCGAAAAATCTTCCGATTTTTCTGCCGGGCTACTTCCAGGTCATCCGTTTGTTTTTTCTGGCGTGCAGCTTCCCGATTCGGGCCCTCTTGCTCGTCTAATTTCACTGCCTCCGCGATGGCAAGCTCAGCCTCTGCATTGACTCGCTTGGAGTAAATGATTAGCCCGAGATGGTCGGTGAAGGAAGAACGCACAAGATTGAAGGAATATTGTTTATCCTCCCAAGACGCGACGGCCGTTTGCTTCACGTCATACCGGTCGATCTTTGCGAAATCGAGTTCCAGCACAACATTCGTCGCGGGGCCGTACTTGGCCGAAATGGACTTCACCATGTCGTCGGCGGTGAGTCCTTCCGTGGAGGTTTGATCGTAAATCACGGAAATCTTGTAAAGCTCGCCGTTGTAGAAGGAGAAAAGGATCTGTTCGACGGTATCCGATTTGAAAGAAGCCCCGGGAAGATTCAGTGGCCACCAATTCAGTTCCTGAATCAGCACTGGACGGAGATGAACCACTTTTACATCGGCCATCTTTTGCTGAGTATGCTCCAGCACTTTGGGCAAGCTCGTTCCAAGGGCAAATTGCCGGTACTTAGAAAGATCCTGCGCAGCAAGCAAGGGCGTCGAAAGGAGCAGGACAACAAGGCAGAGGACTGAATTGCGAATCGCTTTCATTTTTATCTCCCACAAAATCTCAAGAACTGGAAATCCGATCAGCAGATTGCCGTGCGGCAGCTTCTCCGCTCGGAGCAATAGGCATTTGCAAGACAAAATCCTTCGCAGGTACGAGTCCAAAACCGTGTTGAATATGGCGGGAATGGGCGGTTATGCTGACGAAGGGAATACCGAGAAACCGTTTCGAAACGACTCCCGTTACTTCCAGGCAATTAAACTTCTGCAGTCTCCGCTTGGCGAGGACAGATTTTACTGCTCTGCGGAAGGTGCCAGGCCGGTTAAGACCAAAGACGGTGGCTCTGATTTCACCTGCGAGATAGAAAGAGTGCCAATCCGCGTCCTCGATGGTTCTGGCCAAGGCATCGCTACCGAGGTTTTTGACGACTCTCCAGCCCGGCAGGAATTTTTCGCTCTTGATGGAATGCGTCGCCGGCAACTGTATGGCCTCCTGGATGAAAACGGCCTCGGTTTCATTGATGTCTGGCATTTTAAGTCTCCAAATCCATGATGCTTAGAGTTGCTTAACGTACAGCTTTCTGTCGTTGACCAAACCGGCGAGTCGTTTCCTCACATCGGCCCTTTATCGAGCGGAACTCGAAGGCAGCCGCGCCAAGCAGGGTCTCAATCGCATGGTGCCACCCATCGAGGGGCCGTGTCTCTTGCGTTCCGGGCTCATCCCAGCGAGCCAGCCGACAACATATCCAACGAAAATCCAAAGCAGCAGATGCATATATTCTCCTTTGCCCCACTCGGCGATAACACGTTTGCCGTCGTGACGAAGAACTGGTTCTAAGCGGAAGCGGCGGCGACGGTCCTTTGGATCGTTGAATTGAGGACCTCGTACGTCTGCACCCGAGCTGTACCTTCAATGACAGACGTCAGGATCTTGGTCACTTCTGGAAACGTTCCACGGTTGTAGGTCTCCGCGTGTTGCGCGGTCTCCCACAGACTGAAGGCATGAACTTCTTTTCCGCTGGGGTATAGGAAGGTGATTTCGTCGAGGAACCCCGCCTGCTTGCGCAGAATGGGAATCACTTCGCTCTCCATTTTCTTCTTGAATTCGGCTGCGCCGTCGACCTTCAAGTGCATCGATACTTTGCGTGCAAACATGGCAACCTCCTTGGTTGGCTGACCGGAGGGGATTCAGCTAACCTCCACTGGTTTAGGCAGGGTGAAGGCTCCCTCTGTCAGTTAACCATATTAGGTTAATTCACTTGACGTGTCAAGTACAATCTGAGAGTGTTGCATTATACTTAATCAGATGCAGTTAATCGAACGGGAGAATCCCATGGATGTCTGCTTAGTGGTCAAGCAGCGGCTGGAAGACTTGGGCCTGGAGCAAAGAGATCTGGCGGCCGCCGCCGAGGTTACGGAGTCCTACATTTCGCAGTTGCTGACCGGGAAGAAATTGCCCCCGGAGCCCAGCCGGACAGACATCTACGAAAAGATGGGGAAATTCCTAAAGATTCCGAGCGGCAAACTTTCGAGGCTGGCGGACCACCAGCGCAAGGAAGACTTGAAGCGCAACCTCAACGAAACGCCCAAGCCTTTGTTTAAGGAAGTTCGAGAGTTGATTCTCCGCAAGTGCGCCCCCGCGAAGGAAAAACAGATACGCGCGATTTTTGAGAAGCAGCCCTTCGGCGAACTCGAGCGGCTCGTCACACAAAAGCTCCTGGATGTGGTCAAGCGAGTCGCAAAAGACGAATTGGAAAGTGAAACCTGGCTCCACTCGGTGGCGCGACTCAGCGGCCGAAGTTATGAAGCGTTGCGAGTCGCCATCCTCGAGTTCCTGGACGCGGATGCTTTCAACGTTTCTGCCGAGAGCTGCGTTTCCTTCCTGGAACCGCTGATCGAATCCTGGGATATCGATCTCGCAACGTTTGGGATGGAAATCGTTTTGAATCGCAGACTTATTCCGGGTTACGCAAAGAGATTTGAGTTTGTCGAACAGGAACTTGCTCAAACCGAGGAAGAGCCCGGGCTGAAAGAATTCCTTCGGCACCAGTCTGTGAGCGGTGATGTGACCGGGGAAGAAATAGAGTTTCTAAAGAGGCTGAGGTTCAGCGGGAAGCACCCGACGCCGCTCTATTATTACCGGGAATTGCAGAACTTCAGGGACCCGCTCCATTTTCGGGCACTCACGACCCAGACCCTGCGAAAGAAAACACTGGGCCAGTCCCAGCCGGAAGGGTCTGTCGCCCCGATGCATAAATACCTTGATGCTGATGGGATTGAGAAACAGCTGCAGCTGAACGGCAGGAAAAAGGCAATCCAGCGTTGGGCGGGGAGCAGAGGCAATACGGCCAAGAAGCAAAGAGGGAAGCAAAGAAGGGTTTCGCCGACTGGAACGAAGAGGCTCTTATGAGCGATAGCGTTATCGTCCAGTTCGTCGGTTTCGAAGCGCAAGCGCTCGTGCGCGAGTATAGATTTATCGTGCGGCGAGCCTTAGACGAGACCAGCGAATTTACCCTAACAATTGGGAACGAGGCATTTGGTTCCCGGCGTGTGCGCTTTCAAGACGCTCCAGAGATCTGCTCGCGCAGGCTCCATCGTGAGCTGGCTGCTTTCGGAAACCATCCTCCGCAGGCACATTACTGTATCAGCGAGACAGACCTGGACGACTACCGCAGTTCTCACGCACCAAGGGCCGCAGGTTACCCTTACAAGCCAAAGGGTCCGCGGGACCTGTAGAGTGGCTGCAGGTCCGAGGTTGAGAGAAAAGTTCCCGAGAGGCCAGTGGTGTCCGCAGGATGTTAGTCGCTGGCTCTTAGCGCGGGCGGGGACGGAGGGGCGGGCGGGCCGTGAGGGAGCGGGGGCGCATACGGAAGCGCGGGCTGAGCGGCGGGGGAACGTTGCGCAGGAAGTCGCCGCAGCAGGGGCAGCGGCCTTCGCTGCCGAGAGGAGTGGTGGCATCGGCGCGAAGCCAGTGACCGCGGGCTTCGCATAGCGGATTGATACACTGCACCGTGAAGCCGGGCAAAAATTGCATTTTCTCTCCCCCAGAAGCCGCAAAGCTCAAATTCATTTGAGGCGCGACCGTTGCGCGGCCGCGACCAAAAAACTCTGAGCTCCCCTTTGGTAACCAAAACAGCCTGCGAAAAAGGCCCAGAAGTACGCTGCGCAAAAATGCGAGCGCAGGCAACGTGATGGCGGGGATTGTGCCGTGAGCGGCCTGTGGTGTCAAGAGGAAAGACTACAAGATATTGGGGTAAGGTTGCGGAGAAGTGGCGCCCCGTCAATCCCAAAGCGCTGACTTGAGGAAGACAGTCCATGCGAACCGGGGGGCAGGCGCAGGCCGGCAAGGAAATCGAGAGTACACTTCCAACGTATTAGGGGTAGCGACAGTTGCGCGACTCTTTCGTGGATGAGCCGCAGACGGAGAAAAAATGCCAACGACAACAAGATTCGATCTGGGCGGCGGCGGATTGCCGCCGATGAACCTGAGCGGGGCCGGAAAAAGAATATTACAGCTCGGGGTATTGGTGGCAGTGATCATCGTGGTGATGGCTAGTACCACTTCCATTCCGACCGGGAACGTGGGTGTCCTGACGCTGTTTGGGCGCGTGACGGGCGAAACACTTCCGGAAGGAATTCACCTGGTCAATCCGTTGAAGTCGGTGCAGAAACTTTCCGTTCAGACACAATCCTTGAAAGAGAGCGCCAACGTGCCTTCGAATGAGGGGCTGATTCTGGCGCTGGACACATCACTGCTGTTCCGGCTGGACAAAACGATGGCGGCGCAAGTGTACCAGACCGTTGGCGCGGATTATGTGGAAAAGATCGTCGAGCCCACGCTGCGGGCGGCGATTCGCGCGTCTACGTCCGCGCATACGGCGAATGCGTTATACACAAACGCGCGCGAGTTGGTGCAGCAACAGATTCAGGATGAGCTGACGAAGCAGCTCGCGCCACGCGGCGTGATCGTGGAAAATGTGCTGCTGCGTGACGTGCAATTGCCGGCGATGCTCAAAGGCTCGATCGAAGCGAAGCAGCAGGCGGAGCAGGATGCGCTCCGAATGAGCTTCATCCTGCAGAAGGAAAAGCAGGAGGCCGAGCGCAAGCGCATCGAAGCGCAGGGCATCGCGGACTTCCAGAAAATCGTGGCGGCGGGCATCAGCACGCAACTTCTCGAATGGAAGGGCATCGAGGCGACGGAGAAGCTGGCGGCGAGCTCGAACGCCAAGGTCGTGATTATCGGCAATCCGAAGAATGGGCTGCCGCTAGTGCTGGAACCGAAGTAAACCAACCAAAGAGTGTTCCGTCCATCTTGGAAGGCTCTGGGACCTAACAATCGGGCCGCTCAAGAAGTACGAAGATTTTCGTTGACAATACGAAAACCTTCGTATTAAGCTCTGCCCATGACGAACGAACCTTTGCAAAAGCCTACGGCGTCGGAACTGGAAATCTTGCACGTGCTATGGGAGCGCGGGCCTTCGACGGTCCGCGAGGTGCACGAATCGCTGCGGGAAAAGAAGGATCTCGGCTACACCACTGTTCTGAAGCTGCTTCAAATCATGACTGGCAAGGGCACCGTGCGCAGAAACGAAGAGCAACGGGCGCACGTTTATGAGGCATGCCAGCCGGCGACGGAGACCAAGCGGCAACTCGTCGGCGACGTCCTGCAACGGGTGTTCGAGGGATCGGCAAGCGAATTGATGATTCATGCGCTGGAGGGCCGGCGAACGTCCAAAGAAGAGCTGGATGAGCTGCGCCGTCTTCTGGATGAGTACGAGGGGAGAAGCCGATGAGCACCATAGCAAACTGGCTATCGCCTGAGATTTTACGGACGCTCGGCTGGACTTTGCTTCATTTCCTCTGGCAAGGGGCAGGGCTGGCGGCACTGTTTGCCGTGGCGGCAGCGATTTGCCGAAGCGCATCGGCGCGTTACGCGCTGGCAGTGGGCGCGCTTGTATTGATGCTGGTGTCGCCGGCTGTGACATTCACATGGTTGCGGGCGCAAGCGAATCCGGCCGTTAGAACCGGGGCGGAAGGAGCCTTGACGTGGGCGGGAACACCCACCCAAAACGCGACCGCGCTGTCAGGCTCCCGCGCCCCGGTTGCCGAATCCGAAGCTACACAACCGACGTGGATGTTGTGGCTGGTGGAGGCGTGGTTTCTGGGCGTACTTGTGTTGAGCTTGAGAACCGCGGGCGGGCTGATATTGATCGAGCGAATGCGGCGCAAAGAGATCAAGCGGGTGGGAGAAGAGCTGTACGCAAGATGCCTGGCTCTGCAACGAAAAATGGGCATCGAGCGGTTCATCCAATACTGCGAGTGCCATCGGCTCGACGCTCCGGCGGTGCTGGGATGGTTCCGTCCGGTAGTGCTGCTACCGGTGAGGGCGCTGACTGGTTTGACCGAAGCGCAGATTGAAGCGGTCATCGCTCACGAGCTGGCGCATATCCGGCGGCTCGATTGCTTCGTGAATCTTTTCCAGATCGCCACGGAAACGCTGCTGTTCTACCACCCGGCGGTATGGTGGGTGAGCCAGCGGATTCGCGCCGAGCGCGAGAACTGCTGCGATGACGAAGCGATCGCGATTTGCGGCGACGCCGTCAATTACGCGCGAGCGCTTACGCTGATGGAAGAATGGCGGACGGCACCGGCTTTGATGATGGCGGCCAATCGCAGCCCGCTTGGAGAGCGCGTGATGCGGCTGCTCGGATGGAATGGAACCGCCGGTAGAATTCGCGTGGCGGGGCTAGCCGGGAGTTTCGTCTGCCTTGTGGGAGCGCTGCTGGCAGCCAACGCGTTCCTGGGCGTGGCGCACGCCGCGTGGGGCAGCGCCGCTCCTGGGAGACAGGAGCAAGGAAGCAGCAGCGTGATTGTGGTTACGCCGAAGCCTGCTTCCGCAAAGGAACGCGCCGCGCAAGCCGCGAAACCAGCGCCCGCTGTCCAACCCGCACCGAAACCGCAACCGAACCCGGCCAGCGAACCGCAGACAGGGAACGATGGCAAGAAGCAATCGTACATGGATGCGATGGCGGCGGCAGGCGTCAAGATTACGGACGTGGACGAACTCATTTCCCTGAAGATTCAGGGCGTAACGCCAGAATACATCAAGGGGATGCACGATCTTGGATTGCAGCCCAACGCGGAAGAACTCATCGGGATGAAAGTACAGGGCATCACCCCGGAATACGTTCGCGAGATGCGGAAGTTTGATTCGAACGCCAGCATTGATGATCTGATCGGGATGAAAGTGCAGGGCATCACCCCGGAATACGTTCGTGAGGCGCGGAAAACCTATTCCAACCTCAGCATCGAGGAACTGATTGGAATGAAGGTGCAGGGGATCACGCCGGAGTATGTCCGCGAATTCCACGACTTGGGTTTGCAACCGAGCGCGGATGAACTCATCGGGTTGAAGGTGCAGGGCGTGACGCCGGATTACGTAAAGGAAATGCGAGCTACCGGATTGAAACCCAATACCGACGAGTTGATTGGAATGAAAGTGCAGGGAATCACGCCGGAGTACGTGAGATCGATGCAAGCGGCGGGCTTCAAGGACCTGGATTGCGATGAGCTGATCGGAGCGAAGGTGCAAGGAGTGACGCCGGAGTTTATCGAGAAGGCGCGGAAGCACGGTTTTCAGAATTTGACTCTGGACAAGCTGATCGCGCTCAAGCACGCGGACATTCTGTGAATCTCGCGGGGAATACGGAGAGGAGTGAAGTCTCATGAATCTGAAACGAACGATCGGTTTAATCCTGGTCATCGCGGGCGTAATCCTGGGCGTGGCGAAGGCTCTTGGCGGCGAATCGCAAAGCGGCGACTGGACCATCCGGCGCTCGGATGTTCCGGGGAAGGTGGAGTTTTCGCTGATGGATTCGCGCGCCGGGCATCATTTTCATACCAGTTCCGATTGGCCGGCGAGCGATTTTTCCGGCTTGGATTTTTCCAAGGCCGGGCGGCAGGAAGTTCATTTTACGATCGCGCGGGACGCAGGAAAATTCGAATGCGAGGGATTTCTGCACGACGGCGAGGGCGCGGGACTATTTCATTTCAGCGCGGACCCGAAGTATCAGCAGGAAATGAAGTCGCTCGGATTCGAAAGAATCGATGGCGACAAACAATGGGCGATGGCCATTCACGATGTCAGCCTGAAATTCGCGCAGGACATCAAAGCCCAAAATTTGCAGGGACTGGACACGGATAAACTAATCGCGTTCAAGATTCACGGTGTGACGCCGGACTTTATCGCTGGAGTTCGTGCGGCAGGTGTGAACGTGTCCGACAGCGACAAACTGATTGCTTTCCGCATTCATGGCGTGACGCCGGAGTTCATTGCAGGGATTCGCGCGGCGGGGCTGAATGTCGTGGACAGCGACAAACTTATTGCCTTTCGAATCCACGGTGTGAGTCCGGAAATGGTTCGCAGCCTAAAACAGGCCGGCTACGAGCCCGATGCGGACAAGCTCATCGCCATGAGAATTCACGGGGCGACGCCGGAGTGGGTGGCGGATCTGAAGAAGCAGGGTTACGATCACGTTGATCTCGACAAGCTAATCGCCTTCCGGATCCACGGCGTGTCGTCGGATTTTATCGGGCAGCTTCAAAAGCTGGGATACTCGCATCCAGAGCCGGATCAACTGATTGCCATGCGCATCCATGGAGTGACGCCCGACTTCATCACCGGGCTGCAGTCACGCGGAATGAAAAACCTGACCATCGAGCAACTGGTCAGCCTGCGGATTCATGGAATTGATTGAGACTTTGAATCGCTCTACGGCTTCGGCGGGTTGGCTTCGGAACCGCCCTGCGCCGCCTGCAAGTCAGTCAAACGGGCTTTCAAGCGCTCGAGTTCCTGCTGCTTATCGCTGACCTGTTGCTTCAAATCGTCGAGCTTTGCTTTGCCCGCCGTATCGCGGGCGTAATTGACATTCGAAAAGTAGGTATCCTGCTGCAAAGCCAGTTCGCGCTTGGAGAGATCGAGGTCGCTCTGAGCTTGCTTGATCTGCTCCTTTAACGCGGCGATGTCCTTGGCACGCTGTTCATCGTCGGAAGCTTTCTTTTCGCCCTGGGGTGCAGAGGACGGCGCGTTTGAGGCGGGCTGGGCTGGTGTTGCTGGGGTGCCCGGTATTCGGAGCTGCTCCGCTGTGGCGGTCTGCACGTCGCCCTTCTTTACTTCCAGAGTATCGTCCGTGATGACCTTGGCCGGCTTTTCAGAGTTCTTCTTCTGCGCGCGGGCGCGGCGGGCAGCTTCCGCAACGGACTGCGTATCCTGCGATTGGGCAAAGGCAGCGGCCGAAAGCAGCGTTGCCGCCAAGAGAACCGCCAGAGCAAGGCGCAATGGGATGCAGCGCAACATAGTGCTACTCCTCATGAAAATCTGAATTGGGTCAAATTTCAAGATACGCCAGCGGAGTGGGAATGACAATCCCAAGTAGCGGCCTCGTGCCCACGGAGGCAACGAAACAAGTCAAAAGGAACGGCTATCAGTGGCTTGCTGAGGCGAGCGGCGCCGCTGAAACGTCGCGAAACGAAAAATGTGTTTGCAAATTTTTCAGCGGCTGGCCATTCATCTCCGCGTAGGGATAGATAAAATAATTCAAGGGATCACTCTTTTGGTCGGGCGAGAGACGGATGTCGCGGCCGTAGGTGAAGAAAACGCGGTTGGTGTCGTGCGCGCCAAAGAAGAAATCGCGCTTGGCGGGATTCTTCCAGGCTTCGGAAGCGTCCACGGGAACCCAGCCGATGCCGGCAAGATAGAATTCAGCCCAACAGTGGTAGCCCGCGATGTCGCCTTCGGTCTTGCCTTCGGGCAGCGGGAAACCGATTTCGAAGCGAGCGGGAATGCCGGACGAACGCATCATGCCGATGAAAAGAGAATGGAAATCGGTGCAGTTGCCGCGCTTTGAAGTGCAGGCCCAGATGGCGTCGCCGCGGCCCCAGCCTTCGCCGGTTTTGTCATAGCGCATAGTGGCAAGCACGTAATCGTAGATGTGGCGAGCTTTTTGGATGGGCGTAGTGTCGCCGGCAGTGTGCTCCTTGGCGAGCTCGGCAATGATGCCATTGAGCGGAACGAGTTTGTCGGGTTCGAGGTAACGTTGCAGGTGCGGGTCGCTGGGCGCCGAGGCGGAGACATTCTGGAGCGCAGCCGCGTCCAGAGCGACCTTGTGCTCGCGGCGTACGGCCGTAAAGCGCAGAACAGCATCAAAGCCGGCGGCGGATTGCTGCATCGTCGGCGCGAAGGTTGCAAAAGCATTTGCGTATTCGGGATCCCGGCCCTGGACGTAGTTCACGGGGCTGTCGATGCGCAAGCCGCGAATGTCCTGATAGCCATCGGCCTGCGGCAAGGGAATCCAGAGATGCGTGGGGCCCGCGGAATCCGCGTTGGCGGGGACATGCACCTGATAGGTGAATTCAAATGAGCGCGCTGGCGCTGGCGCTGCTGCACTCGGCTCCGAGGCAGTCCTGCGGCCTGCGTGGACGGCAACCACGGCAACGAGCGCGAAAACGAGAATCGATGTGAGCATGAGACGGAAGCGTGTCATGGAAGGACTCCTACACGGAGAGTGTGGCCTGGGATAGCGCCCCTGCGATTATACTGGACTGAGAAATAAAACAAAGGGGGATACCCCCGGGCGGAAGATTTGGTGAATCTTAGGATTATCTTATTGCTGGTTCTGGCAACGAGCCTGGGGGCGGGCAAAGTCTGCGCTCAGGCCTCGGAGACCGAGACGCAGACACCGTCGCCAGGCGAAATGGCTCTTGTTGGGAAGAATCACACGCTGGAACGGTTGCAGGTTCATCGCTTCTGGGATAAGAAAAATGTTTGGTTGTTTGCCGGAGTCGGTGCGGCGCGGACGTTTGACTATTTTTCAACGCTGAACTTGAGGCGGCGCGGGGACCAAGAAATACTGCTTACCAATGCGATCGTGGACAATCACGCGGAGTTCGCCGCGATCGAGGCGGCGGGAACCGGTGTTTCGATCGGGGCGTCGTACTTGTTCCACCGCTACGGCCATCATAAGCTGGAACGATGGACTTCGATCGTGCATTTTGGATTGGCGACGTCGGGCGCCGTGCGCAACTACTGTTTGAAAACGGCGCATCCAGGAACGACTCCGTAGTCACGCGCGCCGGCTCGACGATCGAAACGCAGCCGGGTTCCTCGCGTCTAACTCAATGTGACGAAATCTTGTGATTCGAATGGCGGTGCGGCAGACTTGCGCTCCGTGAAGAGTTTGCTCGGAACCGGACGCAACGTGGCATTGGGAAGTCGGCGATGGGGTCTCATGGTGAAGTGGATCTCCCTTCACCGTTACGCGCTAATTTTGTGTGCGACTCTATATTTTGCGATGTCGCCGCACGGTTTTGCGTGCCCCGCGCCGTCCGCGCGTCCAGAAACGCTCGCGTTGCAATCACCATCACGACAAACCAGTTCTTCGGCGAGCTCGCCCGCGGAATCGAAGACTCAGGAACAGACAAGAACCGAACAATACACGCTTTCGCATGAGCGCCGAGCAAAAGCAGTGGCTTACTCGCGGGCAGGCTACACCCTTTATTTCATTTCTTATTTTCTCAGCGGACTCTTCCTATTCTTGATCCTTCGGCTGGGCTGGGCCGCAAAGTTTCGCGATATTGCTGAAGATTTTAGTGACAAGAAATGGATTCAAGGATTCATTTTCGTTCCGCTGCTTTTCCTTACCATCGGCGTTCTGAAACTGCCCCTGCGCCTGTACTGGCATGCGGTTTCCGTGCACTACGAACAGTCGATTCAAGGCTGGGGCTCGTGGTTCTGGGATTGGACTAAAGGACAGCTTCTTGGCATGGGGTTTGGAATCGTGCTGGTGCTGATCCTGTTCGCAGTGATGCGGCGCAGCCCGCGTCGCTGGTGGCTATACTTCTGGTTTCCCGCGGTCTTGATTTTCTTCGGCGTGATCGTGATCGCCCCGCTGGTGATCGATCCGCTCTTCAATAAGTTCGAACCACTGAGCGACAAACATGCCGATCTGGTTGCCGCTATCGAAAAACTCACGGAGCATGCAGGTGTACCTATTCCACGGGACCGCATGTTCCTAATGCTTGCGAGCCAGAAAACGAACGCCATCAACGCCTACGTGACGGGCCTGGGAGCGTCAAAGCGCGTGGTGATCTGGGATACCACGATTCAAAAGATGTCCAACGAAGAAGCCCTGTTCATCGTCGGCCATGAGCTTGGACACTACATTCTCGGGCACGTCCGTCAAGGTTTTTTCGTGGGAGCGGCCGGCCTGCTGCTAGCGCTCTATTTCCTCTTTCGAGGCTTGCATTGGGCGCTGGATCGCTGGGCCAAGGATTGGAAGCTCTACGGGCAGGAAGACTGGGCCTCGCTCGCCGTGCTGCTTCTGCTGCTGCAAGCGCTGTTGTTTGTTTCTTCGCCGGTCATCAGCGGTTACAGCCGGATGCAGGAACATGCCGCGGACATTTACGGATTGGAAGTCATTCACGGTTTGGTGCCAAATTCCGCGGAGGTCGCCGCCCACGCGTTTCAGGTTCTAGGCGAACTGGACTTGTCGGACCCCAATCCGCCGCCGTTTATCACCTTCTGGCTGTATTCGCATCCGCCGCTGGCGGACCGCCTGGTGTTCGCGCATAGTTACGATCCATGGTCAAAAGGACAATCGCCGAAGTATGTGAAGTAGACCGGCGCAAAACCGCATGTGAATCGGGACTTGCTGGCTATGCGATATTGCGCGCCGATGCGTGCTTGCGGGCGAACGCAGCTACTTTGCTCCGGTTACCGCAAACGGCCATCGAACACCAACGGCGGCGGCGCGTGCGTGAATTGTCGTAGAAGAACAGACCACAAGCCGGATTGGCGCAATGCCGAAGGCGCGCACGCGCTCCTTCGGCGATAATCTCCGCCGCGGAACGGGCTACCGCGGCGAGCAACCAGTCAAGACCTCCTTCGCGCGCAATGAATTCGATTTTCCAGACGCCGTCCTGGCCAACAAGCTCATCATGCCCCTCGGTGATACGCAGGATTTCGTTTACCGGCTCGATCCATTCCCCAGCTATCCTCTGCTTTCGGAGCATCCCTGCAAATACTTTTCGCAAGGCGGAGCCGAGCCGCCGGGCTTTCAAGAGCAATCCTTCCGCGGCCTGCGGGTCGGATTGCGGCAGGCTCTGAAGCTGAGCACTGCGCTCGGCGGAGACAATATTCGTCGATTCCAGAAAGTGGATAAGACGTTCCCAATACAATTCAATGTTAGGCGAAGTAGCATTGGCAAAATCGAGCGAGAGTCGGCCTCCCAGCAAGGGTATAGGTGACGTGAGAGAAGGCATTGAAAAACCTCCCTCGAAGACGGAGTCTGGTTTTTCCAATAACCAGTTAAAGCTATCATAACGGTTATGCAGAAGAAAGCGCTCTTCGATAGTCCTCACTCACGGTAACTTTTTGTCGGCCTTAGGATCAGATATGCTTGGAAGGTAAGAAAGGGCTCTGATGAAGCACCTATTGGCGGTCTTTACCCTCATTTCCGTTTCGTTGATGGCGACCCTGGCATTGGTCCAGTCGCACGCGCTGGCCTCTTCGGCAACGCCGGATATGGTGCGCACACCAGTAGTCGTGGAGCTGTTCACCTCGGAAGGCTGCTCGAGCTGTCCGCCGGCGGACGCTTTGCTGGCCCGGCTATCCGAAGGGCAGGTTGCGGGGAACATACAATTGATCGCGCTGGAGGAGCACGTCGATTATTGGAACGATTTGGGCTGGACCGACCCCTTCTCCTCGCGGGACTGGACGTCGCGGCAATACGCTTATGCCAGAGCGCTTGGGAACGGCAACGCGTACACGCCGCAAATGGTTGTGGACGGGACCGTGGAGTTCGTGGGCAGCCGCACACAGCAAGCCCGAGATTCGATTCTGAAGGCTGCCGGCAAAACAAAAATTCCAGTGGTGCTGGCACAGGGCAGCGCAGATGGGATGGGCAAAGGAAATTTGTCCGCGAAGGTAGGCAAGCTGGAAGGAACCACAAAGGGTGATGCCGCGGAAGTGTGGCTGGCCATCACGGAAACGGGGCTGCACTCTTCCGTGACACGCGGCGAGAACGCCGGTGAAGACCTGCACCATGCCGCCGTTGTGCGCTTCATGCGTAAAATCGGCGAAGCAAAGGCCGAAGGCGAAACCTCTTTCGCTGGAGACGTGAGTGTCCCGCTACAGAAAGAGTGGAAGCGCGAGAACCTGAGGGCCGTGCTCTTCGTGCAGGAAAAGAAGAGCCGGCGCATTCTCGGCGCCGCAGAGATCCGCATGGCGCAATAAGTCTGCAAACAGTGCAGCATCCTAAAATTCGTAGCCAAAGAATATCTCATTTCGAGGAATTACTCCGCCTCGGGTACTATCAATGCCAGCTGTGGGCAAAGAAATCTATCCAATTTTCTTCGATATAATTTGTCGGAGCGATACGTCTGATCTCCTTTGAGCGCCCCGGTTGGCTCGCCCGACAGAGAAGTGGGTGCGGGCATCATTCTTTGAGGTGATTGTTGGATTTTGAGACGGCAAGCGATGCTTCTTCAACTCCGCCCGTTCCCGTTCGGCCACCCCGCGGACTCCTTGAAAAGGTTTTTCTGAATGACGAG
>Ga0137410_10000502_pt1 | contig 27878 bp, 24 predicted proteins | sample CZODoug1_16funga_FD_108878 | JGI IMG/M metagenome (GOLD analysis project Ga0137410, IMG submission 108878) | Vadose zone soil fungal communities from Angelo Coast Range Reserve, California, USA - CZODoug1_16fungal (Illumina Assembly) | ecosystem: Environmental > Terrestrial > Soil > Vadose zone... | reverse complement strand
GAAGTGCTTTAGAATGAATAAAGCAGTTCATGTCGGGGCGTAGCGCAGCCTGGTAGCGCGCCTGCCTTGGGCGCAGGAGGCCCCCGGTTCAAATCCGGGCGCCCCGACCAAACTTTTCAAATACTTAGCGGAGCAATCCATTAGCTCACCTGAGCCTGGATTATCCTCAAGAGATAGACGGGAACTCATGTTCACGCGAATGAACATGCGGAGGGGGCTCAGTTCCCTTTCTCATCTTTGAGACTAGATCAAAAGCTCCGCCGGTGTCTGCCTCCCCCGCCAGCTGAGTAATCAGAATTCCTTTATTGCAGGCTGTCGTTCAAACGCGGGCAGAACGCGCCACGGACGATGTCTCTAACCTGTGCTCGTTCCGCAAGGCTTCCGCAGCGCGCTCGCCGACGATGATGCAGGGAGCCATGGTGTTTCCTGTCGTTACGCGCGGCATGATCGAGCCATCTGCGATACGAAGGTTTTTGATTCCGTAGACCTTGAGTTGGGCGTCTACGACCGACATCGAATCGCGCCCCATTTTTGCAGTACACGTCTGATGGTAGTAAGGACCGGCCGCATCGCGAATGAAGTCTTCAAGCTCAGCCCCTGTCAGGTTGCCGGGCATCACCTCGCGTTTGCTGTATGCACGAAGCGGCGCGGAGTTTCCAATCTCCCGACAAAGCTCCACACACGCTACTGCAGCCTTCAGGTCGTCTGGATGGGACAGCGTATTGGCCTCGATCTCGATAGGATCGTTCGGGCTAGGTCCCGTCAAGCGGATCTGACCTCGGCTTTTCGGCCGTACGACACCTCCATACAATGTCCAGGAAGCCGCCGGTGGATTGAACTTGGCGGCTGTCTCGGGACTGCAGAACGGCATTTCACCTTGGCATGTCTGCAAATCCGGGGTGTCAAGACCAGGATTGCTCTTCCAGAAGAACGTTGCCTCACCTCCGTTGTTGCGGGGAGCGAGCGGTTGCTGATACTCCCAGACACAGCTAATACCAAAATGATCCTGAAAGTTCTGTCCTACACCTGGAAGATGCTGGACGACCGATATGCCCAGGCGTTGCAGCTCCTCCTCATCGCCAATGCCAGAAAGCATCAACACCTTCGGCGTGTGTATCGCGCCCAACGACAGAACAACCTCGAGTCCAGCCGTAATGCGTTGAATTTTTCCGTCAAGAGCGACCTCCACACCGGTGGCTCGCTTTCCCTCCAAGGTAAGCTTGGTAACCAATGCGTGCGTGAAAACTGTCAGGTTTGGCCGGTCCATGTAGGGGAAGGCATAAGTTCGAAAGACGGATAAACGCTTTCCATCGCGTACGCGCAAATCGATGATAGAGGCGCCGCCATCGCCTTCCATCAGACGGCCGTTGTTGCTATCGAAGGTCGGCATCCCAATGGAACGCGCTCCTTCCACCATGGCGGGAGCGATTGGATTCGGATCAGGCGCGGATTGTACAAAAACCAACCCGCCGGTTCCACGGCGCGTGGGATCTGGCGCGCCCTGCCAGTCTTCAATCCGGCGGTAGATATTGAGTACCGACTCGTAGTTCCATGCCGGATCGCCGGACTCGGACGCGAAGAAATCCCAATCGTTCTTATGGCCACGCACCCAAGCCATCACATTGATGCTTGATCCCCCGCCGAGCACCTTGCCCATATCTAGCGGGATGGAACGCCCTTTGAGGTGCGGATTGGGCTGGGCCACAAAGTTCCAATCGCGCTCGGTTCCGAGGTTTTCAAACCACCGAGCCGCTTCTGTCACGCTTGGCACATCGTCGCTGCCACCTGCTTCGAGCATGAGCACGCTGACATCGGGATTCTCTGCCAGGCGGCGCGCCACCACCGAGCCAGAGGAGCCTGATCCACAAACGATGAAGTCATAATGTGACTTTAGACCAGACCTGAGCTTCTGCTGATTCGGGCGAACGCGCTCCACGAAATCCACTGCTGATAGTTTTCCATTACTCGAACTCATCTCAGTGCTCCTTGCTCGTGTGAGGCTTACCATGGCTTGTCCGCCTTAGTGGATTCTCATACTTCGCTCTGTATAACACCGAGCTTCGACAAGTATTCCCAGGACGAAAACACGTTATGCGGAATCTAGCGGGTGTGTGAGTTCCCTTTAGCGAGAAGCGCATCAAACGGATTAGCATGGAGGGCGCAGCGTACTGAGCTTGGCGCCTCTCCGGGCTGGACATGGCCGCCGACATGATTGAGCAGGCGTTTGGGAGGAATCGGTCCCTGGATTCGGCCGGGAAACGCTCCCAGGCATCTCACCCTAGGTGGTGAAGCTTCGCCCTAAGCCGAGAGCGGCCAAACCCTGTCTGTATGCGATGGAACTTTGATCCGCAGGAAAATGAGCTTCCGCGTTCAGATCGAGTGGAAGATCCTCTGGGAACTGGCGCTCGACAATTGCCATATCTTCCGAAAACACTTGGTGATTGAAATCGAGGGTCGCCTGAACCGGAGCATCTTGGTCAAAATTCCGGCAGATGGGAACGAAGAGCCGCATCTTTCGCGCGGACAGGGGCGATGCCGCGTTTAGGATGTGAAGCTGTCCGTTTTTGGGGAAAAACACCGTCAATTCTGCAGCAAACGGGAGGAAGACTTCAAACCGCCTGCGCCAGAGAAAGCCCGGTGGATTGAGATGTTTGTGCTCGTGAGAATAATTGCTCACGGTGCTGATGTAGTCTGCCACAAAGCCGGCAGAGGTTTTCGTTACTCGATAATCAGGCACAACGGGATTATCTGGTTCTCCAAAGCTCTTCGCGTGGATAAACGCAAAATGACTTACGTCAAGAAATCCCTCGACCTGTCGCCCTGCGGAAGCCTCCATGGCAACGCTTTCAGGGAGTACCTGGAGGTAGCCTGGATCATCCCACTCTTCCATCTCAGGAAAAGGAACCGCGCCATTATCCACCAGTCGCACCCAAACCAGACCGTAACGCTCTTGAACTGGAAATATTTGGAGGCGCAATCGAGGCGAGATTGTGCCGCCCGGATGGGCGGGAATACAAGTGCATCTGCCTTCCCGGTCGTATCGTAAACCGTGGTATTTGCAGACGATTTCATCTCTCTCGACGTGGCCGAGACTGAGGGGAACTCCACGGTGATGGCAGATGTCTCGTGCTGCGACCAAAGAACGATCAGAAAGTCGATAAACCACTAACCGCTCATCAAGCAGCGTCGCTGCGTAGGGCGTGTGTACGATCTCATGGGAAAAAGCGACCGGGTACCAGAATGGGGCAAGCGCCTGCCAATCCGTGTCCGTAAAGGTGCATCCCCGCGGAAGAACGGCTGCTCGTGTCGGGGTTGTGGTGGAAGTCGAGGATGTCATCAAAATGGGCTTCCGATGTTTCTCGGTCTCATGAGCAAGGCCACCGAGTTCGGACATCACAGGTACTGACTAGAGTTAGACACGAAAGGGGAGGGCTTATTCCCGAGTTTGTCCGCCTTGGTGTTTAGATGACCGTCCTAATATCGAGAGAGTCTAAACGGAGGCAACTGCTTTACCTTTGAGGAATTTGGTGTCGGCAGCGAGGCCGAAGGCTTCTAGCAGTTTGCCTTGCACTTGCTTTGAGAGGGCGTTGATCTGGTCGATACCATAGCCCTGGGGGCTGACGAAATACATCAGATGCTTCTCTCCCGCAGGAGTCTCGATAATCCGCAGAACGGCGTCCGCGACTTCCTGAGCATTGCCGGCGTTTGAGGAAAGTGCCGCGCGGATCTTCGCAGGGATCTGCTTGACAGCGCTCGACCGAGGCGTCGTTGGTCACATCCAGCTCAAGGACGTGAATGGGCAGTGAATCCTTTTCCGCAAGCGTACGGATTTCGGAGGCATTCTTGGCATTGCGGCCTCCGGGGTCACGCATCGTCGCGAAAACGGTGTGCCCTTTGCGAGCCAGGGTTTCGGTGAATAGTCTGCCGAATCCGGTGCTGGAAACCGGTGATGAGAACCACTTGCTTGGAATTCATGATTATTCCTCCTTATGGCGCTACCGTGAACTCAGTCCGACGCCAATGCAAAGCAGTTGGATACAAGGACCGCGATCATTGCGGAATTTCTGATGGTCTAGCAACGCTGTGCTGCTTCCTGCAGCAACCACTCGCGCCGATGCTCGGGAATACTTCTCCCATGAAGTATCGCCAGAGCTTCGTCGATGGCAAGCCGTACCAGCCAACTGCGGAAGGCGCCCTCGCAATCAAATGCCGGTACGTAGTGACAGGCCGAGAACAGGCAATTTTCTACAGCAATGGCGGCTCTGTCAGGACTGCCAAGCACACGGTCTGCGACAGAATGGAGCAAGCGGCGATATCGCGTCGCCCGGACATATGAAGACCTACGGTTATCCGCCGAAACTCTCGAGGCGGGAATAGCTTCGTGTGAGTGCAGCTTCGAGTTCAATGTGGACCTCACTTTCACTTCTACTTGCTAAGTTCGGCGCTCTGCGTTATTGCGTCTTGTTGCCGCTCAGCTACGGCTAGAAGTAGGACACGCGATACGAGGTTCTATTCCCTCGCACTGCGCTCGCAGTGAAAGTTTGCCATTTGTTAGCCGATTGACACTTCGAACGAAATAGCTCGGGACTGAATCGCCTCGCTCCGCTCCCGTTACTGTTTGAAGAGATTCTTGTCCGCCATGTTCTGATGGCACACGAGACAGGAATGTTGCGGCGAACCGGCTAAAGGTGACACTAGTGCGTACGCAAGACCGTGATTGGTCCAAGTGATCACCTCGGAGTTTGCGCCACTCCGATAGTGAAATGTGAGATTGCCAGAGCGGACTTCATCTCCGCCTGCCACAATCGCAGACTTGCTGGAAGCAACGAGAAGACTGATTTTCTCCGTAGGCGTCTCGTAGGCGACGAGTGCGGCTGGACTACCCTTGTAGCTCACTAGGCGTGCACCTATCAGCCAATAGACAGCTTTGCCGTTCGGCTCAGACTGCGAGGTCGGCAGCTGAAAGTGGAATGGAGTTTTGCCTGCAAACCAAGCCGTGACTACCTCGGGCGAGTGGGAGCGGCATTGGAGTGGCAGAGCCCCTTCCAGGTAACTTCGGTGACTCTCAGTAGCGGCCTCTACGTAGTCCCTGGCGCGTACCCTCTCGACGGCACCTGGAGTGAAGACCAAACTTAGAACGAGGACTAGTGTCATGGCCGCCAGAGGCTTCCAACTGAAAACAGTCCGAGTGCCGTCTCGCCACCATCGCGTCAAATTTTGCATGCGCGTTTTGCGGCTGTGATCAGAGGCAGGAGAGAGCCCGGAGTCTTGCTCTGTGGCGGCCGCGGCTATACGGGCGCGAAGTGTCAGTGGCACCAAATACAATGGCCGTGCTTCACGCAAGAGGCACGAAAGCGCTCGCTCTTCCTCCAAGCGTTCCCCGCAATCAGAGCAGCCTGCCAAGTGCGCGCGAAAGTCTTCAAGCTTTTGGCCAGTCAATGCATTGTCAAGGTAAAGCAGGATATCGCTGGCTCGCTCTTCGCACCGGTTCATTCTGCGGCTCCCTTCGCTCGTCCATCTGGAGTGCGTAAACTGCCGGAAAGAAGTGATCGGAGTTTGGATCGCGCTCTTCCGAGGCGCGACATCACTGTGCCGGCCGGACAGCCCAAAACATTGGCGATTTCCTGGTAGGACAGCTCTCCATACTCCCGCAGCACGATAATCTCGCGAAACTCCTCGGAGAGCTGCTGTATCGCTTCGCGTACCTGCTCGCGCTCCACTTTGCTCACATAAAGAGCATGAGGATCTTTGGATGTTTCCACAGCGAATTCCGCAGTGCTCTCGTCCACATCAAGCTCGACAATCTTGGGCGCGGCACGCCGTCGTCGCAGCTGATTGAGCCAGATGTTTCGTAAAATCGTGAACAGCCAACCTTTCACATTACTGTCGGGCCGCAGACTTTCTATCGCTTGGACGGCACGAACGCATGTTTCCTGCACAAGGTCCTCTGCCTCGGTGCGGTCACGGCTGAGAACCATGGCATAACCGTAGAGCCCATCGAACACTTCATCGAGAACCTGACTAAGGAAAAGGCGTTTCTCGGGAGGGAATGTCACACCCATGTAGGACACACCGAGAAAGGCGGGAACTGAGCGAGTAGAACTTTGATGATCATATCGTCCATAAAAGCGACCATTCCTTTCGGGCGAAGAATAGTTGTCCTCGGTGCTAGTTCGTTTTGTGGAATTCTCTTTTGCCGCCCTATTGGCAGACGGCTCTGGGTCGACGAAATCGTGGCCGAAACCCTCCCTTGAGAATGCTGTCTCAGAGCAGGCCGCAAAAAGCGTGGTGGAACTTGCCATGGTTCGGACGCAACTCCCAAGTGGCGTTGACATGCTTCGCTCTATATAACACCGAGCTTCGACAATTATTCCCGGGACTATTCCCAGGACCAAAACACGTTTATGCGAAATCTAGCGGGCCTTTCTTCGGATGTGCGCACATTTTCTTCTTCCGTTCGGGGAATAATATGACGGGCGACTTGTATTGCCTTCGTGCGCGAGATCGGTTGCGTCCGCCGCACGATGGAGTTCTGACGTGCTTCCGTATTTGGGCCCGGAGATCATCGCTGTCATGCAAGCAGCGTGGAGCTATGCTCCGGACGATTCACGGAGTGCCCCTCTCCTGACTTTCCGCAAAAGCGACGACAGAAGCATTCCGCTGATGGTCTTGTCATCCAGTCTGAGGTCCTCCAATTCGAAGACCGTGGGTGTCTTCAACGTTTGGGTCCATTGGCGCCCCTGATGCATCAAACGGATGGGCATGTAAAGAGGCAAAGATGAGGTCGCAGTGTATTGAGCTTGGGTTGTGTCCGGAATCCGCACATTTCTCTTCTACGCGGCCAGGTTCTATTGAGGTGGGCTAACAGAGGAAATCTTTATGGCATCTAACCCTAACAATCCATCTTCTCGCCTCGCTCATCTAACTTGTCCTTCTTCCGTTGTCGATTCAAGCGATGGCTATTCCTGGGACGGCATTATCCTTGAGCATCACAAGATTCCTGAAGGCGAGCGGATAGAAACTGTAACTGATCGGCACGTTCTGTGGCTTTGGACAGCGGGTTATTCCGGCGAATATGCGGGCCATGGTGGGCGCTTGGTTCGTTGTTCGAAAGGGCGCGGAGCAATCACTGTGACTCCGGTCGGACTCATCCCAACGTTGCACTCTTATAGGCGGTCGGAAGTTACCCTCTGTGCCTTGGATTCACATTTCATAAGAAGCATTTTGTCGGAGTTGGATCGACAGCCCAGGACTGAACCCATCATCCGTCCTAAGTTAGAGGACTCAGCTATTCGACGGCTCATGACACTTCTCTTGGAAGAAGTTCGAGCTGGCGGTCCTTCAGGCAAGTTATATTGCGATTCGCTCGCTCATGCGCTCGCAATCCGATACCTTCTGTTGGGTGAACGTCCGCAGCACCAAAGAGCGGATTCGGGCGTATCTGCGCTTCCACCCCACGCGTTGAAGCGTGTTCTAGAACGGATCGAGCATAGTTTCCAGTCCGAGGTCAGCCTCGCCTCGCTCGCAGAAGAGGCGGGTTACAGCCGTGGACACTTTCTTAAAATGTTCCGCACGTCGACGGGCATGACACCACATCAATATCTACTGAAGCGCCGGATCGACCACGCTCGATCGCTCTTAAAAAGGCCGGAAATAAGCATTATTGACGTTGCTGCAGACTGTGGCTTCTCCAGCCAGGCGCACCTGACTCAGGTCTTCCGTGAACATGTCGGAGTCACCCCAGGCGACTACCGTCGCAATCAGTAACACGATCCTGAAAAAATCTCACTTCTCTGTAAGACGGGTCGCCGCAAAAAGTCTATCGTTGTCCATGGTTCCACTCGAGCATATCGATGGACTGTTCGCCTATGCGATAGTGCTCACTCGCAACTCTTTCGAAGCCGAGGACTTGGTACAGGAAACGTACGTTCGCGCCATAGAGGCGATGGGACGGCTGCGCGAAGACAGTAATGTAAAGGCGTGGCTGTACGCCATCTTGCGAAACATTTGGCTCAACCAAGTACGGCAACGACGTACCAGGCCGAAATTAGTCGAAATTGACGCTGATGAGAATGCCGCAGACCTCGTCATAGACTCTGCCAGAGACCCTCACGCCCTTTATGTGAGCAAAGTGGAGCGCGAGCAGGTACGACAAGCGATCCAACAACTTTCCACGGAGTTTCGCGAGATTATCGCCCTGCGCGAGTTTGCTGAGCTTTCCTATCAAGAGATCGCCACCTTGTTGAATTGCCCGCTTGGGACCGTCATGTCTCGCCTTGGAAGAGCGCGCTCCAAACTCGGAACCTTGCTTTCTGCCACACAGACATCCAGTGCGCGCGGAGCCAAATTACCAGAAGACATTGTCGGTGTGAGCTCTGAGTGACTTTCGATCAGGCTACATCCTCTGCAATTATCTCCTAGTCTGACGACGGGGATGGGAATAACAAGCAAGTGGGCTCGCAGCCCATGTTTTACTTTGGGAGGCTGTGAATGTCCGCTGAATCCTGATATTCTAATCCTTCCACCAGCCTGCCCAGCTTCTACACGTGTCCTCAAAAAGGCAACTGAACATGGATGCCGACAAACTCCGGAGCGGCCGTGACAAACTCACGCGCGTATTCCGCTACCTTGAAGCACTCAACCAGCATCGCAATCCGGCCAAACGGCAGATTCGCGAGCAACTCTGGAACCTGTGGCTGCACGACCTTCCTGATCATCCGTCCATCAAGCGAGGCGGGTTCAAATCCAGGGCATCGAAAGTTGCGAGCACGGAAAGCCAGAACGGCGAGACCGGCGGCGCTAGTTTTGTTCTAAAGGTCCAACGGCCGGCGCTGACGCCTCCTCCCACGCCTCCTCCAGAGATTGCGGAGTGGCTGGAGACAGGCTGGGAAGATCCCTCGCGTGGGATCTCCGTCCCCGAATCCCGGCCCGAGCCCGAGGAACAAATCGAATCTCGAGTCGTGAGATTCGCCGACAGCGCCGAAAGACCCGTGGCATTTCAGCGCTGGAAGTCCCTCCGCGATGAATGGGCAAAAAATGAAAAGCCCGCTCGTGCTTGCATGAAAATCTTCGAGACGCTTTACGCGCTGTACGGCCGCATCGATCGCGAGGCCGAACGCGTCGAGCTTGTTTTGGGGGACGGCATTTTGAGCTGGAGCCGCCCCGAGGGCGGCATCTACCACCCGGTACTTCTTCAGCGCCTTCAACTGCAGTTCAACGCTTCGGTACCCGAATTCACGCTCTCGGAAGCCGACCATCCGTCCGAGCTTTACTCCGCCTTGTTCCAATCGATGACTGACGTGGACGGGCGCGCGATCGGACGCTGCCGCGAAGAGTTGGAGCGGGAAGGATTTCATCCGCTGTTCAATGGCACGGCTTCTGAATTCCTGAAACGCCTGGTTGTGCAGCTCTCGCCGCGTGGAGAATTCAACGAGGAAGGCGCACCGGACGGGGAACAAAATGATCCTCGCATCGGCCGCGACCCGGTTATATTTTTGCGTGCCCGTACGCTGGGGTTCGCGGCAGCAATCGAAGGAATCCTTGCGGACCTCCGCACGCGCGAAGACTTGCCGTGGTCTCTTCTGAACATCGTCGGCGAAGAATCCCCAATTCCTGATGCCGGAGAAGCAGACAGGCCGGAGGGAGGCGGTGGCCAGACCGACGCTGACGTCCTTTTGAGCAAGCCCGCAAATCCTGAACAGATCCGAATCGCGAGACAGCTGGAAGAACATGGTGGAGTCCTCGTGCAAGGCCCGCCGGGAACAGGAAAGACCCACACCATCGGCAATCTCGTCGGCCATTTGCTTGCGCACGGCAAGAGCGTTCTGGTTACGAGCCACACAACGAAAGCCTTGCGCATGGTGCGGCATCACATCGTGCCTGAACTGCGTCCCTTGTGCGTCAGCGTCCTAGAAAGCGATTTGGACAGCCGTAAACAGTTAGAGAGCGCAGTCGGGTCGATCGCGGAGCGTTTCTCTCGCGCCGACGCCGGCGCGCTTGAGACGGAAGCAAAAAAATTAGCATCTCAGCGCCTCGATCTCCTCAAAAAGCTGGATGAAATTCGGAATCAGCTTAGCGAAGCTCGCGCGGATGAGTATCGCGACGTCGTTTTAGGCGGAAAATCCTGGGGGCCCGCCGACGCTGCTCGCAAAGCGGCGCAGGAAAAAGACACTTGTAGTTGGATTCCCGGACCTGTCGCTGCCGTCGCCCCTTTGCCGCTTTCACCAGGTGAACTGGCCGACCTTTACCGCACGAACGCTTCCGTCTCCCGCGAGGACGAAAATGAGCTCTCCGGCCATCTACCGGAGCTCCACGATCTTCCTGGCCCTGAAGAGTTCGACGCTGCCGTAAATGAACAGAATCGTCTTGGGATGGAGGATTTGGACTTTCGCTCCGATCTCTGGCAATCGCAGGCTCCTCAAGGTTCGGCGGACGATCTACAAACTCTTATCGTCAATTTGGCGCACGCTGTCGAGCCTCTTTCCGGCAAGGACAAATGGAAGCTGGCTGCGGTTTATGCCGGAAAGTACGGCGACACATACCGCCAGCCCTGGGACCAATTGGTCGGCTTCGTCCGCCGCGTTCATCGTGAAGCCGCAAACACGCAAGAATCATTTGTCAAATTCGGCCCGCAAATCTCTCGCGATTCCTCGCTCGAGGATCAGGAACGCGCTGCAGGCGAAATCCTGAGCCATCTCGAAAATGGCGGCAAACTTGGTTCTTTCACGCTTCTCACGCACAAGTCTTGGAGCCAATTCATAGAGCAAACGAGAGTCAATAACGCGCGCCCTCGTCTTCCCGAGCACTTTCATGCGCTGCGTCAACTCTCCCGGCTCAAGAGCCTCCGCCGGGATCTTGCCACGCGCTGGGATCGCCAAGTTGCCCCTCTCGGGACTCCCCATTCAAATGAAATGGGTGAGGAAGTCGAAAAAACACTGATACAATTCTGCGATTCCATCGAAGACTGTCTCGGATGGCACGAGCACACATGGCTCCCTCTCCAGCAGCAACTTGAAGATCTCGGCTTCCGGTGGGAGAAATTCCTCGCTGAGCAACCGGCGGTTGTCGGTTCCGACGGCGAGCTGGTTAGGATCGGACTAGCGGTGACCGATTCTCTTTCCCCCGTCCTAGACTCGCGCTTCAAGAAGCTGAAATTGCTCCAATTGAATGAGGAACTCCGTGATCTGAAAAACCGGCTCAAACTTGCGGCCCGCCTTGCCAAATCGTCTAAGGTGATCGCTCAGCTCGTCGAAACGGTGAAAGATGAAAATTCGAGCGGGTACCGCAGCGCTTACGAGCGTCTCCTCGAACTCAAAAGCCGTCAGGCCGATCTCGATCTGCGGCGCGCGCTGCTTGCCAAGCTGGAGACCGCCGCACCCGCGTGGGCCGGCGCGATTCGCAATCGCACTGGCATCCACGGCCGGGGTGAACCGCCTCGCGATCCCGCGTCTGCCTGGACCTGGCGCCAGCTCAACGATGAACTCGACCGCCGCGCCGTCGTTTCACTCGAGGCCCTCCAAGTTAAAAGCGAAAAACTCCGCGAGCAGCTTCGCAGCGCCACCGTTGAACTCATCGACAAGCGCGCATGGTCTGCGCAAGCGCGCCGCACCTCGCCTCGCCAGCGTCAAGCGCTCGTTGGCTGGCTCGACACCATTCGTCGCATTGGCAAAGGCCACGGCGTCCGCGTCGCACTGCTGCGCGCCGAAGCTGCCCGGAAGATGAGCGAGTGCCGCGGCGCCGTTCCGGTTTGGGTCATGCCGCTGTCACGGGTAGTCGAAAATTTTGATCCGCGTACAACTCGCTTTGACGTCGTCATCATCGATGAAGCCAGCCAGAGTGACGTTATGGCTCTCGTCGCGTTGTACTTGGGCAAGACTGTCCTCGTCGTCGGAGACCACGAGCAGGTCAGTCCCTCTGCCGTCGGCCAGGATCTCGGCATCATCCAGAACCTCATATTCCAATACCTCCCCGGCATTCCCAACGCCGATCTCTACGACGGTCAAATCTCCATCTACGATCTAGCGCGCCAATCCTTCGGCGGCACAACCTGTCTGGTCGAGCATTTCCGCTGCGTACCGGAAATCATTCAGTTCAGCAATATGATTTCCTACGATTGGCGCATCAAGCCCCTGCGGGACGCCAGCCGGGTACAGCTCCGTCCGCACACAGTCGCGCATCGCGTTTCCGGCTCCAGCCGCGACGGCAAGCTTAACCGTCAGGAGGCTCTCGAGGTGGCCTCGCTGGTCGCCGCCGCTATGGAGATGCCTGAATATCAGAAAAATGACGCAGGTCAACCGCTCAGTTTTGGTGTCGTCTCTCTGGTGGGCGACGAACAGGCGATTGAAATTGATAATCTCCTTCGCAAGCACATCTCACCAGAGCGATACGAGCTACGCCGCGTTCTGTGCGGGAACGCCGCGCAGTTCCAGGGCGACGAGCGCGACGTTATCTTTATCTCCCTCGTCGACACCGCCCAGCGCGGCCCCCTGTCCCTCCGGGACCAGGAATTGTTCAAACAGCGTTTCAATGTGGCCGCAAGCCGCGCCCGCGACCAGATGTGGATCGTCCATTCTCTCAGCCCCCGTGACGACCTCAAGCCCGACGATCTCCGCCGCCAGCTCATCGAGCACGCGCAAGATCCCAGCCGCCTTATGCGGGCTCTCGAAGAAAAAGAGAAACGAACCCAGTCACCCTTCGAACGTGAGGTCATGAAACGTCTCACGACCGCCGGTTATCAGGTTGCCTCGCAGTGGCGAGTCGGCGCTTTTCGAATCGATCTGGTCGTCGAAGGCGACGACAAGCGTCTCGCCATCGAGTGCGACGGCGACCGCTATCATCCGCTGGAAAGACTCGCCGAGGACATGGAGCGCCAATCTATTCTTGAGCGCATGGGCTGGATCTTCACGCGCATCCGAGCTACGGAGTTTTTCCGCAACCCCGATCGCGCTATGAAACGTATTCTTGAAAAACTGGAGCTCCTGCAAATCTTTCCAAAGAGCGCAAAGCCGGCTGGACCAGGTAAGCCGCTAGGATCCCCGGATTTAATTGACCGTCTTGTACGCGGCGCCGAAGAGTTGCGCAGCTCCTGGACTGGTCAGGAATCGACCGAATCTCGCCATCAGACTTCACTGCACTCGGCGGAGCAAGCGGCACTCTCCTGAAATCCGGTTTGACGGAGGTTGCGGAAGAGCAATATTGAATCAGTCTGTTTATGCTAGAATCCCGCCGTTGAGCCACTACCAAAGAGGGACAATCCAGGGCCACGGCCAGGGAGAAAGAACAGCCAGACCATAGACCCGATACCGCCACGGCCGTGACAGGATGGCGACTCCCGCCGCCATCGAATGGAAGCGTCTCTCACCAGAAAGGGGGCTCTCCAAAATGCATCGGTTCCCTATTCCCTCAACGGAAATCACCCAGGTAGGCTATCAGGAAGATTCGGAGACGCTTGAAATCCAGTTTGTTAAGGGCGGGATCTATCAGTTTTTCAATGTTCCTTCAAAGGTGTTTGATGAATTCATGAGCGCCCCCTCCAAAGAGGGATACTATCACTCGAAAATCGGCGAGCGCTTCCCCTGCTCTCGAGTCGCGTGATGGCGATTTGGTTCTGCTAGAGGACTTCCGGAAAGGACCGCGAGAGTGGTCTTTTCCGGGCATCTGGTGGCTGGCTCAACTGAGTTTCCGCCGCAGGAATCGGACCTGCGCTGAGTTCGTTGGGGTTTATTTCGTTCATTCTTCGCCGGGCAGGACGCTCGCGGCTCTCACTGAAAATCAGATTGCTCAGCAGTTCTCCAGATCGCGCTTTTTTCCGTAGCGAAACGCCAGCCCGAGGCCGAGGGTCATGAACCCGATCGGGGGAACTACGAGTATGAGAACACCTTTACTGATAGCCTTCTGGCCGTCCTTGGAGGTCGCCGCGGCGGAACTGCGGCACATCGCGCACCCCTGGCTGAACGCGGGCGCGGTCCACAGAAAGAGCGATAAGACGAGAATTGCGGAACGAACTTTCATTTCACTCCCAGATGGAGAATGCGAAAAGCATCCGGAAAGAAAAAGATCGTCATCAAAATCAAACAGGCGACCACCGAACCCATTGTAAGCCACTTCATTCTTGATACTTCATATTTTAGATGCATGAAGTAGCCGATGATCAGCGCGGCCTTCACAAACGACAAGCCCAGCAGAATGGTCAGCATCTTCACGGGCGGCATGTTCTGATAGGTCAAATAAACTTCGATGGCAGTCATCACCAGGAGCGCACCCCACACCCAGAAGAACAGCGCTTTACCGTGATGGCGGTGCTGTTCCGCAACGCGTTCCGCGAGAGCTTGCTGAATGGTATCCATATCCCTCCGGCTCCTAGAGAATCTTGGCGGACATCAGATAAACCAAGGGAAAAATGAACATCCAGACGAGGTCCACGAAGTGCCAGTACAGCCCGGCAACTTCCACGTCGGACGAGTCGTATACCTTGGGCTTCAGCCACAGGATGATCGAGCACACGATCGCTGCGACTAAGAGCACGTGCGCACCATAGTGGAAGGGACTATAGACCGGCGTTCCCAACCACGCAACTAGCCAGAGGACCAGCAGGATGGGGATGAATTTGCGCCGCAGCGCCACAACGCCAAGGTAAATCACACCCAGCGTCACGTGCAACATGTGCATCCCCGTCAGCCCGAAGAAAGTGGCGCCAAACTGCGGCACGGTTTTGGATACGTTCACAAATTCGCTGGCGGCTTCGTGGCCCGGAACTTTGGGGAACATGGGTAGAGTCAAACCTTCCGCAATCAAATTGCTCCACTCCCGCCCGTGAAGAACAATGAATCCCGTGCCGCATAGCATGGTGGCTAGCAACCACAGGCGCTGCCCTTTGGCATCGCCATGCACGGAAGCCCTGACCGCCAGCACCATTGTTAGGGAACTGGTGAGCAGAAACGCGGTCATGATGGTGGCGTTGATGATGCTCTCGGAATGGAAAGGCGTGGGCCAACCTTCCGTCGAAATGCGCCCGTAGCTGTAGGCGTAGAGCAGCGCGCCAAACGTCAGCGAATCGGAGAGCAGGAACAACCACATCCCGATTTTCTTGGAGTAGGTGCCGAACAGCGACGGCTCATAAGCCGACGGGATGTCGTGCATCGCGGATTCAGCCATGCGTTCGGCCTCCTGGTCAGAAACGTACGGTTAGCTGGCAAACTCCAGCAAGCACAAAATGTAAATCCACAGCCCGGCCATGAAATGCCAATACCAGGCGGTCACATCCACGACAATGCTCCTCGTTGCCGGGGAGCGGTGCAAAAGCGATGCGATGCCTGCGACGAACAGGGCGAGAACACCACCCATCAAGTGAATCGCGTGCGTCCCGGTCAGCAGATAAATAAAAGAGCTACTGGGCGTGGTGGCCACATAGAAACCATTTGCGGCCAGCTGCTTCCAGGCCGCCCACTGTCCGAAAAGAAAAACGAGACCAAGGACGAGAGTCATGGACAGACAGGGAATCCTCTTCTGGTCAGCGGCGGAGACTCCCGGAGCGGATGTTGCCGACGCAAGAGCCGCTTGTCCCTTCACCTGGCGGCGGGCCAGCTCCATAAACACGCTGCTCAAGATCAGCACACCCGTATTGATCAACAGCAGCCTGGGAAGTGTTATGGGAATCCAGTCGCGCACGAGCGCATTGGTGCGCGGGTCGAGCGTGGGCAGTCCCTGACGCACAACGTACGCGCTGCTGAACGAGACAAACAGCATGAGAACCGGGGTCAGCGCGACCAGCAGCCCAAGACGCGCCCGTCGCAAGCGCGTGGCGTAATCCGGCAATCCCGGACCGGAGCCATCATCGCCCAAGGAGATTCTGGGGTCGTCTACCGTCGCGGTTGTGGTGAATGTGGCCATGGGATGCTCAATGTGCCGGCTTGATTTCCGGGTCGGTCTGCATCACATAATCGCGGGGCGCGCCGGGTACGTTGTACTCATAAGGGCCGTTGTGAACGACCGGCGTGTGTCCGCCGAAATTGTCGTGTGGAGGCGGCGTCGCCGTGGTCCACTCGAGCGTGGTTGCTTCCCAAGGATTGTCGCTGGCCTTCTTTCCCTTGAACATGCTCCAAAAGAGATTCACGACGAAGATCAACTGACCAGCGATTGTGACAAACGCCGCGTAAGTGATGAACTTCTGCAGCGGGATCAGGTGGAAGAGATAAGCGACCTCGGTCATCTGCGAGTAGCGGCGCGGCATCCCTGCCATACCGAGATAGTGCATAGGCATGAAGATCGCGTATGTCCCGATGAAACTAAACCAGAAGTGCCAGCGCGCCATCGATTCGTTCATCATTCGTCCGAACATCTTGGGAAACCAATAATAGGTCGCCGCAAAGATGCCGAAGATGGAGGCCACGCCCATGATGAGGTGGAAGTGGCCGGGCACGAAATACGTGTCGTGCAACTGAATGTCCAGCACGGGCTGCGCGAGGAATGGACCGCTTATCCCGCCGGAAACGAACAGCGAAACGAATCCGATCGCAAACAGCATGGGTGAAGTAAAGCGGATCCGCCCGCGCATGAGAGTCCCGAGCCAGTTGAATGTTTTTATGGCTGACGGAACGCCGATGCCCATGGTCATGATGGAGAATGCGAAGGCGGTATACGGGCTCATGCCGCTCATGAACATGTGATGGCCCCACACCATGAAGCCCAGGAAGCCGATGGCCAGGATGGCGTACACCATGGCCTTGTAGCCGAAGATGGGCTTGCGCGAGAACACGGAGAGCAACTGCGAGCACATCCCCATGGCCGGCAAGATCGCGATGTAAACCTCAGGATGGCCGAAGAACCAGAACAGGTGCTGCCACAAAAGCGGTGAGCCACCCTTATGACCCGTGAGCTGTCCGTTGATGGTGACCAGCGGCACGAAAAAGCTGGTGCCGAGGTTGCGATCCATCAACAGCAGAATCCCGGCAGAGAGCAGCACACCGAACGCGAGAAGCCCCAGAATCGCGGTGACGAACCAGGCCCAAACGGTGAGCGGCATGCGCATCATGGTCATGCCCTTGGCGCGCATATCAAGCGTTGTGGTAATGAAGTTCAGCGCACCCATCAGCGCACCAATGCAGAAAATAGCGATGCTGATAATCCACAAATCCGCGCCGAGTCCCTCGCCCGGCCCAGCCGATTGCAGAGCGCTCAGCGGCGCGTAACCCGTCCAGCCATGGAGAGGCGCTCCTCCGGCCACGAAAAAGGCCGCGAGCATTACGATGAAGCCCAGGAAGGTCGTCCAGAACGAAAGCATGTTCAGCACCGGGAAAGCCATGTCTGGCGCACCAATCTGAATCGGCAGGAAATAATTCCCGAAGCCGCCCTGTGGCGCGGTGGTGAGCACAAAGAAAACCATGATGGTGCCGTGCATGGTCACCAGCATGAGATACGTCTCCGGCTTGATGTCTCCCAGAAACGGCAAGACGGCGGTGGGCGCGACCAGGTGGATGCGCATCAGCAGCGAGAGGAACATGCCGACAAACACCGCGGCCAGCGCCAGGAAGTAATACTGGAGGCCGATGACTTTATGGTCCAGGCTGAAGACCCATTTGCGAATGAAGCCCTGAGGTGCCGCGTGGGCGTGAGTTTCCTGGGCAGCGAAATCGTGAGTAGCCATGTTATTGCTTCTCGGCCTCCCGTGCCGCAAGCCATTTGTCAAACTCTTCCTGACTGACGACCTTTAACATGCCGTGCATTTTGTAATGACCGAGCCCGCAAAGTTCGGCGCAGAGAATTTCATAGTCTCCCGTTTCAATGGGCGTGAAATGCATGTGGATCGCAAGGCCGGGTACCGCGTCCTGCTTGAAGCGCATCGTAGGAATAAAGAAGCTGTGGATGACGTCGTGAGCGCGCAAGATCACTTCGATTTCGCGGTTCACCGGCACCACCATCGTTCCCGTCACGATATCGTCTTTGGATGCGGAGTCTTTCGGATCGAGACCCAGAGCGGCTTCGCCGCCGGCCGAGGCATCCTCAAGCTCCGGGTTCGTTGCGCCAAACTTGCCGTCCGGCCCGGGATAGCGGAAATACCAGGCGAACTGCATCCCCGTCACTTCCACGCGCACGGCATTCGCTTCCGCGGGGCGGAACCGCTCCGAAGCCCAGATGGAACTGCTCATTAGGTTTAGCCCCACAAAAAGGACGGTGGTGAGTACGGTCCAGACGATTTCCAGAATCGTGTTTCCGTGGGAATACGCCACCTTGGAAGAGGAGGAACCACGGTCGCGGTAAATCCAGACAAGCGCTCCCAAGGAAACCTGAGCGGCAACGAAAACGATGCCCATAAGAATGAAGGTCGTGGTGAAGTGATGATCGATTCCGGCGGCCGCGGCAGAAGCTCCGACGGGTAACCACCATGTCTTGGCGATGAAGAAATACGTGCTGACAAAGGTGATCAGCCAGATGACGAGTAGAAGAATGAGGCCCATGCAGCACGACCCCCCGAGTTGGATTCTCGGCCTTCCCCACTGAGGCCCTGCTCGAATTCCCTGTGATCAGAGAAGTGGGGGATGCAAACCGGGGCGAATATATCACAGGTTTTTCTGAGCGCAAGCGGGTTCTTGCATCTATTATTTTTTGCCGGCGAAGCTTCTTTCCGGAAAATGCTCAAAATCATTTCAGCACTCCAACGCAAAGACGCATTGACGAATTTTTTTGTTTTGAGTAATATCCGTTTCGTCCCTGGGGGGTCCAGCGAAAATGTTGAGGACCTCGCGATGTTTTCGTATCAAACTTTTCCAATCCGGCGGGCCTCGGACGCTCTCAGCGGTCGCGCCCTCTGTCTATAATTTGTCCAGTCCATCCGAAAAATATTTCGCGTCCTGGGGACAGTCGTCTCCCCCTCACTGCGGACAACTCGAATTTATTTCTGAAACGATGTGGAGTTCGGAACCAATCCATTTTCGGCCGCAGCCAGATCGCAGTCGACGGAACCATAACCTAAAGGGGGACGGGCGGCGCTTTCGCTGGCCGCTAATTAATTTCGAGGACTAGCAATCCAGGAGGTATCGCATGGCGGGCCCGGAAACTGATTCGGCCAAACCAAAACCGGAAGCGGCGAAGACATCCGCTGCCGGCGGTGGAGATGCAACCAGGTATGTTGGTACGCCTGCCGTGGGTACCTCCAAAGCAGCAGCTGCCGCAGGTTTGGCGACAGTGGGCCCGGAAGCTAGCCAAGTCAACCAGCGGCGCCGGCGCCTGGTGTGGGTTGCGGTCACCGGTTTTCTGGGCGCGTGGTTCATCGCCTTCTTTAAATTCTTTCTTCCCCGGACGCTCTTCGAACCTCCCACTGTATTCAAGATCGGGTACCCCTCGGACTACGCCTTGGGTGTCGATACCAAATGGCAGCAGAAATACCGCATCTGGGTGGACCGCACGCCGGATCGCGTATTCGTCGTCTACGCCCGCTGCACGCATCTGGGCTGCACACCCGATTGGAAGGCCAGCGAGAACAAGTTCAAGTGCCCTTGCCACGGAAGCGGCTACGACAGCGAAGGTGTCAACTTCGAGGGACCGGCGCCGCGTCCGATGGACCGCGCGCACGTGGAGCTTGCGCCAGACGGGCAGATTATCGTGGATACCTCCCGGCTCTATCAGTGGCCTAAGGGACAACCAAGCCACTTCAGTGATCCGGGATCATTTTTGCCGGTGTAACGGACGGCGCTGCGAGAGCGCTCCGCGCGTAAGGGAGAAGCAGGGACAGATCGAGCCGCTACAGGACGGGAGAGCAGACGATGCCCGAAGAGAAAAACCCGAACGGAAAAAATGGCAAATCGGTTGGCTTGGTCGAGCGTTTCAAGGCGGGCGTCAAAGAGGACCTCGAGTCCCTCAAGACGGACATGCCTGCAAAAGCAAAAGAACAGGTCGAGCTGCTCAAGAAGCCCACCAAGACACAGGTCTACACTTCGATTTTCCGCCACAAGCGCGACGACACGCCGCGCAATCGCGCCCTGGGCGTGCTCTCCAACGTTTTCCTGCATCTGCATCCCGCCAAGATCAATCGTGACGCCGTGCGCTACAGCTACACCTGGGGCATGGGCGGCATCACGTTCTACTTGTTCATCGTGCTCACGCTCACCGGCGTGCTGCTGATGTTCTACTACCACCCCAGCAAAGTACAGGCCTTCCGCGATGTGCTGTACCTCGAACACGACGTTCCCTTCGGCAAATTGTTGCGCAACATGCATCGCTGGGCCGCGCACTTGATGGTGATTGCCGTCGAGCTGCACATGTTCCGCGTGTTTCTCACCGGGTCTTACAAGAAGCCGCGCGAGTTCAATTGGAACGTGGGCGTGATCCTGCTGGTGCTGACGCTGCTGCTCTCCTTCACCGGCTACCTGCTCCCCGACGATCAGCTCGGCTTCTGGGCCGTGACGGTGGGCACCAACATGGCGCGCGCCACGCCTCTCCTTGGACACGAAGGCCCCTTCGGCTCGATGTTGGGCATGACTCCATATAACGACGTTCGCTTCGGCCTGCTGGGCGGCTCCATCGTAGACGCCAACGCGCTCCTTCGCTCCTACATCTGGCACTGCATCGGCATTCCCATCATCGCTTCCATCTTCATGATCCTGCACTTCTGGCGCGTGCGTAAGGATGGCGGCATCTCCGGCCCCGCGGCCGTGGTGCTCGACTCCGAAGTGAAGGAGGCGAAAAAGTAGCCATGGATTGGAAGCAACTGTGGGAAATCCTCTCCGCTGCGGACAACGTGCCGATCATCGCGATGATTCCGCTTCTGGCTTTCTACATGTACCTCGCGTGGAAACAGGCGCACGCCAATGACGTCTTGATCGAGCAACTCGCGGGGGATGCGGCGCTGGCCAAAACGCATCATCGCAAGGCGTGGCCGTTCAAGCCCGGGTGGGCCAAAGAAGTGCACGTCTGGCCGTTTCTGTTGCGCGTGGAATTCCTGGCCGCCGTCATCGTCACCATCATCCTGATGGTCTGGTCCATCACTCTGAATGCGCCGCTGGAAGAACCTGCGAACCCCAACCTGACCATGAACCCGGCGAAGGCGCCGTGGTATTTCCTCGGCTTGCAGGAAATGCTGGTTTACTTCGATCCTTGGATCGCAGGCGTGGTCATGCCCACGCTCATCATCGTTGGCCTGATGGTGATTCCGTATATAGATACCAATCCGTTGGGCGCCGGCTACTACACCTGGAAGCAGCGCAAGTTCGCCATTGGAACATTTCTATTCGGCTTCATCATCCTGTGGGTCTCGATGATTTTCATCGGCACCTTTATTCGTGGACCCGGATGGCAGTGGTTCTGGCCAGGGCAGACCTGGGATCACAACCGGCTCATTTATGAAGTCAACCGCGACTTGCCGGATCTTTTCGGTATCACTTCAAACTGGGGCAAGGGCATCTTCGGAGCAGCGGTGGTCGGCGGCTTCTTCGTCATCGGCGGCATGCTAGTTCACGCCTTTTTCCGACGTAACAATCCGAAGGACTACAAGCGCATGAGCTTGCTGCAGTATTCGATCATGATGACGTTCCTGCTCACCATGCTCGCTCTGCCCATCAAGATGTTGTTGCGGTTGCTCTTCCACATTAAATACGTGTGGATTACGCCTTGGTTTAACGTTTAGGAGGAACTGGTGCCCGAAAAGCCCATTCCCGAAAACGACCCGATAGTCAGCAAGTCGCTCGCCCCGCATTACGTCATCTCCATGGTCATCCTGATGGCCACGCTCTTCTGGGCATTGTGGGATGAAGATTTTGGCCAGCGTCCGTGGAAAACTTTTCAGCACGAGTGGAAAGACCGCTACTCGACCTTCCTGAAGACTGCCCGATCGCAGTCGCGCGACTCGCAAAAGGACGTTGAGAGCAGCCCCGACTACCAGAAGCTGAAGCAAGATTACGAGACTGCTAGCCAGAACGCCGCCCCTCGCATCAAAGAGATCAACGAAAAGCTGCACGACTTGAGCGCCAAAATCCTGGCGGTACAGAACACCTTTACCGACCGGCGTGCCTATGTCAACGCCCTGACCTACAGCATTGAGACGGAGACCAGCGCCTCCTCAAAGCAAAGCGAGCAAAAAGATCTCGCTTCCTACAAAAAAGAAAAGACCACCGTCGAGTATCCGGACGGTAAGAAGCAGGACTACGACTACGAGCACCTGGAAGAAACCTACAACGAACTGAAAAACGAGCGCACCCAACTGAGCGCCGAGCTCGGAGAGCTGATCAAGCCCGTGAACGAACGGAAAGAAAAGCTTGATGCCTACGTCTCCGAGCACATGGTGAGCCTGACTCCAACGCAGATGGCGGGATTGCAGGACAAGACCGAAGCCTGGACGCCCAAAATTCTGCAGATCAATGTGCCGGAGGCCAATATCGTCGACCGCTGCGAATCCTGCCACATGGGAATTCGCGAGCCCGTCAAGCTGACCGCCGTTTCCATGTCCCTCAAAGACAAAAAACCCGACCAATACGCGCGCGCTTTTACCAGTCACCCGGAACCTGACCTTTTGAAAATTCACGATCCGGATAAGTTCGGCTGTTCGCCCTGCCATCAGGGCAACGGCCGCGCAACCACGAGTGTTGAAAAAGCTCATGGCACCTACGAGCACTGGCTCTGGCCGCTCTTCGCCAAGGGAAATATGGAAGCCGGTTGCCAGACCTGCCACGCCGCGGACATGGTGCTGGTCAGCAACGACGTGGGTTGGACCCTCAGCGATGGCAAAGATCTTTTCCGCCAGCGCGGCTGTGTGGGCTGTCACCGTTACGAAGGCTATGACAAGGAGCCCGAAGACCTGCTCTCCGTCGCACAGCAGATCAAGCAAATCGAGCAAGAGAAGAAAGACAATTTCAAGCAAGCGAACGATCTGATGAAGCAAGCCGACACGGCCGAGAGCAACGACGAGGCCAACCGGCTGAACGACCGCGCCATCGCGCTCAAAGTCACCAACAGCAAGCTGGACTTGCGCGTCGTGCAGCTCGACCGCTCGACCAAGAGCCTGTTGCAAGACATGAAGAAGGTTGGACCCAATCTTAAGGACGCGCGCCTCAAGTTAAACAAGAATTGGATTCCGGTTTGGCTCAAGAAGCCCAGCGACTTCCGCGCCACAACCAAAATGCCGAATTTCCGGCTCAACGACGAACAGATCCAGGCCATCTCCGCCTACATTTGGCAGTCCGCGCTAACGGATTCATTGCCCAAGCACAAACCGGGCAACGCCGCTCACGGAAAAGAGCTGTTCGAAACGCGCGGCTGCCTCGCCTGCCACTCCATCGGCGAAGGCGACCAGTTGCAGGGCGGAACTTTTGCCGCGAATCTCACGCGCGTGGGTGAGAAGGACAGCTACGACTACCTCGTCCGCTGGGTCCACAACGCGCGCGAGCGCACGCGTCCTTACTGCCCATATGAAAAGAAGGACATCGGTCCCGAGGATTACAAAAAGAAGGGCCTGCCCTACGTCTTTGACCTGGACCACAGCAGGTGCCCGAACGACGGCCACGAACTTCAAGTGCAGAACATGACTGTGATGCCCAGCCTCCGCCTTTCTCCCCAGGATGCTGAAGACGTCGCCAGCTATCTGGTCACCCTGAAAAAAGAGGAGCCGTCCGCGTATGCCAACGCATCGTTCATGGACGATCCGAATTTGAAGGCGGAAGGCAAGAAGTGGGTTCGCCACTTCGGCTGCGCCGGATGCCATGAAATCTCCGGCCTCGAAGACGAAGGCCGCATCGGCACGGAACTGACCATCGAAGGCAGCAAACCGATTGAGCGGCTGGATTTCGCATTGCTCACGGAAACGGCCCAGCGCGGTGGCAGCGAACCAATCACCGATCCGGACGATTTAGCGCGTCTCCCCGAAGGCCCCGCCAAACAGGCCTGGTATGACCAAAAGGGCTTCTTCGAACACAAGTTGGCCGAGCCGAACATCTGGGACAAGGGCAAGGACAAACCCGAAACGGAAAAGCTGCGAATGCCGAACCTGCACCTCACCAAGGAACAGATTCGCGCGCTCACCACTTTCCTGTTGGGCAGCCAGGAAAACCCTCTTCCCGCCAGCTATCAATACCGGCCGTTGGACTACCGCCGCGACATTCAAGAAGGCTGGTGGCTGGTCAAGAAATATAACTGCATGGGCTGCCACCAGCTCATTCCCGGTCAACGCACTTCGCTCATGGCGATGGCGCACTATCAAGGCCCCGACGGACAGGAACTGCTGCCTCCGAAGCTCCTCACCGAAGGCGCCAGGGTTGATCCCGAATGGATGCTCCGTTTCTTGAGAAATCCTTCTCTGAATGATAAGGACACCAATCGCAACGGCGTCCGCTCGTACCTCCAAGTACGCATGCCGACTTTCTCTTTTTCCGAAAATGAGCTCGGCAAACTGGTACGGTTCTTCCAAGCCCTTGCACGTCAGCCCTTCCCCTACATTCCGGAAGAGGTTCCGGTGTTGACGACGAAAGAAACCGAAATGGCGAGGAGCCTCTTCAGCAGCACCGCGGCGCCCTGCTTGAAATGCCACGCCACCGGCGATCCGGCTCACGATCGCATCGCCACCGCACCCAACTTCCTACAAGCCCGCGGACGCTTGAAGCCTGATTGGATGGAGCGCTGGATCATCGACCCGCAGGCCATCAGCCCGGGCACCTCCATGCCTTCCGGTCTTTTCAAGCGGGAGAACGGCCACTGGGTTTTCTCCGGTCCTACTCCGTCCTCGTTCCAGGGTTATGATAAGGACCAAACAAAGCTGCTGGTCGATTACATCCTGCAACTCACACCGGAGGAGCAGCGAAGGGTGGGCGCTGCCATGGGTCATGCGTCGGCCGCGGCCGGCAGCTCATCGTCCGGCGCGAAAACCGCCGGCAATACTGGTCGCGGTGCGCCCGAATAAATTTTCAATCGCTTTGAGCTTTCAAATTTCAAGAGAGGTACGGCGAAAACATGAAAACGAATACTTCGATAGCAGTTTGGGGCTCGGCAGGTTTGTTGGGACTTGTCCTCCTCGCCGGATGCGGCAAAAAGGAAAGCGCCGAAGAGCAACCCGCGGCTCCTAGCGCTGCGGCGCCCGCGGCCGTTGCCACTCCGATTGATCCCGCCACCACAGCCATCATTGTCGGCGTGGTGAAACTGGATGGCGAGGCCCCCAAGGTCGCCAAGATTGACATGAGCCAGGATCCCGCCTGCAAAGGCACGAACACGGCTGAAAACGTGATGGCCAGCGGAGGCCACCTTTCCAATGTGTTTGTGTACGTGAAAGACGGCCTGGGAACCCGCACGTTCGACATTCCCAAGGAAGCCATCACCCTTGATCAGAGCGGCTGCAAATACCATCCCCACGTCCTGGGTGTAGTGGCCGGTCAGACCATCAAGATCATCAACAGTGATCCGACTACCCACAATATTCATCCCACCCCGAAGGACAACCGCGAATGGAACGAGTCACAGCCTCCTCAGGCCGCCCCGCTCGAGAAAACCTTCGCCCGCGAAGAAATTATGCTGCCCGTGAAGTGCAACCAGCACCCCTGGATGCGCATGTTCGTCAACGTAACCAAGAGCCCGTTCTACGCGGTCACCGGACCCGACGGCAAGTTCGAAATCAAGGGTCTGCCCCCCGGCGATTACACCATTGCATTCGTCCATGAAAAGTTAGGCGAGCAAACCCAAAAAGTCACCTTAGCCGCAAAGGACACCAAAACTGTGGATGCCTCATTCAAGCCCTAATCGTCGCAATCTTCCTTTGCAGGGGCGCAGCATGCTGCGCCCTTCTTAGTGGGCATCGGGGCTGTGACGCAATTTCGGAAATCTCTTTCAAGCCGGCTCGTGGCGAAAATCGGGACGTATCAAACTGGCAATGTCGCGAGAACAGCAAGAGAATCGAAAGCGATAACATGGATTTCTGGTCTTACTGAGAACTTAGAACTGACCACTGACAACTGTTTTTCCGAGGAGGTCCATTGCTTCCCGTGATGCTCTTGATTTCCATCCTGCTCGGCCTCATCCCACTCGCCGGGATTGCCTGGATCATCATCACCGGCACCATCACCACCGTGGACGGTCTCTTCGAAAGCCTGATCATGCTGAGCATCTCCGGGATTTTCTTCCTGAATGTTTTCTGGGAGCTTCGCGACCACGGGCTCCTGGGAAAGACCAAAGCTGCGGAGCCCGCCAAGCCGCCGCCAGCCTCCGAAGAGAGTTAGAGACCAAGAGAAGACATGCCCAGTCCTCCATCCTCTCCAGAAAATGGTAATCAGTCAGAATTTGCTCAGGAAGACTCCTCGGCGAAGCCTCCTGCGTCGGCGCATCACAAAATGTCCCCGCGCAATCGCGCGCTATTTTTCGTTACCGCCTGGCTAATCGTCCTCATGCCGTTCCTCTTCTGGTGGAACACCTGGTTTGGACGCCAGCTCCCCGACAAACAAATCAGCGAATACCTGCAAGATGAAAAGCGCCCGCGCCACATCCAGCATGCCCTCGTCCAACTCGGTGAGCGCATGGGACGCCACGACTCGGGTGTGACGCGCCGGTATCCGGAATTGATCCGCCTGGCCTCGCACCCCGTCGAGGAAGTACGCAACACCGATGCCTGGGTTATGGGCCAGGACACTTCCGGCCCCGGCTTCCACGAGACCCTCCTCAAGATGCTCCAGGATCCTTCTCCAATGGTCCGCGGCAACGCCGCCCTATCTCTCGTCCGTTTTGGGGACGCGAGCGGCCGTCCCCAGATCGTCGGCCTCCTGCAACCCGCCAGAATCGTCGCTCCCAGCGCCGGTCGCGTGATCGATACCGACAAAGTGGGAACCGCCATCCATCAAGGCGGCCTGATTGCCAAGCTGCAAGTCGACCACTCAGCGGTCGCCTCTCAAAACGGCCAGCAAACGATCGAAGTGCGCTCGCCCATCAGCGGACGCATCCGCACGCTCTCCGCAGCCACGGGAGCAAACGTAACCGCTGGCACCGAGGTCGCCACGGTGGACCCCGGCGACGAACAAGTCTGGGAAGCCCTCCGCGCCCTCTATCTCATCGGCCAGCCCGACGACCTGCCCGCCATCCGCCCCTACCAGCGCAATCTCCCCGAAATCTCCGGCCGCATCCGCCAGCAAGCCCTCCTCACCGACAAAGCCATCCGCGACCGCGCCGCACACTAACCCATTCGGGCCTGCGATTCCGCCGAAACGCCACTCTCGCTTTGTAGTGGCGCAGCATGCTGCGCCCTTCTTATCGGGCATCGGTGCTGTGATGTGCCGGAGAGCCTGGCCAGTGGCATGACCCACGCTGACATGTTGCGCGAGTTCCCTTATCTGACGGAAACAGATATCCGCGCTTGTCTCGCTCTTGCGGCCGAGAAGCGGGATGGCAGGAAAAAGGGGCGGGAGCGGGGCGGGAGCTTGAGTTGACTTAGTCTTGTAACTTAGTCTAGTATGGTGACATGAAGGAAGTTAACACGCACGAAGCGAAAACCCAGCTTTCGCGGCTCCTCCGCCGCGTGGCCGCCGGCGAGGAAATAACGATTGCGAACCGCGGGGTCCCGGTGGCCCGCCTGGTCCCCGTGCCTCCAAAGAAGGCGCAGCGTGTTCTGGGAATTTTTCGCGGGCAGCTGAGCGTCCCCGAGGATTTTGACTCGCCGTTGCCCGAGGCCGTGCTAGAGCTATTCGAAGGCCGAAAGAAGAAGCGCTCCGGAAAAGCCAAGAAGAACGCATGAAGTGTCTGCTCGACACGAGCGTCTTTCTCTGGAGCCTTGCGGCCGAGCACAAACTCAATCTGAGGGCCAAAGACCTCCTGACCTCTCCTTCCGAGGAGTTGTATCTCTCGGCCGCCAGCTCTTGGGAAATCGCCATCAAATTTGCCCTCGGTTCGCTGCCTCTTCCAAAGGCGCCTACGGAGTTCATTCCTCG
>Ga0137410_10000499_pt1 | contig 27898 bp, 25 predicted proteins | sample CZODoug1_16funga_FD_108878 | JGI IMG/M metagenome (GOLD analysis project Ga0137410, IMG submission 108878) | Vadose zone soil fungal communities from Angelo Coast Range Reserve, California, USA - CZODoug1_16fungal (Illumina Assembly) | ecosystem: Environmental > Terrestrial > Soil > Vadose zone... | reverse complement strand
TATGGGCACAAGACCAGGCGCGCTTGATCCAGGCGTAGTTTTGTATCTATTTCAGAGCCTCGGACTGTCTGCAAAAGAAGTGGAGACCATCCTCTACAAGAAATCGGGCTTACTCGGCATCTCCGGCATAAGCAGTGACATGCGCGAGTTGCTTGCCCGGAGCGAACCAGAGGCCCGCCTGGCAGTGCATTACTTCGTTTACCGCGCGGCCAAGGAGATCGGCGCCCTGGCCGCGGTGTTGGGCGGCATCGATGGACTCATATTCACGGCCGGCATTGGAGAGAATTCGCCGGAGATTCGACGACGAATCTGCCAGGCCTCTTCCTGGTTGGGCGTGGAACTAGACGAAATAGCCAATGACCGGAAAGGTCCGCGGATCTCCACTCCGCGAAGCAAAGTCTCGTGTTGGGTGATTCCGACAAACGAGGAATTGATGATCGCACGGCATACCGGCGCACTGCTGGGGTTGATATGAACGCACCGGAGCATTTGCAGGTAGATGTTCAACCAAATTCAATGACCAAAAGGAAATGAGGAGATTATGCAGAGAACGCACAAAGCAACTGTAGTAAGTCTGATGGCCTTGTTCCTGTTTGCATCGGTATCAGCCTTTGGCGCAAATACCGAAGTAAAAGGAATGATCCTTTCCCGCACTGGAGAAACATTGATTGTGAAGACCGCAGACGGAAACACGACCGTGGTCCTCACCGACTATACGACAACAAAGGATGACAAGGGACTATTTGGCCTGGACAAGCAGCGAATGTCCAGTGTGGTTCTTATCCCCGGACTCAAGGTGGACGTCGACGGAACATCCGACGAGCAGGGCCGCGTTGTAGCAAAAACCATCACCGTCGATGGCGACGACCTTGAAACAGCGGAGATGATTCAGTCTGGCTTGCATCCCACCGCAGAGCAGGTGGCGGCCAATGTGCAGAGGCTCGAGGCCCACAGCGGGCAGCTCGAGTCGCACAAAGTTCAACTTGCAGCCCAGAAGGAAAACATCGAGACCAACCAGCAGAATATCGGGGCCAACAAACAGCGGATTGAGCAAAACATAAAGGACATCGAAGAGAACACTAAGCGCTTTACCGCATTGAGCGAATATGACGTGAAGGGAGAAGCAACCGTTAAATTCGGAGTCGGTAGCTCCAAGATCTCGGCTTCAGACCAGGAAGAACTCAAGAAGGTGGCGCAGACCGCCACTGGCGTTACTGGGTACATCGTCGAGGTAATGGGCTATGCCGACGCGACCGGCAGCGCGGCAATGAATACAAGGCTTAGCGAGGACCGCGCTAAAGCGGTGATCACTTATCTGATCCAGCAGGGCGGCGTGCCGATCCGGCATATCGTAGCACCGGGTGCGATGGGCGAGTACGGACCAGCGGCACCGAACGAGACTAAGGCCGGGCGGGCCGAGAACCGTCGGGTTGAAGTCAAAGTCCTGGTCAACAAGGGTATCGCCGGTAGCTAGTGGCCACTTCATCCTGCACCTCACGGGTTCCGGGGGCACCGTGAGGTGAGCGGACCACAAGCGACATCCTTGAAATCAAGAGGGAGATTCCGGTCATTATGAACGCCAAGCTGCAAACGAACCTGGTATCGGTGACTCCATTCCACTCCAGGAGCAGTGACCCGGGGGAAGGCGTTATGAAGAAGAAAAACGTTCGATCGAGACTGCTTTTGATAATCACGCGAAAGTGTACTGCTGTCTTGTGTGTTGCATTGCTCGTGCCCGGAGAGGTACTTTCGCTGGCCCAGACACAGGCAGCGGGCTCAGCTCAGTCAGAAGCAACGAAGATACCTCCGGATCAGCTCGATTCTCTGGTGGCGCCCATTGCCCTCTATCCGGACCCGCTGCTGGCCCAGACCCTGGCAGCATCCACATATCCTCTCGAGCTCATCCAGTTGCAACAGTGGCTGGAGCAAAACAAGAACCTGAAGGATAAAGCGCTCGCAGATGCGGTGGCGAAACAGCCGTGGGATCCAAGCATCCAGGCGCTCGCTGCTCTGCCCGATGTGGTCAAGCGCTTGGCGGACGACATTCAATGGACCGCCGACTTGGGCAACGCGTTCCTGGCGCAGCAAGGCGAAGTCATGGATGCCGTGCAGCGCATGCGTAAGAAGGCCCAGGACAAGGGAAATCTGAAATCGACCGAGCAACAGAAGGTGGAAACGAGAGTTATCGAGAACAAGAGCGTGATTGTAGTCGAACAGGCGAATCCACAAGTCGTGTATGTGCCCTCATATGATCCCGTGGTGGTGTACGGTCTCGCGTTTTATCCCTACCCTCCCATCTACTATCCGCCGGCTGGATACTACGCCGCGGGGATGGCGATCGCTTTTGGCGTTGGCATCGCCATGGGGGCGTTTTGGGGCGGTGGTTGGGGCTGGGGATGCGGTTGGGGCGGCAACGACATCAACATCAACAGAAACAATAATTTCAACCGCAACACGAACATTGGCGGCAACCGCAATAACGTCGGCGGTGGGAACCGCCCCTCGAACCAGCCATCTTCTCGCGGCAACGGCAACCGGGCCTCGACCCAACCGATTCGTGGCGGTGGCGATCGCGGCGGAAACAGCGATCGATGGCAACACAAACCTGAACATCGCGGCGGAGCCCCGTATCGGGACAGGGCGACTGCGGACAGGTTTGGGGGTACGACGCGCGGTGACTCTCTTTCCAACCGGCAGGCCAATGCCCGGCAACAAGTTGGCCGGCAGGGCGGTAATCTGGCAAGCAATCGCGCCGGAGGATCCGGAATGGGCAGTCGAGGTGGCGGCGGAGGCTTTGGCAACCGGGCGGGTGGCGGTGGAGCGGATCGCATCGGAAGCCGGAATCTCTCGCGAAGCGGTGGCGGGAACCGAGATGCCTTCGGAGGAGGTTCGCGAGGATATAGCGGATCGAACGCTCGCGGCAGCAGCAACCGTGGTGCCTACAGCATGGGATCTCGAGGCGGGGGCGGAGGCTTCAGTCGTGGTGGCGGCGGTGGCGGCCGGCGTAGGTAGGCGCCGTTACATCGCGGAACGGAATCACAGGAGTTAGAGAATGAAATCACCATCTGCGAGTGGAAATCTTTCCGGACTTCTTTGGATCGTTGGCGCGGTCGTCTGGACGTGTTTGTGTGCGTCGACTGTATCCATTGCGCAGCCAACGGAAGCGAAAAAAACTTCGGCGGCTACTGCTGCCACAGCTGTTTCGCGAAGATTTAATACCCCGCAGCAAGCTGCCGACGCGCTAATCGACGCGGCCGAGAAGTTCGATGTGGCTGAACTCGCTTACATTTTTGGGCCGGATGGCGAAGACGTGGTGCTTAGCGGCGAATTCGGGCAGGACCGGCAACACGCGGCTAATTTCGTTGCCGAGGCGCATGAAAAGAAAAGCGTTTCCGTGGATCCGAAGACCGGGAACCGAGCATTCCTGCTCGTAGGCAACGAGGATTGGCCGTTCCCCGTGCCGCTGGTGAAGAAGAGTGACAAATGGTCGTTTGACGCCAAAGCCGGCCGCCAGGAACTCCTCTACCGCCGCATCGGTGCCAATGAACTGGACGCCATTCAAATCTGCCACGGATACGTGGAAGCCCAGCATGAATACGCCCTTCAGCCTCAAGAGGGTTACGACGTGAACCAGTACGCCCAGCGCATCGTCAGCACACCCGGCAAGCAGGATGGGCTGGCCTGGCAAAATGCCGATGGCACGTGGGCCGGCCCGATCGGCGAAAAGATTGCCCGTGCGATCGAACAGGGGTATACGCTCGGCGCCGAGCCGTATCACGGCTATTTCTTCAAGATTTTGAAAGGACAGGGACACGCAGCGCCGCTCGGCGAAATGGACTTTGTGGTGAAGGGCGTAATGATCGGAGGCTTTGCCCTGGTGGCTGCGCCGGCCGAGTACGGCGTGACCGGAGTGAGAACCTTCATTGTCAGCCAAGACGGCTTTGTCTACGACAAGGATTTTGGGCCGAAGACCCTCGACGAGTTCAAGAAAATGGAGCGCTTCAACCCTGACAGCTCCTGGACCCCGGTCCCGGAGGAAGAAGAATAGAGAAAGAGGCGCAAGCTCCTTCTTAACGGACAGAAATAGGGAGAAACGCAAATGGCTATTGCTCTGTCACACCCGATAGCGCCGAAGGAAGTCACCTCCCCTTGGCAGGGATTCAAAACAGGACTCTGGCAAAAGGAGATCAATGTTCGCAACTTCATCCAGCAGAACTATGAACCGTACGAGGGGGACGAGTCCTTCCTTGCGCCCGCGACGGAGCGGACAAAGCAACTGTGGAATCGGTTGAACGACCTCTTTGTGGAAGAGCGAAAGAAAGGGGTGCTCGATGTTTCCCAGATTCCAAGTTCCATCACGGCACATGATCCGGGCTACATCGATCGGGCGAATGAAGTCATCGTCGGTCTTCAAACCGACGCGCCCCTGAAACGGGCCATCATGCCGAATGGCGGCTTCCGCATGGTGGCAAATGCTCTCAAGACGTACGGTTACGAACCCGATCCGCATGTGGTCGAGGCATTTACCAAGTATCGCAAGACTCATAACGATGCCGTGTTCGATGCTTACACCGCTGACATCAGGCAATGTCGCAGCTCTCACATCCTGACCGGACTCCCCGACGCCTACGGGCGTGGCCGCATTATTGGTGACTACCGCCGCGTGGCTGTTTATGGAGTGTCCCGACTCATTAAGCGAAAACAAGAGGAGAAGAGAAGTCTCGACTCGGCCATGTCCACCGATGAAATCATTCGCGACCGTGAGGAGCTAAGCGAGCAGATCCGCGCGCTTAAGGAACTGCAGCAGATGGCCTCGAGCTATGGATTCGACATCTCGGTTCCAGCGAGCAACGCGCGGGAGGCGGTGCAGTGGCTCTACTTCGGTTACCTGGCGGCGGTCAAGGAGCAGAACGGCGCTGCCATGTCCCTGGGCAGAACCTCGACCTTCTTGGACATCTATTTCGAGCGTGATTTGACTGCAGCTATTTTGACCGAGGAACAAACGCAGGAGATTATCGATGACTTCGTCATCAAGTTGCGCATCGTTCGGTTTCTGCGCACGCCAGAATACGATGACCTTTTCGCCGGTGATCCAACCTGGGTTACCGAATCGATTGGCGGAATGGGGGATGACGGACGGACTCTGGTAACGAAGACGAGTTTTCGTTTTCTTCACACCCTTTACAATCTCGGCCCCGCCCCAGAGCCGAACATGACGATCTGGTATTCCCCGCGGATGCCCGATGACTTCCGCAGTTTCGCTGCCAAGGTGGCGATCGACACGAGCTCCATTCAATTCGAAAGCGATGAAATCATGCGCAGCTCCTGGGGAGATGACGGAGCCATCGCGTGTTGCGTGTCCCCGATGCTGGTCGGGAAGCAGATGCAGTTCTTTGGCGCACGAGCCAACCTCGCCAAATGCCTTCTCTATGCCATCAACGGCGGCAGGGACGAACTCACGGGCGAGCAAGTAGGTCCACCAATCGGAGCTGTCCAGGGTGAGTACCTTGATTTCGACGATGTGATCGACAGGTTCGAAAGGATGATGGATTGGCTCGCCGGCGTCTACGTCAATGCGATGAACGTCATTCATTACATGCACGATAAGTATGCCTATGAGCGTCTGGAAATGGCATTGCACGACTATGCTCCGTTGCGAACTATGGCCTTCGGCATGGCTGGACTATCCGTTATTGCCGATAGTCTGTCTGCAATCCGTTACTCGAGAGTTCGAGTGATCCGTGACGGAACCGGACTCGTAACCGACTATCAGGGCGAGGGGATCTTTCCCCAGTTTGGCAACAACGACAATCGAGTTGATCAACTGGCTTCGTGGGTCGTCAGCACATTCATGAGCAAGCTCAGGAAATATCCTACCTATCGGAACGCCTTGCACACACAGTCAATCTTGACCATCACTTCCAACGTGGTTTACGGCAAGGGCACGGGTAACACTCCAGACGGAAGGCGTCGCGGGGAGCCATTTGCCCCGGGTGCCAATCCGATGCACGGGCGTGACTCACACGGTATCCATGCCTCGGCCGCATCGGTCGCCAAGATTCCCTATCGCGACGCCGCCGACGGCATTTCTCTCACAACCACATTGATCCCAGAAAGCCTGGGAAGGGTGGGAGAGGATCGAATCAAGAATCTGCGAAGCATGCTCGATGCCTTCTTCGGCGCCACGGGCTATCACATGAATGTGAATGTGCTAAATCGCGACACGCTTCTGGAGGCGATGGACCATCCCGAGAAATACCCGCACCTGACCATCCGCGTTTCAGGGTACGCCGTGAACTTCGTGCGCCTGACTCGTGAACAGCAGATGGACGTGATCAATCGCACATTTCACGGGAACTAGGTGCCCATGAGTGAGAAGGAACAACTGAAGAACGTTCCGCTGCAGGCAAAAAGCCCTTTCGAACTGCGCATAAACCTGGGGCGGGACATCCCGGAGTCCGACGTTAGGACTGCCTTGGCCACGGGAGATGTGGGCTTTCTTCACTCGTTCACCACTGGTTCCACTGTCGATGGCCCGGGCGTGCGTGTGGTCGCGTGGACATCTGGCTGCCAGTTTCGATGTCTGTACTGCCACAACCCGGACACCTGGAATATGACCAACGGCATTCCTGTGACGCTCGGGAAGGCAACTGAAGAGCTGCGCAAGTATCGAAACGGACTGAAGGTCATGGCGGGAGGGTTTACCTTGAGCGGGGGCGAGCCTCTCATGCAAGACCGGTTCGCCGTGAAGCTGCTTACAGCAGCGCAAGCAATGGGAATTCATACCGCTCTCGACACCAATGGCAGCCTGGGCACCCGCCTCACCGATGCAGAGTTGGAGAGCATCGACTTGGTGCTGCTGGATATTAAGAGCTGGGATGCGGAACGCCACCGCCAGGTTACCAGGATGGAGGTTGGCCCAGTCCTGGATTTCGCACGTCGTCTGGCCGCTCGCAAGAGGCCCGTGTGGCTGCGCTTCGTGTTGGTGCCCGGGCTGACAGACGATGCTGAAAACATTGCCAAGATTGCGAGATTCAGTGGCGGCCTGGGTAACGTGGATCGAGTCGATGTCCTGCCCTTTCATCAAATGGGCCGATTCAAATGGAAGGAACTCAAACTCAACTACGCGCTCGATAACATTCAGCCTCCAACTAGCGAAGCGGTTGAACAAGCTTGCGCGTGGTTTCGGGCCGAGGGGCTCAAAGTTTACTGATTATGAGATCTCATCCGGCTGGGTTGGAGAGGGACTCTGACGGAAACATGGAAGGGCGGCTAATAATAGCGCCTAATAATTCCTGATACGCAGGCTAGCACCCGACGCGAAAATATTGTTTGTGAGCCAGGAGTCCGACGCCGATATTGTCAGAGCTGCGCCGCAACTTGGAGCCTGGGGTTATTTCTGAAATCTGAGGCCGCACGGGAATTGTTGGAGAAAGGCTACGGAGTCATCCTTGATCCTTGGACTTTTCTGAGAGGGACTCCCTCAGTTCCCGCGTTTGTTGTCTACGCATGTCCTGGAGGGTTTGCCACTGATCGGCGGAGAGAATCGGCTTCAACTTTTGATCTGACGAACGCACAATTGTTTCAAGCTTGTTTAGCTTATCTTTGGTCGAAAGCACAGGATTGGAAATAAGTTGTCCTGCTTCTCCCGCCTCCTGTTCGAGGATCGGCTTGATTCGGGTCTGCTGATCTGGCGTAAGGCCTAACTTTTCAGAAAGATGCCGCAGCTTCTGGCTGAAGTACTCACTTGGGGCCCGAGACCAGTCGAAGCCGGTTGTAGTCGGGGCGCTTTCGCGACGCAGGATGGGTACTTCGGATGTCCGTCCTAACTTTGTAAACTTGATTGACTCACTTCCGACTTGTACTACCACGTTCATTCCTACCGAATACTCCACAGTGGTGGACCCGCTCGCGGGTGTAAACAACACCACATAGACAACATCCCCGACTTTCAGAGAGACGTCATACTGAGCCGTGGAGCGGCCGCCATTCTCCGCGTTTTTCGGGTGGAGAGTCACCGCCGTGATTGTGGCTACCTGTGGGTTGGGTGAAGGCGCCTGGCAAAAGGCTGGAAGGGTTACGAGACACACAAGAAGTGCACAGAACCGTCTGCCCATAGATGCCTCCACTCAACTACTGGCGATCACGGTTGCGAGTCTCGGGACGGGTCCCTTCGACTTCTAACTACGTTTTCGCTCTCTACTCGAGGTTAAAGCTTATGGGGGAGTTAGGTGTGTGAACACTGTCAAGAGTGACAGGAAACCATGGCTGCGCGGGAGTGTCTTGTCTAGGTCGCGCGGCGAGTGTGACACGGTTCTCATGCTGTGTGCTGACGGTTCGTATCAAGGTACTTAACGAGCATCACTTCATTACCCTTCTCCCCGTATATCACCTCGTCCACAAGGCTCCGCATGAGAAGGACGCCAAATCCCCCGGGGCGAAGTCCAAGCTCATCCCGATACCTTTGATGTCGAATTGGATCGTCCGGCGGATTCGCAATGGCTGCGTGGCGGATTTCATCCAGCGAGAAACCGTCACCGGGATCTTTCACACGGCACAGGACTATGTAGCGGGCACGCAGGTACGAAACTTCTACATACTGATTGGGATCGAATCGCCCACCATACTCGATGGCGTTTAGCAGCATCTCACGAAGGGCAATGGCGACGTCGTATTTTTCAGCGTCGGGCAAATCAGCGATTTCCCGGAAGAACTGCACCAGCCGGTCCGCCGTCTTCACGTCGCACCGGGCCGCAAGCCGAATCCAGTCTGGAGTCGCTGAAACTACTTCAATGCCGTCGTCCCAGCACGGTTCTTCAGCTGCAAGTCGCACCATTTCTGCGAACATCGTCCAGGAGAGCGGCTTCGAGAAGTAGCTAAAAGCCCGCTCGCGCATGGAGGCGATAACATCCGCCGGCGCCCTTTCGCTAGTGAGAATGATTAGCCGAGTATGTGGCCGGATCAGTCTGATCTTGCGGAGCAGATCGACATCGGCCTTGCCTGACGTGTCCGCACCAGTGAGGATCAGATCAAACGGCCTTGCCTCGATCAAGGCGAGCGCCGCCACGTTGTCATGTGCCCGCTCGATCGTCCAATCGGGCAGGATCGTCGCAACCGTGGCGGCAAGGGTGTGGTCGGGCCCGACCACAAGCGCGTTTTTTCGCGGCGGGGATCGGGTATCGAGGTGTGGAGGGGAGTTCATGTGGATTGGCTTATTTTGCGATTGGCCGCAGAATGACTGAGTTGATGTCCAGAGAGAACTGTCAGTTGTGTCAGTGCGAACGTCCCTGAAAAGTAACTAAAATCCATGTGGATTTGCATCGTGCTTTGATACCACGGACATTCCAGAACAGTATTTTTTCCGTACTGGAACGGTCTTTTCGACACCAAGGGGTACAGGTGAGTTCTTGGCACAAACACAAGCCTAGGCCACAGGGTGGCGTTCCAGGACATGGTCTCTCCCGGGCGGGGCCTCCATCCGACACGATACGGCGCTCGGCCGTCGCTTGGCTGATCGCTGACCCGTCCAGAGTACGGTTATTAGAGGGCTTATCCAAGCCGGACCGAAATTCCATCTTGGCAGCTGCATCGTATCGGGGATTCTCCGGTCACTCTGTGGTGGCAAATCAGGGAGAGCCTGCAGATCAATTGTTTTTGCTGATCAAAGGCGCTGCTCGTTATTTCTTTATCACGCCAGAGGGGCGGAAAGTGTACCTGTTTTGGCTTGTGCCCGGAGAGATATTTGGCGGTGTGAGTCTTTTGGCGAATCCCTCGGATTTTCTCGTTAGCACGGAGATCGTGAGGGACAGTTGCGTTCTCATATGGGAACGCAGAAAAATACGAGATCTTGCCACACGATATCCAAAGTTGCTTGAGAACGGGTTGTCGATTTCGACCGATTACCTGACGTGGTATCTGGCCAGCCACTTGAGCCTGCTTTGCCACACCGCTCGCCAAAGGCTGGCTCATGTGCTGGTCAGCCTAGCCAATGGTATGGGCAGAACATGTCCGAGCGGAATCGAACTCGATATCACGAATGAGCAGTTAGCCAATACGGCAAACATCACACTGTTTACGGCAAGCCGACTGTTGAGCGAGTGGCAACGACGTGGTGCTGTGGCCAAGACCAGAGGCAGAGTCGTGCTCCTTTGTCCGGAACGGCTCTTCCTCTCTTAGTTCTTGAGTGCCACGGTTTCCGTGTCGGCGCATTCCCTTCGCTGCTCGCGTTCAATCAGATACTTGCGCTTGCGCAACGACATATCAAGCTACGTAGAAGTCAGTGTGGAATCATCCCCTCATGAAGTGTCAGGTTGGTCAGCAACAATTAAGTCACAGTTCTCGCCTTTCGGCTGAGGCGAGATGGGCCTCATTTCTGCAAACTCAGGTCATTCAACTTTGCCTATGATGTCACGCTCAGACCTTGCTGTCATCTTTAACAGTTTCCATGCGCTTGACGCGATTCGAAAATATTCCTATCTCTCGAAACTGTGCCATCGACAAAGCGCCGGGCATCGGTCTCCTCAGTAGAAGATTGTGCACGATGCGCTTCACAAATCAGGTTTTGCCCTACGTATTGCATAGGCGCCGGGCACTCTGGTTGCGAATTGTCAATACGTGCGGAGTGCACGGCACATTCTCCCGCCAAAGCGTTAACAAGCTAAAGGAGGCCAGTGCGTTCAAGAAACGCATACTTCCGGGGTGCTGGTTGTCTGTGCTCCTCGTCGTGGGTGGTTTCGCGCCGGGGCAGCAGTCAACCGAAGCCGTGGCGGGTCTCGGGCTGCCGAGTGCTCCGAGCCTGCAGCAGGGCTTCGACACTCAGCTGTTGGCAACGCATTCCCTGGCAAAGCCCGTGAGGACGACTCTGCCACCGATCCACGGTGCAGGTCGTGGTTCTCCAAACACAGATGCTTGCGCAAAGCGTGCTGCTGATCCTGCAGACCGTCAATGGCAGGCGGAATGGACATCCGGCAAGAAACTGGCTGACGATCTCGAGCGACACGTTGCCCTGATCTCAGATCCCAACATTACCGAGTATTTGAATCGCATGGAGCAGGCCATCGTACTCAATTCCCATTTGCGAGAGTGCTTCGTCGTGAAACTTGTTAACGATGTCGAAGCCAATGCGTACTCATTTCCTGGAGGATTTCTCTATGTGACTAGCGGGATGATTTTAACTGCTGACAACGAAGCCGAGTTGATCGCCGCACTAGCTCACGAAACCGGACATGTCACCGCTCGGCATTTCACCAAGATAGAGGCCCGAAGGCATTGGCGCCTTGGTCCGCTCTTCACCTTCAAACTGTCACGCAATGCTGAATTCGAGGCGGATCGGCTGGCACTGAAGTACGAGGCTGCTTCGGGGTACGATCCCATTGAGTTAGCGCGCCTTCTCGAAAATGCGTTTAAGGAGGAAGGAGAACCATCATCCTTCTTCGCCCGCCTCTTCGATACGCATCCCTCGACTGACACGCGGATAAAGCGTGCGACGCAAGCCACGAATCGTCTTGTGGCCCAGACCGACTATGTAGTAGACACGAGCGAATTCCACGAAGTAAAGAGGCAGATGGCTGTTGTGATGGGGGTGACGAACCCAGAGTTGCCGCCCCACGAGGAGAGGCTAACCGCTGAGGCGGTAGTAATTGTCGTAAAGGAACCAGTTGACTGTCAATTGTGCCAGTAGCAGTGACGGCATTCTGCACTTAACTTGAATACGAGCGCGGAACTGCTGCATCACGGCGCCTCGTCGTCTACTCCTTAGCAGCCTTAATTGCAGAAGCTTCGTCGCACTCTGTACCGGAAGGGAGAACGATGAGGAAGATTATATTTGCTGCTTTCATTGGGGCAGGAATCTTGCTAGGGAATGGACCTTTATTCTCACAAGATGCTGCAGCAACGGTCGATCGAGATCTCCAGCTATTGCGCAAAGACTTACGGTCACAGAGGAAACAAATTGTGGCCGCTAATGTTACGTTGACCGTCGGCGAAGCGCAAAAGTTTTGGCCAATCTATGACCAGTACGCGGTCGAACTGGCAAAGATCAACGATACCAAGCTCTCCCTCATAAAGGAATATGCGGCGAACCATGCCGCGTTTACCGATGCTCAGGCTCAGAGCATTATGGAGAGGTGGACTGCAGCGGACGACGCAGCGGTCCAGTTGAGAATCACATTTATCCCGATTTTGCAGAAGGTGCTGCCTGGGAAAAAAGTCGCTTTATTCTTTCAGGTCGACCGGAGAATCGGGGTTCTGATGGACCTGCAGGTAGCCTCCGAAATTCCTCTTGTTGAGCCTTGATTTGCTTGGAAGTCCGCGGGAAGTATGAGAGGCGGCCGGAAGGCACAGGGGACCCACCTTACTCTTATATCCCACATAGATGACGAGACCGTACCCACACGATCTGAACGACGGGGCTGATCTCACTTCTTACTCGGCGGGAAGTCCTTTAGTAGCTTGACGATGGCTTTGTCGATCAGTTTGAGCGATTTCTTCTTGTTTTCCATTTCGAGCTTTTGTTTGACCGTGCCGGTCCAGATCACCTTGTTGGCAGCGCGGTCAACGAGATTGATCATGAGAGTTCCCTCGGGGACGTATGGCGCCATGAGGCTCCCAGGTCCATCCCCCGTCCACATGTTGGCATCAATTGCGGCTGGCTGTCCGCCATAGGTGGGTAAAATCGGTGTTCCTGCAGCCTGGTTAATTCCAAATTCCATTCCGCCGGCAGGCACCACGATGAGATCGCCATTACTCTCTCTCCTCGCGAGACCCTTGGCCTTCAGTTCGTAGTCGATTGTGCCTTCTATAACCGCATAAAGCATGGGCCTAGAGGGTGGTTTCGAAGGTTGAGCCCACGTGTAAGTCTTGTATTTCGAGAAATCGGCGCCTCTGTCATATCCCACGCTTACTTTTTGGGCGAAAACGTTAACGAGGGAGAGTGCCAGTACCACAGGACGAATCCAAATCTTCGGTCGATTCAGCTGCATACGCTCTCCGGACACGTCACCAACGTCAAGCCGGGAAACCCTAATCAAGAAAAAGGCGTCCAGAAAGGAACACTACAGTGGCAGCTGGCCGACTATGAACTGTCACTTGTTACAGCTTCGCCGCATACCAGCTTTCGGTGTGAATCTGAACCTGCTTTTCTTTCGTATCAGGTCCACCGGCGGTCTCGTCGCTACATCCCGCACCTCAGCGGCGCCATCGCGGACTGGCGAAGGCCTCGACTGTCTGTGACAACTGACAGTTCCCGACTCTGGTTGCCGTAGATAGTCTCATCTCAAAATAATCAAGGGAGTTTCTGATGTTGAACATTGGAACTGCGAACGGTCGTGCCCCGGTGCCGGCACAGCATGCCACGCTGGCGCTGTGAGCAGTGCGACTCATTTATTTCAATTCATTCAGTGTTCATCATCAATGAGGCATTGTGTCCGGCTTGCGGCACTGTGCAGCTCCAACCCTGCGGAACTTTCGACAATATTCTGGGGAGGCAGATTACCGACGCATAGGCCCGGTGGCGGCACGAGGTTCGCAGGAAGCTGAACTTTTCCAAACAGCCCGCACAAGCGTCATGATTCCTGTCCATTTCACATTGGCGAGCGTGGTGTCTTCAATCGGCGCTGGCGACAGTATCCGCGGGCCACTCGTCGTCGGTGCGGTGCCAGCTTTTATCTGGATTGTAACGCTCCATGTTCTTGGCTAAGTTGACCGAATCGGGTCCCATGTCCTTTTCGTAAACGATACCGTCGTAGCTGACCATGAAAGTCTTGACCCCGGTGACGCGGTATTCGGCCGGGACCGCAACGAGCGCGAACCCGCCGATCATGGCTCCCCCGATAACATAATCAAGCTGTCCCAATGGCGCCGCGGGCCCTTGCCCCTTCAATACCTTGAAATAGTAGCCATGATACGGGGAGGTTTTGCTGGAGTAACCTTCCTCAATCGCCCGCGCAACCTCCTCACCGATCGGGCCTCCTGAAGTTCCAACTTCGTTCCGCCAGTACAGACCATCGCGCTTTCCCGGACTGCTGATGATCTTCTGTGCGTATTGATTGACTCCCGAATTGTCGTGAACTTCTGAGGCATATTCTTTCTGTGCCTCCACAAAACCGCGACAGATTTGGATTGCGTCGAGCTCGTTGGCTCCAATCCGCCGCAAGAGAATCTCGTGACGCCCTTCTTTGGAGTTGAAATGCCATTTCCCACTCTGTTGGACGATCGGAATTGGAAACGGAAAGTCGTCATAGCCAACCGAGAGCATGGCGCGGGTCTTGTTCTTCGGGTCTACGGTTACGACTTTCTTTTCTTTGCCCTTCGCGGCAAACGCAGTAGCAGCGTTCTTGTCCCTAACCGGATCTGCAGAGGCAATAAAGTCCTTGCTGTCCGGACCGAAGATTTCAAACAGGGCGGAAACGTCATAACTGCCCGCTGCCGCAATCAACGCTTCGACGGCCTGTTGAGGCGTGTCAAACGCCTTTTGTGCGTGCGCTGTCGACTGTGCATAGACAGGGACTGCCAGAGCACACGATAGGATGGCGACCCAGAACACGAGTAGAGTGTTCCGTGTGATAGAGGTAGATGGTCTTGATTTCATGTGCTTCTCCTTAGTCATGACGTCCTCACCTCCGCCTTCCACCGCCGCGGGAACCTCCCATGCTGGAGGACCCGCGGGAGCTGCTGGCCCGTGCGTTGCCTCCGGAACTACCCCCAAAGGCGCTGGAATTACGGGATCCTCCACCGCCGCTGGAAGTACTGCGGTTGCCGACACGGTCTCCGCCGCCTCCGCCCCCACGATTCGAACTCATGTTGCCAGCGCGGGCGCCCGACCCTCGATTACCCGTGTTCCGTCCTGAACCCCGGTTGCCGGCGTCTCGACCGCCAGACGTGCGGTCACTGACGCCTGCCTGCCGGCGTCCCCCCGAAGCATTGCCCCGGTCGCGAGCACCTGCCTGTTGCCTGTCTCCCCTCTGGCCCTGATTCTGGCGCGCCCTGTCCTGCCGCGAAGCCATGGAATCCCCGCGAGCTGAGCCACCATATTTGTTTGCCGTCGCCCGATTCGAGTAAGGGGCGCCTCCGCGGTGTTGTGGATTATGTTGCCAGGTGTTGCCGCCGCCTGACCGATTCGAGAAGTTCTGACGGTTGGAGTTTTTTACGAAGTTGTTGTTGGTATTGATGTTGATATTGTTGTTGCCGCCGCCCCAGTTGTTGTTGTAGCCCCAGCCGCCGCCCCAGGCCGCTCCCATTGCGAGCCCGACGCCAAACGAAATCGCCATACCCGCGGCGTAATACCCCGGCGGCGGATACGCAATGGGCGGGTACGGATAAGCCGGCGCTCCGTACACGACGGTCGGGTTATAACTGGGTACATACACAACTTCCGGACTGGCCTGCTGGATCACGATGACCTGCTTGCTTTCGACCACCTGGGTTTCTACTTTCTGCTGCTCACTTGATTTCAAGTTACCCGCGTCTTTGGCCTTCTTGCGCATGCGTTGTACCGCGTCCATGACATCGCTCTGCTGCGCCAGAAAAGCGTTGCCGAGATCCGTCGTCCACTGGATGTTTTCTGCCATCTGTTTGACCACATCCGGAAGTGCTGCCATGGCCTGAATACTTGCATCCCAGGGCTGCTTCGCCACCGCATCGGCGAGAGCTTTGTCCTTCAGGTTCTTGTTTTTCCCCAACCACTGCTGGAGCTGGATGATTTCCAAGGGGTAGGTGGAGGCCACCAGAGTTTGGCTTAACATCGGATCAGGATAGAGCGCGATTGGAGCAACTAGAGAATCGAGTTGGTCGGCCGGAACCACAGCAGCCGATTCGTCACCAGCGGCGGCCGCCTGCAGTGGAGCAGGACTTGCGAGCAAATCAATATCTCCAGGTACAAGCACGACTGAGCAAAGGAGCGCCATGAGGTTTCGAATGATGGGAGTCGCAAATCCTGACCGAGAGTGTTTCGGTTTCATAGCGAGTGTCCTTTCAACGGCCCTCGCGGTCCTGCCAGGCGGGGCCAAGTTCTCGTATCCCGGTATATGGCTTCGCGCCTGCGTTCTCGTGTTTTCATTTCACTTCTCCGCGGATCTGATGCTCTCGAGTGGCAACTCAATGATCACCCCCGCAGAGGCGGGGCACGACTGCCAAAATTGACAGTTCTTCAGGTTGGGGATGACCGTCAAATTACCTGAACCTCTTTCCCCTGGCCCGTGACTAGGGGTCTGTCTGTTGTGGATACTTGGTGTCAAGTAGTTGGGTTAATTCCAGGTTAGATCAGACTGGGAATGCGAACAGGACAACGTTAGTCGGGAGGTTCCACCTAGTACTGCTGGTTAGTACGGGCCCAAGGTGAATGTTCGGTGTGTGAGGCTAGCACCGTGTGCCCAGCTCTATCCGCAGTGATAGTCATGCTGGGAGCACATTGTCCGCACAACCAAAAGTATTCGCTTTGGGAGGGGCGTTCTTGGAACTGTGACTTTCCTGCAGGTCGGTACGGAGGTGGCCTCCACTAAGAAGAGCCTTCCTCCCCGGAGATAGCGAAATGAGCTGTCGCAAGACGGGTTCGCACACTTGCTGACCATGATTTCTCGGTTTCATCTCGAATGTCCGGGGCCAGAACGCGCTTGAGTCACGCCAACGTTTTGCCAGTGCAGGACAGTTCGTGTCCTTAAGCCTGAATTCTCCTCCAGACTGTCTCAGCGAGAAACTAGCAGATCAAACAGGTTTGGCCACTCACAAGGTCTGGCAGGGCGAGCCAGTCCTTTGGCGAATAGCGCTCTGACCCGCCAGATTTTTTGGATGTGCGCTGCCCATCTACGTCAAGGGCGTTTCTTGTGGTGCCGACAGAACTATCATTCTTGACAGTTCAACCATGCCCGCGCTCGTGTTTAAGCTAAGCCTCGGTATCGCCAGAGCACTCTGCGCATCGAACGCTCGGTTGGGGACACACCTCATGCGAAAGCACTTGTGGAGTATTTCACTAATGTGCCTGGTATTGGTCTCCGTACCCAGAGCCACTTTAGCGCAACTAAACCATCAAAGCCGCACCGTGGTCATCAATGGACAGGCCGGGCAAGCGAAAGTAGTCAAAATAGACGGCCACTTTTATGTTGATCTGGACGCGGTGGCACGTATCACCAATGGGTCGTTGCGGTTCGAGGCGAGCCGCATTGTCTTGGATTTACCCATTTCCAGGGTGAGCAGTCCCACTACGGTTCCGCCTCCAAGTCCGGTGGACGACTCTGGATTGTCGCGGGACTTTATGAAGGCAGGGATCGAAGCGATAGCAGAGATGAGAGAATGGGCTAGCACTCTGGCCTACGCCATTCAAAATGGATACCAAGTCACGGAAGGTTGGGTGGCTACCTACCGGGAACAAGCCTCGCACAATGTCAATTTGGCATCGGTAGCAGCCACGACTGAAGCGGATCGCAATGCTCTTCAGTTGCTCAACAACGAGTTTGAGGCCGTGCGCCAGTGGAGCAACAAACTGGTAGAAGCACGAAAGTCAATGGACACAGCGAAATATGCACTATCAGCCAATGCTCTGCGCGATGAGCCGCTCTCCCAGAAGATCATTACCTGTGGGCATTTCCTGGCGCGGATGTTCGGGAGTGGCACCTTTCAGGACGATGCATCGTGCCATTAACTTGTCCTTCAGTCCTCGCCAGGAATCGCCAAGCGTCCCATGGATGATGATAATGCCCGCCTGAAGGTGCTTGTCGCACCGGTACTCAGCTGTCAGTTCTGTCAGTACCGAGACTTAGCAAGGCCGTTCTAGTATTACGCGCGGGATGCTGCTCATATATCGCGAAGACTTGGCCTAAAGGGCGACGAATGACGCCTGGTGCTCGTCAATCTCAGCGACGATCCCGTGCAAGCGCGGATTCAAGTCCGGTAGGCGGATATGGTGGAAAGTAGCTCTTGATCGACACGTTATCAGTTTCGACCTACGAACGCGACGGAGAGGAAATGCTGTCGCCGGGCCTCTACGTGGACCTGGCAGCCTGGAATTACACGTCTTTCAATGTCTGCGCACGAGCAAAACCTAATGTCGGGGCGAGCACGAAAGGATATCGCAATGAAATCGAGCCAGAAACCTTACCTTGACTACGTTGAAACCAACGAACAGCGCAGACTGAATGACTGCCGCGAGAAGGGAATTCCATGGAAAAAATGGGGGCCGTATCTCAGTGAACGCCAGTGGGGGACAGTACGGGAAGACTACAGCGAGGATGGGAATGCCTGGAATTATTTCAGCCATGACCAGGCTCGCTCTCGCGCTTACCGCTGGGGAGAAGATGGTCTGGCCGGTATCTCCGATGACAAGCAGCAACTGTGTTTCGCGATTGCACTATGGAACGGCCGGGATCCCATCCTGAAAGAACGCCTATTCGGTCTGACCAATAGCGAAGGCAATCACGGCGAGGATGTAAAGGAATACTACTTCTATCTCGACAGCACGCCGACGCACTCCTACATGAAATATCTGTACAAGTATCCGCAGCAAGAATTCCCTTATCGCACCCTGGTGGAAACAAACGGGCGTCGGTCACGCGAAGATTTGGAGCATGAACTGCTCGACACGGGTGTTTTTGATGCCGATCGATACTTCGATGTTTTCGTCGAATATGCCAAGGGAGATCCGGAGGACTTGCTGATTCGCGTTTCGGTGCACAACCGGGGTCCGGAAACAGCGGAGATTCACCTGCTCCCGACACTCTGGTTTCGCAACACCTGGTCGTGGGAAGAGGGCGCAAGCAAGCCCGCGATACAAAAGTTGAAAGAGGCGACATTACTCGCTTCCCATGATCAACTGGGTGACCGTACGCTTCAGTGCGACGGCAATCCCGAACTGCTGTTCACGGAGAATGAGTCCGATGCGAGTCGTCTTTGGGGCCAGTCCAATCCCTCGCCATATGTAAAAGATGCTTTTCACAATTATGTGATCTCAGGCGATCAGGACGCTGTGAATGCCTCCAAGGCGGGCACGAAGGCTGCCGCGCACTATCGTCTGGAAGTCCCCGCTGGCGGCAGTAAGGTCGTCCGGCTGCGACTGAGCGCGAAACCACCAGCCGATCCATTCAGTACGTTTGACCAGCTATTCGGCGCTCGGCTTGCCGATGCCGACGAATTCTACGACCGAATCACCCCGCAATCATTGAGCGAGGACGAACGCCGCGTGCACCGCCAGGCTCTGGCGGGGATGCTGTGGAGCAAGCAGTACTACTATTTCGACCTCGACTGCTGGCTCGAGGAACACGAAGCTCATCCGCTGACGGGATCCGGTCAGAAGAGCGTTCGCAATGCCGAGTGGTTCCACATGCTGAACAGCGACATTATTTCGATGCCCGACAAATGGGAATATCCCTGGTATGCGGCATGGGACTTGGCTTTTCATACGATTGCGCTTTCGTTGGTGGACTTTGATTTTGCCAAGGGTCAGCTTCTGTTGATGCTGCGGAACCTCTATTCGCATCCCAACGGACAGATCCCCGCCTACGAGTGGAATTTCAGTGACGTCAACCCGCCTGTGCATGCTTGGGCAACACTATTTCTTTACAACATTGAAAAAGAGTTGGGCCGCGCGGATCTTCGTTTCCTGGAGCGCTCGTTTCAAGGCCTGATGCTGAACTTCAACTGGTGGGTCAACCGGAAAGACCCGCAGGGTAAGAACGTCTTCGCAGGCGGGTTTCTTGGGCTCGACAATATCGGAGTGTTCGATCGCAGTGCCCAACTCCCGACGGGCGGTCACCTCGATCAGGCAGATGGTACCGCCTGGATGGCTTTCTATTGCCAGAACATGCTGGAGATCGCGCTCATTCTGACGGAATACGACTCCATGTATGAAGACGTTGCTTACCGCTTTGTCGAACACTTTGTCTGGATCACTTACGCCATGGACCGCATTGGCGAAAACCACGACGAGATGTGGGACAGCAAGGAAGGATTCTTTTACGATCTGCTCCATTTCCCGAATGGCGATGCGATGCGGCTGAAAGTCCGATCGATGGTGGGATTGCTTCCACTCTGCGCGTCGAGCGTGTTGGAAGCACAAGGCATCTTACTGCGCCATCCGCGGCTGCTGGAATTGATTGAGTTGTTCAAGAAGCGCCATCCCGACTTGCTGAAGCATATTGCACCGGCGGATGGCAAGTTCGTCGGGTACGCCGAGCGTCGACTCCTGTCGGTTTGCAACAAGGAAAAGGTCGAGCGGATTCTGGCTTACATGCTCGATGAAAATGAATTCTTTGGTCCTTACGGCATCCGCTCCCTGTCCAAATATCACCTGGAGCATCCGTTTGTGTTCAACCTGAACGGACAGGAATTTAAAGTCCAATATCTGCCGGCGGAGTCAAATAACGGGATGTTCGGGGGTAATTCTAATTGGCGCGGGCCCGTCTGGATGCCGGTGAATGTACTCTTGATCCGCGGTTTGGTGAACCTCTACCTGTTCTACGGCGACGACTTCAAGGTCGAGTGCCCCACGAGTTCGGGAAACTTCATGACGTTGTTTGAGGTGGCAAGAGAGATTGCGCGTAGGTTGTCGAGCATCTTTCTCCGCGATGAGAACGGCAACCGTCCCGTCTATGGCGGAACCAAGAAGTTCCAGGAAGATCCGCACTGGAAGGATCACATTTTGTTCTACGAGTATTTCCACGCGGACAACGGCGCCGGACTTGGGGCCAGCCATCAAACCGGCTGGACCGGGGTCATCGCGCGCACGCTTGACTTGTTCGCGCGTCTGAAACCGGCCGATGCGTTGCAAATCGCGAAATCAGACATGGTGGCTCGGGTTACTCGTGAGCAGGTTGCCGGGTAGGTGGTGCGGAGGCGCGCCTGATAGCCGAACCGAAGGCTCACCAAAGGGAGCACCGAGTGACGAGCCAGCCCGACAACGAGCATGCTTGGACCAGGCGCATCCGTTCGGCGGTCCCCGTCATCGGGTGGTTGCCGCAATATCGGAGAAGCTGGCTGCGTCCGGACATGGTTGCGGGACTTACGCTGGCAGCCTACGCCGTTCCGGTTTCAGTGGCCTATGCTTCGCTTGCCGGCTTGCCCCCTCAAGCTGGTCTTTATTGTTACCTGGTGGGAGGTCTCGCCTACGCAGCTTTTGGAACCTCCCGACAGTTAGCCATCGGCCCAACCTCGGCAATCTCGATTTTGATTGGGTCAGCCCTAGGCACGTTGGCGGCTGCAGATTCGCTGCGACAGGCCCACCTGGCGGCGGCTGCTGCGGTGCTGGCAGGGTTTATCGGCATCGTTGCTTGGACGCTCCGTTTGGGCAACATCGCCAATTTTGTTTCCGAGACCGTGCTCAGCGGGTTCAAGGTCGGGGCAGGTCTGGTCATCGCTTCCACCCAACTGCCGAAACTGTTCGGCATCAGGGGTGGGGGGACCAATTTCTTCACTCGGACTATCGAAGTGTTCCGGCACATCGGGGAAACTAATCTGGCAACCCTGGGTGTAGGACTAGGTGCTCTCGCACTTCTTGTTTTAGGCGAGCGACTGTTGCCCCGACGGCCGATCGCGCTGTTTGTGGTTGCACTCTCGATAGTAGTGATGTCGTTCTCTTCGCTGAGTGGGCGGGGTGTGAAAACGGTCGGCGTGATTCCACAAGGCTTCCCTCATTTCGGCTGGCCGGTTGTGCAGTGGAGCGAAGTGGATAACCTGCTTGCGGTCGCACTGGCGTGTTTTCTGTTGTCATACGTGGAAAGCATTTCAGTGGCTCGGACATTTTCCATCAAGCATGGCTATCCGACCAGTGCAGGCCAGGAGTTACTGGCCCTGGGAGTTGCCAACTTCGCGGCGGGAGTAGGACAAGGCTATCCTCTGGCGGGAGGGATGTCGCAATCCGCAGTCAACGAAAAGGGAGGCGCGCAGACGCCGATCGCCCTGGTTGTTGCCTCGGGCGGCATTGGTGTAGCCCTGTTGTTCTTGACCGGGTTGATGAAGAACCTACCCGAGCCGGTTCTGGCTGCGGTTGTGCTGATCGCAGTCGGAGGACTGATCCGGCCCCGCGAACTCCGGCATCTATACCGAATCAGCAGAATGGAGTTTCGTGTGGCCATGGTGGCCACAATGGGAGTGTTGGCGTTTGGAATCTTGAAGGGCGTGCTGCTGGCCGCTATCTTTTCCATCCTGCTCCTGCTGAAACGGGCCTCCAGTCCCAGAATTGCCGTGTTGGGACGGCTGCCCGGCACTGATGGATTTGCCGATTCATCGCGCTATCCCGAAAGTGAAACGATCCCCCGCGTTCTGGTGCTACGGGTGGAAGCAGGCCTGTTTTACTTCAATGCTGAGAACGTAAAAAACGCGGTGCTCGAACGCATGCGTCGACCCGGCGGGATAGAACTGGTGGTTGTCGACCTCTCCACTTCGGCGAACATCGACTTGGCAGGAGTACGGATGCTCAGCGAACTCGATGAACAAGTGAGGCAAGCGGGAGCATCGCTCGCACTGGCCGAGGTCCACGGGGACGTGCGCGACCTGTTGCATGCGGAAGGACTCGAAACGCGGATTCCGGGGATCGCCCAGCGAATGAGAATCGCGGCCCTGATCGAGCAGAGGAAGCAAGTACTCGGCGTCGCGAGTTGAGAAAGAGATGATGTCAGAATACTGCTAAGCGAACTCGGCAAAGGTGACTGCCGATTCTTTGCGAGGCCTCCTGACCATAAGGCGAGCGCCCGTAGCGTCAAATATCATGTTCGAACGCATCTATCGTCTCGATCCTGCGAAAGCCACGTCGCACCAGATGCCCCAGACCTCGGAAGAGGCTTGTCGGCTCCTGGTGCAAGGCAATTGTGACTTCGTGGAAATGACTGACACCAGCCACGCCGGCACGAAGACGCGAGTCATCCCGTTTCATCCGCGGGCTCTGGGCTGGGGCGTGGGGAACGGAGGCGCGCCCGTGCAGGCTCCTTTTGCTGCCGTCTTGGGTTGCGCCGACGCTCGCGTTCCCACGGAAATGGTATTTGGCCAAGGCTGCAACGAACTCTTCGTTGTACGGGTTGCCGGCAATGTGCTCGGTCAGGAATGCCTGGGCAGCCTGCGATATGCGGTAAGCCATTTTCCTTCGACGCTCAAGCTTGTGGTTGTGCTGGGACATGAGCAATGCGGCGCCGTCACCGAGGCCGTGAACCTGTATCTGGAGCCTCTCCGCTACTTGGACATTGCGACCGATCATTCCCTACGGTCGATCGAGGACCAAATCATGGTCGCGGTGCGTGTGGCTGCGATGGGTCTGGAAACAATCTATGGCTTGGAGGTTGTTCGTAAACGGGAGTGCCGAGCTGCCTTGCTGGAGGTGGCCGTAGTATTAAACGCTGCGTGGAGCGCCTACTGCCTTCGCCATGAATTTCGCACCCAGTTCCCCGATCTGGGCATCGTCTTCGGTACTTACGACCTCGCCAGCCGTTATGTGAGGCTGCCCCACTCACCTCCAGGCGAGTTTGCCGAGGAAGAAAGAGGGTTATTTTCCCCTCCGGAAGACGTGGAGGGATTTCGTCAGCTCGCGTACCGGATCTGCAGCGACAAACTCGTGCGGAGTCTGCTCGCTTAGCACCGTTCTCGCCGATCACTTACCGCAATTAACTGAAGAACGACCCGGCCAGATGAATACGTAGTCTGTCGTGTTGACAGTAATATAGAACCGCATTGTCCCAGTTGGATAGCAGCCGTCCATAGAGCAGCGGAACGGATAATTGCGAGGGTCTTTAGTGACGAAGGACACCGTCATCGTGCTTCGGGCAGGGACTGTGAAGGCTTTTGACGAACCGTTTGGAGTGAAGTAGTTCTCATTGGCAAGAAACCCACTTGAAAAGCAAGTCATTTTGCCGAGCTCCCACACCTGTTTGCGCTCCCGCTTCTTGAGGCCTTTGCTCGTGGGAACAACTGGCAGCGGAAAAGCGACACGCCCATCGACACTGGCACCGCCGCGACGCACTACAAGGTCAGACTCGGTGTTGTTGGCAATCGTTGTCGTGACACTCAGGAGTTCGCCCGCTGCTCCATGTCCGATGCGTTCGAATCCAGACCGTGAGCTCACCTCGACTCCGGCGTGGCTTAGCTTATGGATTGCCATGCCTGTCAATGGGTCTCGAACGATCGAGGACACGACGTTAAACCGGTTGTCCTCTCCCCAGACCAACGCGCTCGCGCTCTCCGCTGTGAAGGTGGGCAGCTCGTCCTGGGCAAACGTGAGGACCGTGAACGCAAGCCCGGCAACCGTAACTGGGAGTGTGCCTCGCATGGTACTTCGCACCTGTGGACTGCCAATCTGCTCTTGTCTTGGCGACATCCGCGGGGGCCCTGGGAGTTATTGCGAACTATTGAGTGCCTTCGTGACTTCTGGGCGCGGTTTCTTCGGATGCGGATTTCCGGGCCGCAATCCCGCGGTGCGTTTCTTATCGCCAACCGGCTCATTCCTGGATGTTCGGGGCTCACTGGTGAAGCGATTTCGCGCGGCCTTTGAGATCCAGTTATTCCACCATCTGTCGAACTCTGCCTGGCTCTTAGTTCTCGGCATAAGGGTCCCTGTCAACAGCTGAACACGGTTGCCGATCCGTCGGAAACTGTCACAATTGCCAGCGACTCTGTGGAAAGCTGACAGCGGAATTTCTGCGGAACTGCGTCATCTGGCGCACCAACTGCGCACCGGAAAACTCACGCTGCGTCGTGGAGGCGAGTCCCGGCAACACCATCCTGCTCAGGCCAGAGGGCACGCAGTTTGATCTCAATTACCTGAGGACCCAGATACGTGAAAACAAGATTGACGCAATCGTAGTGTCGCGCTTAATCAAGGTGGAACATACCGTCACCTATATCCCAGGCGGTCCCTACATGGTTCCATATCCCTACTACAATAGCTTTTACGGATATTACGGCGCGGTCTACCCCGTGGTCTACACTCCCGACTATCTGAAAGAGGAAAAGAAGGTGCGCATCGGAACCAATTTTTATGTAGTTTCTTCGCAGGAAGGAGAACTCGTCTGGACCGGAATTACGGACACGTTCAATCCTTCCAAGCCTGAAAAGGCGATCAAAAGATTGGTGAAGCTGGTGGTGAAACAGTTGCAGAGTGAAGGGGTAATGTAGCAAGCACACCACGGACGAAATCAGGATTTCTCTATGGCCTAAGCTGACCTCCTTAATTATTGTTCATTCAACTCAATACAGAGCTTTATCCTAGTTCGGCCTGCCTTGCCAAGAGTACTGCCACGCGACTGACACAGTGTCGTAGTTCCCGCCATGCCGGATGTAGGCGCCACGGCTATAGCTGACTTTCAAAGCCTGGTGGCGGTTAACCGGGACAGACAGGGTAGCTCCAACGCGTGAATTCCGCTGCTGCGTGCTGGAGTTCTCAACGCCATTTATCGTAGTACTGCCGCCGACCCAGAAATTCCCGTCGAACGAAGCCCAAAGCCGAGGCTTGACATCGTAACTCAGGTGCCCTTCGAAGGCGAAGACTGGGCTTTCGGTTCGGGTATTTTTCGGAGAAGCCGTCTGGAGAAAAGAAGTCATGGTTCGCGGTGAAAAACCAGCCCGCCCCGTAGGTGTCTACTACCCAATGCCCCCAGCGCCGCGACAAGCCGATTTCCGGTTTGAAGGCCCAGCGGTTAGAACCATAATTGATCAGTTTGGATGAGTCGTATTGCCCAGTCGGAGCCACCACTCTGATGCTCACGCCCAAGAGGGTCTTTTGCCGCCATTTGACGAAGTCTCGCTGGTCCATCGCCGGCCCACCTTTCAGATTCACTGAAAGTCGAAACGAGGAATCCAGCATACCTGACCGATACGCGTGGGCCTCGGCGTCAGTCACTGTCCCGCGGAAGTTCCCCACGCCATATGGCAGCGAAGCCGAGAAGTTCGCCGAGCGACCAAGCAAGCTCAGGGTGTGGAACAAACTGAAGACTGGCACATTCAGTTTCGCAGTAGCATCGGTAATCGGAGCCGAGCCATCGAAGATAAGGTTGCCCGTGGAGAAGGAGTAAGCCATGGTGACAGCATTCGTGTGAATGGGTGTGATGATATAGGCTCGGGGGGCGAGGTCTTGAGCGCAGCCGGGGACCGAGGCTAGGGCGACAAACCAAAGCAAATGCCCTCGACATTGTATCGTCCCCCAGCATCGAGTTCTTCCCACCAGCGTCAAACGTCGCCTCTTCTACAAGCGCTTGATGATCACGGCGGTCAGGTCGTCCTGTTGCTTGGTGCCTTTGGAAAATCTGATGACGCCTCATAGAGCTTCCCAATGATCTCCGACGAAGCTGCATCTCGCGACGCTCGGATCTCTTCTTCCATTCGCTGCATCCCGAATTGTTCGCCCTGATCGTTCTCCCATTCGAAAAAACCGTCCGTCGCAAGGAGTACCAGATCACCGGGATGAAGCTGGAGACGTGTCGGGGGATCAGATGTGAAGGACGGGAGAACGCCCAGCGGTAGCGCGTGAGCGCCCAACTCCGTAAAGCGATCCTCCGGACGGGAATAAATAAAGAGGGGACCGTGGCCAGCGGAAAGCATCTCCATCTCGGGACAGCTAGGGCAACAGACAGCCGCCACGAAAGTCACGAAGCGGCCGGTTGAGAGATCGGCTCCAAGTTCCTGATTGAGATGTTCAAGAGCCGCCGGCAGTTCCTGTCGACCGCTGAAGCTGGATCTCGCGTAAGCGTGGCACGCAGTCGCTAACAGTGCGGGGCCTATACCATGACCGGTAACGTCGGCAAGGCTGACCACCACTTTCCCATCGGGGAGAGTCTTCCAGTCGAAGTAATCTCCGCCGGTGTCATCGGCGGGGCGATTCCAACCTGCAATGTCGAACCCGGCTATTTGCGGCGGTGCCTGGGGTAGAAGTGACTGCTGGATGGAACGCGCGACCTGGAGGTCGTGCTGCATAGCTTCCAGGGTGCGTTTGGTTTCTGCCTCCCGGAGGGCCGCCTCAAGATGTTTGCGAATCTGCCCAGCTACTCCAGCAGCGACCAGTCCACCAACGAAAAGAGTGATCGCATTCAAGCTGACAGTGGACTGGGTGACAGGAGCCGGAGTCCCAGGGAAGGGAGGTCGCCACCAGAGATACAAAGCGGCGCAAAGATAACTGATGCTCGCAACAGTCCCGGAGAGTACAGCGATCCAAGGATTCAACCGCAGCGTGGAGAGAATGATAAAGATAAAGAATGCAAGCACGGCGGGACTGACAAAGTAGCGATAGACGACATCAAGCTGTGTGCTCTTCAGAAATACGATTGCGAATGCGGGAATCGATGTTTCCAGAATCGTACTGAGGACCCAGAACTGAATTGGAAGACTACCGTTTACGTTCAAAGTACGGCGTACCTTGTGTAGCGCCCAGGACTCATAGGTGACAATGATGGCAGCTAGGAGCAAGCTGCCCACCCAAGAAGTAGTGTCGTAAGCCGTCCGAATGATAAACACACGGACGACCGTCACCAGAATAAAGACGGCGACAAAACCAAGAACGCCAAAGATACGGAGTCGTTCGCTCTGCAATTCGGCACTCTCAAATGCGGCGGACCTGATTTGTCCTTCCCTCATGAGCAACTCAAAACAGTTAATCCTCAAGGTCGCTAAATCGCGCGACTTCAGATGAACCCCCGGGGTAAGCCCCTAAAGTTTGCGCCTTTCAAGAACCTCGGCAAAACTCGCTGTCATGGGACGTACTTTCCATCGCTAAGTTGCCATCCTCAGCCTTCGATAGCGACGGATGAGCGCGTTGGTCGAACTGTCGTGCTCCAGGTGCGGTTCTTGCGTACTCTCAAGCTCAGAGATGATTCGCTGAGCCAAATCTTTTCCGAGCTCAACACCCCACTGGTCGAATGAGTTAATGTTCCAAATCGCCCCCTGCGTAAACACAGAGTGTTCGTACAGGGCGACGAGTTTGCCTAACGTCTCCGGCGTGAGG
>Ga0137410_10000498_pt1 | contig 28017 bp, 28 predicted proteins | sample CZODoug1_16funga_FD_108878 | JGI IMG/M metagenome (GOLD analysis project Ga0137410, IMG submission 108878) | Vadose zone soil fungal communities from Angelo Coast Range Reserve, California, USA - CZODoug1_16fungal (Illumina Assembly) | ecosystem: Environmental > Terrestrial > Soil > Vadose zone... | reverse complement strand
GGGCTCTCCGTGATCATGATCACCGCTTACGGGACGGTCGAGAATGCCGTGAAGGCCATGCAGTCGGGGGCGGCGAACTTCATCCAGAAGCCCTGGGACAACGAAAAGCTTCTCGCCGATGTGCGGGCGGCGGTGGCGCGGCATCGGGCGGAAGAAGAAAACATCCAGCTAAAGCGTGCGCTGAAGCAGCGCTACAACTTCGAGCACATCGTCGGCAAGAGCGAGGCCATGCTGAAGATTTTCGACCTGGTCGCGCAGGTCGCGCCCAGCCGGTCGACCGTGCTGCTGCAAGGCGAAAGCGGCACGGGCAAGGAACTGATTGCCAAGGCGATCCACCTGCATTCCCCTCGACGCGAGCGGCCGTTCGTCCCAGTGAACACCGGGTCGATGCCGCCCGACCTGCTCGAATCGAATCTGTTCGGGCATGTGAAAGGCGCGTTCACTAGCGCGATTGCCTCCAAAAAGGGTCTGTTTGAGGTGGCAGACCGGGGCACGCTGTTCCTGGACGAAATCGGCACCATGACTCTGGATACGCAGAGCAAGATTCTACGTGTGCTCCAGGATCGAAAGTTCATGCATTTGGGCGGCACCCAGGAGATGCAGGTCGATGTGCGAATCATCGCCGCAACCAACGTCGATCTGCGCCAGTTGGTCCGCGAAGGGCGCTTCCGCGAAGATTTGTTCTACCGGCTCAACGTGATCACCGTCGACCTGCCGCCGTTACGCCATCGAAGGGAAGATATTCCGCTTCTGGTGGACCACTTCCTCAAGAAATATTCGGAAGAGAACGAGCGCCAGCGACGCCGGGTCACGACGGAAGCGTTGCGTCCGCTGGTGACCTATTCCTGGCCGGGCAATGTTCGCGAATTGGAAAATGTCATCGAGCGCGCAGTGGTGCTGTCTTCCGGTACGGAGATCACACCGGACCTCCTGCCCGACCACATTGCCGGACGTGGCACGCCCGTTCCCGTAGTGGATAGCGATCCGGCTGCGTCGTTGTTTGACATCATGGAAGACTGCGAACGGCGGATCATCATGGACATGCTGGAAAAGTGCGGCTGGAATCAGACCGAAGCCGCCGAGCGATTCCACGTGCCGCTCTCTACCCTGAATCAGAAGATCAAGCGGCTGAGTATCGAGATCAAGAAGAAGAATAACCACCGGGATTAAGGCAATGCCTCCCCGCTGCATGGTCGGACTTCAATCTTGCTTTGGTCCACTCTCCGGCCAAGGCAAAAGTGGCGAAGTCGCCACCAAGTTCTCCAATTTTGAGCCGCGATGCAGCAGTTGATTGACAGCTTGAAACTCCGCGCTGCGCATGGCTAGAGACATGAAATTGCTGGTGGAGACACCCAGTCCGACTTCAGCACGAGCAAAGAACATAGCAGCGTGCCAAACCGGCTCGGCGACAAACGGCTGCGGCTCCGAGATAGATCCATCCGAAAGCGCTCGCTGAAAACAATTCGACAAGCGCACACCCGATTTCGCTAGGAGCACACGAGCATAGGCCATCGGCAAAAACTCTACTATTCTAGCCGCTAGCACATATTCAAAACCGTGGGCGACTAACGCCTGGTGTATCTCAACAATCTTCCAAGTGGGACAAAGTCCGCAATATAGGCGCAGCCTCCGACAAACGCTCGTGGAGCGGGTTCTGATCAGGAATCTCTATGGTATTTCGTTCCGAATGATTCATCAGCTAATTTCGGGGCTATTCTTCCTTACTAAATATTGTCCCACAAATCGGATAAGTATCGAGATCAAGAAGAAGAGCAACCGCGAGTAGCGGCGTGTGGAGAAAGTCGTTTCGGACCGAGAAGCGAGCCCTCCGCGGCTAAAGCCTTACTCAACACAATGCCTTTACCGCAGCGGTGAACCGCTGCGCCACCCAAAATCAAGAAATTTTTCCGCCGGCTGCTGGATCACGCCCGCAATAGAAGTCCTGCCACCGCCGCACACGCGATCAGAATCGGCTCAGGGATTTTCCAGCGAAAGAGTATGGCCAGGCTCGCCCCGCATATGAAAATCGTAGGCCAATCGTAGACCGAACGTCGCGCCAGTACGACCACCGCGCCTGCGATCGCACCAGTGGCCGCGGCAGTGACGCCACGCACGAAGGCGTTCAATTGCGGATTCCTGGCCCACCGCTTATACGAGGGTGCGAGCAGGATGACAACAAGATAGACCGGCAGGAAGATTCCGAGAGCGGCGGCCGTCGCGCCTGCAACTCCTGCGACCAGGTATCCAATAAAAGCCACTGTAATCACGACGGGCCCGGGAGTAATCATCGCGACCGCGACCGCGTCCACAAACTGACGATCGGTCAGCCAGTGATGTCCCTGCACAACTCCGCCATAGAGGAACGGCACAACGGCAAGTCCGCTGCCGAACACGAACATTCCGGCTTTGGCGAAATAAAAAAAAATCTGCGTCAGGGGATTGCCCGTACCGAAGATCAACGCTCCAGGCGCGAGCAGCATGGCCGAAGATTTTCTTGCTTGTACGGGACTCGGACGGGCTTTGACGAGAAGAGCGACGATTCCGCCGAGTAGAAAGAGCCAGATAATTTCTCGCGATGTCCAGGCGGTCGAAATCGCCAGCACGGCAAAGATTCCCCAGAGCAGTTTGTCTTTACCGAGAGTCAGCTTCGTAAGCTTGAACGCGGAGCGGGCGATGATGCCGATCACGGCGGCGCCGATGCCGTAGAACATCCCTTGCATCCACGGCAGACCGCCAAAGCGCACGTATGCAGCCGAGAGCGCCAGCACCATCAGGAATGAAGGCAGGACAAACGCTACGCCCACCGCCGTAGCGCCCAGCACGCCTGCACGCAGGTAGCCGAGGTAAATCGCGAGTTGGGCCGCCAGTGGCCCTGGAGCAAGCTGCGCGAGGGCCAGGCCTTCGACATAGTCCTCTTTGGTAATCCATCGGCGCTTGTCGACCAGGTCTTGCTGCATGTGTCCGGCAAGCGCGATGGGGCCGCCAAAACCCACGGTGCCGAGCCAGAGAAAATATCCGACAAATTCCGGAAGCGGCACCTTAGCGGGCGGGTGTTCGGGCAAGCTAGTTTCTGGATTCATTTTGCGGAGTTGGTGTCGTCCAGGGCAGCGCGCAATCCTTTCGCGAGTTTTATGGCGTCGTCGTTAGCCCAGAAGTGCATGAAGAACAAGCGAGGCTCTTCCGTAAGCATGTGACTATGCAGGGCCGTCACTGCGATGCCGTTGTGCCGAAGAGTTTTCATCACCTCGTTCACTTCACTTCCGAGCAGCACGAAGTCGCCCGTGATTGCCGCTCGACCATTGCCCGTGGGCTGGAAGTTCAGAGCGGTGGCTACGCCCATCGAAGGCGGAACCGTCATGTCCGAGTCCGTAATGGTTTCGGCCCGCGGCACTCCGACTTGAAGAACGCCGCCATTGACTTTTCCGCTGTGTCCGAGAATCTGCTCGACTTGCTTTTGATCGAAAGCGAGTTCACCCGCTGGCTGGGCCGCAGGAGCGGCATCTGGGCCGGGAGTCTTGGTCAGCGCGACCGCATCATGGACAGCCTTCGCCATCTGCACGGCCTCGCCGTGACTGGCAATGTGCATGTACATGACGTGTGGCGACTCTCCGATCAGGTGATTGTGCACAGCCGCTTCATGAATGCCGCCCTCCTGGAGCTTCGCCATCACAGGCTGGACTTCGTCCTCGGTGAGAACGAGGTCGCCCATGACCATGGCTCCGTCGCCATCGCGCTTGAACGCGGCCCACGATCCGAGAGCCAGCCCTGGCTTGATCTCGACGCCATCGAGCACCACATGGAGGTCTTTTCTTGGCATACCGAACCGGATGACGCCACCGGGTTGCACTTGCCCCGGACGTCCCATCGCCACCTCGACCTGCTTCCAGTCGACCACACCCACCGCTGGGCCCGGAGTGGCCGTCTGCCCTGCTGCCGGGATACTACAAATCAGACAGACGATCGCGGCCGGAGAAATGAACAAGCGGTGTTGGAAAACAAATTTGTACATGGTGAACTCCTATGCTGCGAAGTCTAATCGAACACCGGCTCCCTGGCGTTGTGCTTTCTCGTAAACGAAAGCGGCCGCAGCGACATCCTGTAATGCCATACCGGTGCTGTCGAAGATCGTAATCTCTTCGCCGGATTCCCTGCCGGGCTTCTTGCCTGCTACGATCTCGCCTAGTTCGGCATGTACATCTTTGCGCGTGACGACACCGCCAGCGAGGGCGTGATGTAAATCTCCCATGGCGGCGCATTGCTCGATGATGTCGGCCACGGTCTTGCTCTTCGCCATGAGGGCCGGGTGAAGTTCTTGTTTCTCAGGATTGTCGGCGCCGACGGCGGCAATAAAGGTTCCTGGCGCAACATCGTAAGGTCCGACCAGGGGCTGCCGTGAGGTTGTGCACGTAACGCAAATATCGCTTTGCCGGAGCGCGCCGGCAAGATCGTTAACCGCCCTCGCTGGAATCTGAAGATCTACGGTCAATTGTTGGGCGAGACGTTGCGCTTGTTCTGCAACCTTGTCGAAGGTAAAGATTTCGTGAAGCTGGCAGACACGCGCAATCGCCAACGCCTGCACACGACCTTGATGACCGCAGCCACAGATTGTTAAGGTGCGCGAATCTGGCCGCGCCAGGTATTTGGCCGCTACTGCGGTGGCGGCAGCGGTCCGCAGAGCTGTGATTTCCCGAGAATCCATCACCGCCAGTGGGCTGCCTCTTTCGGCATCGCAGAGGACAATGACTCCCTGAATGGTGGGTAGATCGAAGTGGGCGGGGTTCTCCGGAAAATTGCCGTTTATTTTTGCGGCAAAATAGCTCCTGCCGAGTCCGAGTACGCCCGCCTTGATGTGAAAACCGCCGTGCAGTACGTGCACGCCGAGCACTGCGGGCGGGGCTGCCTTGCCTTCGCCGTGCAGCCGGAATGCCTCTTCCACGGCGACGATGCAGTCGTCGATGGTCAGAAGGGTCGCAACCTCTCGCGGAGTCAGCAGCAGGATCTCTTCCGCTTTCACGCGAGCGCTCCGGTGGGTTCGATCGCCGACAAGAGCGCGTGAAGGTTGGAGCCCGTCGCAACCTCAACGGGCTTTTCGCCGTAACGAAAAATGCGCGCGGTGTGCGGTCCCTTCAACATCACGACGCCACCATGCACGCGGAGCATCGAGCCCTCGCGCAATCCCACGACCGGCACTTTGTTTTCTTCGAGGAACTGCATAATGCGCTCTTCCTGAGTCTCACCCATATGCGTGGACGAAGGGTCGGGATCAAGGTAATGAGGGCTGATCTGGAAAGGAACCAGGCCCAGCGACTCGAACGATGGAGGCTGCACAACGGGCATGTCCTTGGTGGTTTTCAAAGTGGGACCGGCGACGATCGCTCCCGCACTGGATCCGATGAACGGAGTGCCTGCTGCGACTCCCTGCCGAATCGGGTCCAGCAGATCGTGGTCATATAACCCCTTCAGCAAACGGAAGGTGTTGCCGCCCCCGACAAAGATCACGTCGGCCTCGGTGATCGCTCGCCGCATATGCCTTTCGATCGTGGATCGCAAACGGAATGAAAACCACGCGCGTCCGATCTCCGGCCAGATCTCGGATTTCTTCTTTCGCGTGATCCAAGTACCCGCTGCCATGCAGGGTCGAGTTGCTGATCAGCAGCAGCCGTCGAACATCATCCGTGCCCATCGTCATTCCCTCCACCCCAACTCACCCCAGGGACTCATACAGGCCTTCGATCAGATCCATTCCGCGTTTCAGTAGTTCATCGTCGGGGAGTTCCTGCTTTGCCCATCCTTGCAGGACTTTGTCCAACCCTTGGCCTTCGGGACGGGAGAATTTCTCGTCGCCGAGGTCTGCGTCGTGAATGATTTCTGCGATCTGTCGCACACCCCCGTCTCGGATCGAAAATTGCTTGCACAACGTCTCAAACGTGCAATCTTCGCCACGATGACCGAATCCCTGGGGACAAAACATGTCGAATGGAACGGCGTCCGCGTGGGCAGCTGGATCGTCGCCGAATATGAACTTCGCCTTCGGGTCGATGAAGTGCCGGATCAACCAGGCCGAAGAAACCCGATCGATGCCGGGACGCGGCCGGGTAATCCACAAACGGTTGGCGTACTGGCCGGCCTTTCGTCTGACTCCGGGTGCCCGCTTTGCGCCAGCGGTCTGGTCGGCGCGTTGCAGGATACTTTCGAGACGGGCGCGTAACGGGCTCCCGAAAAAATCGATGTCTTGTAATTCCAGAAACCGGCGACGAAGCCGATTCAGCAGCCCTGACGGTCTGCGCGACGTAGGCAGCGCCACCAGACTCTTCGCTTCATGCAGTAATTTCTGATAATCATGAGCCCGAGCTTCAAGAAAACGTTGCTTCAGTCGCTCGGCCGGCAAATCGTCGAAGCCTTGGGCCCGCACCACGGACGCTTGTCCCTTGTAGGCGCGAATGGCGGCGGCCAGCCACTCCATGCGCTCCTGGCTCGCCGCCGAGTTGGGCAGCACATGGCCGGAACTGGGCAAAGGCAGCATGCCGTAGCGGCGGAGCTTGCGCCAGATCTCCACTCGCTGACTGGCGCTCTTCGTCGGCAAGCTGAAAACCAGTAGTAGCCAGGGTGCCTCAACGCTTTTATTAGTTACACTCATTTCTATAATGTTATATATGTAACACAATACATGTGAGACTGCGGGAAAAATCTTTCCGTCCGAATGGGGGCGGATAGTCTCCCTCGAACCATCGGCCAGCTTGTTCTCCAACTCTTTTTTCTCCTCTGCTATAGTCTCTGGAACGGATATGGCTCTCGAACTGGAGATGACATCGCCCTTCGACGTCGCCAAAGACGCGGTGAAGGCGATTCAGGATTACTCGGTGCTGGCGGCGCAGTCGCTGACCAATTTCTTTCGCCGGCCACTCTATTGGGGCGATATCCTGCAGCAGGCCGACCTGATCGGCGTCGGTTCCCTCCCCATCGTCGTGCTCTCGGGACTCTCCATTGGGGCGCTGCTTGCCTTGAACTCCGCGAGCACGCTGGAACGTTTCGGCGGAATTACGCTGATCGGGCAGCTGGTTTCGAACTCCATGGTCACGGAACTCGGCCCGCTGATCACGGGACTGATGGTTTCGGGCCGCAACGCCTCCGGAATGGCGAGCGAACTGGGCTCGATGATTGTGACCGAGCAGATCGACGCGATGCGTGCTCTGGGAACCGATCCCAGCAAGAAACTGGTCACGCCGCGAGTCGGGGCGACGGTGTTCATGCTGTTTTTTCTCACCATCATTTCCGATTTGCTGGGATTGATCGGAGGCTTTGCAGTCGCGAACCTCCTTTTCGGCCTGGACTCGCGTCAGTACTGGAGCAATGCCTGGCAGACACTTGTGTTCCGTGATGTGTTCATGGGACTGGTCAAGCCGGTGATGTTCGGATTCATCATCGCGACCATCGGCTGCTATTACGGCATGTCGACTCGCGGTGGGACGCAGGGCGTGGGCCGCTCCACTACTCAGGCAGTGGTCACTTCCTCGGTGCTGATTCTGGTCGTCGATTTCTTTGTCACCAAAGCGATCTTCGCAGTGCTCGGTTACAGGTAGTCCATGTCAACGCCCACTCTTCCCATCGAGAGTCCGGCTGTTCAACAAGGCGATTCTTCCGCCGACGCAGTGGTGTTCGACAACGTCTCCATCGCGTTCGAGGAAAATATCGTGCTGGACGGCGTTTCCTTCCATCTGCCGCGGGGCGAGACGAAGGCCCTGTTCGGAGTAGCGGGATCTGGCAAGAGTACGGCCTTAAAGCTCGCGCTGGGACTCATGAAACCCGATTCGGGCCGGATCTTCCTGCTGGGGCAGGAAGTCACCAGCATGTCGGAGCAGAAATTGTTCGAGTTGCGGGCGCGGGCCGGCATTGTTTTTCAGGAGAGCGCGCTGTTCGATTCGCTCAAAGTCCGAGAAAACGTAGCTTATCGGATGATGGAGGAACATCTTTCTGAAGAGGAGATCGATCGGCGGGTTCGCGAAGCGCTTCGCTTCGTGGAACTGGAACGGACGATTGATATGTACCCTTCGGAGCTATCCGGAGGAATGAGGCGCCGGGTGGCCATCGCGCGCGCGATCATTACCCAGCCCGAAGTGCTGCTCTACGACTCGCCCACCGGCGGTCTCGACCCTGTAACCTCGAATACCATCGTCGAGCTGATCATCAAACAGCGAGATGTCTACAAGACCAGTGCGCTGATGGTCACCCATCGCCTCCAGGACGCCTTCACCATGGCGACCCACGAGTTTGACAAGAATGCCAACAAGATGGTCGCGTTGCCCAAGGGCCAGCGCTCAGAAGTGCCGATGAGCTTCCTGATCCTGCGCGATGGAAAGATTATTTTCGATGGCGACCTGCGAGAGCTAGCTGCGTCGCGCGATCCGTATATCCGGGAATATATTTCGTAGGCGGGGCGCGGACAAATCAGGAAAGTTCAAAATGCTGCAAAGTAACCGCATCACTTCAATACCGCGTTGTCTGAGCATCGCACTTCTGGTTAGCCTGGTCGGGATTATCAATCCAGGATTCGCCCAGTCGCTTCCGTCAGCACAACACACCGAACGCCCCACTCCGCCAACGCGCGACCCGAACAGTCCAGGCTATGTCACGGCGAAGGAATTGCCCGACGGCTCAGTTCCCCCTGCGAACGCAGACGGTAATTTCATCATCGGGCCCAGTCATCGTGTCACTCCGGAGACGATTGCCCAGAATGGTGCCCTTAGGGGAACCGTGATTGAGTTCACGATGAACTCGTCGGATAGCAAGATCTATCCCGGCATCGCACGCGATGCCAATACTTTTGGAACCGTCGATCCTGCGGACCCCGCAAAGCTTGTGGTGACGACGAGCCACCCCGCTCCGTACACGCGGAAGGTGGCTGTCTATGTCCCCAAGGAGTACGTGCCCGGTAGCGTGGTGCCTTTCATCGTCGGAGCGGACGGGCCCGACGGGTTGCTGTTTTCGGCTCTGGACACCTTGATCGCGCAACATAAGGTTCCGGTAATGATTGCGGTTTCTATCGGCAACGGAGGCGGAGACGCGCAGGGCAGTGAACGCGGCCTTGAGTACGACACAATGTCCGGAGTCTATGCCGAGTTTGTGGAAAAGGAAGTTTTGCCCATGGTCGAAACCCAGGCGCACGTGAAGCTCACTAAGGATCCGGACGGCAGGGCAACAATGGGTGGCAGCTCGGGAGGCTCTTGCGCCTTGATCATGGCCTGGTATCACCCTGAGCTTTATCACCGGGTTCTTACTTACTCCGGAACATTTATAAATCAGCAATGGCCTTACAATCTGCAAACACCGCATGGCGCCTGGGAATTTCATGAGCATCTCATCCCAAGCAGCGCCGCGAAGCCGATACGAATCTGGATGGAAGTTGGTGACCGGGATCTTTTCAATCCGAACGTGATGCACGACAACATGCACGATTGGGTTCTCGCCAACGAAAATATGGCGAAGGCACTCGCTGCCAAGAGCTATCACTACCAATTCGTATTTGCCCGCAACGCCGGACACGTGGACCGGGCAGTGAAGCAACAGACGCTTCCCGAAGCTCTTCAGTACATCTGGCAGGACTACCCAACTTCGGCGGGCAAGAACTGATCTGGCACACGCGGATGAGGACGACGGGAGCAGCACGCTGGCTACTGTTGTTCGATCGCCATTACACTGAAACACAGAAGTTGGTGAAATCGCTGTTTACGCCAACCAAGCAGTCAGTTCAAGGTTGAGAACGGTACGAGGGCGGCGAGGGCCGCCCCCTGTGTGCTCTACTACTGTGGTGGTGGTGCGCTATTCGGAGGCGCACTCTGGTTCTGCTGTTGCCTAGCTTTCTGTTGCAAGTCATCCAACTTCTGTAGCTGCTCTGGTGTAAGAACGGCCCTGATCTTCGGCGATGCGGCCTGTCGAATCTCGTTTGCCTTGGAAACCTTCTGCTCTTGTGTCATGGACGTATTGCTGCGCAAAGCGTCCAACTGCTGTCTCTCTTCCGCCAGAATCGGTTGCAGCTTGGTTTTTTGTTCATCGGTTAGGTTCAACGGATTCTCATCGTCCTTGTGCGCCTGAGACGGGGCTTGCCCCGCAGGGGTCTGTGACGCCCCGCCCGATTGGCCCGGTGCAGCTTGTGAAGGTGCTTGCGGCGTGTGTTCTGGTGAATTTGTTTTTGAACTCTGGGCAGCTGCGGGCGCGCTCATCGCCAGTGCCATCCACAAGAATCCTAGGGTGAGGTGGGAATTTCGCATTTCGCTCCTTTGAGGACGAAGAGGACTTAGGATTAAGTGCAATGGAGCGGCGAACCCACTGCACTGCAAGTAGATGAGCTTTGCCGCGATTCAGGTTGGCCGCCGGTCGTCCAAGCACTTGGCCTACGTGCCCCGCGCCGGGAACAAAGCCGCCATTGCCTTCATCGCCCGGTAGTTGCTCGGTAGTCGCTCGGGTCGCGGACAAAGTTGCGCGAAATTCAGACACTCAGATATGCCCATCACAGTTCGACTCCTCGATAGCGAACAAGTGGACGCTTTCACGCTGCCCGGCGGTTAACTGACGAGAAGCCTCTGCCCCATGAATAGTGGTTGGTGAAAAATCAACAACCTGGCGAAAAGATGGGGACTCAAGACAAACCTGCCTCGGTCTTCGTTTACGCTGGGGATTGAGTAAGGTGGTCTGGGTCAGAAAACTCCAAGCGGATAAACAGTCAGTGGAGTGGTCTAAATAGCCGGCGGATTCGTTTCGCTAGTTCCCTCCCCCTGTAGCAGCCTGCTTCATCTGGATGAACGCCTCCACATTGCTCTTGTCCACCAGCGCGGAACCGGTGTCCACGAAGGCTGGGACGGGAGCAAAGCTGTCTTTGGAAAAATCGCCCGACAACGAGCTGAGCTTGTTGTGATAGAGCTCGTCGAGCACACGCAAGCCGAAATAACTCATGGTGTATGGCTTTTGCGAAATGGTGGCGGCGATTGCGCCCTTGCTGATCCACTCCAGAGTATCGGGATCGGTATCCATCGCGATCACTACCTTGCCCGTCACTTTGTTGGAGTTGAGCACGGTCGCCACTTCTTTGCCCCCTTGCGCTTCCAGACACACGAAAGCGTCGATCTTGTCCCGTTCCTTGCCGAGGATTGCAGTGGTGGTGTCGAAAACAATACGGGGATCGCCGACGATATCCACGACGCGGACGATCTTGATCTGAGGATGGCTGTCCAAAGCGGTGCGGTAGCCGCGCAGACGCTCGGCCATGTTGGCCTGTGCTGGCATGGTAAACACAACCACGTTGCCTTTGCCTTTTAGTTCGGCTGCCAGGCGCTCGCCGCCGGTCAGTCCAGCCTGGTAGTTGTTGGTGCCGATGAAGAACAGGCGCTTGCTGTCGGGCGCGTCGGAGTCGATGGTGATCACGGGAATGCCCGCAGCAATCGCTTTGTCGATGCTTGCGGTGAGCAACTTGGCGTCGGCCGCCGAGACCAGAATGCCGGTCGGCTTTTTCGTTAGCGCATTGTCAAACGCATCTTTCTCAGCTTGGGGATTGTACTCATCCGGACCGACAAACTCATAGCGAACTTTCAACTGCGCAGCGGATTGCGACAATCCGGCGCCGGCCGCCTTCCAGTACGGCACCTGGATGTTGGCGGAGACTAAAACGTAGAGTTCGTCGGCGGAATGTGGCGAACCGCAGTTGAGAAGGGGCACTACAAAAAACAGGATTACGAGCAAGGCCAGGAACGGCCGCTGGAGAGGCATGGGATCCTCCTTGAAAGCAGAGAACGGTAGGGATTGTAGACCTGGGAGTGCGCGGAAGCAAAGGGAATACGACGCACGGGAGACGAGGTCAGAGGTTAGAGGTCAGGTTGCAGAAGTGAAAACCTTGATGCAGCAACGTGGGGGTCGGCCAAGACCTGAAGCTTCTTACCTCTGCAATCTGACCTCTACTTCAGCGCCTTATCTAACACTTTAGAAATCTCGCCCTGCTCCACCTCGCCAGAGTTGTTATACGCGATCTTGCCGCCGCGATTGAGTACGGTTACGTGTGGAATGTATCCCTTGTAAAACTTCTTTACGAGATCCTCCTGCGCGGCGGAGCGTGGTTTGTCCATATCGACGACCGCGAACTGCACTCGGCCTTTGTACTTTTCATAGAGTTCGACGGTGCGCCGGGCCTGGCGTTTGGAATTGAAACATCCTTCGCCATAGATGATGACGTAGGTGGGTTTGTCGCTGGCCGCGCCGTCCTCGAGACGATCACCGGTGATGAGCGGACCGTCCTGGCTGTCGCTGGAGTAGTCGAGATGCTCGTTGAGCTTGAGGTTTTCGGCCGCGTAGGCCGGCGCGACGGCAACTGCCAACACAACAACGAAACACCACTTTGTCATGGAGAGCCCCCTGTCAATTCGACGTCCAGGTGAGCGAAAAGTTTCACGCACCGCCCTCCGGTTTCTTTCGGGTGGCCTTCCCAGGCAGCCCGAAGGGATTCTCATGGGTACGCTCCCGGAATCCGCCCTTCATGCCGGTGGCCAGACCGATGCTCGATTCGCCAAACTTGTCGCGGAGATGGTCGGCAGCCTGGAGCACTTTCTGCCAGCGCTGTTGGCGGGATGGCTCCAGCAAGTCGATCTGCGACGGGCCCGCCTCAAAATTCGAGGTCTGCACGCCCAGCAATCGCACCGGCACACCCTGCTTCCAGTTCTCTAGGAAGAGACGCCGGGCTTCTTCATAAATTTCGGTGTCGAGTTGAGTGGGCTGTTCGAGTGAGTGGGCGCGGGTAAGAGTCGTGAAATCTTTGTAGCGCAATTTCAACTGGATGGTACGGGCGAAATATCCACCTTCACGTAGCCGACGTCCTACCATCTCGCTCAGGCGCATCAGAGTGGATTGCAGGCGGTCGATCTGGGCTGTGTCTTCGTCGTAAGTATGTTCGTGGCTGATCGATTTTGGATCGGCGTCTTCGCCGACCGCGCTGTCGAACCATCCGCCGGCATCCTGGCCGAGGGCTTTGCCTGCGAGTGCAAGTCCCCACTTTCCGAAACGCTGTTCGAGATCGCTCTCTTCTAGCCGGGCAAGATCGCCGACGCGATTGATTCCCATGTCTTGCAGCTTCATCTCCGTGACTTTGCCGACGCCGGGGATATCCCGCACATCGAGCGGGGCCAAGAACTTCGCCTCCTGGGTGGGCAGCACCCATAGCACGCCGTTAGGTTTCGCTTTGGCGGATCCGACCTTGGCGATCAGCCGCGACGTGCCAATGCCGATCGAGCAATTCAGGTGTGTCGCGGACTTCATGGCCTCATGCAAACGGTGCGCCGAGCGCAGCGGGAGTCCGTGCAGGCGCTCGGTTCCGGTCATGTCGAGGTAAGCCTCGTCAACTGAAGCCATTTCAACTTGTGGGGAAAAACGGCACAGCACTTCGTACACGCGACCTGAGTATTCGCGATAGCGCTCCGGATGTCCGTTGACAAAGACAGCCTGCGGGCAAAGTTTAGCGGCAGTACGAAGAGGCATGGCCGATTGAACTCCGAACTTGCGAGCGGCATATGACGCGGCCGAGACTACGCCACGCTCGTCGCGCTGCCCGCCCACTACGACTGGTTTGCCTTTCAGCGACGGGTCAAACAACTCTTCGACCGACACAAAGAAGGCGTCCATGTCGACGTGGAAGATGGTGCGTGGGGAGGAGGTGCTCATCGGGTACAGAAGGCCTTGGAGAAGTGTACCGCGAGAGCGCAGACGGCGGCTTTCGAGTGTGCCCTTCAATCTGCGGAACGCTGGCCGGGCGCTGCGGGGAATGCGACAATAACGTCGCGCGTATGGAAATGAGAGTGACCTGTCGGCGGCTTGCGGTTACTTTGCTTCTTGCGGCTCTAGCGCAATCGCTGCCTGGTCAGCCCTCTCATCCCAGCCATCCGACGCGAACTCCCGAGTACACGTTCAAGGTCGTTCGCATCTTTCCTCACGACCCGAATGCTTTTACGCAAGGCCTTGTGTACGGTAACGGGTTTCTGTACGAAGGCACCGGTCTGAAGGGCCGATCATCGCTGCGCAAGGTTCGTCTCGAAACTGGAGAGATTGTTCAACGAATTGATTTGGCGCCAGAATTCTTTGGCGAAGGGATTACTCTCCTCAAGAACGAAGTCATCCAACTCACCTGGCAGTCACAAGTGGGATTCGTCTACAACGTGAGCGACTTCCACTTGCTGCGCCGGTTTTCGTATTCAGGGGAAGGATGGGGGCTGACCACGAATGGCCACGAGATCTTCATGAGTGACGGAACGTCCGAGATTCGCGTTCTGGATGCTGGCACGCTGGCAGAGAAGCGGCGTATTAAAGTCCGGGACCGGGATACTGCCATCGATCAGTTAAACGAGCTGGAGTTCGTCGATGGAGAGATTTTCGCCAACGTGTGGCAGACGGATCGAATTGCCCGGATCTCTCCGCAAAGCGGGAAGGTGGTCGGCTGGATTGATCTCAAGGGCCTGCTAAGCCCGATCTATCGACTCGAATCTGGCGCTGTGCTGAACGGCATCGCTTACGATTCAAGGCGAAAGCGGTTGTTTGTCACGGGTAAATTGTGGCCGAACATCTTCGAAATCCGGTTGGTTCCGAAGCAGCTCAAATAGAGAAACTCGAACTAGCTGCGTCGGTCGGATGATGTGCTGCGTGCTAGCGGTTCTCGCGATGGTGGAGAATGCGTACCACAACAGCTAAAGCCGGGATTCGTTGTGGCCCCTAGCGGCACGGCTGAAGCCGTGCCCTCCCGTTCTGGCCCTAGAACCATTAGTTGAGAATTGGATCAGCCCAGCACTGGCTCTTTCTTCAGCTCCGCTACTACGCCTGAGCCCGCACTGGCCCTCATCTGCCGCACGCGATCGTAGACCTTGCCATACTCGCGCGCGGACGCGCCCCACGAGAAGTCTTTGCTCATGCCGTTGCGCATCAGGATTTGCCAGGACGACTGATCACGATAGGCCAACAGCGCCTGCTTGGTGGTCGTGAGCAGGGCTTCTCCGTTGTACTCGGAAAACTTGAAGCCTGTTCCCTTACCGGTGCGCGCGTCCCAGGGCTCGATGGTGTCGTCGAGGCCGCCGGTTGCGCGCACGATTGGTACGGTACCGTACTTAAGGCTGTAAATTTGGTTCAGTCCGCACGGTTCGTATCTTGACGGCATCAGGAACATGTCCGCGCCGGCTTCGATCTTGTGGGCAATTGCGTTGTCATATGCGACCTTGACTGCGATCTTGTTTGGGAATTGCTTGCTGAGGCGCTGAAACATTTCTTCGTACGGCTTGTCGCCGGCGCCGAGTACAACCATGCTCATCTCTTCGCGCGCTAACCGATCCACAATCTGGGAGATCAGGTCAAAGCCCTTCTGCGCTGCAAAGCGCGAGACGATTCCGATCACGGGCACGTTAGGATCGGCATTCGCCAGTCCGAAAACGTTCAACAGGTCTTTCTTACAGACCTTCTTGCCGCTCAAGTCCTGCGGTGAAAATTTGGCGGCGATGAACTTGTCGGCCTGCGGACTCCACTCGTCGTAGTCCACGCCGTTCACGATGCCGGCGACGGTCGCGGCGCGAGTCCGCAACACGCCTTCCAGACCGAAACCGTATTCGGTGGTTTGAATTTCCTGGCTGTACTTTTTGCTCACGGTGGTGATGAAATCGGAGAACGTCAATGCGCCCTTCAGGAAATTCACCTGGCCGAAGAATTCCATTTTTGACATCGTGAACAAATCCCAGGGCAACATGAGCAGCGGCAGAATGTCAGGTGGAAACAGACCCTGGTATCCCATGTTGTGGATGGTAAAGACGGTGGCGACTTCGCGGAAGGCGGGGTCTTCCACGTATTCCGTGCGCAGCATGACGGGCAAAAGCGCGGTTTGCCAATCGTGACAGTGGAACACGTGCGGCACGCCGAGAATTTTTGACGCTTCCAGCACGGCCCTGGTGAAGAGGTAAAAGCGCTCGGCGTTGTCGGGATAATCGCCGGATGCGGTGCCGTAGAGCGCCTCGCGGTCGAAGTACGCTGGGTACTCCACGAAATAAAACCGAACGCCTCCGCCATTGCCCGCGGTCACGACCGAGCAGAAGCGGTACTTGTCGTCGAATGGGATGGTGACGCTGCGCACGACCGTCTGCGGGTCGTCGAGCTTGGTCTGACGATAGCGCGGGATGTAGACGCTGACCTGATGTCCCAGCGCGGCCAGGGCCTTGGGCAAAGCGCCGACCACATCGGCCAGCCCGCCAGTTTTGGAAAATGGAACGCACTCAGAAGCTACGAAGGCGATGTGCATCGGCAGGAAGCCTCCCCGAGCAGAACTTCATTTCTTCCCGCTCAGGCTATGATGGTTAACGGAATGAACTCTGTCAGTCTAAATGCCGGAAAGAAAGAGGGTCAACGTGGCTAAAGACGTAGTCACGCAGCCGGTTCGCAAACCGAAACTGGGACAACATTTTCTGGAGAGTCACTCCGCCGCGGTGCGGATCGTGGAAGCGTTGGGCGATATTTCGCAGGCCACGGTGCTCGAAATCGGCCCGGGACGGGGCGCTCTCACGTCGCTGCTGGCCGCGCGCGGACGACGGATCATCGCCGTGGAACTGGACCGCGTGATGTCCGCGCAGTTGCGCATGAAGTTCTCCACGTACTCGAACGTGGAAATCATCGAAGGCGATGTTCTGAAGATCGAACTGGACACTGTCTTTGGCCCAAAACCAGGGATGCTGCGTCCTGGCATGACTTTCACGCCGGAGCCTGCGCACGTCGTCGGGAATTTGCCGTACTACATTACGTCCGATATTTTGCTGCGGCTGCTCGAATATCATCGCTACTTTTCAACGATTGTCATCATGGTGCAGAAGGAAGTGGCGGACCGCCTGGCAGCTGCGCCCGGAAGCCGCGACTATGGCCTGCTTTCCGCGACCGCGCAGTTGTACGCGTGCGTCGAAAAGCTGTTCACGCTTCCGCCGGCGGCATTCAATCCGCCTCCCAAAGTGCACTCCAGCGTTGTTCGGCTGACGATGGAGCCGCGCCTGGAATCGCTGAGGGTTCCGGAAATGGAGTTTATTTCTTTTCTCAGACTGTCGTTTGGACAAAAGCGCAAAACGCTCTGGAATAATCTCAAGGCGCAGTACGGTCAAGCCGCGCTGCGAACTGCACTGGCGACGAGTGGCGTGAAGCCCAATGTCCGGGCCGAGGCATTGCCCCTCGCCAAGAGTGCCGCGCTGTTCCGGGCTCTGCACAACGGCAATGGATAGATTGTGTGGAACGGGCACTCCCCGTTGATGTTGACGTTGATTTCGACTTCGATCTGGACTGATAGAGCGAACCAACGACAGCAGCAAGATCAATAGCAACATCAAAAACAACAGCAAGAGCAACGGCAACGGGCAAGAGTGCCAGTTCCACATAACCCTCCGAAAGGAGGCCGCTCATGAGTTCCACCGTACGAACACCCGCGGTCGCCGGAAAATTCTACCCGCGTCACGCCGATGAACTCCGCCGGGATATTTTGGAGTACACATCCTCTGACATAACCGGTCGCATCGCAGCGATCGGATGTATTGCTCCGCACGCCGGTTACGTTTACTCAGGCCACGTGGCGGGAGCCGTCTACTCGCAGATGGAAATTCCCTGCCGCGTCATCGTCCTCTGCCCCAATCACACCGGCAAGGGACATCCGCTGGCAATCATGACGCGCACCGCATGGCTAACGCCGCTGGGCGAAGTGGCTGCTGACGCGGAACTCGGAGCGGCGTTGCTCCAGCGATTCCCTGCTCTTCAAGAGGACAGTGCCGCGCATCGCACCGAGCATGCCATCGAAGTGCAGCTTCCCTTCCTGCAAAGCCGGTGTCCGAATCTGAGCTTTATTCCTATCGCGGTGGGGACCCGCGACTTCGAGATTCTTCAAGGTTTAGGGAAGGCCATCGCTGACGTAATCTCCGCCGAGTCAGACACAGTTCTCGTCATCGCATCGAGCGACATGAACCACTACGAGTCGGAAGCTGTCACTCGCATCAAGGATGATAAGGCAATTGCGCGGGTGCTGGCACTAGATGCGCGCGGGCTCTGGGAGGTCGTCATGTGCGAGGACATCAGTATGTGTGGCTTCGGCCCGTCGGTTGCAATGCTGACGGCCGCTACGAAACTGGGGGCAAAGACGGCCACGCTGGTGAAGTACGCAACTTCTGGGGAGATTTTCGGGGAGTACGAAAGGGTCGTTGGGTACGCCGGGATTGTGGTGTCGTAACAGAGCACTGAATAGTCCAGAGGCGCTGGGGGCTGAAGTGTGTACATGAGAACTCAGTCGTGCCTCCGGCACTTGAGCAGTTTCGCCATTCGCGATCCCGCCAGTAAACTGGCGGGCTATTGTCAGTTGTCCCTCCGGGACAGGCGTCACCCGTGCTACTCCAACATCGGCATAATAAAAAGAGGGCGCCCCCGATCGGTCGCCCTCGTCCAGGAGAAAAATCCAACGTCTTAGTGCGGTCTGGTGCCGCGCACTGGAGCAGATGGCATCCGCGGCGCCGGTGGAGGCGTCGTCCGCGGGGTCGAAACCTGCGATGGCGGATACACCGAAGGCGGACGCGAGCCGGAATTGGCAGAATTTGAATTTCCACCCATCGACCGGCTAGGCGGAGCGATTCGGCCTTGCGGTTCGGCCGCAACTTCCACGGCGCGATTGTTCTTGTTCACTTCGCGCGAGAATCGATCCAGGTTACGCACCGTGCCACGCGGCACACCCAGTCCCGCTGAACCCGGAGCGATGATCAGCCGCCCTTGCGCGATTCCCGCAGGTGGGTTCACGCTCAGACCTCTGCCCACCATGACCGTCGCGCGGCCGCGCACCGGAGGCACTGGAACGGCAATCCGTTGCGGCGGATTCACAACCCGTGGCACCGCATACCAGGAATTCCAATAGCCCGGCTGCCACACCCAGCCGAAGCCCGGCACGAAAGCCCAGTTGCCATAGCGATAGGGCATCCATCCCCAGGGATACGCCGAGACCCACATGTAGCCCGCGCCCGGATAATAGACAAATCCGCCGTCCTGAAACGGACTCCAACTCGCATCCATGAAATAGGGCTGCCAAACCATTCCATAGCCCGGCACCGACATGTAGTTGCCGTAATAGTTCATGTCGCTCATGCCGTACGCATACGGAGACGAGGACTTTCCGCTGCCGGCGTAACGATCATGATACTCGCTCTGCTGCTTGTCCCAATCGTCGTAGGAATTCTCTTCGTAGTTCTTGGCCACGTCGTAGTGGTCGCTGTTGATGTCAAAAGTCGCCGTGTGTTTCTGGTCGACTTCAAACGGGCCGGATTGTCCGCTCCCGTTCAACTGGCCTTTAATCACCGCGAGAGTGGCGTCGTCGGTTCCCACGCCCACGCGAAAATGCGCGGGTTCGGTCAAGCTCACGGACTCGCGGCCGAAGTTCAGCGTGAACTCATCGCCTTTTTTTCCGCGATAGTTGACATACGCCATCCCCGAAGCCAGTTGCACCGTGCTCAGCTTCTGGCCGTCATCGCCGAGAGAGAGACGCGTGAAATCGACTTCGCTGTTAGGCACGATGCGAAGGGCGCTGCCGTCTTCAAATTCCACTTCGGCGCGACCGTCATCGCCCGTCTTCAGGCGAGATCCTTCGATAACAGGCATGTTGAGAAATGTCTTGTCGAGGCCGTCGCCGGTGCCGCGATCCATCTGAACGCTGCCCTGCACATCGCTCAGCCGGACGATACGGGCCTTGGATTCAGCCGACGCCGAAACCACCGCGAGGGTGCCTGCGAATACCACCCAGATCGCCAACGTCTTTCCCGATTTGCCGATCGTCATATACGCCTCCCGAGACTGCCCCTGAACGTTAGAACCCTTGTCGCGCCAATTAGTTGTCGTCACTTGGTGAATTCGATACCACGTCAAAGTAAGTCTCACCCGTAGCTCACATGGATCCTAAATTATTGCAAAAAAATAAGTTAAACGGAAATGTGCAAAGTTTTAGCCATGTGCAGTTTGGAAGGATGGCAAGGTTAAGTCAAGCGATTTTTGGGCCCTATGCACAATTGGCCTTCGGTCACCTGAGGTCGAGGGTTCGGAGTGGGAAACCACAGAGGAAAGCTAGAACTGAACCTTGGTTTCCCCCGTGTCCTCTGTAACCTCCGTGGTAAAGGGTTAGCTTTGGTTGCGGTCGAGCGCGCGTTTAGTGTCCGGACGGGCGGTCCAGCAGTCTCTGAGCCCTCGCCCGGGTCACATTCATCACCGAGGCGTCGGCGACGATCTGTTGCAAGATGGGCGCGATCGCCTGAATTTCCACAGGAGGATTCATGCGCGCCAAATCTTCCGTGCGCTTCAGTTCATCGGCCAGGGCCAGCTTCTGATAGCGGAGGCTGTACTCGAGCCGATGGCCGAGCTCCAGCGTGGCGGACAGGCCCTGGAACAGATTTGTAAGGTCCTGCGCCGCCACATCGGGCGAGTAATTGAAGGTGGACTCGCCATTGCGGTGGTCGTCCTTGTAGCGGAGGGTCTTTCTGCCGGTGAAAGCCATGTTCTTGCGATGGGAATCCAGATCTTTTTGAAAGTAGCCGGCCTTCGCGGAGAGTTCGAAGACCTTGTCCCGCGTCGGAGCCGAAACTGTAAATTCGTAAGCGAAGCTGTCGATCTCGTCGGACTCGGAAGAGATTTTGCTGCTCGACTCGTAACGTGCTTTGCCGTCGGATTGAACCTGCAAGGAGTAGTGTCCGGGCTGGGACGCCGGGAAATCGAGCGTGAACGTTACGGTACGCAGCGACTCACTGGTCTGGGAATGGGAAAACGCCGCTAGAAGAACGAGCAGACAGGCAACGTGAAATCCGCGCACCATGGGCCGCTGTAATGATTAGGTACGGGCAGGAGATTCGTCAAGCGAGCCGTCGCGGTCCGTACTTAGCTTTGAACCGCTGCTCTTCTGGCTTTTTTCCTGACCTGCGCGATGTCTTCCTTCCAAGGCTGCTCCCCAGACAGATACACTTCCGCTACAAAAAACGCCACGGCCGAGGCTCCTTCTCTTGCATGGTCGGGACTGACCGACTGCCCTGGAGCATCCCACGTCTCGCCCGGTTCGATCCCCGCAGGCAAATTCAGACTAACCCCGAAGTGGACTTCATTCTTCCCAGAACGAAGGACTACTACCCACCCGATCCGGTAGCCGATTAGAGGTTTGTCACTGACATTCTTAAGAGTTGCCGCGCTAAGGAAATCGGAGGGGGAGTGGGAAGTAGAGACCAACACCGCTGGACTCTTCTCCTGGCAAACCCTGACCATCAGCGTCCCGTGGTCCATGTCAGACGTCCCAGCATGCCTGTTGTCATCGCGACAATCAGGATCATACCGCAAGGTGGTCGCTCCTCGCTGGCTATTTACACACTGCCGTATATCCCAGCGTGTTGGTCTGCGAGTAGAAAATCTGACCTGAGATCAAGCCGCTGCTGTTGATTCCGCCGGCGGTAGCGTTCTTGGCGCCGGAGTACACAATGTTCGCTAAAGTGCCGTCCTTGTAAATGAATCCGAAGGCGCGATCGGCGGAGAGATGGTTGCCTACCATCACACCGAAATTATTCACGTCCGTGAGAACGGTTCCAAAGCGCGAATTCGGATAGTCAATCGTCTTGTACTTACCGCTTTGCCACGAGAAGCCGTGGTACAACGTACCGTCGAAATAGGAACCGACGACCAGGCTGTTGTCGTTGATCGCCTGCGGATTTGTAACCGCCATGTTGGGATATTTGATCACCGTGTACTTGCCATTGATAAGCTTGAATCCCTTCACCACGCCTGGCGTAAAAGAAAAACTGCCTGCCACCGCTCCGGCGGTGTTGATGCCATAGAGCCAGGTGTGCGTCGCCTTGGGATAGTCGATTTGCACGAATCCGTTCCCCGCCTGAGCAAAGCCGTGAACATGCTGGAGGCGTGCGTTATCGAGATAGGAACCGACGTTCACTCCCGAGAGGTTGCGGCTGCTGAACCAGGTGAAAATCGAATTGGGAGCGTCCCAGATCGTGAACTTGCCGTTAGACGAACGCGAGAACGCGACAAAGGCGCCCGAGTTCAAGTCTTCCACCTGCCCGACTACAGTTCCGTCGTCGGTGACGTCGTTGACCTGCGCGAATGCGTAGCCAGCGGGCGCGGTAAAAGTGGTGAATGTACACGACGCCTGGTTGGCGGCGAATGAAATTGCAGACAGCAGGAGCAGCGAGACCAACAACCCAATAGCGGCGCGGGGAAGGCGCATCGGATACTCACCTCTCGACGGAATGAATCGGCATATCCCGCAACGTTCGCGAGCATGCCAGCACCATCAGAATATCGCGAGAATCGCCGCAAATCTGCGCCTCCTGCCCAAACGAATATACGTGCACTAAACCCGAGTTTTCGACTAGACGCCCGTAACTTGACTGTGGAACGAAAAGTGCATAAACATCCTTTGTGCCACTGGGCGATGCCAATTCCGTCGCGTGCGCGACCACTGCCTCGGGTTCCGGCTGCGCACCAGTTGCGGCCGTCTCGCCCGGTGCGGACATTCGCCCCACTCCGTCTGACCTGCGCGAGGCGGGACGCTACCTTCCTGACGGCTCGTCCGAGGAACAAGCGGCGTTCGCCGAACGGCAGTTGCGCGCGCGTTCTCGCACGACCTTGCTGTTGGACTTTTATCGCCGTTATCCGTGCCACCTTGCCGAACTGCACTTGCTCGCCTCCTGCGCGGTCGCGCTCGGACGATTTCGTGGATTTTCCCCGGAGTTCGACGAGATGGGCGAAGAGTTCATGCTCGCGGGCGAGGACGGCTCTCCTCGCACACAAGCGTGGCGGAAATATGTGGAAGCGTGCGACGCCGGCCGCCCCTGGACCGTGCGCAATGAATTGTGGATCGCCGCTCACATGGAAGACATGGAGCGCGTCCGCCGGAGCGGCCTGGAAGAGCGCTTTCGCCAGCAAGCCGCCGCTCATGCCAATGACCCAACCTGGCAGGCGATCAACCAGCATGTTGAGGCCACGCTCGGCACGCGCCTGATGGATCGCATTGCGCTCGACGGCACGATGGCCTACGAGACTGCATTTGCGCACAGTCTGTCGGCGACCTTCCTGAGTTTATGCACGGTGAGTTGGCACATGGTGCGGCGCTACTGGTGGGAAGGCTTTCGAGCGGTGCTGACGCCGTCGGGGAAAGCGCACGCGGGGATCGTCAGCTATCGCCGGCTCGCGTTAAGTTCCGCGCGTTATTGCTTCACCGCGTGGAACGCGTCGCGTGTCTACCGGCGCGGTATGCGCGAACGCGATCGAGGCCGCCGGACGTCCGAAGATGGTTGGCCGCTGCTCGCCGACGTGTTGGGCGCGCGAATCAGCGAAGTACATCCGCTGATCGTCCGTTTTTATCAGAACCCGGCCAACTTTCAGGTGCAAGTGAAAGTCGATCTTCACACTCTGCCGGCGAAGCTCTGGTCGAGAGTGATCACGCTGCTCATCGGCCAGGGTCCTTACGAAGAGAGCGGCTCCGAGGTAGATGCTCAATTTCGCGTCTTTCGGCGCCGTGACGGTTCCATGCACTTTCTGCGTGAACTCTACATGGGCGAAACCCTGCGCGTCTTCGATTCTGACTTCGTCGTGCGTTCCGTGAACGGCATTCCCACGCTGTTTGAAGTTTTCGTCGACAAGCACATTGAAGTGGAGATGACAGTTACGCCCCTGCCAGAAGGCGGCCTCAGTATTCGTGGCAAGAACTTCTACTATCGCGGCACTCGTCTGCCCTGTCCGGGACTGCGGGTGGAGTTTCAAAGCCACGTGCTGAAGGATGAAAATTCGAGAGAGATGCTGGACATCGAAGGACGTTTGCTGATGCAGCCTGACTCCGGCTGGGGACGTCTCCTGATGTGCCGTCTGTTGCGCCGCCCAGAAGTTCTGGGGACGATTCGTTACGTCGCTCGCCCGCTGACCGCGGCGGCTGCGCCGGCGAACAGTGCCCTTTCGTAAAGTGTCTCCGCGACTTGCCCTGTACCCAACCAACTGCGTGCCGCGCGGGGAGCGGGCTGCGCGCCAAACCTTCGCTTCAGATAGAACCACATAAAGGACAGGCGTCCGCGGCGGCGGGCTGGAGCTTGATCATCTCCCGCACACCATTGCCGCAGCGTCTCAAAACCCCACTCGGTCGCCAGTTGCAGCAGGCTGCGAAAGATTGCGGCGTCGAGCAGGCTTCCGATCCATCCGTGACGAACATCGTAGTCGTACACAGTTTTGAAGAGCGTCCCGCCCGGGCACGGCCGGTACAGCCAGATGCCGCGGCCATTTCGGATGATCGACTTCCAATCGTCGGAATCAAATTCAAAACTGGAGTGGGAATGTACGGAGTTTGTCAGATAACGTCCGTAGCCCTTGATCGTAATTCCGAGCGCAATGTTGGTGCGGTAGTCCATCAGGCGATAGCCGCGATCGTCGGTCTGATCAAGATAGCCGATGTGGTTGAAACGGATGTCCCACGCAGTGTGCTGTTCCGGAACCTGTGAGCGCTCCCATACCAATTCAACCGGCGCAGGAATGATCGCTTCGACTACGATCTTGCGGGCGCGTGGCTCTGAACTCATGCCTTGCTGACTCCAGCCGCAAGGCGGATCTGTCGCCCCATCCGCAACCAGCTGGTGAGATCGTGCGCGAACGCGAAGAAGGCGCACACGCCCATCACCGACATATACAACCGCAGCAGCCCGGGCACAGCGGGCGGATCAATGACGATCCCGGACGCGAGCAACCGGTCCGGCCAGACGTTTTGTGCGACCAGCACGATGTAAGCACCCACCATCAGGCTGAGCACGATGTGCATGAAATACTCGGCACGCGGCAGTCCGCCCTGATCGCGGCGGCTGACGGTTTCTTCCCACACGTCCGACCATGCGATGAAAACATCCGCGCCGTAGAGGACGACCAGCAGCGAGAGCGCAGCTCCGTGGAAACGTAAGTTGGCGATGATCAGAAACTGAAGCCCGTAGATCACGTGTCGTGTCAGGTGCCAGAACTGCTCCCGATGACATTCCGGTCGTTTGTGCAGAGCGCACTTGTAGTAATGGAAGTAGGTCACATCGAAGACGCCGATGTGGCCGATCACCAACAATAAGTAGAACGCAGCAATCATAGCGTTGCCCGGACGGTTTGCGGTTATTGTGACAGTGGCGGGTCTGGGCTGCAAGGCGCGGCGAATCCCCGAGGAAAACCAAAGTCATGGAGTGTGCGTCGTAGCCAGTCCCGGAGGGACGATTGACAATAGCTCAGCGTTTTCAACGCTGGGATCGGACAACGCGACGATGATCAAGTCCCGAAGGGACGGCTGATGCAGGCAAGGGCGCGGGCCGGGTTCAGTCGTGCCTCCGGCACTAAAACTGTTTACCCTTGGCAATCCCGCCAGTGAACTGGCGGGCTATTTTCGGTGGTCCCTCCGGGACCACCTTGGCAGTGACGCGGCTCCCTGGCAAACTCGGGCCTTTGCGCAATGTCTAGCCCGCTTGCCGCTCTTTTGTCGCCGCCGTGTGCAGATGGCAGATCGCAATGGCCAGCGCATCGGCTGCGTCTGCAGACTCGGGAACCTGATCAAGATTCAGCAGTCGCGTCACCATCTGCTGCACCTGATGTTTCTCGGCTCTCCCGTAGCCCACGACTGCGGACTTTATCGAAAGCGGAGAGTATTCGGCGACTTCGAGTCCGGCGGTGGCGGCGGCGAGCATGGCAACGCCGCGGACCTGGCCCAGCTTCAAGGCAGATTTCACATTCGCGGCGTAGAAAACATCTTCAATCGCAACGCGATCAGGACGATGCTCAACGATCAGTTCATGCAACCGGACACTGATCCGCGAGAGACGCGTGGACATGGCTTCGCGAGGTGAAAGCTTGATCGCGCCGCAGTCGAGATAGACCAGGCAATCGTCGTCGCGCAGTTCGACTACGCCGTATCCGGTGTACTCGGTGCCGCAATCAATGCCGAGGACGCGCATGGAGAGAGTCTAGCGGTAGTCAGTGCCCAGTACCTAGTACCTTGTGCCCAGTGATCGGCCGTCAAAATTTATCGGACTGGTGCGCTTTGCCTGGATTCCGGGTCAACACTCCGTATGACTGAGCTTTTCATCGTGAATCTTGAGGCGCTTACGCAGGTCGTGTATCCGGCTGGACGCGTGAGGTCGGAGCCGGGGAACTGCCTCTTCATGCGATACACGCGCAGGAACGCGCAGGTGTTGTCGCGTTCATCCGACGGGAGAATAAGGCGGTCGCCTTCGATTCGAGCTTCGCTGGGATGGTTGGCTTTGGACCAGGCTTGAATGATCGCGCGGTTGGAGTCGCTCAGGGGCGCTGCTTCCGGCTGTGATTGCGCGATCAGGCTGTAGGGGCTGGCGAGCGTCAGTACGAGCAACGAAGTACCCATGGCTTTCATCAAGGACCTCCTGGCGATCTTGGGGCGATTATAGCCCGGAATCCCTGTTCGATTCGACAGTGGGTATCGACAAAGGAAAGCGTCCCTTCGGTTTCGCAACTTTTTCTTTCGCCCCTTCGGGGATCGATCATCATCTCCTACATCCGTCCCACGGCTTGCGCCGTGGGCTGTATTCTTCCGCCGCTTCGCGGCTGGAGAGTTAGCAACATTTGGGACGTCGCGCTTTAGCGTCTTCGGTTTCGCGCAGGAATTTTCCGTAGGCGGTAGGCGAAGACTCCACTTTTGCTCTCGCCAGAAAGCGTTCGTATGCAGATTCCTCGAAAATCTCGCGCAGGGCAGCCACGAAGACATTCAATGACCCGGTGATTCCGGCTCGAACCGCGTTTACCTTCTTCCGATTTGTTTTTGGTCGCAGTGTTTTGCGGACAAGGGTGTCCGCGCCACACCCGCTTATCAAACTCATGACTGTTCCTCCAGCGCCATACGCGTCATCACGAACGGCGCTTCTTTTACCTCTGCGGCTTTGCGTCCGGAGAGAACTCGCAGCCACTCCAGCACCGATTCGATCAGGACTACGGCTACGAGGACAACGAGCGCGCCGGCCACGGCGGCATCCAGACGGTCGTTGAAGATCAGCCTTGCGTCCGCGCCGGCAGCGACCAGTTGGCGGGCGTGAGCGAGAAATCCAATCCGCGGATTCGCATTCAGCACTTTGTGATAGGCCGCTGTGAACGTCACCGCCACCAGCCAGCACAACGGAATCAGCGTGACCAACACATAGCGCGCTCGGCCCATCTTGATGATGATCGTCGTCGCCACGCACAGCGCCACCGTAGCCAGCAACTGATTGCAGATTCCGAATAGCGGCCACAGTGAGTTGATTCCGCCGAGTGGATCTTTCACTCCCTGCCAAAGGAAATATCCCCAGGCAGCGACGATCAAGCCGCTGGTGAGCAAGATCGACGGATACCAACTCGTTCGTCCGAGCGGCTTCCAGATGTGGCCGAGGGCGTCCTGCAACATGAAACGGCCGACGCGCGTGCCGGCGTCTAGGACGGTCAATATGAACAGCGCTTCGAACATGATGGCAAAGTGGTACCAGATGGCCATCAGAGCTTGTCCGCCGAGGCTGTTCGAAAAAATGTGCGCCATGCCGACCGCAAATGCGGGCGCGCCGCCGGTGCGATTGAAAAGTGTCTGCTCGCCGACGGCGTGCGCGAGAGACGACATCTCCCCTGCGGTAACTGGAAATCCCCACGCGGTAATCGTCGCTGCCGCGGTCTCCGGGGCTTGTCCAACAATGCCGGCAGGGCTGTTAACCGCAAAGTACACACCTGGTTGGAGCACTGACGCGGCGATCATCGCCATGATCGCGACCATGGATTCTGCCAGCATCCCGCCATAGCCGACCATGCGCGTCTCGGGCTCGCGACTAATCAGTTTGGGAGTGGTACCGCTGGCAATCAGAGAATGAAATCCGCTGACCGCGCCACAAGCGATGGTGAGGAACGCGAATGGAAAAACCGTGCCCGCAAACACCGGACCGGTGCCATCGATGAATCTCGTCAGCGGCG